>Ga0187807_1000630_pt1 | contig 11187 bp, 9 predicted proteins | sample NC_wetland_sal_i_4_FD_132432 | JGI IMG/M metagenome (GOLD analysis project Ga0187807, IMG submission 132432) | Wetland sediment microbial communities from Neuse River Estuary, North Carolina, USA - ASW_2 | ecosystem: Environmental > Aquatic > Freshwater > Wetlands > Sediment | place: USA: North...
GCCGTGCAGGCGCATCTGCTGGCCGGGCGAGTTGCGCTGAAACTCGGCCGCCGCGACGACGCCGAACGTCATCTGGGCGCCGCAGCCCGGACCAGACGGCGCGGTCCGGCCCTGTCACGGGTCAGCGGCTGGCTCGGCGAGGCGCTGCGAGCCGAGGCCGCGGACCTTCCGGCCCGGATGCTGGCCGCGTGCCGCCGGGGGCTGGACGTGCTGGACGAGCACCGGTTCACCCTCGGCGCCTCCGAACTCCGGGCGCAGGCCACCGTGCATGGCGCCGAACTGGCCGCCCTCGCGCAGCGCCACGCCGTACAGGCAGGCCGCCCGCGGCTCCTGCTGACCTGGAGCGAGCGGTGGCGGGGCACCGCCCTGGCCGTACCTGCGGTGCGGCCCCTGGCTGACGCGGAACTCAACGCCAGCCTGGCCGCACTGCGCACCGTGACCAGGGACCTGGACGAGGCGCGGAGCCAGGGTAAGCAGAGCCCGTCTTTGCAACGAGAACAGCAGCGGCTGGAGAAGGCGGTGCGCGCCAGCTCGCTACGGTCCCAAGGCGCCGGGAGTTCGGGCCAGACCCCGTTCCGCACCGCGGACCTGCTTGACCGCCTCGGCCCTGCCCAGCTGATCGAGATCATCGACGTCGACGGCAGGCTGTACGTCCTGACCTGCGGAGCTGGCCGGGTAAGGCAGTTCGCGGCGGGACGTGTCGGCGACGCCGTCCGGGCCGCGGACTTCGCCCGCTTTGCCCTCCGCCGCCTGGCCCGCAGTCGGCCGGGCGACAACCCGGACAGCGCCCTGTCCGTCCTGGCCGCGGCGGGACCCCGACTCCAGCAGGCCCTTCTCGGCCCAGCCGTCCGCCACCTGGGCGACGGGCCCATCGTCATCGTCCCGACTGGGACGCTCCACCCGGTCCCGTGGGCCCTTCTTCCCGCGCTGAGCGACCGGGTGGTCAGTGTCGCCCCGTCGGCAGGCGCCTGGATGCGCGCGGACGCTGCCCCGGCGCCGCCGGAGCGTCACGTCACCCTTGCCCGCGGGCCTGGCCTGGCCTCGGACGGCGCCGAGGTGCCCCTGATAGCGCCGTTTTATGACGATGTCACGGTGCTCGCAGCCAGCGAGGCCACGGCCGAAAAGGTGCTGTATGCGCTGGATGGGGCCTGGCTGGGACATATTGCCGCGCACGGGAACTTCCGGGCCGACAGTCCGCTGTTCTCCTCGCTGCACATGTACGACGGGCCGCTGACCGTCTACGACTTCGAGCAGCTTCACCGCGCGCCATACCGGCTGGTGCTGTCCAGCTGTGACTCCGGCGTGCTGGCGCCGGCCGGAGCCAACGAGCTGCTCGGCCTGGTCAGCAGTCTGCTGCCGCTCGGAACGGCCGGAATCATCGCCGCCATCGTCCCGCTCAACGACCAAGCCGTGGTGCCGATAATGGTGGATCTGCACCGCTACCTGCGATCGGGTCAGACCCTCGCCGAGTCGATCTATCGAGTTCGGCGCGGGCTGGGCGACGATCCGGTCCGGCAGGCCACCGCCGCGTCTCTGCTGACGCTGGGCGCGGCCTGAAGTCCCGCCACTCACGATCTGAGCGGGCCCGCTCAGATCGTGATCCACCCGGTCAGCACATCGGTGCCGTCCGCCGTGCGGCAGCGCAATCGGAACGGGCTGTCCGGGATGGGGTCGACCGCGAAGCAGCCGATCTCGTCCACCTCGGTCGTGCGGATCTCGCCCGCCCTGGTGTGGATCTCGAGCGTGCCGGACCGCGGCGGGATGATCTGGCCGAGCAGTGAGTTCTCGGTGACCTCGAGCTCCAGGCTGAGATGGGCCGAGGTGAAGGTGAGGGCCCGGATCGAGGCCGCCTCCGATCTCATCACCGCGGCCTCGCGCTTGTCCTCGTTGGAGTCGTAGGTGAGCTGCGCCAGTTCGGCGTCGATGTTGTGCCAGGCAAAGGCGTTCTTACCCGTCTCGACGAACCAGGAAGGGACGGCTTGGCTCGCCTTTATCGCCTCGCCGAGGGCTACCAGGAGCCGCTCATCGTCCCAGTCGTCACGCACCTGGCTCGCCTCCCCGGATATCGATCTTTGCTTCATTCGCACCGAGGGCGGCGAGGGCACTGGACCGGCGCAGCCGGTCCAGGCAGCGGGCCCGCTGCGGGCCGATGCTACCGACCGGGATGCCGAGCTCGTCGTGGATTTCCGCGTAGGAACACGGCGGGTCACGCAGCAGCATCGATAGCAGTTGCTGACAGCGCGGAGGCAACTCGGCGAAGGCCGCCCGCAGGGCCGCGTTCCGCTCCGCCATGAGGATCTCCTCATCGATCGCCGTGTTGTCCACGAACAACACCGAATCGTCCAGCCCTGTACCCAGCCGTTCGGATTTATTCGCCACGGTCACGACGCGCAGGCATTCTCGTGCGGTGGTCGTCGCCAGCCACCCGGGCAGCGCGGCCGGCTCGCGGAGCTTGCCGAGCTGTTCCACCAGCAAGAGCCAGACATTTTGCCCCACGTCCTCGATGTCATGATTGCTCAGCCGGTACCGAGTGCAGATTGTATACACCAATGGCGCATAGCGGTCGACGAGCTGGTGCCACGCGTCCTGGTCGCCCCCGGACGCGCGGGTAACCAGCGCGACGACTTGCGGGTCGTCACGCATGGCCGGTCCTGGCCAGCTTGTTCTCCACCATGATCAACACCTCGGTCGGGTGATAATCATCTGTTTCTAACTCAGAGGGCGGCCTGGCGCATCTGATACACCTGTCAAGTTATTTTTTTTCCGGCACCCCGGACATCCTGCGGGAAATTATCCCCCGGTAACCATGTCTAGCAGGATTTCGCTCGCGTCGAGGTGCCGGGGCACACGGCCGATGACACGGGCCGGCAGATACTGCGGGCCGCCCGGCCAGCCGTGCCCGCCGCCCTCGATCCGGTAGAGCACCACTGGCGGGCTGCCCGGAGCGGACCAGGCCAGCCGGACGGTCGGCGGATCGGAGTCCTCGCCGGGCAGGCGCACCGCAACGGGCTCGCCGGTGATGCCGTTAGCCACCGCCCAGTCCCTGGCCACCGTCTCGACCGGTACGACCCGCCGCTGTGACGGCAGGTCGCCGTGCCGGGCCGCCCGCCGCCGCAGGATCCAGCCGGCCACCCCACGGGCGTGCAGCGGCCCGCCCTGGTAGGGCGTCATCGGGTCGGCGGTGCCGGCTATCAGCGTCACCGCGGTCCGCTGCGCCGGGACCGGCGCGGCCTGCCTGCTCGCCTCCCTGATCGTGCCGCTGACCAAGAAGAGCCCGGCCAGCGGCAGCAGCCCGTGCCGGGCCACGTGCTCGGCGAACCCGGCGCCGTTGGAAATGCCGGCCAGGAAGACCGGCCGAGGCGGGGTCGCCCCCTGCAGGTGCGCCGTCAGCGCCCGCAGGAACGCGGCGTCGTCGAGGTCCGGCTGGTCGGCGGGCGCGCCGGTGACGTGCCACACGCCCCGCCAGCCGTCGGGGAAGATGGCCGTCACCCCGGCGGCAGGCGCCCTGGTGGCCAGCCCGGTAAAGGTCGTGGCGACGTCCCGGCCCGTGGTCCCGGACCCGTGCAGCATGATGAGCAGCGGCACCGTCCCATCAACCCCCTCGACCCCCTCGAGCCCGGTCCAGCCCGGTGCCCGCGCCAGCCAGTAGGTCCGCTGCGTCCCCGCGACGTCAAGCGCCAGCCGCTCCAGACCGCCCGCCTCGCCACGTCCCACCACCGCATTATGGCGATGCGCCGCCGCTCCCGTCACGTCCGTAGCATGACTGGTGTGACCGAACGGGACTGGTACACGTGGCATCACGACTACGACGAGCCCGGCACCGCACTCGCCCGGCGCCTGGCAGCGGTCCAGGACCAGATCAGGACGGCGCTGGACGCGGCGCCGCCGGGCCCGCTGCACGCGATCAGCCTGTGCGCCGGCCAGGGGCGCGACCTGATCGGCGCCCTAGCCGGCCATCCCCGCCGTGACGACGTGTCGGCCCGCCTGGTCGAACTCGATCCGCGCAACGCCGCCGCGGCACGTGCCGCGGCCGAGGCCGCGGGGCTGTCGCGGGTCGAGGTGGTGACCGGCGACGCGGCGCTGACCGATCAGTACGCCGGGATGGTGCCGGCCTACCTGGTGCTGGTCTGCGGGGTGTTCGGCAACATGACCGACGACGACGTGCGGCGCACGATCGGCTACTGCACCCAGCTGTGCGCCCACGGCGGCACGGTGGTGTGGACCCGCGGCCGGTGGGAGCCGGACCTGGTGCCGCAGATCTGCGACTGGTTCGCCGACCGCGGCTTCGAGCTGGGTTGGGTGTCCGACCCGGTGCAGGGCTGGGGAGCGGGCGCGCACCGCTTCACCGCGGCCCCGGTCCCGCTGGAGCGCGGGGCCCGCATGTTCACCTTCACCGGCCATCACCCGCGTACCGGTCCCGATCGCGATCGGTCTTTAAGAGACCTTCATCCCGAACGGACCGACCGCGTGCCCCGGCGACACCCGCATCGCCCCGGCAGGATCCCGAACGAGCCCGCCTGCACGCCCGGCGGACGGCTAGACCGGCTCGGCAGGCCCGTCCGCCCGGCCGGTTCCCTGCGGCTTTTCCGCGATCCACGCGGCGATCTGGGTCCGTGAGTTGAAGCCCAGCTTGGCCATGATGTTGGCCACGTGCCTGGCCGCGGTGGTCGGGCTGATGGAGAGCTCGCCCGCGATGGCCTTGTTGCTGCGGCCGCTGGCCACCAGGGTGGCGATCTGGTATTCCCGCTGGGTCAGTGAGCTCGGCGGCGCCGAAGCCACCTGGTAGCTGTCCACCACGGTCAGCGCCGGGCTCTCGTCGTCCTGGGCCGCTGCCGGCGTCGGCAGGTCCAGGGCCAGCGCGACCGCGGCCTCGCCGGTCAGGGTCCGGCCGCTGGCCCACAGCCGGGCGACGGCGGCATCGCCGAGCAGCCGGCGCGCCGGAGCCAGGTAGCTTTCCGTGCGCGCGCCGGGCAGCGGCGGCAAGCCCGCCGTCTCCCGCAGCGCGGCCGCCGCCGCGGCCAGTTGCACGGCCAGCTCGGGTCGGCTCTCGTGCCCGGCCAGCGCCGCGAAGGCCTCGAGCCCGCGGGCCACGCTGATGCGCGCGCCGGTGGCGTGGCTGAGCCGCAGGCTCCTGGTCAGGTGCCGCCTGGCCTGCTCGGTCGCGCCGAGGTCCATGGCCACCCGCCCCAGCCCGGCCAGGCAGCGCGCGACCTCGGGCCGGGCGCCGATCTCCCGCAAGATGGCCAGGGCTTCCACGTACCAGCCATGCGCCTCGCCCGGGTGATTACGGAACCTGGCCAGGTCCCCGAGGCCGAGCAGGGCGCGGGCGGCGCCCCACTGCTGGTCGATCCGCCGCATCACGGCGACCGAGGCGGTGACCAGCTGCTCGGCCTCGCGGAGCTTGCCCCGCCGGCCCGCGATGGCCGCTCGGGTGCCGAGCGCGTAGCCCTCGTTCCAGCCGTCGCCGGCCGCCTGCGCGATGGACAGCGCCTCGTCCGAGCTGGCCTCCGCCTCCTCGAGCCGCCCGGTGTTCAGGGCGATCTCGCTGAGCAGGTTCAGCGCCAGCGCCGTCCAGTACCCGTCGCCGGCCTCGCGGCACAGCTTCAGCCCGTCGGTGGCCAGCGACGAGGCGGCGGCGGGATCGTTGGCCAGGGCGAGCTGCGCGCGCACCACCATGGCCGCGCCCTGGACCCACGCCGGGACGGCGGTCATGTCCAGGGCCAGCAGTGAGCGCAGCCATTCACCGCTCTCGCCGAACGTGCCCCAGACGATCCAGCACGGGCTGACCGCGACGCAGATCCGCAGTCCCGCTTCCGCGTCGCCCGTCTCCAGGCACCAGTTCAGCACCCGGGCCACGTTTCCCGCGTCGACGTCGTAGCGGCGGAAGACGTCCACGCGGGTGGCCCAGGGGGCCGAGACGCGGGCCATCCCGATCATCAGGTTCTGCTCGGCGGTCCGCAGCGTATAGTCGCGGAGCCTGAGCCGGACCGCCGCCGACTCCCCGGCCTGGGCCAGGCGCATCGCCGCGTATTCCCTGATCGTGTCGAGCATCCGGTATCGCGCCTGGCCGAGCAACTCCGGGTCGAGGACGACCAGCGACTTGTCCACCAGCGCGGCGGTCAGGCCGAGCACGTCGGCGGCCGGGATGTCCTCGTCGGAGCAGACCTGCTCGGCCATCTCCAGCGACCAGCCGGTGAACACCGACAGCCGCTGGAACAGCGTCCGCTCCGGGGCGGTGAGCAGCTCGTAGCTCCATTCGATGGCGGCGCGCAGGGTGCGCTGGCGAGGCGCAGCCGACCGGTCGCCCGCGGTCAGCAGCCCGAACCTGTCGTCCAGGCGGGCGCTGATCTGCTCCACCGACAGCGCCCGGACCCTGGCCGCGGCCAGCTCGATCGCCAGCGGCATGCCGTCGAGCGCGCGGCAGATCGCGGTAACAGCCGGGACATTGTCCGGACCGAGGGTGAACCCGGGACGGGAGGCCGCGGCCCGGTCGGCGAACAGCTGGACGGCCTCGTAGCGGTGCGGGTCTTCGCTGACCGTAGAGTCGGCGCCCGGCGGGGCCACAGAAAGCGGCGGCACCCGCCAGATCGTCTCGGCCGCGACCGACAGTGGCTCCCGGCTGGTGGCCAGCAGCCGCAGCCCCGGCGCGCTGGCCAGCAGGTGCCGGGCGACCTGGGCGCACGCGTCGAGCAGGTGCTCGCAGTTGTCCAGGGCCAGCATCAGCCGCCGCGGCCGCAGCGCGTCGCCGAGCGTCTCGAGCAGCGGGCGCCCCGCCTCTTCGGTGATCCCGATGACCGCCGCTATGCGCGAGACCACTAGGTCGGCCTGCTGCAGATCGCTCTGCTGCAGGTCAGCCAGCTCCACGAACCAGACCCCGTCGGGAAACTCCGCCGCGGCCAAGGCCAGGAACCGCAGCGCGAGCCGGGTCTTGCCGATGCCCCCGGGGCCGCACAGGGTCAGCGCGCGCGTTCGGTGCAGCATCTGGCGGAGCTCGGCGAGCTCCCGCTCCCGGCCGATGAAGCTATTCGGTTCCTCGGGCAGATGTGCCTGGATCTCGTCCACGTCATTTTCCCTCGGGGCACAGCGAACACCCTCAGCGTAAACCTGACGGACGATTCCCGGGGGAAACGGGCTTAAGTCACGCAAAGTTAGACCCCTGAAACTGAGCGAATTCACGGGGCCTAAAAATCGGCGAGGCGGGCTGTCCTCCCCCACCAGAAGCGCTCTTAGCAGCAACAATATGATGCGCACCGGTACAGCCCAAGCCTCGCCGACGTTCAAGGTATGCGGTCGGCGTGATACTCCGCATCGTTCGGATTATGTAGGTCGTTATGTATTTGTCCGTACTTGCGGCTAGAACTGTGCCTTGAGCTGTTCGATCTCGCGCGCCCGCTCGCGCAACTGGGCATAGGCGGCCCGGTCGTGAATACGGCCCAGGGCCCAGCGGACGGCTTGCGCGCGGTTGACCGCGATGCCCACGGTGACCAGCGTGTCCAGGGTCTCCAGTTCGACAGGTCCGAGCCGTGTCATCACCGGCGTGAGTCCGCCTGACGGCTCATCCTCCTCGAGGAACCGGATAGTGAACACGTCGCGGGGGTCCTCGCCGCTGACGAACTCGATCCGCTTGGTCGCGGGGACATGCTGCCTGATCTCGTCCCGGAGGCGGTCGAATGCCTCCCGGTGGATCCGCTTGAAGGCGTCGATGAGCTCCCCGCCGCGTTCTCGCCCGGCCACGGGTTCGATCGTCACCCGGATCCCGACCTCGCCCGGCTCGAGCTACTCCTACATTCCAAGTATCCTCAGCAAGTCACGGAGGTCCGTGATCGTGTAGTCGGGCACGCAGTCCCGGTAGGCCTTCTTGCCCTGGTCGGAATCGAACATCACGGTGGTCAGGCCGGCCTCCCGCGCGCCGAAGATGTCGCGGTGCATGTCGTTGCCCACGTACATCGCGTTCCCGGCCGCTACGTTCATCCTGTCCAGCGCGGCCTGGAACAGCCGCTGGTCCGGTTTGCGGTATCCGTGGTCGCCGGAGACGACGATCGGGTCGAAGTAGCCGAGCAGGCCGACCCGGTGCAGCTCACCGCGCGCGTACGTGCTCTGCGCATCGGTGACGAGCGCGAGCGGGTAGCGCTCGCGCAGGGCGTCGAGCACCTCCCGGGCATACGGGTACAGGCCCAGCCGACGGCGCGAGATGCCGCGGTACATCTCGGCCAGGAACAGCGGCATCTGCTCGAGCTTGGCCGCGGGCAGGGCGCGGGTGAAGGCCGTCTGGTGCTCGGTGATGATGCGGCGCCAGATGCCTACGGCGTCGAACTCGGGATGCTCTTCCGGGCTGGCGTCCCGCTGCTCCGCCATGAACTGGAAGTAAAGGTCCCTGACCTGGTCCCGGCACAGGTCAATGCCCTGGTAGGTGAGGAAGTGCGCGGCGGCCCGGAAGATCTCCTCCATGCCGTCCTCGGTCAGGATCCTGACCAGAGTGCCGTTGGCGTCGAACGCGACCGCTCGGATGTCCATGCTTGCATCTTGCCCGAACCCCGTGATCGTGGACCGTTGCCCCCGCGTGGCGGCTGTCGCGCAACCGGTCCCGGGCCAGGCCGCGCGCCTCCACCGAACCGTGCCTGCGCCCGCGGCGTGTACCCGCCACCGTTTTCCCACATGCCCCATAGGCCTCGCCCGCCCGCCCTCGCAACCCTGAATCCGCCCACCGTCCGCGGCAGTAACGGCCACGATGGAGCATCGTGGCTGTCCCGGCAGCATCAATGCTCCATCGTTGCCGTCCGGCCGGGACGAGGACTGTGCCTGTGGCGTGATCGGGGCTTGACGCGCGAGCCAGAAGAGATACGCGACAGCCTCCGTGGCCGGGTGAACGGTCCACGATCATGTGCGCGCCGCGCTCAGGCGGCCTGCAGCAGCCGCTTGGCCTGGCTGACGAGCCGTCCGCAGTAGTCCCGGTCGATGTAGTCGTTCCTCGCGATCCGCAGCAGGTTCAGCGCCATGTAATACGGCACCCGGGCCTGGATCGACTCGAATGCGCGCTGGCGGTCGGGGAAGTGGCAGCTGTATTCCCACAGGAAATGCCCGATGAACGGGTCGGCCCGGTGCCGGTCGCCCGTGTCGCGCATGAACGCGTGCTGCAGTTCGCCGGCCACCCGCCCGACGTCGAACATCCGGTCCCCGCGCTTCATCCGCTCCAGGTCGATCGCTGCGACGTCCATGCCGTCACCGAACAGGAAGTTCGCCGGCGTGGCGTCGCCGTGCAGCCAGACCTGCTGGTCCTGCCACATCCGGGGTTGATCCCGCCAGCGGTCGCGCAGCCGGGACAGCTCGTCGGCGTCGTCCGACCTGATGCGGTGGGTCTTCCTGAGCCTGCCCGCGACCGTGTCGAAGTACCCGCAGTCGGCGTCGAAGTCGACACCGGCCCCGTTGGCCGTGCGGTTGTGCTGGGTGGCGAGAAAATAGGCCAGCGCCTTCAGCCGCCAGTACAGATGCGCGTCGTCCCGGTGCTGGGTGGCGCGCGCGATCGCGTGGCTGAATTCCTCGCCGGCGTAGTACTCGACGGCCAGCACGCCGTTGATGTCGCGGCTGAAATCCAGCGGGCGGATCACGTGGTGTGGCGACCCGATCAGGTTGTACTGGCGCAGCGTCTTAAGCCCTTCGTACTCCTGGCGCGCCTTCCAGGCCGCCTTGTCCAGATCCGGGCCGAACCGAGGACCGTAGAACTTGCAGATGATCTTTACGTGGCTGAACTTCTCCTGGTAGGCATAGACCACGTTGCTGCCAGACAGCCGGAAGGCGCGGAACGCGGGCTTGGTCTCGCGGACTCCCATGAGATCGCGGATGATCCGGCTGAGGAAGCCGTGCAGCGGATCATCGCCGGCGACGTAACCGACATATCTTCCGTTCATCGGAAGGCCTCTCCTTGTCCCCCGTGGGCGGCTGCACCACCTAGCCCCCGCTCTGTGGTTGGAGCCGCTCCCTAGTTGACATGGAGGCACGCTGCCGCGGTCTTGATACGAACTTTTCGCCTCGGGTTTGGGTGACGTTCATATGTTATCTAACCTGCTAGTTGACTTAACCGAACCTATGTTCGATAATTGGCTGGATGGAAAGCGCGCCTGCGGAAATCAGGCGGATGCCGGTCGGGGTGCCTGAGCTTCCGGGCGTCTCCGGGGCCGGGACGCTGCCGGTGCTGTCGGCGCTGCGCGAGCTACTGCCGCGGGGCGGGCTGGCCCGCGGGTCGGTGCTGGCCGTGGCGGAGTTCGGCTTGCTGTGCCTGGCGCTGGTGGCCGCCGCATCGGCGGACGGGGCGTGGTGCGGGATCGCGGGGATACCCGAGGCCGGGGTGCTCGCCGCCGCGGGCCTCGGCCTGGACGCCGGGCGGACCCTGCTTATCCCGGAGCCCGGTCCGGCCTGGCCGCAGGTAGTGGCGTCGCTGCTCGACGGGTGCGAGATCGTCCTGCTGCGTCCGCCCGCCCGAGCGTCGGCCCAGGTCAGGCAGCGTCTCGAGGCGACGCTGCGGCGCGGGCGGGGCGTCCTGCTCGTGGCCGGGGACTGGCCCGGGGCGCAGGTGCGGCTGCGGGTCGTCACCCAACGGTGGACCGGGCTGGGGGACGGGCACGGACGGCTGCGGGCGTGCTGCGCGGAGGTGGTGGCGGACGGCCGCGGGGAGGCGGCCATGACGCGCACGCGCTGGCTCTGGCTGCCCACCGAGAACGACGGCGTCGCCGTGGCCGACCCGCGAGACCTCCCGGCGGACTTCCCGTTCGACGTCCCGGCGGCGGACCTGCCCTTCACCCGGGCCGCGCCCGCCCTGCGGGCAGTGAGCGCGGGTTGAGCGCCCGTCGGCCCTCCGCCCGCGGGCCCGCCGCCCGCGGGCCCGCCGCCGACCGGCCGCCACGGATCATGGTCGTGAGCTGCCCGGACCTACACGGGCCGGACCCGGATCCCGCGTCGGCGCGGCTGCTCGAGCAGGTGATCGCGGTCGTGATCGCGTTCTGCCCGAAGGTGGAGGTGGTGGAGCCAGGGATATGCGCGTTCGGTGCCCGCGGGCCGACCCGCTACTTCGGCGGCGAGACGGCGCTGGCCGCCAGGCTCATCGCCGCGGTAGCGGATCTCGGCGTCGAGTCCCGGGTCGGCGTCGCCGACGGGCTGTTCGCCGCGCTCCTCGCCGCCCGGGCCGCCAGCCCC
>Ga0187807_1000632_pt1 | contig 11175 bp, 12 predicted proteins | sample NC_wetland_sal_i_4_FD_132432 | JGI IMG/M metagenome (GOLD analysis project Ga0187807, IMG submission 132432) | Wetland sediment microbial communities from Neuse River Estuary, North Carolina, USA - ASW_2 | ecosystem: Environmental > Aquatic > Freshwater > Wetlands > Sediment | place: USA: North...
ACCACCACGCTGGCGGCCTCGCTGCTGCACTGCGCGGCCAAGGGGCAGGCGGCGGCCGAGGTGTCCGCCGTGCTTCTGGGGATGGCGGGCCAGGAGCCGCTCGAGCGGGCGGCGACCCGGCTACTCGCGGCGGCCCAGGGCGTCGATCTCGCCTGGGGACTGGTGGCAGGCTGCCGCGCGGCGCTGCTGCTGTCCGTATCCTGACCCCTTGGCATCCTCCCTCGCCTGGAGGCGGGGGATTCCAGCCCGTTCCTATCTATGGAAGGAGGACGAGCTGAGGTTCGCGATTCACCCGCTCCGGCGACCTGGTGCGTCCCCGCGCAGTCACGGCGTGCCCCGCCGCGATGTTGCGTGCCGCGTTCACATCAGCGTGGCAGGCGTATCCGCAGGCGGTGCAGGCGAAGACGGCTTGGCTCTTGCGCGACTTCGCATCCACCTGCCCGCACGCCGAGCACCGCTGGCTGGTGTACGCGGGATTGACCTTCTCGACCCTTCCGGGTGCCTTGTCCTGCAGGCGGCGGACCAGCAGTCCCCAGCAACTGCCCAGGATGCCCCGGTTCAGCCCGGCCTTGGCCCGGATGTTCCGGCCCGGCCGCTGCAAACTGCCTCTAGCGGAGCGGGTCATGCCGGTGATGTCCAGGTTCTCGACGCGGATCACGTCGAACTGGCGGGCGAGCCGGGTGCTGGTCTTTTCCGCCCAGTCCTTGCGGCGGTCGGCCTCTCGCGCCCGCAGCCTCGAAGCGGCGTGCTTGACTCGGCCGCGGCGCTGCGATCCTTTCCTGGCCCGCGCGAGCCTGCGCTGCAATCTCCCCAGTCGTTTCCGCTCGCGGCCGGACAGGCCCGGAACGTGCAGCAGCTCACCGGTGGACAGGGCAGCCGAGACGGCCACGCCCCGGTCGCCTCCCGCGCGGCGGTCAGCTGCCGACACCGCTCGGTGAACCCGGGCATCGGGTCGCGTCCGGCACGCCACCAGGACTCCTGCTCCACGCACAGGTTCCACACATACCGGGCGTCCGCGCAGTGCCGCAGCAGTGTTGACTCCTGCGTTTGGGTTGGCTGGATCCGGTACCTAGACATACGAACAGTATAGCGAAAACGTCATTATGAAGGAGAGAAACATGCATGCCTGTTCCGCGTTTCCCCGCCCCGAAGTGCCGGGCATCCACGCTGGAGGTACCCGGTGATTGTTCCGCTTACCGGACTGCAGTACCAGATTGAGGCCGGCCCTTACCGCGCCACGGTGACCGAACTCGGTGCCGGGCTGCGTGAGCTGACCTTCCGCGGCCAGCCGGTGGTCGCGGGCCATGAACCGGACGAGCTGCCGCCGGCCGGAGCGGGCGAGCTGCTGGCCCCCTGGCCGAACCGGATCGACGGCGGACGGTACTCCTTCGGCGGCACCGAACACCAGCTGGCCCTCACCGAGCCCGCCCGGGCGAACGCCATCCACGGCCTGACCCGCTGGCTGGCGTGGACTGTCATCAGGCAAGACGCCAGCGCCGTGCTGCTCCGCAGCGCCCCGCACGGCCAGCAGGGGTATCCGTTCTGCCTGGAAATCGAGGCCGAGTACCGCCTGGATCGCGGCACCGGGCTGCACGTGACGGTGACGGCGCGCAACCGCGGCAGCCACGCCGCGCCCTACGGCACCGGCTCGCATCCGTACCTGACCGTCCGGACGCCCTCGGTCGACGGGTGCGAGCTGGCGCTGCCGGCCGAGTTCTGGCTGCCGATGGACGATCGCGGCATCCCGTCGGGACCGCCGGAGCCGGTCAAGGGCACGGAGTTCGACTTCCGCCAGCCGCGGGCCATCGGCGCCACCCGGCTCGACCACGCGTTCACCGGGCTGAGCCGCGGTGCCGACGGCCGCGCGTGGGCGTACCTCGCCGCGGACGGTGCGGCCGGGCCTCGGGTGGGCCTGTGGGCGGGCGAAGGCTACCAGTGGCTGCAGGTGTTCACCGGCGACCCGCTCGGGCCGGACCGCCGCCGCAAGGCGGTGGCCATCGAGCCCATGACCTGCCCGCCGAACGCCTTCGTGACCGCCGACGACCTGCTCGTCCTCGAACCCGGCGACGAGGTCACCCACAGCTGGGGCATCCAGGCCTCCTGACGTTATCGTGAACTGTTACTGCCCTGATGAGGGCGGTTTTAGCCCGCGATGACGGGCGGCGATGCGGTCAAGGTCGGCGGTCGTGTCGATATCGTCGGGGCGCCCGGTGTCGCCGCATTCGATGAGCGTGACCAGCTCCGGGCGGGCACGCAGGAACGCCCGGGCGCCCTGGTCGCCGGTGGCGGTCGCGATGACCTCGGGCCAGTGCTCGCGGGCCAGCAGCACCGGGTTGCGCGGCTTGCCTTCGTAGGCGGCGACCGCCACGGTGACGCCGGACCGGAACGCGGCGATCAGGCGCGCGACCGCCTTCGCGCCCACCAGCGGCTGGTCGGCCAGCGCGACCACCACCGCATCCACGTCCGGGGGAAGGGCTCGCAGGCCGACACGGAGCGAGGATCCCATGCCGGTGCGCCATTGCTGGTTGTATACTGTATGTACTCCGCCTAGGCCCAGCGGGGCGGCGCCGGTCACGACGTAGATCGGGTCCGCGCCGCCGGCCCGGAGGGTATCGACGCCGCGCTCGGCGAGCGTCTGCCCGTCCAGTTGGACCAGCGCCTTCGGCTGGCCGAACCGCGAGCCCTCCCCCGCAGCTAGCAACACACCAGCAACTCTCATATGCACGATCCCCAAGCGTATGCGTCTACCCTGATAGCATCCATCCCGGATCAGGAGTGACTACCCAAATGACTAAGCAGAACCCGGCTCCGGGTGGCATTGATACAACGAGGCCGAATGTCGCCAGGATTTACGATTACCTGCTCGGCGGCAAGGATAATTTCGCCGTCGACCGCGAGGCGGCCAAGCAGCTTATCGCGGCCTCGCCGGACATGGCGGGCATAGTGCGGGACAACCGGTCGTTCATCGGCCGGGCGGTCCGTTTTCTCGCTGAGGAAGCTGGCATCCGGCAGTTCATCGACCTTGGCGGCGGTCTTCCCACCCAGACCAACGTGCACGAGATGGCCCAGCAGGTCGCTCCGGACGCGCGCGTGGTCTATGTCGACAACGACCCGGTGGTCTGGTCCCATGGTCAGGCGCTGCTCGCCCACGGCGAGCAGGTTGCGATGGTGCACGCCGATCTGCGCGAGCCGACCGCCGTCCTGCAGAGCCCGGAACTCCTCGGCTTGCTTGATCTGACCCAGCCGGTAGCGGTGGTGTGCGCCAGCGTCTTGCATTTCGTAGCGGATGAGGAAGACCCGCATCGGATCATCGCCGAGTACCGCGACCACATGGCGCCGGGCAGCTACCTGGCCATCAGCCATGGCACCACCGGCACCGCTGAAAACGACCCCGATGACGTCGTCGGCAGTGTGACCAGCGTCTACCGTCAGGCATCGGCGCAGTTGCATGTCCGTTCGCTGGAGGAAATCCGGCGTTTCTTCGAGGGCTTCGACCTTGTCGACCCCGGTGTGGTCTGGATAAACGAGTGGCGGCCCGATCCGGGCGTCCGGCCCGCGGGGCAGCCAAGGTCGCTACGTGGAGGAGTTGGCCACAAGCGCTGAGTGGTGATGTACATGGCCAAACAGAACCGGGCACCGGGCGGCATCGACGCGGCCACGCCGAACGTCGCCCGGATCTACGATTACCTGCTCAGAGGTAAAGACAATTTCGCCGCGGACCGCGAGGCGGCCAAACGGCTCATCGAGGCGATTCCCGACGTCGCGGGGATAGCGCGCGACAATCGGTCGTTTCTCGGCCGGGTGGTGCGTTACCTGGCCATCGAGGGCGGTATCCGGCAGTTTCTGGACCTCGGCAGCGGCCTGCCGACCCAGGCTAACGTGCACGAGCTGGCCCAGGGGGTGGCGCCCGACGCGCGGGTGGTCTATGTCGACAACGATCCCCTGGTCGCCTCGCACGGCCGGGCGCTGCTCGCGTCCGGCGACCAGACCGGCATGGTGCCCGGCGATCTGCGTGACCCGGCCAGCATCCTGCGGCACCCGGACGTCCTCGGCCTGCTCGACCTGGCCCGGCCGGTGGCAGTGCTATGCACGAGCACGCTGCACTTCATCGCCGACGAAGCCGAACCGCACAGGATCATCGCGGAGTACCGCGACCAGCTGGCGCCGGGCAGCTACCTGGCCATCACCCACGGAACCCTGGAGGACGACCCGGCAGGAGAGGGCCAGGCGGCCGAGCGCGTCTACCGCCAGGCATCGTCCCAGCTGCACGTCCGGCCGCTGCCTGACGTGCTGCGCTTCTTCGAGGGCTTCGAGCTCGTCGAGCCGGGGCTCACCTGGATCACCGAATGGCGGCCCGAGCCGGGGACCGCGCCCACCGGGCGGCAGCATTCCATGCGCGGCGGCGTCGGCCGCAAGCCCTAGCCGACGAACTCGTGGTGGATGCGGCCTTCGGTAGCGGTCAGCGGGTGTCCGGTGCCGCCCCAGCGGAGCTGGATCAGCTCGGCGGCGATCGATACCGCGGTCTCCTCCGGCGTCCTGGCCCCGAGGTCCAGCCCGATTGGCGAGCGCAGCCGGGCCAGCTCGTCTTCGGTCAGGCCGACCTCACGCAACCGTGCCAGCCGGTCGTCGTGGGTGCGCCGACTGCCCATCGCGCCGATGTACCCGGCCGGGGTGCGCAGCGCCACCTCGAGCAGTGGCACGTCGAACTTCGGGTCATGGGTGAGCACGCAGATGACGGTCCTGGCGTCCACCTCGGTCGCGGCCAGGAAGCGGTGCGGCCAGTCGACGACCACCTCGTCGGCGTCCGGGAACCGCGACGCGGTGGCGAACACCTTCCGGGCGTCGCACACGGTGACGTGATACCCGAGGAACTTGCCGACCCGCGCCACGGCCGTGGCGAAGTCGATGGCCCCGAAAACAAGCATGCGGGGCGCTGGCGCGAACGAGTTCACGAACACGCTCAGGTCGTCCCCGCGCCGCTCCCCCTGCGCGCCGTACCGGCGGATGCCGGTCAGCCCCTGCGCCAGCATGCCGCGGACATCGTCGTCGACCGCCGCGTCCAGCCGCGCCAGCCCCAGCGTGCCAGACGCACCGGAATGCCAGCCGTCGCCATCGGTCGCCTGGGTGCTGTCCCGGGCCCAGATCACCCGCCGCGCGCCGATCTGGCCCGGGCCGGCGATCACCGTCGCGACCGCGACCGGCTCGCCGCGTTCCACCGCCGCGGTGATCTGCCCCAGCTCAGGGAAACTGGCCTGATCGACCCGCTCGACGAAGATGTCGATGATCCCGCCGCAGGTCAGCCCGACCGCGAACGCGTCGTCGTCGCTTACCCCGTAGGTCTGAAGGACCGGATCGGAAGTCTGGCAGACGTCCAGCGACAGCTCGTAAACGGCGCCCTCGACGCATCCGCCGGACACGCTGCCCACAACCTCGTGGTCGGCTGAGGACGACACCGCCAGCGCCGCACCAGGATCACGGGGCGCGCTGCGGTACGTACGCACCACGGTGGCCAGGCCGAAGGTCTCCCCGGCCTCCCACCACTTCGTGATCCTGCTCAGGATGTCACGCACTTGCGTCACCTCGGCTGTTAATGTCCTCGCACCTTTCCCCACGGTACGCGGGCAAACCCTGTCCACGGAACCTGCAACAACGCCGCGCCTATTCCCGCTGGCTGGACCGGCGCCGGTGGCTATCGGTAGCGGACGCTGGCCGCCGCGGCGCGGATCAGGTCGGGAATATCGGGATGCGCGGGCGGATTGTCGGCGCCCAGGTCGCCGGGCGCGAGCCAGCCGTACGTGTCGGTGGTGGCCTGCTCCCACTGGTCCAGGCCGTCGAGGCTCACCTCGGCCGAGGTGACCAGGACCGCGTAGAAGGTCTGGTCCTGGAGAATGCGGTGACCGCCCCAGGAGAACTCGATCGTGTTCTGTGCAAGGGGCTCACCGAGCTGCGCGGGGTCGACCGAGATGCGGGTCTCCTCGTACAGCTCGCGGGCGGCCGCGTCGCGCAGGGACTCGCCGTCCTCGGCCGCGCCGCCGATGGTGAACCAGAAGGGGTGATCGGGATGGTGCGGATCCCAGCCGTGCAGTAGCAGCACGCGCCCTTCCGGGTCGACCGGAAGCACCCGGGCGGTCGACCGGCGCAAGGGGGGTCCGGGGGGCAAGGGGGGTCCGGGGGGATGGCCAGGAGGGTCCGGCGGGATGGATTCCCCCCGGTCGCGGGGGGTTCCGGGGGGTCGTCCCCCCGGGCCAGCACTGCTCACGGCTACTCCACGATCTTGGAAATGGGGATCTCGAGTATGTCCTGGGCGCCGGCCGCCTTCAGGGCCGGTATCAGCGTGTTGACGCCGCGCTTGGGGACGACGGTCTCGACCGCGTTCATGTTCCCCCGGGCCAGCGTGGTGATCGTCGGCGAGGACAGGGCGGGCAGCATGTCGGTCACCGCCGCCAGCCGGTCCGCGGGCACGTTGAGCTTCAGCAGGACGTTGCCGCGAGCCTGGATCGCGCCGCGCAGCAGCAGCGCGATGTCCTCCATGGCCGCCCGCTTCTCGGCGTCCGCGAACGCCGGTCCGGCCGCGATCAGCTCGGTGTAGCTGGACAGCAGCGTCTCCAAGATCCGCAGGCCGTTCTTGCGCAGTGACGAACCGGTCTCGGTGAGGTCAACGATCGCGTCCACGATGTCGGGCACCTTGGCCTCGGTCGCGCCGTAGGACCTGATCACCATCGCCTTGACCCCGTGCTCATCAAGGAAACGCTTGGTCAGCGCCGGGTACTCGGTCGAGATCCTGATCCCTTCCGGCAGGTCGGCCATGGTCCGCCAGGGCGCCCCTTCCGGCACCGCGAGCACGATGCGGGCGGGATTCGACGACACCTTGGAGTACTGCAGTTCGCCGAGCGAGACTACGTCCGCGTCGGTCTCCGTGATGCAGTCGCGTCCGGTGATGCCGAGGTCGAACAGCCCGCGCTCGATGTAGGACGGGATCTCCTGCGGGCGCAGGAACCGGACCTTGTCGATCCGCGGGTCGTCGATCGACGCGTGGTAGTCCCGGTCCGAGGACCGCCGCACGGTCAGGTCGGCCGCGTCGAAAAGCTCGAGGGTGGCCCGCTCAAGCGAGCCCTTGGGCAGTACCAGTGAAAGCATGAGTGATCCGAGTTCTCCGAGTGGTTGCGCGTACGAGTGTGGCGGCACCGCGAACGGGGCCAGCCGGTGTGGGTGTGCCCCTGCGTGCCTTCTTGGGTACCCGGGGGCCCACCGACGCCGTTACCCGGCTAATGTCGGTGGGAGAGGGTGACGGTGGAGGTGGGGCGGGGGGCGTCTGGGGAGGAAGGTGCGTCTCGGTGCGCGCGACGGATGGAGCGCAACACGAGCGCGGTGTCCAGCGCCGCCACCACAGCCTCCCATCCCTTGTCCTCGTGGCTACCGGGCAATCCACACCGGTCCCGGGCCGACTCTACCGTGTCACAGGTCAGCACGCCGTTGCCGACCGGGGTGCGGGTGTCGAGTGCGACCCGGGTCAGGCCAGCCGTCACCGAGTCGCAGACGTACTCGAAGTGCGGAGTGCCGCCGCGGATGACCACGCCCAGGCAGGCCACCGCGTCGTGATACCTGGCCAGTTCGGCGGCCACCACCGGCAGTTCGATCGCGCCTGCCACCCGGAGCACGTCCGGGTCGGGCACGCCGCAGGCGATGGCCGCCGCGGTCCCGCGCGCCACCAGCGAGTCGGTGATCTCCTGATGCCAGCGGGTGGCGACGATCGCCAGGCTCAGGCCGGACGCGTCCACCGCGGCGGCGCCCGGGCTGCCCGCGCCGCTCACGCCGACTCCGCCCCAGAGGCCCCGGAGGCTCCGAAGACCGCGGGGGCGCCGCCCGTGCTGTCCGTGGTCGTGCTCATACGGGCGATGCCGGTGACGCCGGCCGGATGCGGTGTCGCCGCGTGGCCGTTCAGCGGAACCGACGGACGCACCACGGCCCGTTCGGCCTCATCAAGGTCTTGAATTTGATGCCCGAGCTTGTCCCGTTTGGTGACGAGATACCGCAAGTTGTACGGGGTGACGGCGGACGCGAGCGGGACCCGGGCGGTGATGTCCACGCCGCAGCCGACCAGGCCGCTGACCTTGGCCGGATTGTTGGTGAGCAGACGCACCGAGCGCACGCCCAGGTCGGCGAGCATCTGCGCACCGGCCGAGTACTCTCGCGCGTCGACCGGCAGGCCAAGCTCGGTGTTGGCGTCCACCGTGTCGGCGCCGGCGTCCTGCAGCTCGTAGGCCTGCAGCTTGCTCAGCAGCCCGACGCCGCGGCCCTCGTGCCCGCGCAGGTACAGCACCACCCCGCGGCCCTCGGCCGAGATCGCGGCCATGGCCGCCTCGAGCTGCGCGCCGCAGTCGCAGCGCAGCGAGCCGAACACGTCGCCGGTCAGGCACTCCGAATGCAGCCGGGTCAGCACGTCCGGGCCGGCCGCATCGCCGAGCACCAGCGCCATGGACTCAGTTCCGTCGATCTCGTGCCGGTAGCCGAACGCCTGCCACTGGCCGTAGGCGTTGGGGATCCTGGTCTGGGCCTGACGGCTCAACTGGCGCTCGTTGCGGCGGCGGTACTCGATGAGCTGCCCGATGGAGATCAGCGCCAGGTCGTGGGTGTTCGCGAACTCGCGCAGTTCGGGCAGCCGGGCCATCGTGCCGTCGTCGTTCACCACCTCGGCCAGCACCCCCGCCTCCGGCAGCCCGGCCAGCCGGGCTAGGTCAACCGCGGCCTCGGTGTGCCCGGCGCGGCGCAGCACGCCGCCCTCGGCGTAGCGGAGCGGGAACACGTGACCGGGGCGGGCCAGGTCCGCCGCCGTGGTGGCCGGGGCGACGAGCGTTCTAATGGTCACGGCGCGGTCGGCGGCGGAGATGCCGGTGCTGATCCCCTCGCGCGCGTCCACGCTGAGCGTGAAGGCGGTGCGGTGATGCTCGGTATTGTGGGAAGTCATCTGGGGGAGCTGGAGCCGGTCGAGTTCGGCCTCGCGCATCGGCACGCAGATCACGCCGCTGGTGTACCGGATCATGAAGGCGAGCAGTTCGGGGGTGGCCAGGCTCGCGGCGAAGATGATATCGCCCTCGTTCTCCCGGTTCTCATCGTCTACGACCACAACCGGGCGGCCCGCCGCGATGTCCTTGATCGCCCGGTCGACGTCGTCGAGCACCTGAGTCATTTGGACCCCTCCCCGCTGTGTCCGCTGAGAAGTCTCTCCACGTACTTGGCGATCACGTCGACCTCCAGGTTCACGGTGTCCCCCGGCGAGGCGGCGCCAAGGGTGGTGCGCTTGAGCGTCTCCGGGATCAGGCAGACCTCGAACCAGCTCTGCGTGGCGTCAGGAGCACTCAGGGCGGAGACCGTCAGGCTGATCCCGTCGACGGCGATCGATCCCTTTTCCACGACATAACGGGATACCTGGCCGGGGAGGCTGATCCGCACCTGGTCCCAGTGTTCGGCGGGCGTCCGGGAGATGATCGTGGCGGTGGCGTCCACGTGGCCCTGCACGAGATGGCCGCCCAGGCGGTCGGCTAGGCGGACCGAGCGTTCGAGGTTGACCGGCGCCCCGGGGCTGAGCGCGCCCAGGCCGGACCGGTCCAGGGTCTCCCCCATCACGTCTGCGGTGAAGGTCCCGTCCAGGATCTCGGTGACGGTCAGGCACACGCCGTTGACCGCGATCGACTCACCGAGGGCGACGCCCTCGGTGGAACCCCGGATGGTGAGCCTGGCCGCGTCGCCGCGGTACTCGACTCTGGCCACCTCGCCGAGTTCTGCCACGATCCCCGTGAACATCCGCGCTTACCTCCTCGAAGCCCAGCCTGCGGTTCGGCTCCGGGGGTGGCGCGGGTACGGTGCGTACGCGCTCTTGCGCGGCCGGGGGTTACCCGGCCGCCTGCGTGCTGCCTCCCATCCGGACTTTCACCGTCGGTCCCGGAATTTCACCGGCTCAGCCGCCCGCTGGCTGCGGACGGGTCGCGGACTTTCACCGCCGGTTCGGAGTTTCACCGACCCCGGAGCACGCTTTTACTCCTATATAAGCCAGTGTGCCACACGGGGTATTCCATTCCTGACGCTGGTCTACGGCGTCAGCGGGCGGAACTGGTAGCCGACGCGGTATTCCGTGACCAGGCACTGGCCGTAGCGCGGGCCGAGCTTGTGCCGGACCCGGCTGACGTGCACGTCCACGGTGCGGCTGTCCCGCGCGATGGCCTGGCTGTCCCGCCCGACGGCCCGGTGCCAGACCCGCTCGATCAGGTCGGCGCGAGTGAACACCGTGGCCGGGCGCGCGCTGAGGAAAGCCAGCAGCTCGAACTCCTGGAAGGTCAGCTCGATCTCGCGACCGTCGGTCCAGACCCGGCGCCGCCCGCGGTCCAGGCGCAGCCCGGAACCTTGGGATCGCCTGGTGCGCGTGGCGGCCGGTCTCGGCGGCGGGCTGGCGGCGGACGTCGTGATCGCGTAACCGACGATGGCCAGCGACGTCCCGGTGCCGGGGATCGGGACCACCGCGAGCAAGGTCCCGTCCAGGCCCGGCGGAACCCGCTCGTCCCAGGGCTGGGCCGGTCCAGCACCGGCGTTTTCCTGGGCACGGTCCGGGGCGTGATCCGGCGGGCCAGTCGGTCGTGACCCGTTGAGCACATCGATTCCTGCCGCTACATCTCCAGGAGGCACGTCTTCTATAGTCCACTTAAGAGGTTGGTTTTGTCAAAAATAGGTGTGCCCCGCCTCGGGCTCGGCCCGGTTCATGATCCTGGCCAGTTCTGGCCGCTATCGAGGCTGTCGCGCCACTGGTCCCGGGCCAGTCGCGCCGCCACCCGAACCGCGCCTGCGCCCCAGGTCCCTTCGCCCACGCCCTCGGCCCGCCACTGCTCTCACGCAAGCCCCGTGAGCCCCGCGCGCCCGCTCCGGAACCTGGATCCGCGGGTCTGCCCGCGGCCGTAACAGCCACGATGGAACATCGATGCCGTGATAGGACGCGTCCTTAATTAAGGTGAGTTTGCGGTGTTTCGGGGGTGGTTAGCGTGTCAGCTGGTGGATTGTCGGCTTGGGGGATGGTGATTCCGGCGGCTGCGGCGTGGCGGCGCAGGTCGCTGAGGGTGCGGAGGCGGTGCGGGCCGGGGGTGAGCGGGGTGCCGGCGCGGGCGAGCAGGCCGGCGATCTGGCGGGTGG
>Ga0187807_1000634_pt1 | contig 11166 bp, 10 predicted proteins | sample NC_wetland_sal_i_4_FD_132432 | JGI IMG/M metagenome (GOLD analysis project Ga0187807, IMG submission 132432) | Wetland sediment microbial communities from Neuse River Estuary, North Carolina, USA - ASW_2 | ecosystem: Environmental > Aquatic > Freshwater > Wetlands > Sediment | place: USA: North...
CCGTCAGTGCGCGGCGGCGGAGGAGCGGTGCCTGGCTTCCGCGAGGCATCCGGACTGGACTGGCAGTGCGCAGACGGCCTTCGCTGCGTCTGCCCGACGCTGCCGGTCCCGCCGGGCGTCCGGGGCCAGAAGGCCGTTCCCGCGACACTCGCGGAGCCCGGTGGCCAGCGCGGTGACCGCGAACATTCACCGGATCAGTCGGCCACACTCCGGGCGGCCGAACGGCCGGCGGAATCACACCAACTGTGCGATTGCCCGCTCACCCTGGCCGTCCAGAAGCTGGAACCGATCCCATCCCGAAGCAAACATCCACAGAGCGGCCATCCGGACACCGGCGCATCAGCTCGAAGCGACAGATCGAACGCGCTGTCCCGCGGCCCCAGCCCGCAAGCTAACCGAAAGCGATTGACATGGACTCCTCCGCGATAACTTATGCACCGGCCGGCCGCACGCGCACCCGGACACCGGGAACGCCTGGCGACCCCTTCGCGACCGCGCTGCGCTGGCTGCGCTGGCCGGTGGTGGTGGCCTGGATCCTCGCCCTTGTCCTGCTGCACGGGCTGTCGGGCAGCCTGTCCAAAGTGACCACCAACGGGGCGTCGGCCTACCTGCCCGCCTCGGCGGCCTCCACCAAGGTCGCCCTGCTCCAGCAGGCCGCCGAGCACACCGGCGGGCAGCCGCAGACCAACGCGGTCATCGTGGTCTTCGCCACCGCCACCGGCACCGGCCGCCTGACCCCTGCTGACCACGCCGTGATCGCCGCGGCGCGGACCGCGGTCGCCGGGCTGGCCGGCCACGTCAGCGGCCTCGCTGCGCCCGGCACGCTGCAGGCCTCGGCCGACGGCAGGGCCGCGGCGTTCACCGTCGACATCACCGGGCAGGCCAGTTCGGGCAGCACCGACCGTGACGCGGTGACCGCCATCCGGGCCGCGATCGCGGCCCCGGCGGCCAGGGCGCCGGCCGGGCTGGCCGACGCGGTGACCGGCCCGGCCGCGGTGAACGCCGACACCAGCTCCGGCAACCAGCAGACCATCCTGCTGCTCACCGCGCTGATCATCGTGGCGGTCATCTTGCTGCTGGTCTACCGGTCCCCCATCTTGTGGCTGCTGCCGCTGCTCGGGTCGATCGCGGCGATCATCGTCGCGCAAGCCTCCGCGCACGGCCTGGCCAACGCCGGCTTCACCGTGTCCACGCTGTCCGCCGACATCCTGATCGTGCTGGTCTTCGGCGCCTCCAGCGACTACGCGCTGCTGCTGGTCCACCGGTACCGGGAAGAACTACGCCACCACGCCCGGACCGACGCCGCGATGGCGACCGCGCTGCGCACCACGCTGCCCACCCTGGTCGCCTCGGCCGCCACGGTGACCTGCGCGATGCTCTGCCTGCTGATCGCCGACTCCGCCTCGCTGCACGGGCTCGGCCCGGTCGGCGCCGTCGGCATCGTCGCCGCGCTGCTCGCCCAGGCCACCTTCCTGCCCGCGCTGCTGCTCATCACCGGGCGGAAGGCGTTCTGGCCCCGCATCCCCCGCCAGGGCGCAGCCGGCCGGGAGGAATCGCGGCTCTGGGCGGGCATCGGCACCCGGATCGCCCGCCACCCCGCCGCGACCGCGCTCGTGCTCATCATCGCGCTCGGCGCGGCGTGCGTGGGCCTGGCCTCGCTGCACATCGACAACAACCCCATCGACGACGTCAAGGGCACCCCGGGCAGCGTCGTGGGCCAGCAGCTGCTCGCCGCGCACTTCCCGGCCGGCGCCGCCAACCCGCTCGTGCTGCTCGCCCCGCCGGGCCAGGCCGGTGCCGCCGCCGCGGCCGCGCACGCCACGCCGAGCGTGGGCGACGTGGTACCGGGCGCCCCGGTCCAGGGGTACGACAGCTACTCGGCGATCCTGACCGCCGACCCATTTGGCCCGGCCGGGACCACCGCGGTCGTAGCCCTGCGGCAGCGGCTCTCGACCGACGCACCCGGCGCGCTGGTCGGCGGCAACCCGGCCATCGCCTACGACGAGACCCAGACCGCAGGCCGCGACGACCTCATCCTCATCCCGCTAGTGCTCGCCGTGATCTTCGCGATCATCGCGCTGCTCCTGCGGGCAATCATCGCGCCGATAGTGCTCGTGGCCACCATCGCGCTCAGCTTCGCGGCGTCATTCGGGCTGGCAAACCTGCTGTGGCGGCACGGGCTCGGGTACCCCGGCGTGGAATCGGTGATCCCGATCTACATCTTCATCTTCCTGGTCGCCCTCGGCGTCGACTACAACATCTTCCTGTCCGCCCGGATCCGCGAGGAGTCGCGGCGGCTCGGCCTGCGCGACGGCACGATACGCGGACTCGGCGTCACCGGCGGAGTGATCACCGCCGCGGGCATCGTCCTGGCCGACACCTTCGCCGCGCTCACCCAGATCCCGCAGGTCAGCATCACCGAGGTCGGCACCGCGGTAGCGCTCGGCGTGCTGCTCGACACGCTCCTGGTCCGCACCATCCTGGTCCCCGCCAGCTTCCTCACCGTCGGCGAGCGTATCTGGTGGCCGACCCGGCGCGGGACAGACCGGCCAGGTGCCGGCCTATAACCAGACACCGGCCAGGAGCGCATCACGGTCAGCTAAAGGATGAACGAGCCGGTGGAGAGGAAGAAACGCCAATGACCAGTGAGCGTCCCGCGCTGCGAGTACCCGGTGCCGACTTGGAGGAGCTGCGCTCCAGAATGCGCGGCGCGCGCTGGCCCCGGCCATGGCCCCAGCAGGGCGCAGGCGCAGGCTGGGAGGCCGGAACCGACGTCGGCGAACTGCTCCGGCTCGTCCGGTACTGGGCCGGAGGGTATGACTGGCGGGCCCAGGAGGCCGCGATCAACGCGTTGCCCGGCCAGGTCGCCTCGCTGGACGGGACTGAGGTGTTCTATCTGCGTTTTGACGCCGAGGTTCCCGGGGCGCTGCCCGTCGTGCTGACGCACGGCTGGCCCAGCTCGTTCCTGGAGCTGACCGAGCTGGCCCGCCGCCTTGCCGCGCCATCCCGGCACGGCGGCCAGCCCAGCGACGCGTTCACCGTCATCGTCCCGGCCCTACCGGGCTTCCCGCTCTCCCCGCAGCTGCCGGCCCTGCCGCCCGCGACACCCACCCACGAGCTCTGGCACCGGCTGATGCACGACGAGCTGGGCTTTCCCCGCTATGCCGCGCACGGCGGCGACCTGGGCGCCGGCATCACGTCACGGCTCGCCCAGGCGCACCCCGAGGCCGTGGCCGGCATCCACCTGCTGGCCGTCGCCGACCCGGCCGGCTACGACCCAGCCAGCGTCACAGCCGAGGAAAAGGACTACCTGGACGCGGTGGCCGCATGGTTCGCCGATGACGGCGGCTACGAGCACGAGCAGATGACCCGGCCCTGGACCCTGTCGTTCGGCCTGTCCGACTCCCCGGCCGGGCTGCTGGCCTGGCTGGTGGAGAAGTACCGCGCGTGGAGCGACTGCGATGGCAACCTGTCCCGCCGCTTCAGTGACGACTTCGTCTTGACCCAGGCGTCGCTGTACTGGTTCACCAACACCATCTCCACCTCATTCCGGCCCTACTACGAGCACGCCCACGGCATGACCCCCCGGGTGCAGAAGGTGAGCGTACCGACGGCGGTCGCGGTTTTCCCGAAAGACCTCAGCCAGCCCCCGCGCAGCTGGGCCGAGCGCAGCTACCACGTCACCCGGTATAACCTCATGCCCCGCGGCGGCCACTTCGCCGCCCACGAAGAGCCAGCCCTCCTCGCCGCCGACCTCACCGAGTTCTTCCGGCCCCTCCGGTGAGACCCACTCCGGCTTGCCTGTATCGCCGTGGACTGGGATGCGTGCCGCTTGCCAGGGCGGGCCGGGTGATCGGCGGAATCACACCAACGAGGCGATGCCTGCTCACCCTGGCCATCACGAGGCTGGAACGGATCCGATCCGCAGCGATATGGACCGAGGCCGTCGCCAATGGCAGTGACTGACATCAATCAGCAGCGAGAGGTTCTTCTGCGGATCCCGCTCATCGCCACCCGGCTGGTGTTCATCTACGGCACCTACCACTGGTTCGCCGGCCCCCTCGGCCAGTTCCTGGCCGACTGCCAGCTCAGCGCGACGGGGCTTTCCAACGCGCTGGTGTTCATGACCATCGCCATGGCACTGGCCCGCAGCGCCCTGCTGGGCGGCCGGGGCCTGGCGGCCCGCCGCCTCGCCGCCACGGCGGCCCCGGCCGCGGCCGCACACCCGGCGGCCACCGCCGGCCAGAGCACCCGCGCGGGCAGGTGACCTGCACCGCCAGAGAAGTCCAGAAGGAGCCCCCATGTTCATCCTGCTGCATCACCTGGGCCTGCCCACCGGCGCGGCCATCGTCGTGAGCATCATCATCATCAAGATCGTCAAGGCCGCGCTCGCCCGCCGGCCGCTGTCTGGCCCCGGGGCGGCACGTGACCGCCACGACCGGGGACCGCGGCGATGACCGCCACGATCGCCGGGCCTGCGCCCGCGCCCTGCCGGGGCGGGGCGCGGCCAGGGCCTGCGCCGCCGCCCGCCGCCCCGCCCAGCCGGCGGGTGCGCCGTCTCATCCGCGGTGCGCGCATGACCGGTACCGGCCGCGATCCTGCGCCGCAGCGCTATCAGATCTGTATCCGTGGCCGTCTGGGGCAGACGCTCCGCTGCGCGTTTCCCGCGCTGCAGGCCCGGGCGCAACGCGGCGACACCATCTTGACCGGCGTGCTGGCCGACCAGGCCGCGCTGTATGGCGTCCTGGCCGAGATCGAGGCGCTCGGCCTGGAACTGATCCACGTCCATCGCCTGCCGCCGCACGCGCCGGGAAACCGGTCATCCTGAGCCGTTCAGCACACAGCCTGGTCCGCGCGCCTCGCCATCCGCTGACCGAGGACAACAACGGGCTGCCCGCTGGCCGACAACAAAGAGCCATAGCGTTCGGCGGTCCCGTCCGCCGAGAAAGCCGGCACCTGCTGGCCGGCTTCGACGCCCGCAGCCAGCCCGGCGCGGCGGAAGAACCGCTGTCAATAACAAGGAAGCACCAGACATGACCACGACACTGATCACCGGAGCGAACAAGGGTCTCGGCTACGAGACCGCCTGCCAGCTGGTGGCCGCGGGTCACACCGTCTACATCTGGGCCCGCGACGCCGAGCGCGGCCGCCGCGCCGCCGGGCGGCTGGGCGCACGGTTTGTCGCCTCGACGTGACCGACGACGCCTTGGTCGCGGCGGCGGCCACGGCGATCGAGGCCGACGGCGGCCTGGACGTCCCGGCCAGCAACGCCGCATCGAAGGCCGCACCCCGGACAACGCCGTCATCGGCGCCGCGGACCAGACCGCCGGGCACATGGCCGCGCTGTCCGACACCAACGTGTCCGGCATGGTCCGGATGCTGCACGCGTTCCTGCCGCTGCTGGCGCGCCCGGCCGCCCCGGTCGTGGTCAACCTGAGCAGCGGCCTGTCCAAGACGGCCGGCCTCGCGGACCCCGGCGGGCCGGTGGGTTTCTACCCGGGGATCGCCTACCCGGCCTCCAAGACCGCGGTCAACACCGTCACGGTGCAGTACGCCAAGGCGTTCCCCGGCATCACGATCAACGCCGTGGACCCCGGCTACACCGCCACATCGTGGTCAACAACGCCGGCGGCGACACCACGCCGGACCGGGAAGACCCCGGCACCTTCCGCCGCATCTATCAGACGAACGTCTTCGGGGTCGCCTCGGTGACCAACGCGTTCCTGCCGGCGCTGCGGCGCTCCGCGCACCCGCGGATCGTGAACATCTCCAGCGGCACCGGGTCGCTGGCCTGGTCCACCGAGCCGCAGTTCCCGCACCGGGGCAGCTACGCCGCCTACCGGTCGTCCAAGGCGGTGCTGAACGCGCTGACCGTGTTCTACGCGCACGCCCTGGCCGGTGACGGCATCAAGGTCAACGCGCTGGCACCCGGCCTGCGCCGTACCGGCCTCAACGCCACCGCCGCCGCCAGCGACGGCGACCCGGCCGAGGCCGCGGCGGGAGCGGTCCGGCTGGCGCTGCTGCCCGACAACGGCCCTCCGGCGGGTTCTTCTCCTGGGACGGGACCCCGGTCCCCTGGTAACAGGCCGCACCTAACGATCCTTCGGTACGCCTTCAGCGACCTACCTGCCGGTCATCACCAGCGTGCATATCGGCCAGGCGCGGCCTCAGCGAAATATAAGGCCACCACCGTCAAGGCGCCGTGCCCGTCACGTCATGTCACAGTGCCCGATCGGGCGGAGCCAAGCGCTGCGCCGCAACGCATTCGAGATCGCCGAATAGGGCTCGTCTATGGAGCGATCTACGGGTCGGCAGTGGCCGCACCGATGTGCCTGTTCTGTATCTGGGCAGGGGCCGGCACGCTCGGGGGGACGGGTTGTGCGCTGTCAGGCCAGCTTGTTTTTGGTTTCGAGGTTGGCGGCGAGCTTGGCGAGGAGTCGGCTCAGAGCGGTGTGGTCTTGCCGGGACAGGCCGTCGAGCAGGGTGGCTTCGGTGGCGAGCAGGTCGGGGTGGGCCTGGTCGAAGACGGCGCGGCCGGCCGGGGTGAGCTCGATCAGCACCGAGCGCCGGTCACGGCCGGCGGGCCGGCGGGTGATAAAGCCGCGGCGCTCGAGCCGGTCCAGACGCTCGGTCATGGTGGCGGAGCTGACCAGCACGCTGCGGTAGAGCTCGGTGGGGGTCAGCCGGTGGTCAGGGCCGCTGCGGCTCAGCGCGGCGAGCACGTCGTACTCGCCGGAGTCGAGCCGGTGGCGGCGCCAGACTTCACGCGCTGCCGCCGCCTGGTAGCGCTCGATGCGGGTGATCCGGCCGAAGATGGCGACCGGGGAGACGTCGAGGCCGGGCCGTTCGGCACGCCAGGCGTCCAGGATCGCGGCCACGTGGTCACGCTGCTCGTCCACGACCGCATTATAGCTCGGTTCCGAGTTACACGTTGACGAGGTAGCACGGCTGTCTTAGTATCTCGGTGACGAGCTAACTAGCTCGGTACCGAGATATCTTTTGGGAGGCAGCCATGACCAGCGGCCAGGAACCGCGCGGAGGGCTGGCGGGACTGCCGCAGGTCGTGTGGGTGCTGGCGGGCGGTTCGTTTGTCAACAATTTCGGCAGCTTCGTGGTGCCGTTCCTGATGCTCTACCTGGTCCACCGCGGCTACGTGACGGGTGTGGCCGCCGGCGCGGTCAGCGCTTATGCGGGCGGGAAGATAGCCGCCGGGCCTCTGGGCGGGCGCGGATCGGACCGGCTTGGCCCCCGGGCTGTCGTGGCAGCGTCGATGACCGGCTCGGCGGTGACCACCATTGCCCTCGCCGTGGTGAACAGGCCCGGGCCGATCCTGGTCACGGCCGCGCCGACCGGCCTGGTGTCGCAGCTGTACCGGCCGGCGACCAGCGCCATGCTGGCGGCCGCGGTGCCCGGCCCGCAGCGCGTGAAGGCGTTCGGTGTTTACCAGCTGGGGGTCAGCGCTGGCACAACCGCCGGGCCCGCGGTAGGCGGGTTGGTGGCCGAGCATAATTTCATGATCCTCTTCATCATGGACGCGGCGACCTCGCTAGCGTGGGCCTTCCTGGCGTGGCGCGCGCTGCCGGGTGCCCGGGCAAATTCCGCCGGAACGGCCGCTCAGCTGCAAACCCCTCACCGCCTGCTCGGCAACCGGCGGCTGGCCCGCCTGCTGGCCGTGACCGTCCTGGTCAACCTGATCTTGTTCCGGGCACAGACCACCCTGCCGCTGTGGGTGCATCGCCAGGGCCTGCCCACCGCCGGCTACGGGCTGCTGCTCGCGCTCAACTCCGGCCTGGTCATGGCCTTGCAACTGCCCGCCACCCGGGTGACCGGCCGCTGGCGGCCCGAGCCAGTGATCGCCGCCACCAGCGTGCTGATCGGGGCTGGGTTCGGGCTGCTCACCCTCGCCCACACCGCCATCCTGCTCGCCGCCGCGGTGACCGCCTGGTCGCTGGGGGAGCTGGCCCAGTGGCCGGTCGCCGCCGCCTACACCACCAGCCTCGCCCCGCCCGGGATGACCGCCCGTTACGCCGGTGCCCGCAGCCTGTGCTACGGCACCGCCCTGCTGCTTGCCCCGCTGGCCGGCACCGCCCTCTACCGCCTGAGCCCCACCCTTCTGTGGGGCACGTGCGCCGCCGCCGGAATATGCGCCGCCGCGGTGATCACGCCCTGGCCGCTGGTCCAGCCACCAGGCCGCCGGCTAGCGCGCCCCCGGCGGCCGGGCAACTCGCGCGGAACTGACATCAGCATCACCGCCCCGCAGCACGAAGGCCCACCGGCCGAGCGGCGTGATCCCGCCAGCAGCCCAACCATCCCGCCTCGCGGTGCTAGCCGCAGCAATCCGACAAGCCACCAAGGAGGCAGTCATGACTAACACCCGTGCCGCCACGCGGCAAACCGCAGCCGGCGTCCCGGCGCCCGGCCGCTACCGGATTGACCCCGCCCGCTCGTCGGTCACCTTCCGCACCCGGCACCTGTTCGGCCTGGGCGTAGTGTCCGGGATCATGGCCATCACTCACGGCGAGATGACCATCGACCCCGGGCGCGGCCAGGCCACGGTAACAGCGGTCATCAGCGCCGCATCGTTCAGCACCGGCAACCGCGCCCGGGACCGGGATGTGCGCTCCGCCAAGTTCCTGGACACCGGGCAATACCCGCACATCACCTTCAGGGGCGGGACCCTCAGCCACGACCGGCGCCGCTGGACCCTGGCGGGCGACCTGACGGTCCGGCAGGTGAGCAGCCCGGTCCTGCTGGCGATCGAGGCCATCGAGCTGGCCGGGGCCGGGTTCCAGGCCCACGCCGCCACCCGCATCGACCGGTACGCCTTCAACGTGACCGCCGCCAAGGGAATGGCCGCCCGCTACCTTGGCATCGACCTGGCCGTGACCGCCGAACCGTGGCAGCCGCAGCGCTGACCGCCGCGCATCCGGCAGCAGGCAACCACCGCGATCGGAGGATCCCCATACCAGAGCCCACCGCTTCCCTGCAGCCCCGCATCCGCCAGGCCGGCGAGCACCAGCGGCTCGCCTATACCGGCGGCCATGAACTCGCGGTCATCCTCGACGCCGCGATCACCGGCGGTCAGCTCACCGTCATCGACACCCACGCACGCCGCGGCGACGGGAGATACCCCTGGTTGCAGCACGCGCCATGCGCCGCGGGGCAGCCTCACCGCAGGTACCGGCTTCCAGCCGACCTACCAGGCGCCGCGATCCCCGGCGCACCGGCTGGATGGCCAGATGCTGTCCTGGTTGGCAAGCAAACCCGCCTGACGCCCCGGGTCTGCGGCGCTGGACGCGCCGGCAGTGATAGCAGCCATGCTGGTCACCACTCTTCGGTCGTGGCGAGCGGGTGCGCCTCGCCGGTCAGCGCGGCCACCGCGGCGGCGACCTCGGACAGACTGGCGCGCACGTAGGTCGCCGTCGCGCCACCCTCGCTGCCGTTGTCGGTGTGGCCCGCATAGGCCTTGGCGACGGCGTAGCCGAAGTTCCGAACTGGTAGGGAGCGGATTACGGACCATGCTGAATACCTCTGAGATGGACCGGAGTGCGGCGAGGTATTCGTCAGGGCTGGTGAGGATGGCGGGCTAGTTCGGCCGCGTAGCGGGTCCAGTCGCCTCCGGCTTGGTGCATCCATCTGGCGGCGGTGTTGTGGTGCAGGCCGAGCAGGTCGGCGAGGACGGCGGCGGGGAGCTGGGCGGCGAGGTCGAGGAGGGCGGCGCGTCGGCCGGTCTGGGCGAAGATGCCGAGGGCCCGGAGCCGTCCGCCGAGTGTGTCGGGGGTGATGGGGCGTCCGGGCAGGTGCCCGGGGAACAGCCAGGTGGTCTGCTGCGGGGAGCCGACGCCGCGGTAGCTGCGGCCGTCGCTGATCAGCTGGAGGACGGCGCTGGCGAGCGGGCTGGGGACGGGCGCGTTGTGGCGGCCGAGCCGGAGGAAGGTCTGGTCGTCGTGGCGGGTGACCTGGCTTGTAGTCATGGCGGCGATGCGCGATAGCGGCTGGCCGTAGAGCAGGAGCAGGCACCCGGCGACCCGGTCGGTGGGCTCGAGCGTGGTGTCGTGCAGCAGCCGGGCGGTCAGCGCCCACCGCTGGTCCTGGCTGATGGCCGGGCCGGTCGGGCGCGGTGGTGCGGGGATGCTCAGCTGCCGGCAGTGGCGGCGCGAGGCGGCCCAGACCAGGAAGTCCCGGGCCAGGGATGCCGACGGCCCGGTGCGCAGCCACTGGTCGATGTCGGCTTGCCCGCAGGCGGCCAGCTCGGTGCGGCGGCTGCGGAGCCAGGCCAGCAGGCCGGCCGCGGCCCGGATGTGGTTGCGGGCGTTCGCGGTGGGGGTGCGGGCCTGGTGGTTTTCCGCGCTGGCCCGCAGGCGGCGCATCACCTGCCAGGTGGCGTAGGCCTGCACCAGTGTCCTGTCCTCGGCTGGCTCGATGCCGGCGAGGAGCTGCTGGAGCCACTGCTCGGTTCGTGCCAGGGGCTCATCGCGCGGGGGCAGCGCGCCGCTGGCGGTGAGCATGTGCCGCAGGTAGCTGGCCGCGCGGCGGCGCAGGCACGCATCGAGGGCCTGGTGGGTCAGCGGCAGCCGCCCGGCCGCGACGTCGGCCAGCAGCGCCGCGCCCGCGCCTTTCCGCAGCCAGTTCAGGGCGACCCTGGGCTGGCCGGTGGCCGTGATCGCCTCCAGCACGCCCGCCAGGGCCGGCGGGACGGTGCCGTCGGGACCGGCCAGCAGCTGCCGGGCGCGGCGGCGCAGCGAGCACCGCGGGCAGCGTCCCCTCTCGTAAAGCTTGTCTTCGGTGCCGCACTCGGCGCAGGCGCTGAAGACCGGGATCCCGGCGCACCCGGCGCAGGTGTCCGCGGCGGGGCCGGGCGGGGCGACCAGCCGCCGCTGCTGCCCGCAGCGCGCGCATGGCCCCCGGTGGCGCAGGGCCGCGGTGTAACACGAGTCGCAGACCGGTCCTTCCGGCCAGCGGGCTGCCGCCGGCCGGTCGGTCCCGCACCGCGCGCAGGCGGCGGTGGGCCGCGGCCTGCAGGAGACGCAGACCGGGTGGCTGGTCGCCGCACGGGCGCACGGGCCCCGCTGGCCGCAGCGACTGCAGGTGGCCTCGGGCCGCCGGTAGCAGTTCACGCAGGTGTCCGGCTGCCCGTCCCGGCCGCGCACCGCGACCGGGGCGGTC
>Ga0187807_1000635_pt1 | contig 11154 bp, 10 predicted proteins | sample NC_wetland_sal_i_4_FD_132432 | JGI IMG/M metagenome (GOLD analysis project Ga0187807, IMG submission 132432) | Wetland sediment microbial communities from Neuse River Estuary, North Carolina, USA - ASW_2 | ecosystem: Environmental > Aquatic > Freshwater > Wetlands > Sediment | place: USA: North...
CGTCCTCGGTCTGCAGCCGCCACACGAATCCCGGCGCGGCCCCCGCGACCGCGTTCACCGTGTCGAGCGCCGCCACGAAATCCGCGATCCGCGGGCTGTCCAGCGGCGCGACCAGCCGCCCCACGTTCACCTGCGCCAGCACGTAGTCCATGCCCTGATGCTAACCGCAGGTACGACGCGCCGTTGAGGTCGAGCACCGCCCCGCTGGCCCACGCGGCCTCGGGCGAGGCGAGGTAGACCACCGCCGCCGCGATCTCCTCGGGGAGAGCGACCCGGTTGAACGGGCTCTGCGCCCTGATCACGTCGCCGGCCGCGGTGCCGAGTTCCTCGACGGTCATGTCCGTCGCCACGTAACCGGGCGCGACCGACGCCACGGTGATGCCGTGCGGTGCGAGCGCGACCGCGAGCGACTGCCCGAGCGCGTGCAGCCCCGCCTTGCTCGCCCCGTACGCCGGGTGAGCCGGCTCGCCGCGGAACGCGCCCCGCGACCCCACGTTCACGATCCGGCCGCCGCCCCGCGCCATCATGTGCCGCGCCGCGCACCAGGTCGCGTTCGCTGCCCCGACGAGGTTGACGCCGAGCGTCGCGCGCCACGCCTCCTGCCACTCCTCGTACGACGTGGCAAGCACCGGGTGCGGCACGTAGACGCCGGCGTTGTTCACCAGCACGTCCAGCCCGCCGAGCCGGCCCGCCGCCTCGTCGACCATGGCTCGCACCGCGTCGGCGTCCGTCAGGTCCGCCCGGACCACGGCGTGCCCGTCGCCGGGCAGCCCGGCCAGCACCGCCTCCGCGGCCGCGGCGGCGTCCCGGTAGTGCACCGCCACCCGGTCCCCGCGAGCCGCGAACGCCCGCGCGACCGCCGCGCCGATACCGCGAGACCCGCCGGTGACGAGAACTCCCCGAACCGGCATTACGCGTCACACAGCGACAGCAGCTTGGTGACCGTGGCCCAGTTCCGTGCCGTGCCGGTCGTCCCCGCTTTCGGCGCGCTGACGATCCGCATCAGTGCCGCCGCGAGGTCGCTCCTGCCGTAGCCCTCCGGCGTGTGCAGGTACAGGGTCCGGCCGGTGACCTGGATCCGGTCACGGAAGCCCTTGGCGGCCGACTGCGTCACCGCCGCGTCGAGCTTGCCGGTCATCTCGGGCCCGGGCGGTTCGCTCAACAAGACGGCGTGCACTCGCCGGTGGTCCGGCTCACCGGGAAACGGGTTGGCCGCGATCACCGCGGCGAGCTCGTCTCTGGTCAGCACCACGATGGGAGACGTGACCCCGAGCTTGACGGCGATCGCCTCGGTCATGGCGAGCGCCACGGCGGCGGCGTCGGCCTCCGCCGGGGCGCTGAACAGCACGTTCCCGCTCTGGATATAGGTCGACACGTCGGTGTGCCCGAGTTCGCTGACGACGGCGCGCAGGTCCGCCATCGCCACCTTGTTCCGGCCGGCCAGGTTGATCCCGCGCAACAGCGCGACATGGGTAGCCATGCCCTCATTCTGCCGCCTGGACAGCGGACTCGATGGGCCACCGACCACCAACTAGTGTGGCCGGTGGCCCATCGACCACCCGTACGTCGCGGCGAACCGCTGATAACAGCAAGAGGCGGCGGCTAGCCGCTGCGGTCACGTCGGCGACGACGCAGGCGATGTTGTCGGGGCCGCCTGCCTCGTTGGCCAGGGCGATCAGGTGCTGAACGGCGTCCTGGGGGGACGAGTCCGGGGCGGCGAGCGTCTCCCTGATGGCGGCGGCCGGGACCACCGAGGTCAGGCCGTCGGAGCAGAGCAGGTAGCGGTCTCCCGGCACGGCGTCGTGCAGCGACAGGTCCGGGGCGCCGGCCTCGCCCTCGCCCGCCCCGAGCGCCTTCAGCAGCAGCGAGCGCTGCGGGTGCGACGTCGCCTCCTCCGGGGTGAGCCGTCCGGCGTCGATCAGCGACTGGACCACCGAGTGGTCGTGGGTGATCTGGAACAGGCCGCCGTCGCGCAGCAGGTAGGCGCGGGTGTCGCCGATGTGCACGAGGGCGAGCCTGGACCCGGCCCAGAGCATCGCGGTCAGCGTGCTGCCGCTGCCCGCGAACTCCGGGTCGGACTCGGTGCGGCCGCGCAGCGAGGAGGTCGCCGCCGTGACCGCGTCGGAGAGGGCGTTGAGGAGATCGCCGGGGGATTCGGCCACCTCCAGCGGGCGCAGCGCGGCGACGACGGTTTCGCTGGCCACGTCGCCGCCGGGGCCCCAGCCGTCCGCGACGGCGAGCAGCCGGGTCCCGGCATACGCGGTGTCCTGGTTGCGGTCACGCTCCCGGCCGACGTCGGACGCGGCGGCGTAGCGGATGGCGAGCTGAGTTGCTGGCATGGCGCTGTCCCCTCCGGACAAGTAGCTGATGAGAAAGCGAGTCAGCTCGGTACGTTCGGCGAAATCCGTTTCGAGCACCGCGAGGAAAGCGGTCACCTCGGCGGCGACCTCAGCCCGCGGCAGGCCGTTGATCGCGGCGATCTTCGCCAGCGGCATGCCGATGCGGCGCAGCCACGCGACCAGGCGGGCCTGCTCGAGCTGGTCCGGCGAGTAGTACCGGTAGCCGGAGTACTCATCCACGCGGACCGGGCGGAGCAGGCCGAGCTCGTCGTACAGCCGCAGCGCCTTCGGTGACAGCCGGGAGGCCCGGGCGAACGCGCCGATCGTTATGAGCTTCACGAATCCGAGCCTGGGCTTTGCCCCAAGGGGAAGGTCAAGCGCTACTGCTTGTAGCCCGCGAGGAACGTGGCGAGCCGGCCGATCGCGTCTTCGAGGACCGGGACGCTGGCCAGGAACACGACCCGCAGGTGGTCGGCGGAGGGGAGGTTGAAGCCGGTGCCGTGCGACAGCAGCAGGTGCTGCTGCTCGAGCAGGTCGATGACCATCTTCTGGTCGTCGGAGATCTTGTGGACCTCCGGGTCGAGGCGGGGGAACAGGTAAAGCGCGCCGGCCGGCTTGTAGCAGTCCATGCCGGGGATCTCGGTGAGCAGCTGCCACGCCCGGTCCCGCTGGTCGTACAGCCGGCCGCCGGCGCGCAGCAGCGGCGAGATGTCGATGCCGCCGTCGAGTGCGGCGGGGATGGCGTGCTGCGCCGGGACGTTCGGGCACAGCCGCATATTGGCGAGCAGCTCGAGGCCTTCCAGGTACTCGCCGATCGGCTCCTTCGGGCCGGAGACGACCAGCCAGCCAGCCCGGAACCCGGCCAGCCGGTACGTCTTCGACATGCCGCCGAGGGTGAGGACCGGGAGGTCGGGGGCGAGGGCGGCCGCGCACTGGTGCTGGGCGTCGTCGTAGAGGATCTGGTCGTAGATCTCGTCGGTGAGCACAAGGAGGTTGTGCCGGCGGGCGATGTCGAGCAGGCGGTCCAGCGTTCCCCGTGAGTAGACCGCGCCGGTCGGGTTGTTCGGGTTGATGATCACGATCGCCCTGGTGCGGTCGCTGATCTGGGCCTGGACGTGCTCGGTGTCCGGGTTCCAGTCGAGGTCTTCCTTGCAGTGGTAGTGCACGGCGCGGCCGCCGCAGAGGTTGACGGCGCCGGTCCACAGCGGATAGTCCGGGCTCGGCACGAGGACCTCGTCGCCCGGGTTGAGGAGGGCCTGAAGGGCCATGACGATGAGTTCGGACACGCCGTTGCCGAGGAACACGTCGTCGGGCGTGACGTTCGGGACGCCGACACGGTCGTAGTAGCGCGCCACCGCCTCGCGGGCCGGCGCGATGCCGCGCGCGTCGCAGTAGCCCTGAGAGTCGGCGACGCTGGCCACGACCTGCTGCACCACCGCGTCCGGGGCCACCATCCCGAACGGCGCGGGGTTCCCGAGGTTCAGCTTGAGGATCTGGTGCCCCTCGGCCTCGAGCTGGCGAGCTCGGCGCAGCACCGGCCCCCGGATGTCGTAACGGACATCGGCCAGCCTGCTCGCCTGTGACACCACTGCGTGCCTCCCGGTTCCCTTGGCGATTCATGAGTGCTGCCCCGAATGGTATCTAATGATCGCTGGCGCCTTTGAGTATTTGCCGGCTGGCGCCGGACTGTCAGACCCGCGCGCGATGATCGGGGAAGGTCTTACCCACCGGGCTGGGAGGTGCGATCTTATGGCCGCGTCGAATGATCACGCGCCGGATCGCCGTCGGCCACGACGAGATCCGTGCCGCGTATCGACCAGCCGTCACCGCTGTCCTCGTTAGCGGGAAAGTCGTTCGCCACGGGACGGTCGCGGCGGGAAAATCGCGGCATGGCTGACGCATGGATGCTGGATGAGCTGGCGCACGCGGGGCCGGAGCACCTGGATGCGGCGTTCGTCTCCGGCTACGACAAGAAGCAGGGCTATCCCGATCCTGGCGAGGACATCGCCGCGTTCGAGGCGCACGGGCTGGGCCGGTCCTCGGCAGTCGTCGATCTCGGCGCCGGCACGGGACAGTTCGCCGTTGCGGCGGCGCGCCGGTTCGGGCGCGTGACCGCGGCCGACGTATCGCCGGTCATGGTGGACGCCCTCCGCGCGAAGGCCGTCACGGAGGGGCTGGACAACCTGGAGTGCGTCGGCGCCGGCTTCCTCAGCTACGCCCACGACGGGCCGCCCGTGGATGGCGTCTACACGAGGAACGCGCTGCACCAGATCCCCGACTTCTGGAAGGGCCTGGCGCTGCAGCGGATCGCGGACATGCTGCGTCCCGGCGGCGTGCTGCGGCTGCGCGACCTGATCTACGACTTCCAGCCGCGCGAGGCGCCCGGGGTCTTCGGCGGCTGGTTCGCCGGCGCGGTCACCGACCCGGCCGAGGGGTACACCGCTGACGACTACGCCGAGCACATCCGCACCGAGTACAGCACCTACCGCTGGCTGCTGGAACCGCTGCTGGCCGCCACCGGCTTCGAGATCGCCGGCGCCAGCTTCAGGCTCCGCTGCTTCGGCACGTACACCTGCGTCAAGCGGTGAGGCGGTCGAACAGGTCCGTGTACCTGGCGGTCATCGCCGCGACGATGTCCGGGGGGATTTCCGGGCCCGGGGGCTTGCGGTCCCAGTCGATCGAGGCGGACCAGTCGCGCAGGTACTGCTTGTCCAGCGAGTGCTGTGGCCGGCCCGGCTCGTACTCGTCGGCCGGCCAGAAGCGGGAGGAGTCCGGGGTGAGGACCTCGTCGGCGAGGACCAGGGTGCCGTCTTTCGTCCGGCCGAACTCCAGCTTCGTGTCCGCCACGATGATGCCGCGCTCGGCGGCCAGCGCCGCGCCGCGGCGGTAGACCTCCAGCGTGATCCGGCTGAGCTCGGCGGCGGTCTCGGCGCCCACCAGGTCCGCGACCTCCTCGTACGTCATCGGCTCGTCGTGCCCGACGGCGGCCTTCGTCGTCGGGGTGAAGACGGGTTCGGGCAGCCGGGACGCCTCGACCAGACCGGGCGGCAGCGGCACGCCGGAGATCGTGCCGTTCTCCCGGTAGGACGCGAGTCCAAGGCCGGCCAGGTAGCCGCGCGCGATGCATTCCACTGGGATCATGTCCAGCCGCTGGCAGCGGATCGCGCGGCCCTGCCACTGCGCGGGCACGTCGGTCGCGGAAATCACGTGATTAGGCGTGACGTCGGTGAGCCGGTCGAACCACCACAGCGACAGCTGGGTGAGGATGCGGCCCTTGCCGGGGATCGGCGTGGGAAGCACCACGTCGTAGATGGACACCCGGTCCGACGCGACGAGCAACAGGTCGTCGCCATCGGCGTAGACGTCGCGAACCTTCCCGGTATGAATCAGTTCCATGGGCAGCACCCCCGGTAGCGATGAGCCAGCCCAGCGTACTATCGCGGCGCGGGCGTACGATCAGGTGGCATGGCGGGAACTGACGCTGGCCTCCGCGGAGGCAGCGAATACCTGCAGGTACAGACGACCACCGACTCGCGGGCCGAGGCCATAGAACTGGCGCGGGAGGCCGTCGCCGCGCGCCTGGCGGCCTGCAGCCAGGTCGCCGGGCCTGTCTCGTCCACGTACTGGTGGAACGACGAGATCGAACGCGCCGAAGAGTGGTTCGTCTTCTTCAAGCTGCCGGCCGATCGCTACGATGAGCTCGCCGCGTTCCTCGCCGAACGGCACAGCTACGACGAGCCGGAGATCGTCGCCACCCCGATCGTGACGGGCTCCGCGTCGTTCCTCGCCTGGATCCGGGACGAGACCCGTCCACGGTCAGCGCCCGGCTCGTCCGTTCCCGCGGCCAGGGACCCGGAACCCGGCTCGGGCGAGGCGGCGCGGCCGGCCGCCCCAGGACAGATCGCCCCAGGACAGATCAGAGCGGAGTGAGCGCGTGGGTCCCCGTGGATTGACCGTGCTTTCCATGGCGGGGATCGCCGGGCTGTTCCTCGGCGTGATCGGCTGGACGCAGCGGGGCAACAGCGTGGCCGCCGCCCCGCTCGTTACGAGCCCGTCGGCGTCGGCGTCGGCGTCGCCGTCCGCCACCAGTTCGCCTTCGCCGGCCGCCACTCCGTCGGCTGCTGCTTCCGGCTCCGGCTCGCCGTCGGCGGCCGCCGGGCCGCAGCTGAGCTCCATGCCGTACGCGTCGTACGCCTACCAGGTGTGGCCGGGACCGGTCAGTGCCACCGCCAAGATCGCGCTGACCGGGTTCACGATCACCGTCACCAGGCGGCCGGGGGGAATCACGGTGAAGGCCGTGCAGGACGGCCAGCTGATGACCTCGGTCTCGCACTTCTACCCCGGCGGCGCCAAGGTGTACGTGCTCGACTCCGACCTCAGCGACGACGCGGGCGGCAACGTCGACTACAACGACAGCGACGACGGCGTGGCCGTAACGAACGCGCAGGGGCAGGTGCTGGGATGAGCGACGACGCGCGGGGCCCCGCCGAGTGGGCTGGCGGCCGGGGACGCGGCTTCGCCGGCGGCCGGTTCCGCTCCCCGGTGGGCAACCGCGAGGAACGGGTGATCAGGCAAGCCGCCGCGCCCGCCGACACCGAAGCGGCGCCGGCTGGCGTCGACGTGGTCTCCGTCCCTGAAGACGCAGCCCCGCAGTCCCCGGCGGCGGGAGAGCCTGCGGCGCCCGGCACGGGGCTGAGGGGGGCTGCGGAACGCGCTGGCGTCATCACCGCGGAGTGGGCGCCGGTCGCCGGCCGCGTCCTGCTCGGCCTGGTGCTCGCCTGGTTCGGCTATCACGAGCTGACGCAGCCGGGTTTGTGGACCGGGTACGTCCCGTTCGTCAACGAGGCGTCGAACCTGGCCATCGTGGCGGTCCTCGTGCACGGCTGGATCCTGTTCGTGCTCGCGGTCGCGCTGGTCGCCGGGGTCGCGCCGCGGGTCAGCGCCGCGATCGCGAGCCTGCTGCTGGTCGAGATCGTGATCTCGCTGTCGGTCAGCGGCCTGTCCGACACCTCGATGCGCGACGTGGGCGTCCTCGGTCTGGCGGTCTGCCTGACCGGCTGCCGCAACCAGCGCCTCGCCCTGCGCGGCTAGGTGCCCGGGCGGTCGCGCATCTTTACATCACTTTTCGTCTTTCCATCAGTTTTGGCCCTTTCTACGCCCGGTTTGTCCGGGTTCTAGGGGCGAAAACTGATGTATAGTCGGCGCCGTCGCCCCGGCGGTCGGACCACAGGTCACACGACGCTGCTGACGTACCAGGCGACGGAACAGCGGCTGGCCCCTCACCCGGGTGGCGGCCCATTAGGGGCTGATAACAGCAAGAAGCGCGTCGCGCCAAAGCGCTTCGACCCTAGCGGTCTGATAACAGCAAGAAGCGCGGTCGCGCCGAAACGTCGCGCCGGGGGCTAGGCCAGCGGCGGGACGTTCCAGGTCGTTATGACCGGTTCGTCGTGTTCGTTGTCGAGGGTGCTCAGCGTCCCCGTGTCCAGCCGGAACAGCCGGCCCTCAGCCGGAGCCAGCCCAAGCCACCGGGCGGTCAGCACGCGCAGGACGTGCCCGTGCGCGACAAGCACCACGTCGCCGTCGTCGAGGAACGGCACCGCACGCGCGAGCACCCGGTCGGTCCGCTCGCCCACGTGCTCGACCGTCTCGCCCGGGTGCAGGGCGTCACCCGGGATGACCCCGTCCCGGAACAGGGACCAGCCGGCGCGCTGCTCCTGGATCTGCGGCGTGGTCATGCCCTCGTACCCGCCGTAGTCCCATTCCCAGAGGTCAGGGTCCTGCTTGACTGGGTACCATCCCCCGGCGCCGTCGAGGCCGGCCAGTTCCGCCGTCCGGACGGCCCGCGACGCGGGGCTGGTGAACACCGCGGCGATCTGCCGCCTCGCTAGCACCGGGGCCAGCGCGGCCGCGCAGGCTTCCCCGTGCGCGGTGAGCGGGATGTCCGTCCGTCCCGTGTGCTTGCCGGCCAGGCTCCACTCCGTCTGGCCGTGCCGCAACAAGATCAGATCTCCCATGCGCGTAATCATTGCCGGCTAATCTCTTGGGGTGACGTCAGGGCGCGCGGTGAGAATGGTCGCCTGCGCCGTGGCCGCCGTGATCGGCTTGGCCGTGGCCGTCGTCTCAGCCGGGCAGGCGCACGCGCAGCTGGCCCGCAAGCCCACGCCAGCCGAGCTCTCGGCGGCGGCGGCCGCCGGGGCCGCACAGCGCTGGGAGCGAACGCCCGCCGGCGATATCTTCCCGGCCAGCATCGGGTACACCAGCGACCTCAACACCAAGGAGACGGCCAGCCGGGTGGGCATCGCGCCGGGCGACGCGTGCGCCGCGGCGGTGGACGCCACCCTGGCCAGCCAGGCCCAGCGCGACGGCTGCGTCGCCGCCCTGCGCGCCGACTACACCGACCAGCTGCGCGGAGCGGTCTACACGCTCGGCGTGCTCGCGTTCGGCAGCACCGCGGACGCGTCCGAGTTCTATTACAAGGTCCCGCTGGCCAGCTACCCGGCGACCGGACTGCGGGCGCTTGCCGTGCCGGGCACGCCCGCCGCGCTGTTCGGCGACGCCGCGCGGCAGGCGACGGACGCGCAGCTCGCCGGGCCGTACGTCGTGCTCGCCGTGGCCGGGTACGCGGACGGCAGGCCCGCCAGCTCCGCCGACGAGCGGCGGGACTCGGTGTTCGACCCGGCGGCCCAGCTGGTCTCGGCCATCGCCGCGCCGCTCGCCAAGCCCGTCACCGTCCGCTGCGGAACCCCGGAGTGGGCCTGCGACGATCCGGCGCCAGACGTGCCTGCACCGCCGCCCATGCTGTCCGAGATCAGGCCGGCCGAGATGAAGGCCCTCGACCAGATCAACGTCCCGGCCGCGTGGCAGACCAGCAGGGGCGACGGGGTCACCGTCGCCGTGCTCGACACCGGGGTGGACCCCAACGCGGCGGACCTGGCGGGCGACGTCACCGCCGGCCCGGACTACACGGCGGGCGCGGACCCGCCCGGCTACCAGCCGCCGCTCGAGCACGGCACCTACATCGCCTCGCTGATCGCCGCCCACGGCAGCGGCCCGGACGACTCGATGGGCGTGGTCGGCGTCGCGCCGGGCGCGAAGATCCTGTCCGTCCGGGTGATCCTCGACGACGGCGAGCCGGGCCTGGCGGCCTACAATCAGGACTCGCAGTTCGCCGACGCCATCGGCAACGGCATCTACTACGCCGTCCGCCACGGCGCCTCCGTCATCAATATGTCGCTCGGCTCGGAGCAGCCCACCGCCTACGTGCGCGCGGCGGTGGCCTACGCGGTCGCGCACGGCGTCGTGGTCGTCGCCTCGGCGGGCAACAGCGGAACGAGCACCGGCTTCGCGCCCTACATCTACCCAGCCTCGTTCACCGGCGTGATCGCCGTGGCGGCCGCCACCGGCAGCGGCAGCCGCGCCTCGTTCTCCGAGCAGAACGCCTCCGTCGTCCTCTCCGCGCCAGGAGTCGACGTGCTCGGCGCCGGGCCGGACGGGGAGTACATCGACGCGGAAGGCACCAGCCCGGCCGCCGCGCTGGTCAGCGGCGTGGCAGCGCTGATCAAGAGCCGCTACCCGCGGCTGCCGGTGTCGCTCGTCGAGCAGGCGCTGATCACGAGCGCCGTAGGCCACCCGGCCGGCGGTTACAGCACGAGCACCGGCTTCGGCGAGGTCGACGCGGCCGCCGCGCTGCGTGCGGCGGCGAAGCTGGCCGCCGCCGCGCCCGCCGCGGGGCTCGCCCCGGCCGCGTTCTTCCGGCCCGCGGGCCAGCCTGGCAGTGCCGGGAACGGTGGCTCCAGCGGTGCCGCGATCGGACCGATCCGCGTCGTGCACGGCAACACCGCGCTGATCGCGGGTTTCGCCGTCGCGTCAGGCGCCGGCGTCGTGTGCGCCATCGTCAGCCTCGTCCTGCTGGCCGGGCTGGCTCGCCGGTCCGCGCGCGAGAGACGAGAGCAGCGCGAAAGGCGCGAGTGGCAGCAGCCCTTCAGCGGGTACAGCCGGCCCGGGCCCCCGCAGCCGGCTCCGCCGTGGGGCAGCTACCAGCAGCCGCCGTGGGATTACCCGCAGCCTCCACCGCCGGCGAACAACCCACCGCCCAGAAACTACCGGGATTACCCGAATAGTTACCCAGATAGCTGGTTCGATCCACGATAAGCGGGTCTACAGTGCTGGCGTGTGACCGACCTTAGCGAGCCGCGCGCCCCGGGTTCTGAGGTGGCGGGGACGGGCGGGAGACGCCCCCGTCCGTTCTGGATAGTGACTGGCCTGTGCCTGCTCCTCGGGCTGTGCGCGGCGGGCGCGAGTGCCGCCGGCCTCCTGGCGACCGCGAACAGGCACCCGAGCCAGGCGCAGATCACCGCCGCCGGGCAGCGTGAGCTCGCGGTCAGGTGGGTGCGGCTGAGCGCCGGGCAGATCTTCCCGCCCTCGGTCAGCTACCAGAGCACGCTGGGGGTGCAGACCACGGCCACACGGGTCGGCATCGCGCCGCCGGCGTCGTGCGGCAGCGCCGTTGACGCCGAGGCCGCGGCCGTGCTCAAGGCGGCGGGCTGCGTGACCGTGCTGCGCGCCACGTACGCCGACGCGTCGCGCACCGCGCTCGCGACCCTCGGGATCGCGGTGATGCGCACGCCCGGCGGCGCGCAGACCGCGCGGCGCGCGCTCGCGGCCGGCACCCACGGCGGGCTGCTGGCGCTCGGCTTCCCCGGCACGGTGGCCAATGCGTTCACCGGCAGCGCCCGCGAGACGTACACGGCGGGGAGCGCCTCCGGACCGTACGTCTTCCTCTACGCCGCCGGCTACACGGACGGCAGGTCGACCA
>Ga0187807_1000636_pt1 | contig 11134 bp, 9 predicted proteins | sample NC_wetland_sal_i_4_FD_132432 | JGI IMG/M metagenome (GOLD analysis project Ga0187807, IMG submission 132432) | Wetland sediment microbial communities from Neuse River Estuary, North Carolina, USA - ASW_2 | ecosystem: Environmental > Aquatic > Freshwater > Wetlands > Sediment | place: USA: North...
CGTCGGCGTACCGCTCGAGGTCGGCGCCGGGGAAGGAGTGCCCGAGCCGGGCATGGTCCGCGACGCGGTCGGCGACGGCCCGCCGGAGCCGCTTGCCGACGTTCGCGGCGACGCGGGAACGCTGAAGGCGCCGGAGGGGATGCCGGACGCCGCCCCGCTAGGCTGTCTGCCCGGCGCCGCTCCCGGTGCGGTGCTTGGCCCCGCACTCGCCGGCTGGCCGCCAGCCGGCCCGCCACCCTCGAGCGGCCCGCCGCCCGAGAACCGCGCATGATGCGGCCCGCCCGACGTCGCCAGGACGATCGCCGCCGCCACGGCCGCGACTGTGCCCGCCGCTGCGGCCAGGTGAGCGGGCCGAACGCGGGGGAGCCCAGGGTGACTCGTGTGCAGTGGTTTAGGAAAACCGTCTTGTCCGAACGATGCGTGGCTTCTCCGCAGCGCCCCCCGGTACGCCTCAGCGTGCAAGTCCTTACCGGTGGCCATGAGCAGCGTCTTATCCCGCAGCGCACCGGCCGCCCCGCCGGCGCCCCGCGCCGCGGCCACCCCGAGCAGCGCGACGGGGGAGAGGCTGAGCAGCATGGCGGGGGTGAGTTCCCGGCGCCGCCGGTCGCCGCAGACCGGGCACTTGCTGATGTGCCGGCTGATCTGCTTGCGCAACAGCACGGTCAGCTGGCCGTTCCATCCGCCGAGCAGAATGTTCAGTGCCATGCAGTCCTGCCGGCCGGACCGCGCGACAAGAAGCACGCCGACGGACTCCTCGAGCTGGCGGCGGGCCCGGGAGAACAGCGAATGCACGTGATTGCGGGAGATCCCGAGCACCCTGGCGATCTCGCCGACGTCGAGGCCGTACAGCATCTGAATGACGACGTCACGCTCGGCGGGGTTGAGCCCGTCGACCGCGGCAAGCAGCAGGGCGCGGGTCTCGGCGCGCTCGGCTTGCTCGCCGACGTCTGCCGTCTCGTCGGCGTGCTCGGTGTCCTCGTCAAGCGCCGACGCGGCGGTCGCACGGGACTTCAGCCTGCGCAGGCACTCGTTGCGCGCCACGGCGTACAGCCACGGGCGCAGCAGCTCCTGGTCGCGCAGTCCCGACAGCCGGGAGGCCGCGATGACGAACGTGTCTTGCACCGCGTCGGCGGCGTCGGCGGGCTCGCGCAGCAGCGAGCGACAGTAACCGAACAAAGCGTCCGCGTACCTGTCGTAGGCCTCGGCGAGCCCCGCGGGATCACCGGCCACGATGGACGCGACAACCTCGCTGTCGCCCATGTGGTCACCGTAACCGTTTGGTTCGTGCCGGTCGCGTCATATAACCAGAAAGCGATGAGACCGGCCACGAACGGACCGTGGCCGATCACGATCGTGAACACCGTGCCGCCGGGATTGACTATCAGCTGCCTGCCGAAGGCCCAGGGACTTGCCGAGATGGACACGGTCGCGCTGCTGCCCGCCGTTTCCAGCGTCCCCGACGACGGCGAGACGTTCACGTGACCGTTGCCATCGGACACGGTGATCGACCAGGTGACGGGGCCGCCCTGCGCGGTCAGCTTGATCGTGGTCCCGCCGGGCGGCACGGTCAGCTGGCCGCCGGCCGGGTCGACGACCAGCGTGCCCGCGGCCGGGGGCCGCGACGGCGACGGGCTCGCCCGAGTCGGTGACGGAGTGGGAGTCCGTGACGGCGTCGAGGCGGGGCTCGCGGTGGTCGGCACGGCGGTGTGAGACGCCGTCGTCGGCGCTGGCGTCGCCGTCGGGGACGCGGCCCGAGTCGGTTTCGGCGTCGGCGTGCGGGACGCGGCACGGCGTGTCGCCGTGGGCGCCGGCGACCGCGGGGCGTCGGCGCCTGGTGTCGCCGCTACCGCGGCCGAGGCGCCCGCCGCGGATCCCGAAGGCCTGGGTCCGCCGGCCACCGTGCCGTGCCCGGCGTTCCCGGCCAGCATGAAGGCCGCCGCCGCGATGGCGACGGCGACCACCACGCCCGCCGCCAGGGCGGCCTGGCCCGCAGAGAGTCGCGGTCGGCCCTTCCCGCTGGCCGACGGCAGCCCCGCCGTCGGCGCGTGCATCGGCTTGGGGAAGCCGTACCGCCCGAACGACTCCGCGCGGCGCAGGACCGCGGCCCGGTGCGCGATCGCTCTCGGGCCGCGGCCGACGGCAAGCCCGAGCGTGTGCGCCTTGAGCCCGGCGGACGCGCCGGCCGCGAGCCGGAAGTTCTCCGCCGCCGCGGCGATCACCGCCGCGCCCGGCGACAGGCCGAGCAGCATGGCGGGGCGCAGCTCGAAGGCGCGGCGTGCGCTGCAGACCGGGCAGCGCTCGATGTGCCGGTGAACCCGCTTGCGGATCGGCACGGTCAGGTGCCCGTCCCAGTCGCGGAGCATGCTTCGCAGCTCACGGCATTCATCTCGCCCGGCGCGGCCGACGAGCAGCACGCCCAGGCACGCCAGGAGCTGGTCGCGGGCCCGGGAGAGCAGCGAGTGCACGTGGTTACGGGAGATCCCGAGGACGGCGGCGATCTCGCCGGGCTCGAGACCCTGCCGCAGGTGCAGTTCGATGGCCTCGCGCTCAGCCGGGTTCAGGCCCCTGGCCGCATCGTCGATCAGGGTGCGCAGTCCGGCATGTTCGGCGTCCTCGCTGACGTTGACGCCTTCGTCCGTCACCTCTGGCGCCTCGTCAAGCGCCACCGTCGTCTTCCGTGCCCGCGCGGCCCGCAGGCATTCGTTGCGTGCGACGGCGTACAGCCAGGGCCGGAGCAGCTCCGGGTCACGCAACCCCGACAGCCGGGAGGCGGCGAGGACGAACGTGTCCTGCACGGCGTCGGCAGCATCAGCCGGGTCGCTGAGCATGAACCGGCAGTATTTGTACAGCGGGTCCGCGTACCTGTCATAGGCCTCGGCGAGCCCATCGGGGTCGCGGGCCACGATGGACGCGACGACCTCGCTGTCGCGCATGGGCCTACCGTAGCGGTGCTTTCTTCCCTCCGACGATGAACAGACCGCATTGTGCAGATCCCCGCGTCAGTCGCGCCTGCTGTTCGTTCCTGCTCTCTCTCGCTGTTGCTATGCGCGGTCCCGGCTGGCCACCCCTGTCAACCGGGACCGCAGTCCCGCCGTGCGGTCCTGGCCAGCGCACCGTTCCGGCCAGGACCGCGCGGCCCCCCGGCTGGCGCCCCCAAGCCGCCAGCCCGCCCCCCACGGGCACCGCATCCGGCGTGGTGCCGGGCCGTCGTTCACCCCCGCCGGCCCGGCACCCTGCCAGTTCCACCCATCGTCTGTAAGAGGAATGAACCGCCCCGACGCCAACAACTTCTCCCAGATTTTTCCGGAAACTTCCCGGCCGCTAAGTCACCGGGAGCCGACTCCGTCGGCCGTGAGGGGCTGCCGAAACGCCAAACGTTTCGAAAAGTCTGGTTGGCTCGATATACCTGCCCTGTCCGGTTAGCGCTGCGGGGTTCCCGCCATCTTGAGCGCCCGCTCTACGTTGGCGTCCGCGATGGCCAGCATCTCATCCCGGTCCGGGTAGCCGCCGTCAAGCAACCGGAGCGGTCCTTCGATGAGCGACAGGTACAGCGCCAGCGAGTAGAGCCGTATCCGCTGCTCGTCGAGCCCAGGCGCCCGCAGCCAGCGGTAAAAATCGCCGAAGCGAAGCCGGAGGAACGCGTGCTCCCACTCGGCGTCGAAGAACATCGCGCCCTCGATGTCAATGATCACCGGCTGCCGCTGTTCGTCGATGAGGACGTGATCTGGCCCGAGTTCGCCGTGGATGAGCGAGTATCCGGTGCGCGGCTGGACATCGGCGGCGAACGACCGCAGCGTCGCGTCCAGTCGCTGCCTAGCGTCCGCTATCCGCGGCACCCGGTCGGCGGCACGCCCGAGGTGGCGCAGCGCCCGGTCGAGCACGACCCGCTCGCTGGAGACAAAATCACCGACCGGCCCGTGAGAGTCGCCCGCCCTGCCGAAGTGGTCCGCCCGCTGTCCCCGCATGGCCGTGAGCGTGCCGCTCAGTCGCTGCACGACCGGTTCGGCGGCCACCGGATCGGCTGCGAGCAGTTCCTCGAGCGTTCCGCCGCGCACGTCCTCGACAAGGGCGAGGTCAGCGGGGTAAACGGTCTGGCTATCGTCGAGCAGGTACACGTGCGGGATGCGCACCGCCGCGGCCTCGAAGCGCGCCGCGCAGGCTTCGAACAGATCCAGGCCCGAGGCATGCCCGAACACGCCGTCGGCCCGGTCGGGCGAGACCGGCCAGTAGTCCTCGGCTTCGGCCCAGACGTAAAGGACTGCCGAGAACCCGTCGGCGCAGGCGATCCGGAAGACGCCCTTCTTCGACCCGCCCCGCAGCCGCGACACCGCGGCGACCTGGTGATCGCGCAGACCCGCGCGGCTAAGGACAGCCGCCGCGTTGAGCTGGACCGCGCCACCCTGCACCGGGGTCGCTACCAGGTGTCCAGGTGCGCGGGCAGCTCGGCGAGGCGGGTGATGACCGCGTCCGGCACCACGCCGTCGTGCGGCGGCACCTCGCTGTGCGGGATCAGCACGCCGCGCATGCCGACGCGCTTGGCACCGTATATGTCGTCGTACGGCCGGTCGCCGACGAAGACGCACGACCCGGGGTCGGTCACTCCCACGGCGGCCATCGCCGCGCGGAACGCCTCCGGGTGCGGTTTCGTCCAGGGAATCTCGCTGCTGTACACCGCCCCGTCGATCAGGCCGAGGACCTCGTCCCTGGTGAACACGTGCTCGTGCAAGCTGCGCGGCCACATGGTGTTGGACAGCACCCCGATCCTGATGCCGCGGTCGCGCAGCTCGCGCAGCAGCGGGGCCGCGTCCGGATCGGTGTAGGTGTGCGGCTCCCAGCTACGGAAGTAGGTGGCGAGGAACTCCGAGCCGGGGGTCACCCCGGCCCGCGCGAACACGTGGTCAAGCGTGGCGCTTTGCTGCGCGGACTCCGACTCCCGCCACAGCGCAAACTCCGCGTTCCTGATCGCGTCCGCGATCGACGCCGCCTGGTCGGCGGGGTAGTGGCTGGCGCATATCTCCAGCCACAGCGCCTCGTGATCGATCGTGTGCCACGGGGTCAGCGTGCCGCCCCAGTCGAAGATAACCGCTCGTACCGCCATGAACCGTATGCTACGGAACCCGTCCGGCTGCACCGGACCGCCAGCGGCGGCAGGTCAGGGCTTCGGGTGTGTCACGGTGTCGATGATCGCCACCGCCTGCTGGGTCGCCTGGCCGGTCGACATGCCCATCAGTCCGCCGGCTTCCGTCTCGTAGCGCAGCACCCGGTAGCAGCCGCCCAGTTCGACGTAGATCAGCGGAGTGCTCGGGCTGTCACCGGCGATGACGGCGAACTGCGCGTGCGGCAGCGTGCACATGCTGGTGGTCCTCGCACCCGACAGCCCGGCCAGCAGGGCGCTCTCGGTCGCGCCGGTAACGGTGGTGCCCCGCAGGAACTGCGACGTGTTCACGTTGCCGCCGACGGAGTAGACGCAGATCCGCAGCGCGGCCGGGCGCGTGGTGTAGATGGCGCCGCCTGGTGACGGCCGCGGCGAGCCGTAGACGAAGAACGGGTCCTTGAACCCGGCCGTGCACCCGCTTGAGATCTCGGCCGGCGTCTGGACCTGCGCGATCAGGTGCACCGATACCGTCTGCCAGGGCAGCTTGGCGAGCGCGGCGAGCACCTGTACCTGCACCAGGCCGCAGCCGCTCACCGGCAGGCGCGGGATGATCATTTTCCCGCTGCCGTCGATCAGCACGATCTGCGGCGGCAGCATGGCGATGTCCGGGCACATGATCCCGGGGGAAGTGTGCCCCGACGGCTGGCGCAGCGCCGTGATCAGCGTCCCCAGGTCCTTGTCGGCCCGCTCCAGGGTGGCGGTCTCCCATTGGCCCTTGCCGGGGATCGTCTGGTAGCCGTTCACGCACCGGAGCACCGCGACCGGAAGGAACGACCCTGGCAACGCCTCGTGCGCGGCCGTGGCCGGCCAGCCCGTGCACTGCGGCACCCCAGGAGTGAACGTCCCGCCGGTCGTGGTCGGCACCGGCGACGGCGCGGTCGTGGGCGTCGTGCCGCCAGAGGGATGGCTACTGGCGGACGGCGAGGATGAAGACGAGCCTCCCGACGGCGGAGTGGAGACGGTCCCGCATCCGGTAGCCAGCGTGACCAGGGCGATCAGGGGGACCGATGCGAACAGCGTGACCCGGCTGGCCCGCGCGCGTCGTGTGATCATATGGGTGCCTCGATTCTGCAGACAACCATTAGACGGGCGCCAGGCCGCTCCCGGTTTCGTCAACCTGAACATTCTTTTCACCACTTATTTGCCGAGGTTAGCGGCGATGAACTGTATGTTACGGGGCTTCAGTTTCCCCGTGCCGGAAGTCACACTGGTGTTGTGCACGACTACGACCTGCTGGTAATCGGTTCCGGGCCAGGCGGGCAGAAGGCGGCGATCGCCGCCGCCAAGCTTGACCGGCAGGTTGCCGTGGTCGAACGTCCCGAGATGCTCGGCGGGGTGTGCCTCAACACCGGGACGATTCCGTCCAAGACGCTCCGCGAGGCGATCCTCTACCTCACCGGCGTCGACCAGCGCGAGATATACGGACAGTCCTACCGGGTCAAGGACGAGATCACCATCGCCGATCTGATGGCCCGCACCAGGCACGTGGTGACCAGGGAAAACGACGTCGTGCGCAGCCAGCTGACGCGCAACCGCGTCGCGATCATCCCGGGCAACGCAGCCTTCGTCGGGCCGCACGACGTCGAGGTGGACGACGGTGGCGGCCGGGTCCGCAAGGTCAGCGCCGAGAAGATCGTCATCGCGACCGGCACTGAGCCGGCCCGGCCGGACAGCGTGGCCTTCGACGACAAGACCATCATCGACTCGGACGGGATCATCCACCTGGGCCGGGTGCCGCGGTCGATGGTGGTGGCCGGCGCCGGCGTGATCGGCATCGAATACGCCTCGATGTTCGCCGCCCTCGGCACCAAGGTGACCGTGGTCGAGCGGCGCAACCGGATGCTCGAGTTCTGCGACGAGGAAGTGGTCGAGGCGCTCAAGTACCACCTGCGCGACCTGGCCGTGACGTTCCGCTTCGGCGAGACGGTCGCCTCCGTCGAATCGCACCCCGAGGGCGCGATCGCGATGCTGCACAGCGGCAAGAAAATCCCCGCCGACACCGTCCTGTACTCGGCGGGCCGCCAGGGCATGACCCGCGGCCTGAACCTGGAGGCGGCCGGGCTGAGCGCCGACGACCGCGGCCGGATCACGGTCGATGAGTTCTTCCGCACGCAGGTCCCGCACATCTATGCGGTCGGCGACGTCATCGGCTTCCCCGCGCTGGCCGCCACGTCGATGGAACAGGGCAGGCTGGCCGCGCATCACGCGTTCGGCGAGCAGGTCACAACGCACGACGTGCCGCAGCCGATCGGCATCTACAGCATTCCCGAGATCAGCTTCGTCGGCCGCACCGAAGACCAGCTCACCGAGGCCTGCGTGCCGTTCGAGGTGGGCGTGTCACGCTATCGCGAACTCGCCCGCGGGCAGATCGTCGGCGACTCCTACGGCGTGCTCAAGCTGCTCGTCTCGCCCGAGGACCGCACGCTGCTCGGCGTGCACGTGTTCGGGACCGGGGCCACCGAACTCATCCACATCGGCCAGGCCGTGATGGGCTGCGGCGGCACCGTCGACTACCTCGTCGACGCGGTGTTCAATTACCCCACGCTCGCCGAGTCCTACAAGGTGGCCGCGCTGGACGCGACAAATAAGATGCGCGCGGTCACCCGCATGTCCGGCTGACCAGCACCAGCCTGGCTACCGCCCGGTACCAATGGAATATCTTCGTATGGCACAATAGTTGGCAGATAGCAAGCGTGCTCCGGGGTCGGTGAAACTCCGAACCGGCGGTGATAGTCCGCGACCCAGCCGCACCAGCGGCCGGTTGACCCGGTGGAATTCCGGGACCGACGGTTAAAGTCCGGATGGGAGGCAGCACGCGCGCGGACGGCCAGGCTGGTCGTGCTCGCGGTGGCGAATCGCCCGAAGGGGCGCAAAAGCCGCGGCACGAGCATAGCGGCCAGAACCGCGTTCCCCCGGAGTATGGACCGGGAGGAGGACGCGGTTGTTCACCGGCATCGTGGAGGACCTCGGCGAGGTCGAGGCGATAGAGCACGCGGGCAACTCGGCGCGCGTCGCCATCCGCAGCGCCAAGGTCACCGAGGACGCAAGCCCTGGCGACTCGATCGCGGTCAACGGTGTCTGCCTGACCGTCACCGGGCTCATCGCCGCCCCGCCGGGCACGGAAAGCCCGCCCGCCGCCACGAAAGCCGCAGCCGCCGCCACGCCAGGCATCGCCTCCGCGTCCCCGCGGGTTCACCGCCGACGTCATGGGGGAGACCCTCAAGCGGTCCAGCCTCGCCGCCGTCGTCCCCGGCGCGAAGGTCAACCTTGAGCGCTCGGTCCGCCCCGAAGACCGGCTCGGCGGCCACCTGGTCCAGGGTCACGTCGATGACACCGCCACCATCATCGGCCGTGAGCCGCACGAGCACTGGGAGGTCGTCCGGGTAAGCCTGCCGCCCGGCCTGGCCAGATACGTCGTGCACAAGGGCTCCATCGCCGTCGACGGCGTCAGCCTGACGGTCTCTGCGGTAGACAGCGACTGGTTCGAGGTAAGCCTGATCCCCGAGACGCTCAACCGCACGACGCTCGGCGCGAAGCAGCCGGGCGAACTGGTCAACCTGGAGGTCGACGTGATCGCCAAGTACGTGGAGAAGCTGATCGGAGGCGTCAGGTGACCGCGCAGACCACGCTCGAGCTCGACGTCCCGCTCGATGACGTGACCCGGGCGATCGAGGACATCGCCGCCGGCCGTCCGGTCGTCGTGGTGGACGACGCCGACAGGGAAAACGAGGGCGACATCATCGTCGCCGCGAGCAAGGCGACACCCGAGCTGCTCGCCTTCATGATCCGCTACACCAGCGGCGTGATCTGCGCGCCGATGCTCGGCGAGGACCTGGACAGGCTGCAGCTTCCGCTGATGACCACGCAGAACAACGAGCACATGCGCACCGCGTTCACCGTCACCGTCGACGCGCGCGACGGCGTGACCACCGGCATCTCCGCCGCCGACCGGGCCACCACGATCACCAAGCTCACCGACCCCGCCGCCCAGGCACACGACTTCGTAAGACCCGGCCACATCTTTCCCCTCCGCTACGCCGAAGGCGGCGTGCTCACCCGCCAGGGCCACACCGAGGCCGCCGTCGACCTGGCCAGGCTCGCGGGCCTGCACCCGGCCGGCGTGCTCGCCGAGGTGGTCAACGACGACGGCACGATGATGCGCCTGCCAGCCCTGCGGGAATTCGCGGACGAGCACGGCCTCGCGCTGATCTCGATCGAGCAGCTCGTGGACTACCGCCGCCGCACCGAGCGCCTGGTCACGCGGGTCGCGCAGACCCAGATCCCGAACGTCCACGGCAGGTGGCTCGCCTACGGGTACCGCAGCGACATCGACCACGCCGAACACCTCGCGCTCGTCCTCGGCGACATCGGCGACGGCACCGACGTGCTGACCAGGGTGCACTCCGAATGCCTCACCGGCGACGTCCTCGGCTCGCAGCGCTGCGACTGCGGCGCGCAGCTGCAGGCCGCGATGGCGGCGATCGCCGAGCGCGGCCGCGGCGTGGTGCTCTACCTGCGGGGGCACGAGGGCCGCGGCATCGGGCTGCTGAGCAAGCTGCAGGCCTACGAGCTGCAGGACGCCGGCGCCGACACCGTGGACGCGAACCTCGAACTCGGCCTGCCGGTCGACGCGCGCGAGTATTCGGTGGCCGCCCAGCTGCTCACCGACCTCGGCGTGCGCTCGGTCCGGCTGCTGACCAACAACCCCGCGAAGGTGGGCGCCCTAGCCGATCACGGCTTCGGCGTCATCCGCATCCCGCTGCCCCCGCTGACCACACCGCACAACCTGCGCTATCTCACCGCCAAGCGCGATCGCCTCGGCCATCAGATAGAGAACATCATTATTCCGAACGGATACGTGGTTCCTGCCAAGCCCATCGTTCCTGTCGCGGGGGAGAAGGCGGGTTGAGCGGCCAAGGGCGGCCGGAGCTAGGCACGGTGGACGCCGCCGACCTGACGCTCGCCATCGCCGGCACCCGGTGGCACGCGGAAATCACCGATTCCCTGGTCGACCGGGCGACCGCGGCCGCGAAGGCCTGCGGCGTGGAGGATGTGCTCGTCGTCCGGGTGGCGGGCGCGATCGAGCTCTCCGTCGTCGCGGCGGAGCTCGCCAGGCACTACGACGCCGTGGTCTGCCTCGGCGCGGTGGTCCGCGGCGGCACGCCGCACTTCGACTACGTCTGCGACTCGGTCACCGCCGGGCTGACCCGGGTGGCGCTCGACTCCGGAACTCCGGTCGGCAACGGCGTGCTAACGTGTAACACGCTCGACGAGGCCCGCGACCGATGCGGGCTGCCCGACAGCAGCGAAGACAAGGGATGGGAGGCAGTGGTGGCAGCGCTCGACACCGCGCTCCTGCTGCGCTCCATCCGCTGCGGTCGTCCGGACAGCAAGCCGCGACATTAACAGCGTTCTTCATTCGCGGGTTACCTGCCATCCGTCTGGACGAAAGAGACTTTTCCCATGCTCTCGCTGGTACTGCCCAAGGGCTCGCTTGAAAAGGCCACCCTCGACCTGTTCGACGCCGCCGACCTGACCGTGCGGCGGGCGTCCGACCGCGACTACCACGCCTCGATCGACGACCCGCGCATCGAGCGGGTCAGGTTCCTGCGCCCCCAGGAGATCCCGTCGTACCTGGAGCGGGGCCTTTTCGATATCGGCATCACCGGCCGGGACTGGATCACCGAGACGCAGGCCGACGTGGTCTCGCTGGGCGAACTGCACTACTCCAAGGCCACGTCCAACCCGGTGCGCGTGGTGCTGGCGGTGCCCGACGCCGCGCCCTGGAAGACCGTCGCCGACCTGCCCGCTGGCATCAGGATCTCGACCGAGTTCCCGTCGCTGACCGCGCGGTACCTGGCCGAGAACGGCGTCAAGGCCATGGTCGTCCCGTCCTACGGGGCCACCGAGGCGAAGGTGCCGGACATCGTCGACGCGATCGTTGACCTCACCGAGACCGGCTCGTCGCTGCGCAAGAAC
>Ga0187807_1000639_pt1 | contig 11121 bp, 10 predicted proteins | sample NC_wetland_sal_i_4_FD_132432 | JGI IMG/M metagenome (GOLD analysis project Ga0187807, IMG submission 132432) | Wetland sediment microbial communities from Neuse River Estuary, North Carolina, USA - ASW_2 | ecosystem: Environmental > Aquatic > Freshwater > Wetlands > Sediment | place: USA: North...
GCAGGTGATGCCTTCTTCGAGGTGAATCCCGCCGGCGGCGAGGCCACCGGTCTTCACCGTCATCAGGCCGATCTTGATCGGCGCCTGCTGCGCGATTGCAGGCATCGGCAACGTCGCCGCGCCGGCGATTGCGGCCGTGCCGGCCATGAACGCCCGGCGATCCATTTTCCTGGTCATGTCGATCCTCCCCGTGAGCTGCGCGCACTTTCCGGCGCGTGCGTTTATTGCCGACAGTATAGGTTCGGATGCTGCAGTCCGCCAACGGCTGCGGCGGCCGCACGGCCGCGCGGTGAAACCGTCTTGCCCACGCTGTCCCACGTGGCGGTGCCGCAGAAGCGCTGGGCCCCGATGCCGATCAGACGGCGATTGGACGCCGGAATAAGGTCGGAAAGACCTTGCGAATCCATTGAATGCCGGGCTCGCGGTCGAAACGCTCGTGCCAATATTGCGCAATCTCGATCTTCGGTAGCTTGATCGGCGGCGCGATCATCTCGAGGTCGAGATCGCGCGCCAGCATCATGGCGATCGACAATGGCAAGATCGCAACCGTATCGGTGTGCTTCGCCATCACCGCGGCGGCGATGAACATCGGCACGCGGCAGATGATATTGGCCGGCGGAATCGCCGCTTCGATTGCGCGCTCAGCCCGTCGATGTGCATGGCCGGTGCCCTGCGTCGATACCAGCACGTGCTTTTCTGCGACGAAGGCGCGCAGCGACGGCCTGGCGCCGAGCCGCGGATGGCCCTTGCGCACGACGCCGACATAGCGCTCGACCCACAGCTGTTGTCGCCGGACACCTTTGATCAGTCCTGGATACGAGCCCATAGCGAAATCGATCTTGCCGGACTCGAGCCAGCCTTCGAGCTGTTGGGCGTCGACCTGCAGCACCTGGAGCCGCACGTGCGGCGCTTCGCGCATCATCATCGTCACCAACGGCGGCAGCAGCTTGGCGACGCCGGCATCGACGACGCAGAATTTGAAGGTGCGGCTGGACGTGCGCGGATCGAACGGGACATGAGTCGTCTCGAGATTGCGCATACGGTCGAGAATGCCGCGCACCGGCTCGGCGAGTTCGACTGCCTTCGGCGTCGGCTCCATGCGCAGCGACACGCGCACGAACAGCGGATCGGCGAAGTGCCGCCGCAGCCGTGCCAGCGTCTTGCTCAACGCCGGCTGCGTGACGTTGAGCGCCCGCGCTGCGCGCGTCAGGCTGCGCTCGCGCATCAGGGAGTCGAAGGCCCGCAGGTGATGCAGATCGAGGTCGAGGCCTTTGTCATAACCTTGGGTTATGCGAGTTATGTCCATCGATTAATAGTATAGGGCGGATGGCGCGCGTAATCTATCGCTCGGACCGACACGGGACGGTGCGGCACAAGCGCTGCCGATACGGGCGGAATCGGGCACATGAGCAAGGCGGCAGAGCGCGGATTGAATCGCGATTCGGACGGCCCAGCGGCTGCGCGGCTGCCCGATGTCGACGCCAACGCGTTCCGCGCTGCGCTCGGCAATCTGGCAACGGCCGTGTCGGTGTTGGCGACGGATGGCCCCGCCGGGCGCGCCGGAATGACCTGCTCCGCGGTCTGCGCGATTAGTCCCACGCCGCCGACGATTTTGGCGTGCGTTCACAGTCAAAGCGCGGCGCATGCTGCCATCAAGGCCAATGGCGTGCTTGCGGTTTCCATCCTCGGCGCCAAGCAAAGCGCGCTGTCACAGCTCTTCGCTGGTGTCGGCAACGTGCCGATGGAAGATCGGTTCGCGTCCGAATCGTGGTGCACGCTCGCCACTGGCGCACCGTGTTACCGCGAAGCGCTCGGCGCTATCGACGCGGTTGTCATCGCGGCGCATGACGTCGGTACGCACAGCGTGTTCGTCGCTCGGGTGGTTGCCGTCGCGGACAGCACGACGTTTGAACCGCTCATCCATCATCGGCGCGCCTACGCCACGACGCATCCGGTCTAGACGCGAGAAAGGCAGCCCATGCTCCGCACCGGCAAGCAGTATCTCGAAGCGCTCAACGATGGACGCAACGTCTGGGTCGGCAACACCAAGATCGACAACGTCGCAACGCATCCGCTGACACGCGACTACGCCCGGCGTGTCGCCGAGTTCTACGACCTGCACCTGCGTGAGGATCTGAAGGACATCCTCACCTTCACCGACGACAAGGGCGAGCGACGTTCGATGATGTGGTTTCTCCACCGCAACAAGGAGGAACTCATCCGCAAGCGCAAGTACCACGAATTCATCATGAAGCATTTCGTCGCCGCGTCGTTGCCGCGCACGCCCGACGTCAACAATTACATGTTGGTGACCTATATCGACGATCCCGAGCCGTGGGAGAAAGCGTCGGTCGGCGCCGAGGGCCGCAATCTCGCCCAAGGTATACGAAATTTCTGGCAATACGCGATGGACCGCGACCTCAACGTTGCTCCGCATTTCGTCGATCCGCAGGCGGACCGCTCCGATCCGACGGCGCATGCGAAATCGCCCTGCCTGCGCATCGTCGAGACTAACGATCAGGGCATCGTCGTTACCGGCGTCAAATCGCTGGGCACCGCGTCGCCGTTCGCCGATTTCATCCATATGGGCGTATTCTTCCGGCCGGGCGCGCTCGGCAACCAGATCGTCTACGGCGTCTGCCCTGCCAATACGCCCGGCGTGACCATTGTCTGCCGCGAAAGCGTGGTCAAAGACGATCCGATCGAGCATCCGCTCGCCTCGCAGGCCGACGAGCTCGACAGCCTCATCCTGTTCGAGAACGTGCTGATTCCATGGCAATATGTCTTCCATATCGGCAATCCGGAACACGCACGGCTTTATCCGCAGCGTGTCTTCGATTGGGGTCATTATCACGCTCTGGTTCGCCAGGCGGTGCGCGCCGAGCTGGTGGCTGGCTTGGCGATCCTGGTGACCGAGCATCTCGGCACCGCCAAAATCGAGGCGGTGCAGACGCGGGTCGCCAAGATCATCGGATTCCAGCAGACGACGTTCGCGCATGTTTTGGCGTCGGAAGACCAGGGCTTCTACACGCCCGGCGGCCTCTACAAGCCCGATATCCAGCTGTTCAACTTCGGTCGCGCCTATTTCCTTCAGAACATCGCCACCATGACTTCCGAGTTGATCGACCTGTGCGGCCGAGCGGCAATCATCTTTCCGAGCGAGGATCAGTGGCAGGACGCGACGCTGCGCCCCTGGCTCGAGCGTCTTAACAAAGGTCCGGTTGGCGAAGCCTACGATCGCATCAAGCTCGGGCGGGTCATCCGCGACCTCTATCTCACAGATTGGGGTGGCCGCCTGATGATGTTCGAGAACTTCAACGGCACGCCGCTGCAAACGCTGCTGTCGCTGACGATGAAACGCGCGGAGTTCAGCGGTTCTGGTCCGATGGCCGCGTTCGCGCGCCAGGTCGCGGGCATCGAGCGCCGGCAGAATCAGACGGAATACAAGACGACGGCGGATTACGCCCGCGCGCAAGACGCTGCGCAGCGCGACGAGAAACCGCCGCAAATGGCCAGGGTCTGAAATCCTAGCGAAGGAGCGAATGATGGTGCAGCAGAGGATCAGCTACGTGCCGCTGGATCGGATGGACGCTGCGATGCGGGCGGAGATGGAGCGGTGCCAGCGGGAAGGGACGCCGCGGCCTGAGAGTTCGGCGGTGCGGGCGCATGTTCCGGCGTGTTTCTGGTTTTTTGCCAATTCGTGGCGGGACATCTTCCGCAACGGGGTCTTGGACCATGCGATCAAGGAGCTGTGCCGGCTTTACGTGTCGCGCTCGGTACAGTGCGAGTATTGCGGCAACCAGCGGTCGGTGAAGGCATCACAGTCCGGGGCGGTGATCGAGGACCATGTGAAGGACCTGCTCAACTTCGAGTCGTCGCGGAACTACGACGACCGGCAGAAGGCGGCTTTGGCCTATGCCGAGGCAATCACCTGGCACCTCAACACCGACGATGCGTTCTGGGAGCGGCTTTATAAGCACTACAGCGAGGCGGAGCTGGTGGAGCTTGGCTGCATGATCGGGCTGACGCTGGGGCAGCAGAGCTGGCTCAGACTGCTCAACATCGAGCACCACCAGGTGCTCTCCGGCACCGACGCGTCGATGGCGCCCGGCTTCGAGACCGCCCAGCGTCTAGCCGCGACCAAAGCCAAGCCCGATTACTGGGCGGCCGGCAAGACCAAACCGCCAAACTCAAACGCAGCGGAGTGAGTCCGGCGCCGCGCTAAGCCGCTTTGACGCCAGGCGTCGGCTTTTCAACGACCGCGACGCCCTCGGTCAGCATGACCTTGTTCAAGAGCTTGACCAGGGCATAGACCGACTCGATCGCCGGCGCCTGCGTCTCGGTGATGCGCGCCATTTCCAGGATCGAGCCGATGAGCGCCTCGGTCTCGAGCGCGCGTCCGGCTTCGACGTCCTGCAGCATCGAGGTCTTGTGCGCGCCGACGCTTTCGGCGCCGGCGATGCGCTTCTCGATCGACACGCGGAAGGTGACGCCGAGCTTCTTGGCGATCGTTTCGGCTTCTTCCATCATCCGCGCCGCCAGGTGGCGCGTCTCCGGGAAGCGGCAGATGTCGACCAGCGTCGCATGCGTCAGCGCGCTGATTGGATTGAACGACAGATTGCCCCAGGCCTTGAGCCAGATCTCGCCGCGGATGTCCTTGAGCACGCGCGACTTGAGGCCGGCCTTGGTCAAAACGTCGTGCAGCCGCTTGACGCGCTCGGTGTCCTTGCCATCGAGCTCGCCGACCGGAAAGCGGTCGCCCTCCACGTGATGGACCACGCCCGGCGCCGTGACCGCCGCCGCCGGATAAACGACGCAGCCAATCAACCGGTTGGGATCGATCTTCTTCGCCAGCACGCCGGTCGGATCGAGACTGTCGAGCCGGCGATTGTCGTACTTGCCGCCGAGGCGCTGGAAGTACCACCACGGCAGGCCGTTCTGCACCGTCAAGATAGCGGTATCGGCATCAAGCAGATTGTCGATATCCCTCGCCGCTTCCTCGAGGTGATGCGCCTTGACCGCAAGAATGACGAGATCCTGCTTGCCGGCGTCGGCCGCTTTATCGACCGCCGTGACCTTGGCGATCTCGGTCTTGCCGGTTTCCCATTCGAGCTTGATGCCGTTCGCCTTGATGGCGGCCAAATGCGGGCCGATATCAACCACCGTGACCGGATTGCCGGCGAGCGCCAGCTTGGCCGCGATCAGGCCGCCGATCGCGCCGGCGCCGACGACGCAAATGCGCATTGGCTTGGGCGCTTCCTTGAGCAGATAGGGACTCGGCACGATCTGGTCGAACGGATTGCGCAGCGAACCCACGCCGTCGATCACGACGTCGATGATGTTATGCGCTTCGGGCATGATGCCGGCGCCGAGCGACGTACCACAGGAAATGATGTCGCCCGGCATCAGCGTCATATCACGTGACACCATCGCCACCAGCTTTGCCGGCGGGAAGAACATGTCAGCGACCGGATAGTTCTGCACCTCCTTGTTGTTGAGGATGGTGCGGACGTTGAGCTTTATCGGATCGACGCCGGTGGCGATCACCGGTCCGAAGGGACCGAATGTGTCGAAACTCTTGGCGCGGACCCATTGATCGAAAGTCGGATCCTTCTTCAACAGGTCGACGGCGGTGACATCGTTGACGCAGGTGTAGCCGAAGATATAGGCAGGCGCCTCGGCCTCGCTCACCATCGAGCATTTCTTGCCGATGACGACGCCGAGCTCGCCCTCGTAGACGACCCGGCCGGAATAGGATTTGGGACGCTCGATCGGCGTATCGGGTCCGCAAAACGCGTTGTTGGCCTTGAGGAAATAAAGCGGCTCGGGCGGCACGGCGAAATTGTTCTTGGCCGCGAGCTGGTGGAAGTTGTTCCACAGGCAGACCATCTTCGACGGCTCGCACGGCGCCAGCAGCTTGACCGCGCTGCGCTTGACGGTTTCGCTGGTGGGCTTGGCGCCGGCGAACATGTCGCCGCTATGAATAGTAATCGTGTCGCCGTCGAGCGTGCCGAAGCCGGTGCGGCCGTCGCGCTCGAACCGAACCCATTGCGTCATGATTTGTCTCCCTTGAATCGGACAGTCCCGGCCATCCGTTTCGTCGTATGGTAGCGCGTTTCGCCGGATCGTCTGAAGCGCGCCAGCCGCAATGCAGCACTCGCGCACACGCGCGGCAAATCGGCGCTTTATGCGCGCACCGAGCCATGTCATATACGCGCGGGGATCATGGGCGGATTCAGGACTTATCTCGACGCTTCGCGCGATGTGCTGGCTGCGGCCGCAGCCGCCATCGATGAAGCCCAAGTCGAGCGGGCGATCGGCGTCATCCACACAGCGCTGGCATCCCAGAAACCGTTGCTGACTTGCGGCAACGGCGGCTCGGCCGCCGACGCGATGCATATCGCCGGCGAGCTTGTCGGCCGTTACAAGAAGGAGCGTCGCGCGCTCAAGGCGATGGCGCTCGTGGCCGACCCTGCAGTCGTCACCGCCTGGAGCAACGATTACAGCTACGACAGCGCGTTCGCGCGCCAAGTCGAAGCCTTCGGCGAAGCCGGCGGCGTGCTATTGGCGCTATCGACCAGCGGCAATTCAAAGAACGTCATCGCCGCCGCCGAGGCCGCCCGCAAAAAGGCGATGATGGTCGTGGCGTTGACTGGCGCAGGCGGCGGCAAGCTCGCGCCCCATGCCGATATTTTGCTGGCGGTGCCGGCTACGGACACGCCACTCATCCAGCAAGTCCATATCTGCCTTTATCACTATCTTTGCGCCGAAGTTGAAGCGCGCATCGCCCGCTGACGCTTAGCGCGCAACTCCGATCAGCTGATTGAGCCTGCCGCCGCAAGCCGCTGCGATGCGCGGCTGTTCGTCCGGCATATCGATCTGGCGCACTTGTTCGCGCTGGCGCACATCGTCAAGCGTCTTCACGAGCACCGCACCCGCCGTTGTGACGACCTGATCGACGCGCCGGTCCGCGGCAGCTGCATCGGCGCCCCAGAATCCCGCGCCATTGCCGACACGGGCCGGAAGGCCGGTGTCGAACGCGGTGATTTCACGCGGGATGAGCTTGTCGTCGAGTGCAACGTGCCGCATCTCGTGCGCCAAAATCGCCGCATGCAGGCACGGCTCGTTGGCGAATTCGCGCGCAACGTGAACGATACGCACGGCATAGCTGAGGCGCAGGACAATGTCGTCCGGATAGGCGCAGACGCCTTCGGTGAGCGCCGGCGCGTGACGGATGCGATACTGGGCGCTGAGTGATAACTTAACCTCCGTGACGCCGAGCGCGACGCGGCCGACCGTCAGGCCCGCGTCGTTCGACAACTGCGTCAACGGCGTCGCGTTGTCATAGCTCGGCGCGCGGCTGGCGAACTCGATGCGCGCGGCCGGTACGACGCCGCCCGGGCAGGCGCGCCGATCTTGTGCGGTGATGGTTGGCTCGGAAATGCCAGTCGTAACCGGTGCTGGCGTGGCGCAGGCCGCCAGCGAGAGCATCACGACAAAAGGCCAAAGACGCCGCGAACGCTTCAAGCGCCCGAGCCGCATACGCGACAATATTATATTATAAGGCGTGCGTCGAAACGCCTAACGGCCGAGAGCCTGAGCGAGCGTCGCGAACGTGCTGTTGAGCGCAAGACCGACGTCGCGCAAGCTCGTCACCACGACGAGGCCCATCAGCGCGCAGAGCAGGCTGTATTCGACCGCAGTGACACCGGAATCGTCGGTGGCAAGGCGGCGGAGAAACTCGGACATGGCGGGGCTCCGTTAACGGACGCTTAGTCAAATATAAATCGATTGCAAACAGTCACAAATAAATTCGACGTAAATACTGCACTGTTTCATTTCAAAGACAGTATAAGTGCCGGCCGGATTGACGCCGTCGCCAAGCCATGTCGGGGATTTTGCCGCGACCACGGTTAAATTCATGACTTCACCGATACTTAACCACAAAGCGCGACACTCCCGCTAACCATTCACGTCCGCGTGCGAGGGAATTGCCGTGTCGCGTTCCGACGTTATCGCCACCACCGCGCTGTCGCGCATCGCGCGCGGCGGTAATGCCCTGCGGATTCTCGCCTTGGCGACCGCCAGCGCCGTGGCCCTGTCGGGCTGCGCGATGTTCGGTGATAACGATGCGGCGACGGCCGAAAAGATCGCCGCGGCCCAGGCCGATGTGATGCATAACGAGATCGAAGCCTCGAAGCCTGCACTCCAACGCGGTGACGAGGCTGTAGCCCAAGGCGACAACGCCGCTGCCGCGACGTTGTACGGTAAGGCGCACAGCGACGATCCGAACTCGCCAGTGCCGCTGCTGCGGCTGGGCAAGGCCGACATCGCGCTGGGTCAGTACACTCAGGCCTACGAGGCGTACCACCTGGTTCAGGTGCTAAAGCCGGATGATCCGGAAGCCGCTTTCCGCCTGGGTGAATTGATGCTGGTGCGCGGCTCGCCGCAGGCTGCAATCGACGAGTTCAATATCGCCCTTGCCAGCCGCAAGGACGACCCGGCGCTGTTTAGCGCTATCGGCGTCGCCTATAGCTCGATGGGACAATACGACACCGCTATCAAAACCTATAAATCCGGCCTCGCGATCGCGCCCAAGCACACGGGATTGCTCAACAATCTGGCGATGGCCCAATTCCTTTCGGGCGACTATGACGGCGCCGTCAAGACACTCACGGCGCTCGTCGCGATGCCGAACACGGCGCCACGCTATCGCCGCAACCTCGCCTTCATCGAGGCGGTGCATGGGGACATGGACAAAGCCCACCAGACCGTCACCAGCGATGCCGACCGCACGGCCCTCGACGCCGAGCTCGCCGCCTACCGCAACGCCGGCGGCAAACTCGGCCAGGCCGCGGATCGCACGGCCCTAATAGGTGTTCATTTCGCCAGCCCCGCGACCCGGCCGACCAGCCAGGCCGCGGCTGACAAGGCGCCCGAGGCCGTCGCCGCCCAATAAATACGTAGTGGTAGGTATGGGCCTAAGAGACGGATTTCGCGTGGTTTTCATCGGGTATTAACCAGAGTTCGCCACAATCGATTCACAGTAAACCCGCCATCCGACTGCCGTTCGCCATGGTTCGAACGTATCGGCCGGAATGGACGCTGAGAGGACCGACCACGCGATGTTCGCAACTCTTCCGCCTCGCCGACTGCTGCTGCTGGCGACCGCTATGGTGTTGTCGCTAGTCACCGCGCTGGTTGTGCGCGCATGGGTCGAGCACGTGCGCACCGAAGCCGCTGCGCCGGTCGCTCAAATGGCGGCGCCGACGCCGCCGAAAATGATCCTGGTTGCGGCCAAGGCGCTGCCTGCTGGCCATTTCATCCGTACCGAAGACCTTACTTGGCAGAGCTGGCCAGACAACGACGTGTCCAAATCCTACATGGTCAAAGGCACTATCAATCTCGACACGATCGTCGGCTCGGTGGCGAAGAACGGCATCGCGCCAGGCGAGCCGATTTCCGATCTGCGTATCGTCAAGAAAGGCGATCGCGGCTTCCTCGCCGCCATCGTCGCGCCTAGCTATCGCGCCATCACCGTGCCGCTGCAAAGCGGCGTCGGACTCTCCGGCCTGGCGATGCCCGGCGACCGCGTCGATCTGATCCTGACGATGGACGTCCCTTCGGCCGACAAGAACGCACAGCCGCGACGCATGTCGGAGACCGTGTTGCAGGACATTCGCGTGCTCGCAGTCGATCAGAAAATCGACGATCAAGCGCATGATTCGCCCTTGGCACGCACTGCGACTCTCGAGGTGACGCCGAAGCAGGCCGAAGTCGTCGCGCTGCTGCCGGAAATGGGCAAGCTGGCGATGACATTGCGCAGCGTCGGCACGGCCGAGAACGACGCGCAACCGCACCAGCCGACGCTTACCTGGGATACCGACGCGGTCGAGATGCCGTTCGTTCATCATCGGACCGGGGGCACCTCGACGCCCAGCGATCAGGTCGACATCGTCCGCGGCACCAGCAAATCGTCGATCGATTTCACCGGCGGCCGCGCGGTCGAGACTGCCGCTGTTCCGCCGGTGGCAGCGCCAGCGCCGACGCCGCAGGGCTCGGCCTATGGTGCCGCAGGCGCAGCTGCCGCCAAAGCGATCGGCGCGGCTGGACGAGCGGTAGGCAAGTGATGCTGCGTCGTCCGCATAATCGATTCGTCGCGCGCGCGATCCACGCGCTCGCCCTCGTGATGTCGCTGAGCTTGGCACTGGCGCCGGCTATCGCCTATGCCGGACCGCAGATCATCGCGCCAAATGGGCAGATCATCTCGCTCGCCAGCGGTAAAGGCGTCATCCTGCGGCTCGACCGGCCGGCCGGGAATATCTTCGTCGCCGATCCGAACGTCGCCGATATCCAGGTGAAATCGCCGACCATCATCTATCTCGTCGGCAAGGCGGCCGGCACCACCACGCTTTTCGCGCTCGACAAGCAGGACAACGTGCTGATCAACAGCCCGATCGTCGTGCACGCCGACGCCGCCGAACTCCAGCGTGCTCTCGACCAGCTGGTGCCCGGCACCAAGGTCGAGGCCAAACCGTTGGATAACTCGATCATTCTCCAAGGGCCGGTCAATTCGCCCGCCGAAGGCGACGATATCCGCCAGATCGCGGCGCGATACGTCCCCGATCCCAAGCAACTGGTCAACAAGATGCAGCTGGTTGCGCCCAACCAGATCAACCTGCATGTGCGCATCGCCGAAATCTCGCGCACCGCGTTGAAGGAACTTGGCGTCGCCTGGACCAATACCGGGACCGCCACCTCACATGGGCCGAGCTTCAACGGCAGCTTGACCAGCACGCCCGCCGCCACCATCGGCGGGACGGCGGCGAACCTGCTCGGCTTTGCCTATACCAGCGGGCCGCTTGCCAGCACCAAGATTAACGCGACGCTCGATGCGCTCGAGACCCACGGCCTGCTCACGGTTCTGGCCGAGCCCAACTTGACGGCGGTATCGGGCCAGAAGGCGAGCTTCCTCGCCGGCGGCGAATTCCCGGTGCCAGTGCCGCAATCCGGAACCGGCGGCAGCGCCGTCGTCACCATCGACTACAAGAATTTCGGCGTCAGCCTGTCGTTCATCGCCACGATTTTGAACAGCGGCCGCATCAGCCTGCATGTCGCGCC
>Ga0187807_1000641_pt1 | contig 11108 bp, 7 predicted proteins | sample NC_wetland_sal_i_4_FD_132432 | JGI IMG/M metagenome (GOLD analysis project Ga0187807, IMG submission 132432) | Wetland sediment microbial communities from Neuse River Estuary, North Carolina, USA - ASW_2 | ecosystem: Environmental > Aquatic > Freshwater > Wetlands > Sediment | place: USA: North...
CCTTGACAGATATATCAGTGTACAGTCAGCTATTCTTCAGGTTCCAAGAATTGCAAAACAAAGGAATATCAGTGAAACAGCTGTAATGGAACTCATAAACAGTACCGAAGAAACTCCTTTCCCATGGATGGGCCAACCTGTTGTAAACGTGCTTAATTTGAATATTGGCCTCGACAGGATTCAGTGATCTGGATCCTTCCATTCCTTTTTAATATTTAAAGTCGTGAAAATATATATTTCAAACAAAGTTGGGGTACAGAAAATAATGACACCAGAATATTCAAGACCAGACCCGGATGATCTTTTAAGAAAAATCAAGGAAGAAGAGATAAATAATCAGAATAAAAAAGGTCATCTAAAGATATTTTTGGGTTATGTGGCTGGTGTTGGGAAAACATATAGAATGCTTTCTGAAGCAAGTTTTCTCGAAAAGAAGGGTTACAACGTAATGGTGGGTCTTGTTGAAACACATGGAAGGGCTGATACTGAGAAACTGTTGGAAGGTCTTGAGATCGTTCCACGAAAAAAAATTGAATACAACGGGATTTTAATCGATGAACTGGATATTGACAAAGTTTTAGATGTCCAGCCGGAATATGTACTGGTTGATGAACTTGCCCACACCAATGTGCCAGGATCTAGGAATTTTAAGCGTTACCAGGATGTTGAGGAAATTTTAAATGCAGGCATCAATGTATATTCTACCTTGAACATCCAACACATTGAAAGTATCAATGATATCGTGTATCAAATAACAGGGGTGAATGTTAAAGAAACTGTTCCCGATAAAATTATTGAATTGGCAGATAAAATTGAACTTGTTGATTTGCCTATAGATGAATTAATAGATCGTCTGAAGGAAGGTAAGGTTTACATTCCTGAAAAGGCCAAGGAAGCCATGAAAAAATTTTTCACAGAAAGAAACCTCGTGGCCTTAAGGGAGATGGCTCTCAGATATGCTACAGTTCATGTGGACTATGATATGGATCACTACCTGAAAAAAGAAAATATTCTGGGCCCATGGGAGACAAGTAACAAAATAATGGCATGTATAAGCCCGAACAATTCTTCTAAAAGGTTGATCAGGATTGCACACAGATTTTCTGATAGATTTAATGCAGAATGGTTTGCAGTGTATGTAGAACCATCATACAAATTCAGACAATCCTCTGATGAACTTCATAAACTTGAAATAAATTTACAGCTGGCAGAAAAACTAGAGGGTAAGGTGTTCAGGCTCACAGGATCAATATCTGATGAGATTGCTAAATTTGCGGATTCAGAAAATATAACCCTCATTATGATGGGTCACTCAAGAAGGTCAAGATTTAAAGAGCTCTTAGAGGGTTCGATAATTAATCAAGTAATACAGAAAAGCAATGCCCAAGTACTGGTTGTGGAAAATGAAGAACAGGATGATGAAGCTTCAGACAGTTCTAAAAATACAGAACTGAAACCCAACCGAAGTTTTATAAAACCATATTTATTCAGCTTTCTCAGTATCTTCATCACAGTAATTGTGTGTTACTTCATCAGGCCTTTCATAGAAGCAATAAACATACCCATGATCTTCATCATACCCGTGGTTTTCACGAGCCTTATCTACGGTAGAAAGGCAGGTATTCTGGCATCTGTTCTTGCGGTCGCTTCTTTTGATTTCTTTTTTGTCCTGCCATATTACTCCTTCAGTGTAGCTGATGTGAGGTTTGTGCCTACGTTTATGGTACTCTTAATTGTGGGGGTTATTACGAGTTTGCTTGCCGATTCAGTTCGAAACCAGGTTACAGTAACGAGGCAGCGAGAGAAATTCATTTCAGCACTATATGATTTCAGTAAAGACCTGTTATCCTCCCAGGATTTGGAGGACATTGTTGACAGGAGCACCAGTTACATGGCAGAAACCTTTAACTCAGATGTTTTGATGATGTTGCCCGATGAAGATGGCAGTTTAAAAATTTATTCCAAATCAGGAGGTTCTGATTTTAATGAGAATGATATGGGAGTTTCAAACTGGGTATTTAAACAGGATAAATCTGCAGGATATGGAACAGACACCCTTTCATCATCGAGATGGTATCAAGTACCCCTCGGAGTTCACAACAACACCATGGGAGTTCTTGCAATAGCACCTGAGAGTCCAATGGGGGGTGAACAGAAACACCTCGTAGAATCCTTTGCAAGGGTAGTTGCATTGGCTCTTTCAAACTCAATTAAAACATAAACAATCTTTTACTATTCAGGATTGGGGTCTAATTCAGGTGTTGATTATTTATAATATACTGTAAATAAGTTTGATACTGTGCCAAGAATAGACAGAGAAAACTCTGTAATATTTGATTTTAAATTTAAATGAGGTGTTTATCATGAATAAATTGATATTATTATCCATCTGCACAGTTTTTTTGTTTGTAAATCCGGTGTGTGCAGCTGATTCTGGAAACGGAATTGATCTTCAAGGACTTCAGAATAACACAGATATCTACAGCACAGTCAACAACTGGTTTAACACGATCCAACAGGAGGTCTATGGGTTTATTGATACAGAAAATTTTCAGGCAGAGTTTGGAAACTACCTGAACACGTCTAACATTGGGTCCACAATCAATTCAGACCTACAAAACATTGATGTTCAGGCATATTTAACCAATTTAACTAACAACCAGGATATCCAGTCATTATTAACCAATCCCAACCTTCAGTCCATTACCAACAATACAGAAATACAGTCATTTATAAATTCTCTGAAGCTTAAAACAGTCCAGAACTAATAATTAAAGAAAAATTAATGAAAACTGAAAATCATTATTTTTTTCATACATTTTTTTACAGCAGACTATTTTTTTTATGAAGGGATACCTTGTTTGCCTTACTTCCTTCCGTGGATGAGGCCTATTGTTCCGACCATGAATGGAAGCTTTAGGGATTTTGGAATGAATTCATAATCACTCGTGTGGATGAAGTTAACCTCTTCAACTCCCCACTCCAGTATGGTGTCGAGAAGATCATCAATATCTCCATATATCTTCTTTTCTTCGAAGAGATCCTGGAAAGAAAATACCCCTCCCTTTTTAACAACCCTGAGAGCTTCTTTTATAACCATTTTTTTATCCTTGCAATCTTTAACCTCATGAAAAACCAGATTACTCATTGCAGCATCAAAGGATTCATCTTCAAATGGAAGATCAGATGCAGATGCCTTTAAAAATGTGGCTCGGTCTTTAACTCCTTCAATTTCAGCGTTTTTTTCACAGACAGCCTTTGAAAACTCCCACATTCCTCCCCAATAATCAATTCCAGTTGCATGGGCATTTGGGTATTTTTTAAGGGCTTTAATTGTTAAAGGGGCATTTCCACATCCAATATCCAATAATTTCCCATCACCATCCCAGTTTATCTCATCAAGTACCAGTTTTTGTATTTTAGCCTGGATATCCCCACCTTCTGGGGCAAATTGGGCCCTTGCATAGGAAGTGTACATGGTTACCATGAGGAAGATCAGGGCCAATATGATTACAGGATAGTAAAAGTAAGAAACAACCACAAATAACATTCCAATAAGTCCGGGGACGTAAACATATTTACTTGGAACCCAGTTTCCATAATCAACATCCCCTTTGTTCATTTTTTCCTCAATTTCATCCATTAAAAAATCCTCCCGCCCCTTAAATTAATTTTGACATTTATAAATTTTTTTAAATTAGTTTCATTAGATAAATATTAAATTAGGGTCTATTACATATAATATCGGGGGTTTATGAGTAGATGTATGAAGTGAGAATACTCTTGGTTGATGATGAACTATCAGAAGACACTGATACAGTTAATATTTTAAACTCTTTGGGCTACGAAGTATCAAAATTAACTCCGGATCTTGAAGAATTATGTACTCATGATAACTCCCAGGAACTTATTTTAGTGGATGCATCAATATCCAAAATTGACCACACACTCTTAAAAATAATTAAAGAATCAAAAATTCCAGTGATCTTCATTACTCAACCATCTGAAAAATCTGAAATAGATGAGCTGGATCTAAAACAACACTACGATCAATTAATGATTCCTTTTACACCAAGAGAGCTTGAATATGCAGTAGAATTTTTAATTTATAAAAATAGTACTGAAAAGAAACTTGAGGTTGTTTCTAAAAACTCTATTTTTCCTTTTAAAAATAGTACAATTCCCTATCATTCCTTAGATTCTGAGGGAAATATAATAGATGTGAACTTTGCATGGTTAAATGTGTTGGGATACTCCAAAGAAGAGGTCACTGGAAAAAATATTGCTAGTTTCATAGTATCTAACTCTGCAGAAACCTTTGAAAAGAATTTCACAGAATTCAAGTCTGTTGGTGAAATTCACGGCGCAGAGGTCGTAATGAAAAGGAGTGGAGGATCCCATATATTAGTTTCTTGTGATGCTGAAGTTGCCTACGATAAGCAAAATTCCTTTAAAACACATTGCATATTCCAAGATATAACTGAAAGAAAGAAATATGAAGAGAAGATAAAGCAGATCAACAATCTTCACTCAACAATTAACCTAATAAATCAGTCTATATTGCGAATTAAAGATAAAGATGAGTTGTTTCAGACTGTCTGTGATGTTTTTGTTGAATATGGGAAGTTTGAAATGGCATGGGTGGGACTAATTGATTTTGAAACCGGAAATATCGAACCAATAACCTACTCTGGAAATGAATCTGGGTACCTGGAAACTATTCCTTTAAACATATTCAAAGAACCTTTAGTACACAAATCCTGGTTGAATAAATTCAATGATGACAGTTTAAGCATTATAAGCGATATAAAATCAGTTGAAAACTATGAATGGAGAGAAGAAGCTGTTAATAGAGGATTTAGATCATTAATTTCACTGCCACTTAAACGAGAGGGAGAAATAATTGGAATCATCAATGTTTATTCATCCAAACAGACTTTTTACATGGAAGAAGAGATTGATCTCATAAATAAGATTGGATTGGATTTATCATTTGCCCTTAAAGTGATTGAAACAGAGGAAAACAAAAGGTTTGCTGAAACTGCACTTAAAAAGAGTGAAAAAAACTACAGGGATCTCGTTGATAATTCACTCATTGGAATCTATAAAACCAATGTTACGGGTGAAATTCTGTTTGGGAATCAGGCTGTGGCTGATCTATTCAAATATGACACAGTTGAAGAACTGAAAACCCACAACATCATTGACGTATATAAGAATAAGGAAGATAGGGCCGAATTTTTAGCCATATTAAAGGAAAAGGGTAAAATTGCAAGATGTGAAAGGGAAAATATTCGAAAGGATGGTCAAATAGTCCATGTTTTAAGCAGTGCAAGTTTAGATGGTGATGTAATATCTGGTATGTTCATGGATATAACTGACCGTAAACAGGTTGAAGATAGATTTCATTCCATTATAAACAATTCCGCTGATCTCTTCATCATTGTGGATGATAAAAGACATATAACTTTCTGTTCCCCATCATCCAAACGTATTTTAGGTTATTCTCCTGACTTTATCACTGGTAAGGATCCAATAGATTTTATCCATGAAGATGATGTTGATATCTTCAAAGAACATCTGGAGGACGTAAGTAAAACCCAAGATGTAATATTGTTTAGTGAATACAGGGTTAAGAAATCAAATGGAGGTTATCTTCCTGTTGAATCCGTAAGTCAGAACATGATGAATGTGACAGGAATTAATGGGGTGGTTTTAACTGCCCATCCTATTCAGGAACGAAAAGACATGGAAGAAACACTCCAAAAGAGTGAAGAAAGATATAAAACGCTTTTCCAGATAGATCCTGATTACACCATACTTTTAGGCCTTGATGGAAAAATAATTGATGTTAATTCTGCAGCTGAACAGTTTTATAACCAGTCAAAGGATGAACTCGTGGGAAAACATTACACCCATCTCAGAATGAAATCTACTGAAGATGATGGTTTGCGTGATAAGATGTTTACGGCTCTCTTAAACAATAGAGAAGTGCCTCCTTATGAATCTAGGGTAATTGATTGGGAAGGAAAATTGCATTGGATCAAAACCGTGCTGACAATTATCAAAAGAAATAATGTTCCAATTTACTACTTAATAATTGCTACAGATATAACTGAACTTAAGAACAAGGAAGAGGCTTTGAAAGAAAATCAAAGAGTTTTTGAGACTTTAATCAGTAACTTACCTGGTGTTGCATACAAATGTCGAAACGACCCCCAGTGGACCATGGAATTTGTGAGTGAAGGGTGTTATGATCTGACGGGATACCAAACAGCAGATCTGATCATGAACCGGAAAATCTCTTATAATGAAATCATCCACCAAGATGATCGTTTAATGGTATGGGACACCATACAAAAAGCTTTGGGTAAAAACGAACAATTCAAGATGATCTACAGGATATGCACCAAGGACAACAATGTAAAATATGTATGGGAACAGGGAAAGGGTATATATTCTGATGATGGTGAGTTAATATGGTTGGAGGGATTCATTACTGATGTAACCCGTCGTATACTAGATGAAAAAAAAATTAAGGAATCGGAAATTTATTACAGGACCATGTTCGAGAATACTGGAACTGCCACCCTAATAATTGAAACTGATAAAACCATATCCCAATTAAATACAGAAGCTGCCAATTTATCAGGTTACACTAAAGAAGAAATAGTAAACAAGAAAAAATGGACTGAATTCGTAGAGAGTAATGATCTGGAAAGGCTTAATAACTATTTTGATTCAAGGAAAAGATCTGAATCAGTTCCAGATAAGTTCGAAACAAGATTACACAATAAAGAGGGAGATGTCAAAGATATTTTTGTTACAATAGCATGTATTCCAGGAACTGACAAAGAATTGGCGTCAATTTTGGATATTACAGAACTTAAAAATGCAGAGAAGGATCTTCAGGCGTCCATAAAAGAGAAGGATGTTCTTTTAAAGGAGATACATCACAGGGTAAAAAACAACATGCAGATAGTTTCCAGTTTACTGAATCTCCAAACCAAGTACGTTGATGGGGATGAAACTCAAAATGTGTTAAGGGAGAGTCAGGGCAGAGTTAAAACCATGGCCATGATCCATGAGAAACTTTACCGCTCCAATGATTTCACTCACATAAGATTTGATGAGTACATAGCTAAACTAGTATCTGATATATTTTATTCATGTAACGTTAATAAAGAAAGAATTGAACCTGTTTTATGTGTGGAAGAGGTTACATTAAACATTGAAACTGCAATTCCATGTGGATTAATCATAAATGAACTCATATCCAACAGTTTGAAGTACGCCTTTCCAAACGACGCATCAGGAAAGATATCTCTATCCCTATTGAAATCTGGTAAAAACTACGAGTTAACAATATCTGATGATGGAGTTGGATTTCCCAAATCACTTGATTTTAGAAATACCGATTCATTGGGTTTACAACTTGTCACCAATTTGGTGGACCAGATCGACGGACAAATTGAACTCAACACAGATCATGGAACTAAATTCCATATTGAGTTTAAAGAACTGGAATACAATGAAAGAATGCCAAATGGTGGTTAGAAATTAAAATCATTGCTAGTTTAGTTTGTATTAATAGACATGATAAAATGTGACTAAATGGTTTTTGACGAAAAAAATTTATTATAAAGCTTTAAAATATTAGATATAAGTAGGTTGGGCTTACCAAAAAATAGGAGGTTGTGTAAGCCCAACCATGTACTTTATATCAAGGGTTAAATATTGGGGGGTGTGTCGAGTGTGTTACACTGACACAGTTAGTTGTAGTGTCTTTATGTTTTAAATTGATTGTCCCAATTTACACCCTAATCATGCACAAATTCAAACCCAAAGAATACCCATTTAAATCCAAATTCTAGGACTATAACACTTTTAAAAAAGTTAGAATAATGTTCGGCTTTCTACGTATTATCCACTATTTTTTGGTGAAATTAAACCATAAATTGTTTTTCATAAAATTTTCATCATGAACCATTAAAATTTCACATGGATTCAAAGTGCACTAGATCCCATATTTATTAAAAAAAAATAAGAATTATTTAGTGGTTTATATTTATTCAACAGCTTTAGCACTTGTGTACGAATCATAAATTGCGTATATCCATACAATAATGTATAATATTCATCCATAACTGCTTATCATGAATATTGCGGCTGCTGCTATCAGTCCTATTATTACTAAAATAATTCCAAACATTAATTTTCCAACATAAATTTCCCCCAATCCTGGTAGGATGAATGACAGAATAGCTGCAAGTATTGTATTCTTTGCCATTTTTTGTTTACATCCCGTTTAGTTGTTAGTTGATATTGGATATTACTACATTATAGTAATTGTTAAAATGTAATACAGAGAATTTTCGGCAAGTTTCATATTTCAAAATAAATTCTAAATATCTGAGAATGATAACAAACAAAAATTCGTAAACTGTGCAGTGATTTGGATCAAAATTGACCAAGGTTTTTAAGCCCTGCAAAAATGTAGGTAAAATAAGAAAATTGATTTATACCAATAAAAATAAAAAAATAGGGGTTAGAATTCTTGATTTTCAAATATTACTGTGAATTTAGTTCCATTAATCTGTTCAAGCATTATCTTACCGTCTATTTGATCCGTTAAACTGTTTATGATCAACATTCCAAGTGAATCAGAGTGTTCGTAGTCAAGATCAACAGGAAACCCTATACCATTGTCACTCACGGATAGTTGTATTTTACCTTCTTCATTTTCTTGAAGTTCAATCATTATCTCTCCACTTCTTCCGTTTGGGAAAGCGTACTTCAATGAATTTGTCAGTAATTCGTTTAAAATTAATCCCAGGGGAATTGAAGTATCAACATCTAACTCAACATCTTCAATTTTTAATATTAATTTTATTAGATCCTTGTCAGGTGTGTAGGCATCGTAGAGATCATTAGAAAGGGTCTCTAAATACTCTGTAAAATTAATATGTTTCAGGTCATCTGATTTGTAGAGTCTCTCATGTATGAGTGCCATGGATTTTGCTCTATTTTGAATTTCCTTAAAAACCTCTTCAATGTCTTTGTCCTTGTAGTATCGTGATTGAAGGTTTAAAAGACTTGATAAAACCATTAAATTATTTTTGACCCTGTGATATATCTCCTTCATCAAAATATCTTTTTCATCTAAGGTTTTTTGGAGATCTTTCTCAACTTCTCGACGTTCCGTAATATCATGAGCAACGTGTATACTTCCTAGGACGGTACCATCATCATCTTTAATTGGAGATGTGCTCACGATAAAATAGCCCCCTAAATTCTTCTCAAGAACTTCAGAACTGTGTGCTAAACCGTCCTTTAAAAGTTCTTTATGGGGGCAGTTTTCAGGGGGATTTTCCGAGTTGTGAACAACCTGATAACAGTTAGTACCAATGCAAGACTCAGCAGATGTGTTCAATTTTTCTGCCATCGCCCTGTTAACTTTAACAATTTTATGATTTGAATCAAGTATTGCTATTAAATCTGGGATCGCGTCAAATGTTAAGTTCCATCCTTTATTTGTATCAAAAAAATTTTTATTTATTCTGTCAAAATTTGTGGTGCAAGGAGAAATAGGTTTTTCATTCATTTAAACACCTTCACTCTCTAAATTTTTATGGGATTATTCATTGGATTTTATTCAGTTATGCCTTGGTGTTTACTTCAATGTTAGAAACATGTAATTAAGTATTATGTCATGGTACTCTATTAAATGTTGGTTGTTCCCTTGAAGAATATTTTGATTTTAATTGATATATCCCATTTTCAGTTTGAAGATGGGTCATGTATTTACTCTAAAATATCCCAGTTAGCTTTTAATCAACCTTATAATGAGGTGAACCAAGCAGAGGAATATAATTTCCAAGTTCAATTATCCATGATGTTGTGGGTGTTCCAAATTATTTTATTCCCACTCCTTTAAAAAAATTATAGAAAAACACCCCATCTGGTTCTGTTGTTTTGTACATATCCTTTATTCCTTTGTTCCAGGTTTCAGTGTCGATCATTCCTGATTCAATGGCCTGATCTTTGACACCATCCACCATTTTAATGATGGTTCTTTTGTTAAAGCCTTCTACTAACTCTGGCTTGCTTGAATCCACATACACAATTTTAGGTGAAACTTCAATTTCTTCAAATCCTGAATTTTTCAGTAATGGATAAATTTCCCTTCCAATCATTGGATTACAGCCAAGCCCCCTTTGACATTCAACAAAGCATCCCCATGTTTTAACTGCTTCTTTAGTTTCAGGGTAGAAGTAACATGATCCATGATCCCCTTCTATCACAGTTATGGAACCGCCTTTTTTTAGCACTTTCCTTAAACTTTCAAGGGCTTTTATGGGATCCTTAAGATGTTCCAGCACAAAACAGACGAAGATATGATCGAATGTTTCGGCTTCAAAAGGTAAATTAAATATGTCAGCTACTTTAAATTCCACATTTGAAATTTCATGAGTATTCAACAAGTCTTTTGCCTTGTTTATAGATTCTTGGGAAATATCAACAGACACTATTTTGGCTTCAGGACTGTTATTAGCCAACATCAAAGTTTGTGCTCCAACTCCACACCCTGCTTCTAAAACCTTAGCTCCTGCACTGTAAACTGTTTCCTTGTGTAATAACTTGGCGAGGGTGTTGGCCTGATCAACCAATCTGTTAAATTCTATTTCTGAGTATCCATGGACATATTCTTTTGACATAAAATATTCCTTCAACTTTTAGTTAATCACTCTTTAAGTAGCAAATAATAACAGTATCTATTACTTATTTATCAATTAGAATGATTATACATACAAAAATAAATATAATTCTGTATTCTAATCTTTTAATTCGTATTTATCAATATTTTTTTTATCATGGAAAAGAACCTTATGATATTAATCCTAAACCTGAACAATATATAATTCCTAAAAAATAAATAAAGGGCGGATTTTATTATAAGCTGTTTAAAATATCTCCCTTGAACTTTTCAAAACCTACTTTATCAATGAAAACTCCCATACGGTTGGGTAAGTCCTTTTTTACGTAGTAATCCAGTATTTTTTCGATATAGATCATTACCTGGTTTTCAGACAGGTCTTCAGCAAGTA
>Ga0187807_1000642_pt1 | contig 11106 bp, 6 predicted proteins | sample NC_wetland_sal_i_4_FD_132432 | JGI IMG/M metagenome (GOLD analysis project Ga0187807, IMG submission 132432) | Wetland sediment microbial communities from Neuse River Estuary, North Carolina, USA - ASW_2 | ecosystem: Environmental > Aquatic > Freshwater > Wetlands > Sediment | place: USA: North...
CAACTTAACGGTGTAACTTCGGTCTCTGTTGTTACTTTCGTCCCGCGCTGAGGCGGCCGTCGAAGGTGATGTCGAAGGCGTTCAGGGCGGCCTTCCAGCCCGGCTGCAGCCAGCCTTCGTTACGCGGTAGGTTGATCGAGTTTCAAGATCACTTGAGCGTTCTCGTGTTCAATCTTCACACGGACCCGCGGGTCGAGTTCGGCTGTCTTGTCCGCGGCCGGGACGTGGGCGACGTAGACGACATCGATACTGCTCTGCCTGCCCGCAGCAGGGCGGCCGCCGCGTCGAGCGCCCTGTCGGCGGCCGGCGAACCGTCGTACCCGGTCACCAGGTGCCGGCTGGGGGCTGGCGGCGCATCGGCGGCCACCCCGCGGCTGGCTGTCAGCGATATCTGGCATGACAGCCAGCCTGGCTGCCGCCAGGATGAGCGGGAATCACGTGGTTTAGGTGATTCCCGTCGGCCGCGAGCAGTCACGCCTGCCGTCCGGCAGCTGGTCTAGGCGCGGCCACGGTAGCCGGACGACAGTACGGTGCCGAGCACAACCACGCCGATCGTGTCCCGTTCGAATATTTAGTTACGTGGACTGAGCACTCCCAGGTCAGACAACGGCATGGTCTTCACCGGCCGGTTCGGCGCCGGGCCCGGGGCCGGTTGACAACCGGGCTGGTGATGCTCGCGCGCACGGCCCAGCCATCCGGGGGTTGTCAAAACGGCCCATCCAATACCCGATGCAGGGGCATTTGCCCCGGAACCGCGCCGTCTCGCACATCCGGCGCCGCCCCATCGCCACTGGACGCCCGGCTGCGGCTCAGCAGGACCAGCCAGCCGAAGACCCGGACCATGATCAAGTACAGCAGACGGAAGACCACGGACCGCGATCATGCCTCACCTCCCCACGGACAGCAACCGCAGCTCACAGCCCGTGCACTGGGTTTTTAAAGCGGTAAACCGCATGCCGCCCGGCCACCACAATCACGCGAACGAGGTGAGGCCTGCTCACTCAGGCGGATCCGAGGCTTCTATCAAAATCTCATACTCGGCCAGGCCGCCAGGGTACCCCGCGGTCGGCCACGGTGAAAGGAACGGCGATGACCGCACAGCAACGCGACATGATCGACCAGATCCTCCGCAACGCCCCGTTCGACCTCGGCGGGGACGTCGCCGCCCAGCGCCCCCTCCTCGAGCAGATGCTCACCTCACAGCCCCTGCCGGCAGACGTCCGAACGACGCCCGCAAACCTGGGCGGCGTCCCCGTGGTCTTCACCGACATCGCCGACGTCGAGCCGCGCGGCACCATCTTCCACATTCATGGCGGAGGCTTCGCGCTCGGCTCCGCGGAGGGATCCGTTGGACTGGCGTCCAGCCTGGCCCGCAAGACGGGCATGCGCGCCGTATCCGTCGACTACCGGCTCGCGCCCGAACACCCCTACCCTGCCGCGCTCCAGGACGTCACCGCCGCCTACCGCGCCCTTGTCGAGCAGGCCGGCGGCGCCGACCACGTTGTCGTGTCTGGCGAGTCGGCCGGCGGCAACCTCGCCATCGAACTCCTCATCGCCGGCAAAGCGGAGGGCCTGACGATGCCCGCGGCCGCCCTGCTGCTCTCCCCGATGACCGACCTCACTGTGACCGGCAGCAGTTACGCCGGCAAAGCGCACGCCGACCCCGCCATCAGCGCCCAGGCCATCCGCACCCGGGCCGTGGACTACCTGGCCGGCACAGACCCGGCCGACCCCCTGGTCAGCCCCATCTTCGCCGACCTCTCCGGACTCCCGCCGCTGCTGATCCAGGCCGGATCGCATGAGGTGCTCCTCGACGACGCCACCCGCCTCGCGGGCAAGGCCGCAGCCGACGATGTGGCCGTCATCCTGGACATCACCCCCGGCGTCCCGCATGTCTTCCAGGCATTCGCCGCGCTCCTCGACGAAGGCGACGCCGCCCTCGACCGGATCGCCCGCTTCGTCAAGGACAACACCGTCCATAAGGTTGCCGCCTGACGGGCACCACCAGCCCCAAGGGAACTTCGGAAAGTAGACGGGACGGCGTCATTGCCTCATCCGAGTGCCCGTTTCGCTGCGCCAGGGGAGCTCGCCAACAGCTGCCCTGGTAATTCACCACCGGCCCGGAAGGAACTGAAGATGTATCTGGTCACTGGAGCAACAGGCCACGTCGGCGGGCCCGTCGCGCGGCAGCTGCACGAACAAGGCCACAGCGTCCGCGCGCTGGTGCGCGACCCTTCCCGTGCGGCCAGCCTGCCGGCGGGCATCGAGCTCGCCGTCGGTGATCTCGACGACCCCGCAAGCGTGTCGAAAGCGGTCACCGGCGCCGAGGCCATCTTCTTGATGCAGGTCGGAACCGGGACCGAGCAGACCAAGACGATGATCGCCGCCGCCCACGACGCGGCGGTGCCCAGGATTGTGTTGCTGTCTTCCGCCGGCGCGCGCCTGCTGCCGCTGGACGCCAACCCCATGGGGGCAGCCTTCGCGGCTCGCGAGCAGATCCTGCGCGAGTCCGGCCTTGGCGTGACCTACCTGCGGCCCAGCGCCTTCGCCTCCAACGCCTTCGCCTGGCGCGACTCCATCCGGACCGGCAAGGTCACCGACCCGACCGGTGACGGCGTGCTTGCCGTGATGGACCCGGAAGACATCGCACGTGTCGCCGTGGCCGCCCTGACCGAAGACGGCCATGTAGGTAAGGGGTACCTCCTCACCGGCCCGCAGGCCCTGACCGCGCGCGAGCAGGTCGCGACCATCGCCGAGGTGACCGGGCACCCGATCGACTTCCAGGACGTGACCCCACACGAATTCGCCCAGGCTGCCATTCAGCAGGGAACCCCGCCTGAGCAGGCACACCTCATGGAACGCCTCAACGAGGTCTTCCGCGCCCGCCGCTCCGTCGCCATCACCGACGACGTCGAGAACATCACCGGACCCCCGCGACCTTCCGCGACTGGTCCCAACGCCACGCCGGCGCGTTCCGCTGAGGCTCGCCTCACCGCCCATCGACAGTGAACGGCGTCGCCATGCTGAGATCTGCCTGGACCGGGGTGGGGGGATCACCCAGACCAGGTGATTCCCGCTCACCAAGGCTGGGGCCAGGATCGCCAGCCAGGACCGGGACGACAGGAGGAGGGTCATCATCAAGTTCGCTACCCGCCGCGAGCGTACGTCGTTGCCTGCCGTCGGCTCACTCGCGGGGCACCGGTGACTGGAGCGCAGCGCGAGTCCCAGGCGCAGCGGTATCAGATTCGTGTCCGCGGCCGGCTGGGCCAGACGATCCGTTCGGCGTTTCCCGCTCTGCGGGCCCGGGTGGACGGCGGCGACACCGTGCTGACCGGGGTGCTGGCCGATCAGCCCGCGGTTTACGGTGTGCTGGCCGAGGCCGAAGCGCTCGGCCTCGAGCTCATCGAGGTCCGCCGGCTGCGGTCAGACGAGCCGCGGGAGCCATCGTCGTGAGACTGCTCCGCACGCCGAGCTGGGTGGCGCCGGGCAGCCTCATACAGCTCGACGAGATCCCCGTCGGTAAGCCGCGGTACGGGGCTGGCTGGTGTCGCCCGGCCCCCGCCGAGGGCGCGAGCAGTCCCAGGGCGCGGGCGCGCTCGACAGCGGCGGCCCGGCGGTGCGTGCCGAGCTTGGCGTACAGGCTCTTGATATGGGTCCTGACCGTGTTCGGCGAGACCGACAGCTCGCGGGCGATTTCCGGCGCGGTCAGGTTGGTGGGCAGGTAGCGCAGCACGCGGATCTCGCTGCCGCTGAGCGGCTCGGTCAGCGGGCCCGGCATGGAAGGTTGCGGCATGGGCCTGGTTCCGGCGAGCAGGCTGCGGATCTCGGCGATGAGAGACGCGTGCGCGGTGCGGTGCGGGGCGTGGCGCTCGAGCAGTGCCCGCACGGGAGACAGCAAGAATGGGAGGAGCACTCGGTCGGGCTCGGCCAGGTCGAGCGCACGCTCCAGTGCGCTTTCGGCGGCGGCCCGGTCGCCCAGCCTATCCCGGGCGACCGCTTCCAGCGCGTACGCCGTGATTATCCACAACCCCACGATGTCGGGAACGGGGGCGCCCAGCACCGGGTCAAGCTCGGTGAGTGCCGCAGCTGGGTTGCCCTCGGCGAGCCGCAGCGCCGCGGCGGCGAAGCGGATCTCCGGCTGGTCGCGGACTTGCCCGGCGAGCTCGTCCAGGATCTGCCCGGCCTGCGCGGTCTGGCCGAGGCGCACCAAGGAGTGCACCTGCTGTGCACGTGCCCGAACGGCGAGGTGCTGCGGTGAGGTGACCTGCCGGGCCAGCAGTTCGACGGCCTCGAAGGCGGCAAGCGCCTCGGCGTCACGGCCCCGCGCCTGCTCGAACAGGCCACGGAGGTAGCGGATCGCCAGGCTGGCCGCGGGCTCGGTTTCGGCTCTGACGCCGCGCTCGGCGCGGTGGACCCACGGCTCGGCCTCCTCCGGCCCACCCTGTGTCATCAGCACGGTTCCCAGTACCCCGCAGGCGACACCGAAAGCGGGGTCGGTAGTCCAGCCATGCTGTCTGGCCAGTTCGATCGCCTGCCTGCTGCAGTCAGCCGCTGAGATAAGCGAGCGGGACCGGGATATCCCGGTAGCCCGGTAGGCGAGGCCGGTGAATGTGAGGTAGGGCCGCCCTATCCGGCGTGCCAGCTCGACACCGCGTTCCAGGTGCCGCTTCGCGTCTTCGGAGGCGCCTGCCCACGCCTCGGTGCTGCCGAGGCTGATCAGCGCCAGGGTGCTCAGGTCCGCACCCAGGCTGGGCGCCGCCGGGTCGCTGCCGGCGTGCTCGGCCATGTCCCGCAGCCGGGCGGCGCGTTCGGTGACGGCCGGCAGGTCGCCCCGCTGGCGGGCCAGCAGCAGCCGGACAACCGCCAGCAGCAGCCGCGCCTGTCCCTGCCCGGCTTCGGGCAGGCTCTCCAGTCTCTGCTCGGCCAGGGTCAGGTACCGCTCGGCGGCCTCCAGCGATCCGCGGGCCAGCTCATCGGCCGCGGCCACCACCGCCAGCCCAGCATCGGCGGCAAGCCCGGCCGGGAACGCGGCCACCAGTTCGTGGATGGCGCCGGCCTGCCCGTCCAGGTAAAGCCCGGGCCAGTGGTCGGCCAGCAGCTGCGCGGCCAGTGCCCAGTCTTGTGCCGCCTGGGCGTGCCGGATGGCTTCGGCCGGGTACCTGTGCCCGGCCAGCCACCCGGCGGCGGCCCGGTGCAGCCCCGCGACCTCGCCCGGCGCGGTGCGCCGCAGCTCCAGCCGCAGCAGCCCGGCGAACAGCTGGTGGTAGCGGAACCACGACCGTGCCCCGTCCAGCGAGGTCACGAACGCGTTGGCCGCCTCCAGGTCCTGCAGCACCCGCTCGGCGCCCTCGTCCCCGGTCAGCAGGCCCGCCAGCTCCCCGTTCACCCGCTCCAGGATGGAAGTGCGCAGCAGCAGCCGGCGAACTTGTTCGCCCTGCCGCTCGAGCACCTCGGCCAGCAGGTACTCCGCCACCGTCCGCTCGGTGCCGGAGAACCCGGCCGCGAACCGCTGCGGATCCGGGTGCTCAGCCACCGCCAGCGCGGCCAGCCGCAGCCCCGCCGCCCACCCTTCGGTCCGCTCATGCAGCGCCGCCACCACCGGGCTGGGCAGTTCCAGCCCTGCCGCCTCGAACAGCTCCGCCGCCTCGGCCAGGCTGAACCGCAGATCCCCCGCGCGGATCTCGGCCAGCTCGCCTTTCAGCCGCAGCCGGTGCAAGCCCAGCCGCAGGTCGTGCCGGGTCGCCAGCACGAACCTCAGCCCCGGCGGCGCCCGCATCAACAAAAGCTCCAACTGCCGCAGCGCCTGGTCCGGGCCGAGCTCGTGGACGTCGTCGACCACCAGCCACAACCGCTGCTCCAGCGGCGCGAGATCGTCAAGCAGCCGCTCCACCAGCGCCCACCCGTCCAGGTCCGGCGCCGCCGACACCGCCCGCACCAGCTCAGACCCCGGGCCTGTCGCCCGCAGGGCGCTGACCACCGACAGCCAGAAGCGCTGCGGATCCCGCACACCCCGCCCCGCGTCCACCCATGCCGCGCGCCCCCCCAGGCCCGCCTCGCCGATCCACGACTGCAGCAGCACCGTCTTCCCGCTGCCCGCAGCCCCTGACAGCACACTCACCCTGGCCGGCCCCCCGAGCCGCCCGAACAGCCCCCGGCGCGACACCACCCCGCCCCGACCACCGCCAGCCCCGCCCCCGACCGCGGACTCCGACCTCACAGCAGATCCCACAGCGACGATAATCTCACGGCACCCCCGGCTATCCCCCTGGCCAGGCACGTGATGCGCACTGAACATCCTCGACGCGGCACCTTCGGCACGGTCCTGCTTGCGCGTCGGCAAGTTCAGCGGGCCGGCGATGACTCACGCGGACTAGGTGAGGCGTGGTCACCCACCCTCCGCCGATGCTCATCTCGTGGACCAGATGACGGAGCCGGAGTTCCGGGCCGACGCCTGGTAACACGGCCAGCGCAGACGAGCAAACGGCAGGAGAAGGTCATGGCGGCCAGGAAGACAGCACTCTGCCAGCCGCGCATGAGGAAGGACCGGCAAGACCGGCACGGCACTCGCGCCAAGCCAACGCCGAGCGGCCGCCAAGTCGCCCCTGCAGGCTGGCAGTGTCCCGCCTGATCGAGCGGAGGAGGAGATTATCGTGCCATCTGAAACGCCGCAAGCCCGAACTGTTGCCCCGCGAGCCCCGGCCGCGACCACCGCCCAGCCTTCGAGGCGGCTGGGCCTGGTGCTAGCCGTCATCGCGACGGCCCAGCTGATGGTCGTGCTCGACCTGACCATCGTCGTCGTCGCGCTGCCGCACATCTACCAATCGCTCGGCTTTTCCCCGACGAACCTGGAGTGGGTCGTGAACGCCTACGCGGTGGCGTTCGGCGGGCTGCTGCTGCTCGGCGGCCGGGCCGGGGACCTGCTGGGGCGCCGCCGGATCCTCATCGCCGGGCTGCTGGTCTTCGCGCTGGCCTCGCTGCTCGGCGGGCTGGCCACCGGCCAGGCCTGGCTGATCACCGCCCGCGCCGTGCAAGGCGCCGGCGCGGCGATGGCCGCGCCCACCGCGCTGTCGCTGATCGCCGTCACCTTCCCCGAGGGCCGCCCGCGCAACCGCGCGGTCGCGGTGTACTCCGCGATGGCCATCGTGGGCATCGTGGCCGGGCTGATCGCCGGCGGCCTGCTGGTCACCTACCTGTCCTGGCGGTGGGTGTTCTTCGTCAACGTGCCGATCGGGCTGGTGGTCGCCGCCCTGGCCGCCCGGGTGCTGCCCGAGACCGGACGAGGCACCGGGCGGTTCGACCTGCCCGGCGCCCTGACCGCGACGGCCGGGGTCGCCCTGCTGGTGTACGGGCTGTCCAACGCGGCGACCACCCAGGACGGCGTCTCGCACTGGGGCGACACCAAGGTCGTCGCGTCGCTGGCCGCCGGCGCGGTGCTGCTCATCGCGTTCGTCGTGATCGAGGCCCGCAGCAGCCACCCGCTGATGCCTTTCCGGGTGCTGCGCAGCCGGGACCGGTCCGGGGCCTACCTGATCAGCCTGTGTGTCGGCACCGCGCTGGTCAGCATGTTCTTCTTCCTCACCCTGTTCGTGCAGGACGTGTGGGGGTACAGCCCGCTGAAGACCGCCGCCGCCTACCTGCCGTTCGTCCCGGCGGTCCTGGCCACGACCGCGGCCGCGCAGCAGGGAGTGCGCCGGATCGGCGCCCGGCCGCTGCTGATCGCCAGCAGCGCGGTCGCGGCCGCCGGGATGTTCTGGGCCTCCCGGATCACCGAGCACAGCACGTACGCCGGCGGGATGCTCGGCCCCGAACTGCTCCTCGGCCTCGGCCTGGGCCCGCTGTTCGTGCTCATCTTCCTGGTCGGGCTGACCAAGGTGAACCCCGGCGACACCGGCGTGGCCTCCGGCCTGGTCAACGTCGGGCAGCAGGTCGGCGGGTCGATCGGGCTGGCGGTCATCGGCACCGTGGCCTTTACCGTGGTGGCCAACAGCCTGCAATCTGCGAAGGCCGCGGCCGCCGCGGCGGCGAAGGCCGGCGCGCACCCGTCCGCCGCCCAGGCGGCCGCGCTGCAGACCCAGGCCTACCACCACGCGCTGGCCACCGGGTTCTCCCGGGGCTACCTGGTCTCGGCGGGCGTCCTGCTCCTTCCGGCGATCATCGCGCTGTTCATGATGCGGGTCAGCCGCCAGGACCTGTCCAGCGCAGACCCGGCGGCGGCCGGTGACGCCAGCTCACCGAACCCGGCCGAGGCTGAGGAAACCCGCCATCGGGTCATGCCCCTCTAGCCAGCGGATGCACACCGGCCAGAACCGGGACAAGCGTGATTGCCGTGCCCGGAAGCCGCCAGGCCGGCACCGGCAGATCAACACCATTCAATCCGAACCGCCCGGGTACATGCCCCCGGAATTGCGACGGCTGCCACCGGGCCGGCCGGCGCAGACCCCGCGACCAGCACGGCCCCGCAACCGCATCGATGACGCGACAGCGGCTCACCCATTCGACCGGGCACATGAGCCAAGGACGCTGACATGACCGAGTTCCTTGACGTTCCGGGGCGGGCGGATCGCCTACGACGTGACCGGCAGCGGCCCGCTGGTGGTGCTCTCGCACGGCATCGGCGACCGCCGGCAGGACTACCGGTTCCTGGCCCCGATGCTGGCCCAGGCCGGCTACCGGGTGGCCACCGCGGACCTGCGCGGACACGGCGAGTCCAGCATGGGCTGGCCGTCGATCACCCGCACCGACATCGCCGGCGACCTGGCCGCCCTGAGGCGAACCGAGCCGGGCGCCCGGGCTGAGCTCACGACAGGCAGGGAGCTCTTCATGTCGGCCAGGATGAGACTCGGTGCGGCGCGGGCGTGGGCTTCGCCTCCGCGGACGCGGGAGACCGTCGGCGCCAACCTGGTCTGCCCATCATCCTCGCCGCCGTCAGTGTGATGTCCATAGCCGGCATCCGGCGAACCGCCCCCACCCGCTGAGGCCTGGCCCGCCGGCGCTCTCGATCCGATGGAGACCTAGTGATACTGCAAGACGCATTCACCGTAGAGCCGTGGAATCTGCACGAGACTCACCTGGACCTGGACCTACTGGCTCAGACCGAGTCGGTGTTCGCGCTGGCCAACGGCCACGTGGGCTGGCGGGCCAACCTCGACGAGGGCGAGCCGCACGCCCTGCCGGGCAGCTACCTCAACGGGGTCTACGAGACACGACCGCTGCCCTACGCCGAGAGCGCCTACGGCCTGCCGGAAACCGGGCAGGAGATCATCAACATCACCAACGGCAAGCTGATCCGCCTGTTCGTCGACGACGAGCCGTTCGACGTGCGGTCCGGCGAGCTGCGCTCGCACGAGCGGCTGCTTGACTTCCGCTCCGGAGTGCTGACCCGCCGCGCCGAATGGGTGTCGCCCGCCGGGCGGCCGGTCCGGGTCTCCTCGGTCCGGCTGGTGTCATTTACCCAGCGGGCGGTCGCGGCGATCTGCTATGAGGTGGAGCCGGTGGACAGCCAGGCGCGGATTGCGGTGCAATCCGAACTGCTCACCAACGAGCAGCTGCCATCGGCCGACGCAGATCCCCGTGTGGCCGCGGCGCTTGAGGATCCGCTCAGCGGCGAGTACTACGACGCCACCGGAACGGCCGCGGTGCTGGTGCACCGGACCAAGCGCAGCGGGCTGCGTGTCGGCGCCGCGATGGAGCACCTCATCGACTGCCCGGCCCCGGTGCGGGCTGAGTCCCGGTCGTTCGGAGACGGCGGCCTGGTCACCGCGGCGGCGGTGCTAGCGCCGGGGCAGAAGCTGCGGGTGGTCAAGTTCGTCGCCTACGCCTGGTCCCGTGCCCGGTCGCTGACAGGGGTCAGAGACCAGGTGTGGGCGGCGCTGGCCGCGGCCCGGCAGGCCGGCTGGGACGGGCCGCTCGCCGGCCAGCGCCGGTACCTGGATGACTTCTGGAACCGCGCCGATGTCGAGGTGGACGGGGACCCCGAGGTGCAGCAGGCGGTGCGGTTCGCGCTGTTCCACGTGCTGCAGGCCAGCGCCCGGGCGGAGAACCGGGCGATTCCCGCCAAGGGGCTGACCGGGCCCGGGTACAGCGGGCACGCGTTCTGGGACGCCGAGACCTTCGTGTTGCCCATGCTGACCTTTACCACCCCGGCCGCCGCCGCCAGCGCGCTGCGGTGGCGGCACGGCACGCTTCCGCTGGCCCTCGATCGGGCCGCCCAGCTGGGCCTGGCCGGCGCGGCCTTCCCGTGGCGGACCATCAACGGGCAGGAATGCTCAGGCTACTGGCCCGCGGGCACGGCCGCGTTCCACGTCAACGCCGACATCGCGGTCGCCGCGGTCCGCTACGCCGATGCTACGGGTGATGAAGAGTTCGCCCGCGGTCCCGGGGTGGACCTGGTGGTCCACACTGCCCGGCTGTGGGTCTCCCTCGGCCATTACGACGACCAGGGCAACTTCCACATCGACGGGGTCACCGGCCCGGACGAGTACAGCGCCATCGCCGACGACAACATCTACACCAACCTGATGGCGCAAACAAATCTGCTCGCCGCCGCCGACGCGGCCAAACGGTACCCCGACCGCGCCTGCGAACTCGGCGTAAGCGACGAGGAATCCGCCACCTGGCGGGACGCGGCGCAGGCCATGACCATCCCCTGCGACGAGGCGCTCGGCGTGCACGCCCAGGCAGCGGGGTTCACCCGGCGCCAGGTCTGGGATTTCGCCCGGACCTCGGCCGGGCAGTACCCGCTGATGGTGCACTTCCTGTACTTCGACCTGTACCGTAAGCAGGTCGTCAAGCAGGCTGACCTGATGCTGGCCATGCAGATGCACAGCAGCGCGTTCACCGCCGAGCAGAAGGCCCGCAACTTCGCCTACTACGAGCGGCTTACCGTCCGGGACTCCTCGCTGTCAGCGTGCACGCAGGCGGTCATCGCCGCCGAGACCGGCCACCTCGACCTGGCCTACGACTACCTCGGCGAGGCCGCCCTGATCGACCCGCGAGACCGTCAGCACAACACCCGCGACGGGCTCCACATCGCCTCGCTGGCCGGCACCTGGATCGCGCTGGTCAACGGCTTCGGCGGCCTGCGTCTCAAGGACGGGACCGTCAGCG
>Ga0187807_1000643_pt1 | contig 11106 bp, 15 predicted proteins | sample NC_wetland_sal_i_4_FD_132432 | JGI IMG/M metagenome (GOLD analysis project Ga0187807, IMG submission 132432) | Wetland sediment microbial communities from Neuse River Estuary, North Carolina, USA - ASW_2 | ecosystem: Environmental > Aquatic > Freshwater > Wetlands > Sediment | place: USA: North...
GGTCACCCCCGACGAGGCATTCCTGATACTGCGCCGCTACGCGCGCGACCACAACCACCAGCTCACCGAACTGGCCGGCGACGTCATCCGCGGCACCGCACCCATCGCCCGCGACAAGTAGCGTGACAGCAGCCGCGACGGCGGCGCGGAACGCTGCCGGAGGCGGCGGGTCAGCGAGGGCGGACCGGTAAGCCCGTCAGGTCAGTGGCGGATCATCCGGTGGCCGGCCCGCGCGTCAACGGCGCGGTAGGCGGCGAGCAGGACGGCTGACCCGGCGATGGCGGTGAGCCAGGTGGACAGGCTGAAGAACCCGTTCAGGGAGTGCACGTGAAACACAGTGGCGGCGGCCCAGCCGCCGCATATCGCCCCGACGATTCCGATCATGCACGTGACGATGACGCCCTGTGATCTCTTGCCGGGGATGAGCATATTGGCGAGCAGACCCGCGGCTAGGCCGAGGATGATCCATGCGATGGTGCCCATGACAGAATCCTTTTGCAGTGTCGTCTGTGAGGTGCGGAGCCAGGCGGTTGGCGCGTAAGGGATACCAGCGCAGTAAGTCAGGCTCGGGTGGCGTGCGGCCGGCTGACGCTGGGATACACGCTACCCGGGGCGTGCTGGCCGTGATCAGCTCGGCTGGTTCCCGGCATTGGACTTGCGCCGGTCGCGGCGCATGATCTGCCGCAACTGGGTGATCCGCGCGGTTCCCGCGGCCGCCGTGATTAGCGCGCCCGCGATGCCGGCGAGCAATAGCGCCACGGCCAGCGACAGCTGCAGGTGGGCGCCCAGGAAGCTGATGTTGACGGCGTGCGCGTTCTGGATGATGAAGATCAGCACCACGATGAGGGCGGCTATGCCCACGATCAGCGCGGTGTGCATGCCGCTGATCCGGGTATGCAGCCCCCGCCGTCGGGGCGCGGGCTGGCGCGGCGGCGCGGAGCCATTGGCTGAGGCAGGCGGCAGGGTAGTGGTAGAGGCGTGTTGTGCGGCTGGCTCAGTCATGGCGTTCCTTCTGTTGCGAACGGGGACCGGGGCACAAGTCACAGGGCTGCCCGCTGCTGACACGGGAGCCCGGCCCGATGTCTCTCGATGTCTCTAAGACCGACCCTACATTAGAAGTTTAAAACTAGCAATATATTTCTAGAATTAATGATTATCTCCACGGCGGTGGAAAGCTGGAGCTTCCAGACCAATCACGCCCGGGTCCTGCTGCCCGTCGCCGGCGATCCGGGCGCCTCCGGTAGGCCAGGAACCCGCATCGGCGGCATTCTCACCTTGATAGATGAAGGCCGCGAGATAGCAGGTGACCCGACGGCCTCCGCCGCACCCGGACCCGCGGAACACAATCCTGAAAGGCATCCATCCGGCCGTGACGACCGATTCAGACGAGACGGTGGTGGACGTAGCACCATCGCCAGGGTTTTCCCGGCCGCAGGCCGGCGGCGACCGGGTGGTCGGTTTCCTCATAGTGCGCCCTGGCGTGCTGGTTCGGCGAGTCATCCGAACAGGCCACCCAGCCGCAGGTCAGGCAGACCACAAGGGCCGCCTGGCGGTCCGCGCGGTCCTGGCAGTCCCGGCAGTCATCTGACTGGGGCCTGACCGGCGTAAGGCCGTCAAGGTGCTCACATCGCGGCGCCGTTCCGTTCAGGCTGCTGGCCGGCGCTCCTAGGGCCATGCTGTGATCGGGGATCATGGCAAGCCCCCTTTACGTGATGGAAATGCCGGGCCCGGCCCGGTCGATCATTCTTCAGTCAACCCCGGTAACACCCAGGCGGAAACAGGCAACTTGAGGCCGGCCCATCACCAGAATCGATCACCTGCCTGTCACCCCACGACAGGCAGCACTCCATGTTCCCGCGACCTAGGCGCAGAAGTAGGCTGATAAGCAGTCTGGTCTCTGGACGGCCTGGCGATCTCCTCCGGGGTCCGTGATCCAGGGTTGTTCCGGCGAGGAGTCAAGGATGGACTGGACACGGACCTGGCGGCGGGCATGGAGATACGACAGCTTCGCTACTTCGTGACGCTGGCGGAGGAGCTGCACTTCGGCCGGGCGGCTGAGCGGGAGCACATCGTGCAGTCGGCGCTGAGCCAGCAGGTGCAGCGGCTTGAACGTGAGCTAGGCGTCCGCCTTCTTGAACGCAGCACGCACCATGTCGAGCTCACCTCGGCCGGGGTGGTCTTCCTGGTCGAGGCGCGGCAGATCCTGGCGCACGTGGACCGCGCCGCGCAGGTCGCACGGGGCGCGGTAGGAGCGTCTGCGCCGTTGCGCGTCGGAATCATCGACTCCAGCTATGACTCGATGCCGCAGATCCTGCACGAGGTTCAGGCCCGCTATCCCGGCCTGGTGATCCACCAGGTCGAGGCCAGCGTGCCCGAGCAGTACCAGCAGCTCATCGACGGCCGCCTGGACGTCGGTGTCGGCCGCGCTGCGCTCGCCCCGCCGCAAATCGCATCGCTGCTGTTCCGGCAGGACCCGCTCGGGGTCCTGGTGCCGACCGGTCACCGGTTCGCCGACCTTGAGGCCGTCTCGGTCGCCGTGCTGGCCGAGGAACCGCTGCTGCTCGCCGAAGAAGCGCGCGCTCCGGAATTCAATCAGTTCACTGTCGAGATGTGCCGGGCGGCCGGCTTCACCCCCACCGTTTACGGAGGGACCGTGGAGAGCATCCGGGCGGCCGCCGATCTGGTCGCCCAGGGACGCTGCCTGTACTGCGTGCCCTCCTCATGTATGGCCGCGCTCCCCGGTACCATTTGGCGGCCGCTCACCGAACCGGCGTCCTGCTACCCATGGTCGGTCCTGTGGCGCGCGTCCGACGACTCCGGCCACGTACACGCCGTCGTCAGCTGCGCGCAGGCGATGTCAAAGCGGCTCGGCTGGCTGACCGCAGCCGTCCAGGCGGCACAGTAGACAATCCGCGCACGGCGCGCCCGGCGACCGCTCGCGCACCGCAGGCCTCTCGTCGCCGATATGCCCGGCGAAAAAGGACCCGCTGATCAGCGGATGCACCTTAGGTCATTTGCTCGGCTGCAGTGCTTTGCATGAGACCTTCGGGTTCACGCCCACGTAGTTGAGCGGGCCCGCAAGAATCGTCACCGCGATCGTGCCCGCTTGGGCGCAGTTCGGGTCAGAACCGCTATAGTAGTGGCGCTGGCCGCCGGCGATGACGCCGATGATCAGCCAGACGATGAGTAGCACCGATCCGATACGCATGACTGCCTCCGACGGCATATTCACTGGGGGGCGCGCCCTGCGAGCAGCCCGAATACTCCAGTCCGTGCATGCCAGCAGCGGCGCCGGATATGCCCTGCTGATCAGTTTTCAGCCGGCACGTCCACATGTCAGTGAAGGCGATCCCAGCGTGGACGGATATGAGCAATTCGGGCAGGACTTATCACCTGGCCCGATCACGCCGGACAGAGCGCGTACTCCAGCTATTTCCCGGGCCCGCCGCCGCGGCGATCGGTCTGCGTGATGAGGTTTGCGGTTTCCGGCTGTTTCCCCGGCGGGGCGGGCGGGCTTAGCTGAACAGTGACAAGCCAGACGGCTAGGTATCGCGACGCCACGGCCCGGGGGTTACCCCCGGGCACGATCCGGCACCAAGTCGGCCATTCGTTCATCGCAGCGCAGGAGACCGGTTATGAGTGCCATCGCCTGGATCGTTCTCGGGCTGGGCGCAGGCTACGAGAGCGGGACGCCGGTGCTGGTTCGCGCCGAAAAGCGCCTCTACCAGGACGCGGGCCGACAGTTGCCCGCCAGCAGCGACCGGCTCGTATGACGGCCATCGCGGAGCCGCCATCCGTCGCTGCTACTACCTCCCCTGGACGGCTCGCCGTCCAGGGGACCGGCCCTGGCCTGGGTATCGCCCGGCGGCGAGCGACCGCCCGATCCCTGCGGCGGCCCGGCCGGACGGTTCTTCGCACCGTGGTGTCCGCCGCCATCGTCGCGGCCGTCTTCGGGTTCGCCCTCCCGCGTTTCGCGTCCTATCGCAGCGCGTGGGCCAGCATGGGCGCGATGACATGGCCGCAGGCCCTGCTCGTTGCCGCCGCGGCCGCCGGCAGCATGGCCTGTTCCTGGATCGTGATCTGTTCGGTACTGCCGTCGGTCCGGCTGCGCGAGGCGGCGGTGGTCAACCTCGGCTCCAGCGCGGTCGCGAACACCCTGCCCGCCGGCGGCGCGCTGGCCATGGGGGTCAGCTGGGCAATGCTGTCCGGCTGGGGCATCAGCGCGGCGGACTACGTGCTCTACACCCTGGTGTCAGGAATCTGGAATGTCTTCGCCCGTCTGGCCCTTCCCGTCATTGCCCTGCTGGTCATGGTGACCGTCAGCCGGCCCGGTGCCGGCCTGATCGCTGCCGCCGCAGCCGGCCTGGGCCTGCTGTGCGCCACGGCGGCCGTTCTCGGCCTCCTGCTGCACAGTGAGTCCTTCGCGCTCCGCGCCGGCCGTGCGCTGTGGCGCGCACTGGCCTTCGGCTGCCGGCGGGCGCGGCGGCAGCCGCCTCCCGACGTCCCCGGATGGCTGCCCGGCTTCCGCGGCCAGGCCGCCGCCCTGCTCACCGCCCGTCGCTGGCGGATCACCGCCACCACCGCAGCGGGCAACCTCACGTTGTGGCTCGTCCTGCTGGCATGCCTGCGCGGCACCGGCCTGTCCCAGGCCCAGGTGCCCTGGCAGACCTCCCTTGCCGCCTTCGCGTTCGTCCGGCTGCTGACCGTGCTGCCCGTCACCCCGGGCGGTCTCGGGATCACCGAACTCGGCCTAGTCGGCGTCCTGGCCGCCAGTGCCGGCCACCGGGCCAGCGCACAGGTGACCGCCGCCGTGCTGCTGTACCGGGCCGTCACCTACCTGCCTCCCATCCCCCTCGGGGCTCTCACCTGCCTGGTGTGGCGGCACGCACCCGCGCTTATCCGCGCCAGCCCGCGGGGCGCCAGCCCGGCAGGCCATCGCCCCGGTGACAAAACTTGCCAGCCGGCCGATGCCGCAACCAGATGAGGCATGCGCCGCTATCCGCCCGGCGCCGACCGGGCCGCGGACCGGCGGCAGGTGATGAGTACCGGCGCCTCTATTACGTTGATCGCGGTCGGGGCGGTCTTGCGGTTCGCGCTGGCGGCAGGTTCCCCGCACGGCCCGAACGTGCACGTCGTAGGCGTCATCCTGATCCTGGCCGGCGTTATCGGCCTGCTGCTGTCGCTACTGGCAGGCGCCGGCCCGCTGCAGTCGCGGCGGCTCGCCGGCTGGAACCGCACTAGCGGGAACTATGACCTGGCCGCAGGGAACTCGCGGCTAGCGAGGAGGAAGCGGGGGCCGCCGAAGACGTCGCGGCTATTCAGGAGGACGACCGGTAGTTTGAATCGGAACTCGCAGAGTGGCCTTACACAGGAGAGTAGAAAAGGCGTAATATAAAAGTGCTGCTCCGGACCTCGGTGGCTGCGCCCGCGCGATATTCGCGGACACAGCGGTAGGGACCGGAGCTTTTACGTAAACGGGCCGGTGCCGGTAAAACGGCACGCCCAAGGACGGTGAGAACTCCCGGGCCGGACTCCCCTCTCGCTGCGATCTATTCATCATCACCGGCCACCACGTATGTCACCTGCCTGCTGACTTGCGGAGCCGGTCAGGGTACCCGGCGGATGGCACGGTCTTCAGTCATAGATCTACAACTCGGATTCCCGGAGTGCTTCATGATCATCATTATCGGGCTTGTCATGGTGGTCGCGGCGGTGGTCGTCGGCGTGGCCGGCGTCTTGTCTAACGAGGGCGGCGGCCATGCTCTCGTCCATCCGTTCGCGGTGTTCGGCTACCACGTGACCGGCTCCACCGGCACACTGTTCCTCTACGGCATCGTGGTCGGGGCAGTCGCCATGGCAGGGCTGAGCCTGCTGTTGGCCGCCGCCCGCCGCAACTCCCGACGCGGCCGCGAGGCCCGCCGCGGGCTCGCGCAGTCCCGCCGCGAGACCGCCGCGGTCAGCCAGGACCGCGACGCCCTGATCGGCCAGCGCGACACCGCCCGCGCCTTGCAGGCTTGAGTGTTGCCGGGGAAGGCGCCATGCCTGGCTGATCCCGTAATAAGGGTAGAACCCGACCTGGACAATCAAGACGGCGCCGGCGTCGTCGCCCCACCGTTGAGGGTAAGCGTGCCGGTCAGCCCGACTGAGAACGTGGACTTGCAGACCGATTCACCGGCCAGTTCGCCCGAGACGCTGGCCGCCGGGATCGGCAGGCGGCGTCGTTGTATGCAGTAGTCAGATTGGATCGCGCGTTAAGCTCGACCGCGTCGTGTCGTGCTCCCCGATCACAGTGCCAGGCGGAACCTTATTGAATGCTGCGGTGGTCGGGGTCAGTGATTGCGCAGGGAGATTTCGTCGGACTCGGCAATGTCGTCAGCGTGGATGGCTCGCAGCCCGTTGCCGAGGCGCTCGCGTGCCTGCCGCAGGAGCTTGAGGGAGTTGCTAGAAGGGCTGTGTGGGGCGGCGCGCTCGGGATCAGCTCCGTGTTCCTCGATCAGGTGTGCCTGGAGGGCCGCCGCAACTTCGTCGGCCGCCTTCAGTGCGTGGTAGATGGCCTGGTCCCGTGCGGTGTCGTTAACCATGTGGACAGTATCCCCCGCAGCCTGCTTCGACAGAGACCTTGACCTGGAGCTACAGGGAAGCGCCAGGTAGATGATCCCGTCCTGAGGGGCTGTTCGCCTGATGCCCGGACCATTATCGGCCACTGTCACTGGCCAATAGCGTCTCCGGCGCTCACCCGCGCCTGCATGCCAGGCCAGGCGTGGCTCCGAGGACCCCAGGGGAGACAGCAGCGAGTATTGAGCGTAATATTCATTGAAGTCTGCAAATTTAGCCGCTGGGTCAGGATCCCGCCTTTGCTGCTGTAGCAGGAAGGCGTGGCTATGGCCCTCGTAAATGTGAGTACCCGTGAATGCGATGGTCAGGTTGTCGTCGTGTTGCGCGGGGTGCTTGATGTAGCAGACGCGGTAAGTGTCGCTGCTGCGCTTGCGGCGGTCGCGGCCCGTGAGCGGGAGATCATCGTCGATCTGGCGGGCTTGGCGTTCATGGATTCCAGTGGCGTGGCGGCGCTGGTGCACGGGCGTAAGCAAGCCCGAGTCGCCGGGGGCGAGCTCCTGCTGGTCGCACCGCAGCCGCAAGTGCTGCGAGTTCTCACCCTTACCCGCATGCTTGATGTCTTTCGCGTTTGCGCCAGCGTGGACGAGGCGGTTCGCAGCGTCAACCGCTCCCCGAGGGTCGCCGAACCGGTGGCGCAGCGGCGGCTCGGCAACTTCAGCTGGCCCCGGGCCGCCAAGCGGCAGGGAAAGCCGACCGGGGAAAGAGGAGGACCGTTGCCTGCACAAGCGAGCCAGCAGGCAGGAGCGTGACCACCCGCGTAGCCCGATGGCGGGGCCGGTGCCAGTGAGGCGCTCCGCCTGACGACGAAAACATGTACCAGCCGGCTGACCCATATGCCAGTGAAAGCCATCCGCGGGCAGACGGACATGAGCAATCCGGGCAAAACTTATCACCTGGCCCGATCTCGCCCGGACAGAGCGCCCACAGCAGCTGTCTGCCTGCTTGGCGTCCATGTGTTTTTAGCCTGGCTGGAGTTCACCGCCAAACAGCCCGGGCCGATGTGGCGGGAGCTCACCCGGAAGCCCGGTGCGGCGCGAGCGAGGCAACGTCAGGGCCCGGCGGCCCATCACGGCCGCCGACGTCTCCCAGCAGCAAGGCGAGGACCTTGCCCACGGCAGGCGCCCGGGTGCCAGGCTCGGATAGCGGCAGGTGCGCCTCGATCTGGTAGCGGTTGCGGCGGCCGTCCTTCTGCTTCACCACATAGCCGGCCTCGGCCAGATCGGTGACGATGGCATGGGCGCTGCGCTCGGTGATGCCCAGGCTCGCCGCGATGTCGCGCAGCCGGGCGCCCGGATCGTGCGCGATGCACAGCAGTACCCGGGCGTGGTTGGTCAGGAAACTCCAGCTCGGCATGCCTATAAGCTACCTCAGTTTCCTGAAATATATTGCTAGTTTTTGCTTTCACTTGTAGGCTCGGGGCAGGCACCGGGATCGGCCGCCGACGGCGGCCAAGTACCCGGGGTCATGGTAGGGATGGCTCAGATGAACAGCGGGAACGGAACCAAGGTCCTGGTACGCAGCCGGAAGGACCGCATGCTGGCCGGGGTATGCGCGGGGGTCGCCGGGTACTTCGGTCTCGACGTGACCCTGGTCCGGGTAATCACGGCAGTCGTCTGCATCATTACCGCAGGCGCAGGCGTCCTGGCCTACCTGGCGGCGTGGGTCATCATCCCCGAGGAGGGCGAGAAGGCCTCGATCGCCGAGAACCTCGTCAGCAAGAAGCAGGACGCCTGAGCAGGCTCACAAAACGCTGAGCGGTTTACGGCCGCACGCGCCGCGATCACCGCGCTTTCCCTGTAACGAGCGAGAATACGCCGAGCCGGAGACGAGCAATGTCCCGTCCGGGCCGAAGTACGGGGGGTCAAGCACGGTCACGGCTACCTCGACGCCGGCCGGCCGGTCCGGCAGCCGGCAGGTGAACGCCGCGTCCCCGGCCAGCACGTCGGCTTCCCAGCCCGCGCCGCTCGGGCGGGCCGCGGTCACGGTCCCCGTGACGACAAGCCCCCGGTCCGGGTGCGTCCCGGCGACTACCCGGTCCGGGTGCACGCCGACGACGGTAGCGGCACCGGCGGCGGTACCGGAGCCGCCATCGTCGGCGCCGGGCGGCACGGCCTGGACGAAACCGAGATACCCCACCAGCTCGGCGACCCGGCGGGAGGCCGGCCGGCGCACCACCTCGTCGGGGGCGCCGACCTGCAGGACACAGCCGCCATCGATGACGGCGAGCCGGTCGGCGAACGCCTGCGCGTCGGCGAGTTGATGCGTGACGAGGACAGACGGCACCGATCGTTCGGAAGAAAGATCATGCACCAGTGCGGTGAGCGAGCGGCGAAGTGCGGCGTCCAGGCTCGCGAACGGCTCGTCGAGCAGCAGCGCGTCGCAGTGGGCGAGCAGCAGGCGGCCGAGCGCCACCCGGTGCCGCTGGCCACCGGACAGCCGCGCGGGCATCGCGGACAGCAGCCCGGCGATGTCCAGCTCGGCGGCGAGCGCGTCCAGTTCGTCCGCGCGGGCCGACCGCGCGTACAGCAGGTTGGCGCGCACCGACAGGTGCGGGAACAGCCCGGGGTCCTGCCGTACCAGGCCGACCCGCCGTTTCCACGGCACCACGTCGACGGCCGGCGGGGCGGTGGACGTCAGCACGCGGCCGTTCAGCTCAATCAGGGCGCGTCGCGGCCTGACCAGGCCGGCGACCGCCTCCAGGACCGTCGTCTTGCCCGCGCCGGACGGCCCGAACAGCGCGACCCGCTCGCCATCGGCCACCTCGAGCGCGACGCGGACGGTGAAGTCGCGGCGGTCAACCTCGGCGTCGACGCTCAGCACGCGCGCTCCATATGTAGGCGGCCATCGGCAGCGGCAACGCGACCACGAGCAGCAGCAGGGCGTACGGCAGCGCCGAGGGCAGGCCGGTCTCGTCCAGGGTGGTGAAGATCTGCAGCGGTATGCCGAACGGGTGGTAGGCGATGATCACGACCGCGCCGAACGCGCCCATCGCCCGCGCCCAGGCGACGGCCATCGCCATCGCCAGGCCGGGCGCCGCGAGCGGCAGCGTGACCCGGCGGAACACGCCGCGCGGCCGGTCGCCGAGCAGGCCGGCCTGCTGCTCCAGGCGGGTGTCCACGCCGGCGAACGCGGCCGTCGCGCCGAGCACGTAATACGGCGCGGACTCGTAGACCTCGGCGATCACCAGCGCGAGGAACGTGTTCGTCGCGGACTGGTGGATCCAGGCGAGGACCTCGCCGATCGGCGTGTACGGGCCGACCATGAACACCAGCAGCAGCCCGATCACCAGCGGCGGCAGCAGCAGCGACATCAGCAGCCCCGCCTCCCACACCCGCGGGAACGGCAGCCGGCCGCGGGCCAGCATCCAGGCGAGCGGCGTGCACAGCAGCGCGAGCACCGCCAGGGTGACCCCGCCCGCCTCGAGCGAGGTCACCAGCGGGTCCAGGTCGCCCGCGCCGGTCAGCGCGCTCCAGATGTCGCCAGGCGACAGGTGGACGAACAGGGTGATCACGGGGCCGAGGAGGGCGATCCAGATGACCGCCGCCCCGGCTATGGACAGTGATGACGATACCGAACGGACGCGGCGTGCTCCCCAGGGAAACCCGCCGCGCCGTTCGGGTGCAGCGGCCCGCGGACTAGCTGCCCAGCTCACTTGCTATGGCTGCGGGCACGTCGCTCGTCGAGCCCGTCAGGGTGGGAGTGATCATCGTGAACCCTCCCGCCTTGTACAGGGCCAGCCCCGCGGGCGACAGCGTGTACTTGACGAACGCGATCGCGGCGGGGGTCGGCGTGCCGATGATCGTGATGTCGACGACCTGGGGGCTGCCGTGCTTGGTGACGTTACCGGTAATCGTAACCGAGGCGGTCTTGTACTGCGCCGCGTAGGCGGCGTCGCCCAGGTTGATCTGCGGCGGCAGCGGGATGTAGGCCAGGTGCAGCTGGACGGCCTGGTTGATGTAGGCGCTCGCGGCGTCGAGCTGGCCGGACTGCAGGGTGGAGTCGAGCGCGGATTCGGCGTAGATCTGCGAGCTGTTCGCGGTGCCGAAGTCGGTGGTGCCGAGGATCTTGGCGACCGTGTCCGACGGCAGGTGGTAGTACATCTGCGCCAGCTCGAGCATGTAGATGAAGTTGCGGCCCTGCGGGTCGGTGTTCGGGTCGGTGCGGCCGAGCTTGAGGCCGGGTGTCTGGAGTAGCGTGAACAGGCTGCTCAGCGGCTGCTTGCCGTCGGCGATGGCCTTGAACTGGCTGGCGTACTTGCTGTTCGGGTTGTAGGCGAGCACCATCTTCGTGCCGGTGTACGCGACGTACCACTTGGTGTACTTCGGCTCGAGCGGCGTGACGTTGTCCGCGCCGATGACCTCGAGGACATTGGGCATGATCTCGTTCGCGGCGATCTCCGACTCCAGGGTGCCCGAGGCGGCGCCGCGGCCGGAGTACTGGTTGCCGGTGGCGCTAGTGAAGGCGGGCGCGACGACCTTGTCGTTGATGTAC
>Ga0187807_1000644_pt1 | contig 11096 bp, 9 predicted proteins | sample NC_wetland_sal_i_4_FD_132432 | JGI IMG/M metagenome (GOLD analysis project Ga0187807, IMG submission 132432) | Wetland sediment microbial communities from Neuse River Estuary, North Carolina, USA - ASW_2 | ecosystem: Environmental > Aquatic > Freshwater > Wetlands > Sediment | place: USA: North...
ATGGTGGTCTGGTTGTCAGTGAGCAGCAGGCCGCCGGCGGCCGCGCTCACGTCATGGAGCGCGCCGACCTTCGGCACCGAACTCTCGGCGATCGGCGTGTAGGACGCGCTGCCCAGGTTGTCGATCGTGTACCCGTCCTTGAGCGGTCGGCATTTGCCGTTGACGCACATCTGGGCGCCGTTCGGACCCATCATGATCCTCACCTGGGTACCGCCGCCGCTGCCTGACTTGGACGGCGATGGCGCCGCTCCGGTCACCGTGATGTCGGTGCCGATCCCGTACAGCCCCTTGAGGACGCCGGCCTGGGCGTTCCTCACGCCCGCTGAGGCCGCGGTGACCGTGACGACGAGGCCGACCCCGACGGCCAGCCCAAGCGCGATGAAGACCGCCTGCCTGAGGCGGCGGCGAAGTTCCCGTGTGAGGTAAGTGAAGAAGAACATGCCGCCGTTCTACGGCCGGGCCGGTTGCACGGCGGTGACACCGCGGCCCGGCGGGCAGGCGCCCAGATCACCGACAGCGGCGGAAAGCAGACGGCTACCGCCATACAGGACCCTGCCAGCATGCCCTGAGCGGGCGGTCAGCCTGCCGCGGTTTGCTGCTGGTGGCACAGGGGCCCATCAGCAGGGAGAACCGCCATGCGGGTGCTCGTGGTAGAAGACGACGGCGAGCTGGCCGAGGCCATCGCGGCCGGGCTGCGCCTCGAAGGCCTTGCGGTGGACACGGCCCTGGACGGGGACGCCGCCCTTGAGCGCGCCGCGGTCAACGACTACGACGTGATCGTGCTCGACCGGGACCTGCCCGGCGTCCACGGCGACGAGGTGTGCGCCAAGCTCGCCGGCACGGTCCGGGCACGGATCCTCTTGCTGACCGCCGCGGGCACGATCGAGGACCGGGTCGCGGGGCTCGGCCGCGGCGCCGACGACTACCTGCCCAAGCCGTTCGCCTTCGCCGAGCTGATAGCCAGGATCCGCGCGCTCTCCCGGCGGTCTCATCCCGCCGTGCCCCCCGTGCTGACCGCGAAGGGCGTCACGCTCGACCCGGCCCGTCGCGCCGCCACCCGGTACGGCAAGAGCCTGGACCTCGGCCCGAAGGAACTGGCCGTGCTTGAACTGCTCATGGCCGCCGGCGGGCGCGTGGTGTCGGCCGAGGAACTGCTGGAGCGGGCCTGGGACGAGATGGCCGACCCGTTCAGCACCGCGGTCAAGGTGACGGTCAGCCGCCTGCGCCGCAAGCTCGGCGACCCGCCGGTGATCGAGACTGTCACGCACGCGGGCTACCGGATATGAGGCGGCTGTACAAGGGGCCGGTGTGAGGCACGGCAGCGTCCGGCTCCGCCTCACGCTGCTGTTCGGCGGCTTGTTCCTCGCGGCCGGGGCGGCGCTGCTCGGCATCACCTACGGGCTGGACAGCCACGCCACGAACGGCATCATCGTCGCACGGATCAGCGGAGGTTCCATCGCGGGAGACCCGGCAGACCCGGCGGCGCTGCCCGCTCCGCAGCCGGTCCAGGCGCAGGCGGCGCAGTACGCCACGAGCCAGCGGGCGGCGGAGAACGACGCGCTGCTGCTTTACTCGGGCATCGCGCTGGGGATCATGGCCGTGGTCTCGGCGGCGCTCGGCTGGTTCGCGGCAGGCAGCGCGCTCCGCCCGCTGCGCAGGATCACCGCGGCGGCACGGCGGATCTCCGCCTCCAACCTGCACGAGCGGCTCGCCCTCGACGGGCCCGATGACGACCTGCGGGAACTCGCGGACACGATCGACGACCTGTTCGCCCGCCTGGACGCGTCCTTCGACGCGCAGCGCCAGTTCGTCGCCAACGCCTCACACGAGCTGCGCACGCCGCTGGCCCGGTCGCGCACGCTGCTCGAGGTGGCGCTGCGGGATCCCGGCGCGCCCGCCGACGCGCTGCGTGCCGCGTGCCGCCGGGTGCTCGCGGCCGGGGAGGAACAGGAGCGGCTGATCGAGGCGCTGCTCACGCTCGCGCGCGGCCAGCGCGGCACCAGCCGCCGGGAGCCGCTCGACCTCGCCGCGGTCACCAGGGACGTGCTCGCCGCGCGCGGCACCGACGTCGCGGCGCGCCGGCTGACCATGGCGGTCACCCTCGCCCCCGCGCTGCTGGCCGGCGATCGCGCCCTCACGGAACGTGCCGTGGCCAACCTCATCGACAACGCCCTCCGGCACAACGTGCCGGAAGGCACCGTATGGGTTGACGCGGCGGCGGACCGAGGCCAGGCGGTCCTCACGGTGGCCAACACGGGGCCGGTTATCCCGCCCGGCGAGGTCAGCCGCCTGCTTGTGCCGTTCCACCGCGGCGTCGCCCGGCCGCAGCGGACGAAGGCGCCCGGCGCCAGCAGCGACGGCCTCGGCCTCGGGCTGCCGATCGTCCAGGCGATCGCGACCGCCCACGGCGCCGTTCTCAGCGTCGCCGCCCGCCCGGAGGGCGGCGGACTCACCGTGGAGCTGGCCTTCCCGCCCGTCCCGTCTGCCTGGTTTCCCAGCCAACCGGATGAACGTGGCATCGAGCCGGTTATGACCGGCTGACCGTCACATTGATCCGGTGCCCGCACCAGCGGCGCCGGCGGCACCGGCGGAACCGGCGGAACCGGTGTCGCGGGAGCGGATCTCGGCCCAGAGCGCCCGGTAGGCACGGGCCGCGGAACTGCGCGGGGCGAAGACGGTGACCGGGGCGCGCTCCACCGACATGTTCTCCACCAGGGAGAGATACGGAACGGCCGTGGCAGCGACATCGGAACGCTGCAAAGACAGGTTTTCCGTGATCTCCTTGTGCAGCTTCTTGCGGCGGTCGACCATCGAGAAGAACGCGAGCACTTCGGGGCGGCGGCCGTTGAAGCCCGCCACGAATTCCGTCAGCTGATCGAGGGTCCGCACCGACAGCGTCGTCGGAATGAGCGGCACCACGATCACGTCGGCGGCGTGCAGCACGTTCTCCGACACGAGGGAGATGCTCGGCGGGCAGTCGAGGAACACCGCGTCGTACTCGCCAGCGAGCGGGGCAAGCAGCTTCGAAAGCTTGCGGCTCGACCCCCCAGCGCCATCGAGCAGCAGGTCCATATTGCGGTAGGTGAAGTCGGCTGGTATCAGGTCAAGGTTGTCGAAGTCGGTTCCCTTGATCGCGTCGTCAAGCGGCCGCTTGCCGCGGATGAGCGCCTTTCCGCCGCCCTTGACCCTCGGCTTCACCCGGAACATGAAGCTCGCCGCCCCCTGCGGGTCCAGATCCCACAGCACGGTGCGCAGCCCGCTCTCCGCCGCCGCGAGGTAGGCGAGGTTGACCGCCGTCGTCGTCTTCCCGACGCCGCCCTTGATGTTGTACGTCGCGTAGATCCGCACGCCTGTCACCCTTCTCCAAGCAGCAGTGACATGCGGCGCTGCCCGTCCGGCCCGGCGAACGCCGCGAACCGCCGCTCGAAGTCGGCGCGTGCCGCTCGCTGGCGCGCCGCCAGTGCGGCCGTCACCTCACCCATCGCGAGCAGCGTAACCGCCGGAGCCTCGTTCGCGTCGAGCATGCTCGTCGCCAGTGCCCGGATCTCGCCGATCTGCACCTCGGTGTCCTGGAACTCCCCGAGGCAATCCTGCAGCCGCTTCAGGTCCCCGAGCACCGCGCCGTAGACGGCGGGATCGTGCAGCGGGGCGAAGAACTCCAGCGCGTACCGCAGCTCCTTGCAGCGCTTGCGCAGGTCATGCAGGGCGTCGTGGGGGGACGCGGGGGTGATGGCCGCGCCCCGCTTGGTGACTTTCGCGAAGGCGCGCCGGGTTCGCTCCGCGGCGAGCGTGCCGGCGGTCTCCCCCGCCGCTTTCCTGGATTGTCCCGAACGAGCGGTGGCGACTGTCCCGCCGTTCGCGGCATCGCGGATGCGGGTCAGCCGCTCGCGCCAGTCCTCGGTCAGGCTCGCGAACCTCGGCGTGCGCAGCCCGCGGTTCAGCGCCCGGAACTCCCTGAGCCGGCGCTGCGCCAGGTACGCGCGGAACGGCTCGAGGTCGTCCGGTTTGGCCGCCTGCAGCGCTCGCGCCGTCTCCTCGAAGCCGAGCAGGTGCACGTCCAGGTCCCTGACCGGGGTGGTCAGGTCCCCGACCCACTTGAACTCGGCGGCGAAACGCGCCAGGTCGTCGCCGGTCAGCGCGCAGTTCCGGGGGGCCAGCGGCGTCGTGAGCGCGTCACCGAACAGCTTCAGCGCCGCCCGGGTCCTGCGCACGGAGACCCGCAGGTCGTGCAGGAACTCGGTGTCGACGTCGCGGAGCACGCCGGGCAGGTTCGCCTCGATCGTGTCGAGCAGCCGCAGCAGTATGACCGCCACGGCTTCGGTGGCGGGCATGCCGGCCCTGATCGCCGCGGCCACCTTGTTCGAGTAGTCGCCAGGGCGGCGGCCGACGGCGGCGAGGGCGTCGGCGAGGAGCGGTCCGGCGACGGGCCGCACGCCGGGTACGTCCGCCACGATGCGGACGGCGCGCCGGGCCTGACCCGGGTAGCCGCGGACCTCGGCGATCGTGAGGCGCGGCGGCAGCGGCTGGTGGTCCCCGCCCGCGACGGCCGAATCCTCGACGAGCAGCCGGGCGACCGTCTTGCCGTCGTCGTTGAGCAGCCTGCGCACGGCGGCGCTGGCGGACACGGTCACGGCGGGGAGCAGTGCGCGCGGCGCGACGAGGTTGCCGATCCTGGCCGCGACCAGACCGTCCGGCAGGTCACGGAGCGGGTGCGGGCGGGACGCCTGCCAGCCGGGCGCCGGTTCCACGGCCTCCCCGGCCGGGCCGGCGCCGCTGAGCCGGAGTTCGCCGCCGCCGCGGGCGGCCACGTACTCGAGAGTCAGGCCGGCCCGGTACAGCCGCCAGTCGAAGGTGTCGAACCAGGTCCGCCGGCGGGCGCCGTGCGGCGCGCCGCGCTCGGGGACGACCGCGAACGCCTGTCCGAGCGCCGCGAGAACCTCCGCGACGACCTCGTCCCAGGTTTGCGCATCCGCCCCGGAGGCGATGAACCCTGCCAGGTCAGGTGTCATGGCGCAGCTCCTTTCCCGGCTGGACTCGCATCTATTTAAGCCTAAATTCACCCATATGCGGTAATTGTGTTCACTTTCTATTAACCTTCTGTTTACTTTACCGGGTAGCGAAGCGGGTTTACCCAGTTCAGTGGGCGCTCAAGGCCGCTACTCCCACCCTTCCATGCTGGCCTTATGGCGCACTGGGCCAATAGACATGAGCCGGCGGGCCACAAGGCCAAATTAGCCGCGCGGGTCGGGGGCCGCGACCGGCCAGGGGTGGCCGGTCGCGACGAGGACGTCGGCGGGGCGCGGCATGCCCGCCTGGGTGCCCGGCCGGGTGACCGCGGCGGCCCCGGCCGCGGCGGCGGCGACCACCGCCTCATCCGGCGCAACGCCCGCCGCGAGCGCCACCGCGAGTGCGGCGACGAACGTGTCGCCGGCCCCCACGCTGTCGACCGGCCGGACCGCGAACCCCGGCACGGTCAGCCCGCCGGCCGGCCCGCAATAGGCGGCGCCCGCCGCGCCGGCGGTGACCACGGCGTTGCGCGCGCCGGCCCGGGCCAGGTCGGCCGCCGCGTCCGCCGCGCCCCCCGTCCCGGCCAGGCCGGCGACCGGTCTGCCGAGCACGGCGGCCGCCTCTGACTCGTTCACCACCAGCCAGTCGACGCCCGCCGCGACGATGTCCGCCGCCTCCGGCGGCGCAGGGGCCAGGTTCAGCACGCGCAGCCGGTAGTCCCCGGCGGCCAGCGCCCCGACGATCGCGGGCACCGGCACCTCGGCGCTGATCACCAGCGCGTCGCCGGCCGCGACCGCGACCGCCGCGACCTCCGGCGCGCCGGCCTGACGGTTCGCGCCGGGCGCGACCGTGATGATGTTCTCCCCCGCCTCGTCGACCGTGATCATCGCGAGCCCGGTCGGCACGCCGGGCACCGTGCGCACGCCGTCGTCGCGGACTCCCTCGGCGGCGAGGGCGGCCCGCAGCGCCCTGCCGAAGTCGTCATCGCCCACACAGCCGGCCAGCAGAACCTCCGCGCCGAGCCGGGCCGCGGCGACCGCCTGGTTGGCGCCCTTGCCGCCGGGCGCGAAGGCCGCCGCGCCGCCGAGCACCGTCGCGCCCGGCCCCGGAAGCCGCGGCACGGTGACGGAGATGTCCATGTTCAGGCTGCCAAGCACTGCCAGCCTCGGGGGAGAGACCACACGCGAAACGTACCCCTGCCGCGCGGGGCCGGTTAGCGGTGCAGGTTAGAACACGAGACGGTCGCGCGGCTCGGGCTCCCCCACGCCGGCACGGTGATCGTGCCGGTCCTGCTCTGCTCACACCGGGTCAGCATCTTCTCCGCGATCGGCCGCCAGGGACCGTTGGTCGTGCGCTGGGTCACGTACCGGAAGTCGGTGATCCAGCCGAGCGCCAGGATGAGCCCAACCGCGGCGACCGCGCACACCGCCTTCGGCCGGATGGTGTCCAGCCCGACCGGGGCGACGGCGCCGCTGCGCACGAAGGCGTCGACCGCGACGATCGCGGCGGCGTCGAGCAGGAAGATCGGCACGACGGAGTACCGCGAGCCGGGCTCGAAGCTGAAGCTGCTCAGCACCGGAGTCTCGCGCACTATGTAGCTGGTGATGGCCGCGGCGAAGACCGTGTACAGGAAACCGGTGAGCACGGCCAGCAGCACGAACGCGCGGACCTGGCGCCCCAGGGTGATCGCCGCCAGGCCGAGCACGAGAGCGAGGAACGCGCCGATGACCAGGGTCGCGCCGCTGCGGCCGACGACGGACTCCAGGTGCCAGGACAGGTGCCAGCCGACAGCGCGCAGCACCACGGTGTGCAGGTAGTAGGCGAGCTCCTTCCCCAGCGGGGCGAGCGAGCCGACGCGCTGGGTGTGGTTGGCGTAGCTCGATACGACCGCTGGGATCTGGACGACCAGGCCAGCCAGCCAGCCCGCGGTGACGGCGTGCTCGCGGAGCCTGGGCAGCGCGATGGCCCGGATGACGAACAGCGGCGCGTAGACGACCGCCACGGGAAGAGACGCTGCGGTCGCGAACGCGACCAGCGCCGCGACCGCCATCCCCGCGCGGGACCGCGGCCGCCACAGGACCGCCCAGAACAGCGCGGCCATCATGTACCACGGGGCGTTCACGCCATTGTCGGCGACCTCGAGGGGGGCCACCGGGAGCAGCACGAGCGTCGCGCCGAGGACGGCGCGCAGCAGCCGGGACCTGACGTGCCCGGCGCTGGCATGGTAGATGAACAGCGCGCAGGCCGCCGCGATAGCGGCCCCGGCCACCGCGAAGACCACGCCTGCGTCGGTAAGCGGCACCATGGCCGCGCCCTGGCCGATAAGCCTCGGGATTAGCTGGTAGTAGCCGTTGTAGGGGAGGAACACGTGCCACGGGTGCTGCAGGGCCTGGACCAGGTAGACGCCGTAGTCCTCCGCGTACACGCAGTTCCAGGCCGCGACCTGAGCGACGCGCAGCAGCAGCACGCCGGCCCCGGCGCAGACCGCCGCCACCTGGAGTACGGCGAAGAGAGCGCGCCGGCCCGGGCCTGCTGACCCGGTTTCTGGCGCTGGCGGGAAAAGCGCGCCGAGGACAGCTCGCACCCGACCGCCGGACGGCGGCGGTTCACGCCGCCGGTCACGGATGCGCAGCAAAGCGTCGCCAAGCACTAGCACCGCCAACCCCCAGGCCGGATGTTGATGTAGTCCCGCCTGCCAGGCTAGCGGGCCGCCGGGATCGGTGCGCGACACAGCGCATCAGGTCGGGCCTTCCTGGACCTGCCGTGAATATCACGCGCATTATGGGTAGTAAGCAGCGGGCGCAGGTGGACGCTAGAGCCAGACGCGATATATCTTGATGCTAGGAGGTAGACAATGAACGACATCGAGCGCCGGATCCAGCGGCTGCTAAACCCATGGAAGACCCGGATCGCCCAGTGGTTCCGGCGGTCAGGCGGCACAGCCGACCTGCGCCACGAGGCGACCGCGCGGGCACAGCGCGCGGCGACCGCGGTTAAGGATCTGCGCGACAGCGACGCGGCCAAGCGCGCCCAGACCGCGCTTCAGGAACTGCGCGAAAGCGAGGCCGCCAAGCGGGCGGGGACAGCGCTGAATGACCTGCGCGACAGCGACGCGGCCAAGCGCGCCGCGAGCGCCCTGGCGGACCTGCGGCAGCGGGACGCGGTGCGCAAGGCGGAGGAGAGCGCCAAGCGCGCCCTGCACGACCTGCGCAGCGGCCGCGGCAACGGCAGCGCGTCCTGATCATTAATCAGTTGCGCTGACCGTCGCGGGAATGCGACGCTGCACGCGCGACAGGCAGGCGCCGGCCTGAAGGCCGGCCGTGCGAAAGGAGGGGCCTGATGTCTATGCCCGTTGCGGGCTTCACGCAGCCCGTCCTGACCACAGCCCACCTGAGGAGCGCAAGCAGTGCGCGACAGCGCAGATTCCTACGACCCCGCGTACGGCAGGGTCCGCCGCAGCCGCGGTAGGCGGCAGCGGAAGCAGTACGACGACGAGGCGACCTTCGCCAGGCGCGACACGCACCTACCCAGGCTCGCCGCGCAGGAAGCCGGCGACGCGACCGACGGCTTGCCGGACGGCGACCGGTGGTCGACCTGGGACCAGTCCACGCCCACCGAGCGCGGTCCCGTGCCGCACCCGGTGTGGCTGGTGACCGAGCTCGCGGCGGTCGACACCGAGCTCGGCGTCCTGAAGACCGGCAAGGAAGCCGACGTCTGCCTGGTCAGGCGCGGGGTGCCCGGGGGGAGGTCCTGCCTGCTCGCGGCCAAGCGGTACCGCGACGCGCAGCACCGGCTGTTCCACCGGGACGCCGGGTATCTCGAAGGCCGGCGCACCCGCGACACGCGGGTGCGCCGGGCCGCCGCCAACAGGACCGCGTTCGGCAGGCAGGCGATCGCCGGACAGTGGGCGAACGCCGAGTTCACCGCGCTGTGCCAGCTGTACGGGGCGGGGCTGCCCGTCCCGTACCCGGTGCAGATCACCGGCACCGAGGTGCTGCTCGAGTTCATCGGCGACCCGGACGGCACCGGCGCGCCGCGGCTGGCGGAGACCCGTCCCGATGCCGGCGAGCTGGCCGGCCTGTGGGGCCAGCTCGTGACGGCCCTCACCGAGCTCGCCGGGCTCGGGTTCGCGCACGGCGACCTGTCGCCGTACAACCTGCTGGTCCACGGCGGCCGCCTGGTCATGATCGACCTGCCGCAAGTGGTCGACGTGATCGCGCACCCGAACGGGCGCGGCTTCCTCGACAGGGACGCCCGCAACGTCGCGACGTGGTTCGCCGCCCGCGGGCTGGCCGTCGCGGACCCGGAAAGGCTGGCGCGCCTCCTCGCCGAGGAGGCGCGCCTGGCCTGACCGCGGGTGCGGCTATCGGACGGTCTGCTTGACCGTGAGCTTGCCGTTCCGCATCGTGCCCAGGCGCTGGGCGCGCCTGGCGACGGAACTGTCATGCGTGACGATCACCATCGTCAGGCCGTTGTCCTGCCACAGCTTCTCGAGCAGGCCGATGATCTCGTCGCGGGTGTCCTCGTCCAGGTTGCCCGTGGGCTCGTCGGCCAGCAGCACCGTGGGCTCCTTCACCAGCGCGCGGGCGATCGCAACGCGCTGCTGCTGGCCGCCGGACAGCTCGCCGGGCAGGTGTCGCAGGCGGTCGGACAGCCCCACCTGGGCCAGCGCCTCGACGGCGCGGGCCCGTCGCGATGTGCCGCTGATCCCGAGCGGGACCAGCGCCGTCTCCACGTTCTCCTGCGCCGACAGAGTCGGGATGAGGTTGAAGGTCTGGAAGACGAAGCCGATGGAGCGCGCCCGCACCTTCGTCATCTCGGTCTCCCGCAGCCGGGCCAGGTCGCGGCCGTCGAAATCGACGGAGCCGGCGGACGGCCGGTCCAGGCCGCCGAGGATCTGCAGCAGCGTGGACTTGCCGTGCCCGGTCGGTCCCTGGACGGCCAGCCACTCGCCATCGGCGATCTCGACGTTCACGCCGCGCAGCGCGTGCACCGTCTCCCGGCCCTTGGCGTAGTCCTTGGTTACGTTCGTGAGCTTGTACATGGATCTTCGATCTCCCTGAATCCGCCCTCAGGCAACCTTGGACAGTGCCGCCGCCGGGCGCAGCTGCGCCGCCCGCCAGCCGCCGAACGCTCCGGCGATCAGACCGCCGAGAACCGCGAGGACCACTGCCGCGACGATCGCGCCGATTGTCACGGGCGCGTGCAGGTGTTCGGTGACCGTGCTTGCGGCACGCGCCGCGTTAGAGAACCCGCCGCGGAACGGGCTGCCGCCGGCAGTGCCGCTGGTGGGGAACCCGCCACCGCCGCCGGGGAACCCGCCCGCGCCGCCGCCGAAGGCCTGTGAGCCGCCCGGCGTCGCCGAGCCCGTGACGTTGCTGGCGAGGCTCGCGGTCAGCGGCGACGAGAACTTGTCGACGAGCGCGGCGCCGAGGAAGCCGAGACCGACCCCCACCGCTCCGCCGACGATGCCGACCGCGATCGACTCGCCCATCACCTGGAAGACGATCCGGCGGCTCTTCCAGCCGAGCGCCTTCAGTGTGCCGAACTCACGGATCCGCCGCGTGACGGCCGACATGGTCAGCAGGCTGGCCAGCAGGAACGCGGCGATGAGCACCGCGATCGCGAGCCACTTGCCGAGGTTGTTGGCCAGGCTGGCCGCGCTCGAGATCGAGCCGGTGACCTCGCTCGCGAGCGTGTTCTGGTCGGTAACGGTTGAGCCGGGCACCGCCTTGGAGATCGCGCTCGCCACCGAGTTGATGTTCTGGCCGCTGCTGGCCGTGACGTAGATCGTGTTGACGTCGTTCTTCAGGTTGGCCAGCGACTGCGCCACGCCAAGCGGGATGTAGACGTCGGACGGGTTGTCGCCGGCGGGCTCGCTGACGATCCCGACGACCTTGAAGTTGGTCGCCGCGGCCTTGGAGTTGCCGACGGCGATCGTGTCGCCGACCTTCAGCTTGTTCTGCGTCGCGTAGCTGGAGTCGACCAGGGCCACGTCCGACGACTCGTCGGCGGCCGTGAAGGTCCGCCCGGAGCTGACCTTGCCGGTGCTGAGCGGCCCGAGTTCACCGTTGGCGATGTCGACGCCG
>Ga0187807_1000645_pt1 | contig 11094 bp, 7 predicted proteins | sample NC_wetland_sal_i_4_FD_132432 | JGI IMG/M metagenome (GOLD analysis project Ga0187807, IMG submission 132432) | Wetland sediment microbial communities from Neuse River Estuary, North Carolina, USA - ASW_2 | ecosystem: Environmental > Aquatic > Freshwater > Wetlands > Sediment | place: USA: North...
CCGTTGTGGAGCATCGTGGACGGGCCGTGGAAGCTGACCGCGTTCAACGCCGACGGCAACGTGACCATGGTGCCGAACCCGTCCTACTCGGGCCCGGTCAAGCCGCAGATCTCGGAGATCAAGTTCCTGCCGTTCACGACGACCACCGCCGAGTACACCGCGCTGAAGACTGGCCAGGTCGACGTGGGCTTCATCCCGTCAGAGGACCTGCCGGAGCGGACGGGGACGAACATTCTGCCGGGCACTGACCCGCTGGGCAGCAGCTTCTACCTGGAGCCGTTCTACAACTTCGGCATCACCTACGCACAGCCGAACTTCAACAACCCGCAGGTGGGGTACCTGGTGCGGCAGCTCTACATCCGGCAGGCGCTGCAGGAGGTCTTCGACCAGCCAGGCATCATCAATGCGATCTTCAAGGGGTACGGCATCCCGACCTCGGGCCCAGCCCCGAACCAGCCACCTGGGAACCAGTGGGAGCCGTCCATCCAGCAGGAGAACGGCCAGCAGGGCCCGTACCCGTTCAGCGTCGCATCGGCAACGAAGCTGCTGACCGATAACGGCTGGTCCATGGTGAACGGCGTGATGCAATGCCAGGATCCGTCCAAGTGCGGCGCTGGCATCACCAAGGGCGAGCAGCTCAGCCTCACGTACACCTACTCGACCGGCTCACAGGCCGTCACGGAGATGTGGCAGACCTACAAGTCTGACGCCTCCAAGGCGGGCATCGACATCACCCTCGTCGGGCAGTCGTTCGACACGATCATCGGTGAGTCCGCGCCGTGCACGCCGATGGGCCCGAAGTGCAACGTTCAGGTGTTCGCCTACGGCGGCTGGAGCTTCGACGGTCCTGGCTTCGAGCCAACCGGCGAGCCGCTGTTCCAGACCGGCGCCGGGTCCAACTCCGGTAACTACTCGGACCCGAAGATGGACAACCTGATCAACGCCACCCACACCAACAGCAACATGTCGGTGTTCGATCAGTACGCGACGTACGGTGCACAGCAGCTGCCGTTCGTCTGGGCCCCGCAGAACTACGCGATCCAGGCGGTCAGCAACAAGCTGCACAACGTCACGTTCAGCCCGATCTACACCCTGCTCCCTGAGTACTGGTACTTCACCAGCTAGTCACCGGGTGAGCCGGCTGCCGCCCCGCAGTTCGCTGCGGGGCGGCAGTTCGGCGCGGGCACGCGTCAGCAAGCACAGCAAGCGGCTCCGACGGCTCTAGGCCGAAGCGGGGCTGGAGGTTAGCATGATCTGGACCAAGGCCGAGCACCTCACCCGGCTTGGCCGAGGGGCGGTGGAGCGATGATCGGGTACCTGATCCGGCGCATTCTTCAAATGCTCATCGTTTTGTTCTTCGTCACCGTGTTCACGCTGTTCCTGGTCCACCTTTTCCCGGGGGGGCCGATCCGGGCACTGCTCGGACCGCGCGCGACAGTTGAGCAAGTTGCCTACTTCAACAAGCTGTACGGTTTCGACCAGCCGTTCTATGTCCAATACGGCAAGTGGGTCTGGCAGCTGCTGCACGGCAACCTCGGTTACTCCCCCAAGCTGAATCAGACGGTCACCGGCCTGATCGCCCAAGACCTGCCGAAGACCATCGTGCTGGTGGGGCTCGGCACACTGGTGTCGCTGGTATTCGGGATCCCGCTGGGCATGTACCAGGCAGTGAAGCGGTACACCGTCAGTGACTACGTGCTGACCGGCATCTCGTTCCTGGGGTACGCGACCCCCACATTCTTCTTCGCCCTGCTGCTGGTCGAGTGGTTTGCGGTCGACAGCCACATATTCCCGCCATTCGCGCCGCAGGGTTCTTCGGTCGGCCAGGTCCTGAGTCAGCCGCGCGCGCTGGTGCTTCCGGTGATCGCGTACGCGTTCTTGCTGTACGCGCTCTGGAGCCGATATATGCGTTCGTCGGTTATGGATAACCTGGTCCAGGACTACGTGCGGACAGCGAGAGCCAAGGGCGCGAGCGAGCGGCGGGTGCTCTGGGGGCACATCTTCCGCAACTCGCTGACCGCGATCGTCACCTTGCTCGGGCTCTCACTGCCTACGCTCGTCGCCGGGGCGATCTTCATCGAGGTTGTGTTCAACTACCCCGGCATGGGGCTGGCGTTCTACAACGCTGCCCTCAACGTCGACTACCAGACCCTGCTCGGCTTCACCGTGCTCGCAACGCTGGCGACGATCGTCGGCAACCTGCTCGCCGATGTGAGCTACGCGGTCCTCGACCCGAGGGTGAGGTACACCTAAATGACGATCATGGGTCCTGGCGCTGAGAGCCAGCTGTCGCAGTTCGGCGTGCTCACAGAGGCCCCGCCAGCCGAGGGCGAAGGCGGAGTGCTCACCGCGACCAAGCCGCGCAGCGCGCTGCGCCGCGGCTGGGAGGTGTTCGCCGAGAACCGCCTCGCGCTGGTCGGCGTCGGCGTCGTGGTGTTCATGGTGCTGTTCTGCTTCGTCGGGCCGCTGATCTACCGCACGAACCAGATCAACACGAACCTGCAGCTCGCGACGTGCCGGCCCGGTGGCGCGCACCTGCTCGGCTGCGATGAAGTGGGCTATGACCAGCTCGGCCGGCTGATGGTGGGCGGCCAGACCTCGCTCGAGGTGGGCATCGCGGCCGCGCTCGTGGCGGTGCTGTTCGGCACCCTATACGGCGCCGTCTCCGGGTTCGCCGGCGGGTTCATCGACTCCTTCCTGATGCGGATCGTCGACGCCGGTCTGTCGATCCCGTACATCATGGTGGTCATCATCCTGTCGGTGATCTTCCACCCGAGCCCGATCATCATGATCTTCCTGATCGCCGCGTTCTACTGGCTCGGCGTGGCCAGGCTGGTGCGCGGCGAGACGCTCACGCTGCGCACCAGGGAGTACGTCCAGGCGGTCAAGGTAATCGGCGGCCGGGATATCCGCGCCGTGGTCCGGCATGTAGTACCGAACGCCATCGGCACGATCGTGGTGCAGGCCACGTTCGCGGTGGCCGACTCGATCCTTATCCTGGCCGGGCTCGGCTTCCTCGGCGTCGGCGTCCAGCCGCCGGCGACTGACTGGGGCTCCATGCTCTCCAATGGCCTGACCTACATGCAGGGCGGCAACTACTGGTGGCTGATCTATCCGCCGGGAATCTTGATCATCGTGACGTGCATCGCAATCAACTTCATCGGCGACGCCCTGCGCGACGCGTTCGAGACCCGGCTGCAGCGCCGGTAGGAGTGGTGAGTTAATTCGTGGCGCCCCTACTTGAGATATCCGACCTGCACACCGAGATCAGGCTGCGGCAGGGCGTCGTCCACGCGGTTGACGGCGTGTCGCTGCAGGTGGAGCACGGTGAGACGCTCGGGATAGTCGGCGAGTCCGGCTGCGGCAAGACGATGACCGCCCTGTCGATCATGAACTTGCTGCCGACCGGCGGGCACATCACCGGCGGGTCGATCACGCTGGCCGGCACCGAGATCAGCGGGCTGTCCGATGACGCCCTCCGCAACGTCCGCGGCAATGAGATCGGCATGGTCTTCCAGGACCCGCTGACCTCGCTGAACCCGACGATGACCGTCGGCAAGCAGATCTCCGAGGCGGTCTTGCTGCACCGTGAGGTGAGCAAGGAGCAGGCCATGGACCGCGCCGCCGAGGTGCTCGACCTGGTCGGCCTGCCGCGGGTGCGGGAGCGGATCAACGAGTACCCGCACCAGTTCTCCGGCGGCATGCGCCAGCGCGTGATGATCGCCATGGCGCTGGCCTGCGAGCCCAAGTTGCTGATCGCGGACGAGCCGACGACCGCGCTGGACGTGACGATCCAGAAGCAGATTCTCGAGCTCATCGACGACCTGCGCCGCCGGCTCGGCATGGCCGTGATCCTCGTCACCCACGACCTCGGCGTCATCGCCGGGCGCGCTGACCGCGTCGCGGTGATGTACGCGGGCAAGATCGCTGAGACGACGGACACCGGCACGCTGTTCGCCAACCCCCGGCATCCCTACACCGAGGCGCTCTTCCACGCACTGCCGGACAAGGCGGCGGCGACGCGGCAGCGGCTGTACTCCATCCCCGGGCTGCCGCCGGACCTGACCCATCCGCCGACCGGCTGCCGGTTCGCGGCTCGCTGCAGGTACGCGACCGACCGCTGCCGCGAGGAGGAGCCGACGCTGCGTGGCGAGACGGTGCAGCACGAGTTCGCGTGCTTCTACCCGGTCGGCGCCGCTGAGCGAGCGGGCGCAGCTGTGGCGGCCAGCGAGCCCGTCACCTACGCGTCCGCGCTGCCGCCCGACACATCCGGAGAGACGCTGCTCAGGGTCCAGAAGCTGGTCAAGGACTTCCCGGTCACCAAGGGCGTCGTGCTGCAGCGCCGGGTGGGCTGGGTGAGCGCGGTCGCGGACGTGAGCTTCGAGATCCGCCGCGGCGAGACATTCGGCCTGGTCGGCGAGTCCGGGTGTGGTAAGACCACCATCGGCAGGCTCGTCGTCGGCCTGGACACGCCGACCGCCGGCGCGATCAACTTCGAGGGCAAGGACCTGGCCAAGGTCAGCGGTCGGCAGTACCGCCGGGACCGGCGGAAGATCCAGTTCATGTTCCAGGACTCCTACTCCTCGCTCGACCCGCGGATGCGAGCGGGCACGATCCTGCGCGAGCCGCTCGCGGTGCAGGGCATGGGCAGCAAAGCCGAGCAGCAGAAGCGCATCTCGGAGATGCTCGACCATGTCGGGCTGCCGCAGACTGCCGTGGACCGGTACCCGCACGAGTTCTCCGGTGGCCAGCGCCAGCGGCTCGGGTTCGCCCGCGCGCTGATGCTGTCGCCGGACCTGATCGTCGCCGACGAGCCGGTATCCGCGCTTGACGTCTCCATCCAGGCGCAGGTGCTCAACCTGATGCGCGACCTGCAGCGCGAGCTCGGCCTGACCTACCTGTTCATCTCGCACGACCTGGCGGTGGTGCGGTACCTGTCCACCAGGATCGGTGTCATGTACCTCGGCAAGCTAGTCGAGGTGGGCCCGGCGGACGAGGTGTACCTGACCCCGGCGCACCCGTATACCCGCGGTCTGATCGACTCGGCGCCGACGCCGGACCCGCACGCCGAGCGCGCCAAGGTCGATGCCGGCGTGCGCGGCGAACTGCCGAGCGCGATCCACCCGCCGTCCGGCTGCCGGTTCCGCACCCGCTGCCCGCTGGCCCAGGAAATCTGCGCCGAGGTGGAACCGCCGCTCAGGCCGTTCAGCGTGAACAGCCACCAGGCCGCATGCCACTTCCCGCTGCAGACGCCCATTGAGGTGGAGATCGCCGCGACGGCCACCGCGCAGTCGCAGGAGGCATAGCGCCCGCGCGGCGCCGCCGGCCTGAAGGCTGCCGCAGCCTGCGGGCACCTCGTTCCCGTATGGGTTTGGAGTTAGGGTTGGGCGTGCTGCAGTTCACGACCAGACCCGAGCTGGCTGGCACTTTCGGGATGGTGGCGTCCACGCACTGGCTCGCTACCGGCGCCGGGATGGCGGTGCTGGAGCGGGGCGGCAACGCGTTTGACGCAGCCGTGACGGCCGGCTTCGTCCTCCAGGTAGTCGAGCCGCACATGAACGGCCCGGCCGGCGAGGTGCCCGTCATCGGGTTCGACGCCGTCGCGGGGCAGCCATTCGTGCTGGACGGCCAGGGTCCGGCGCCGGCCTCGGCGACCCTGGCCGCGTTCGCCGACCTCGGCCTCGACCTCGTCCCGGGCACCGGGCTGCTCGCCGCGTGCGTGCCGGCCGCGTTCGGCACCTGGATGCTGCTGCTTGAGCGATACGGCACGATGCGGCTGCGGGACGTACTGGACTGCGCGATCGGCTACGCGGACGGCGGTTATCCGATGCCCGCCCTGGCGAGCGACGCCATCTCGGCCGCCGCGCAGACGTTTGCCGAGCACTGGCCTACGTCGGCCGAGATTTACCTGGCGGACGGGGTACCGGCACCGGGCAGCCGGTTCGCCAACAGGCCGCTGGCGGCGATGTACCAGCGCGTGCTCGCCGAGGCCGAGCGCGCGGGCAGCAGCCGGGAGCTGCAGATCGAGGCCGCCAGGCGCGCGTTCTACGAAGGCTTCGTCGCAGACGCGATCGCCGGTTACCTGCGTGACGCCGAGATCATGGACGCGACCGGACGCCGGCACCGAGGCCTGCTGACCGGGTCTGACCTGGCTGGGTGGCGGGCGTCGGCGGAGCTGCCGGTGACGCTGGAGTTCGGCGGCCTGACCGTGTGCAAGACCGGTCCGTGGGGCCAGGGACCGGTGTTCCTTCAGCAGCTCGCCATGCTGGCCGGCTTTGATCTGGCGGAAACGGCGCCCGGCAGCGCCGAGTTCATCCACCTCGTCACCGAGGTGGCCAAGCTCGCCTTCGCCGACCGTGAGGCCTGGTACGGCGACCCGCGTCAGTCTGAGGTGCCGCTCGCCGAGCTGCTGGCGCCTGAGTATGCGGCGGCGCGGCGCAGCCTGGTCGGCGAGCAGGCGTCGGCGGACCTGCGGCCGGGATCTCCCGGCGGGCGTGCGCCCCGGCTGCCCGCCTTCGCGCTCGCGCGCTTGCGGTCAGGGGAGCCCGGGATCGCCGACGGGTCCGGGGAGCCGGTCACGTCTGGCGCGCCGAGCCTCGGCCGCGGGGACACCTGCCACCTGGACGTGGCTGACCGGCTCGGGAACATGGTCGCGGCCACGCCGAGCGGCGGCTGGCTGCAGAGCTCGCCGGTGATTCCGGGCCTCGGCTTTTGCCTGGGCACTCGGGCGCAGATGTTCACCCTGACACCGGGCCTGGCGAGCACGCTGGCGCCGGGCAGGCGGCCGCGCACGACGCTGACGCCGAGCCTGGCTCTGCGGGACGGAGAACCGTACCTCGCGTTCGGCACTCCGGGCGGCGACCAGCAGGACCAGTGGACGATGGCGTTCTTCCTCAATCACGTCGTGCACGGGATGAACCTGCAGGAGGCCATCGACGCTCCTGCCTTCCACACCGACCACTTCCCGTCGTCTTTCTACCCCCGCTGGTCGCAGCCGCGATCGCTGGCTATCGAGTCGCGGGCGGGCGAGGACGTCATCGCGGGCCTGCGGGCCCGCGGCCACCAGGTCGATGTCTGGCCGCCGTGGTCGCTGGGCCGCATCAGCGCCGTGGGCAGCTGGGGCGGGTTCCTGCGCGCGGCCGCTAACCCGCGCGGCATGCAGGGATACGCCGCCGGGCGGTAGCGGGCCCCGCGCGGCTGGCCAAGCGGTCGTCGGCAGGGAGAACCCCGACGCCGGGCTGGCGCGGGTAGGGGAGACTACCGGGCTTCTCCTGATCCCGCCGGGCCGCACACCGCTGGCACGATTGGTTGCGGCCGGGCCGTCGGTCCGGCCGGGTCAGACGGCCGCGGGCACTGAGTCACCTTGCGGGCGTAGCCGAATCACCCTCCGGGCTGACGGCGGCCTGGTGATCGACTGCAAGGATGGTCGGCGGATAACCGGGGCCGTAGGCGCGGCACGGCCGGTGACATACGGAGGGACAGTGATCGTCCGACCCACGCAGGCGCGGGATCCGGCGCGCGAGCCGGCGGCCGGCGCCGTCATCGAGGCTCGCGGGCTGACCAAGCAGTACGGCACTACGGTGACCGCGCTGGACAACCTGACCGTGTCGGTGCAGCCCGGCATCACCGGCCTCATCGGCGCCAACGGCGCCGGAAAGTCAACGCTGATCAAGATTCTGCTCGGGCTGCTCGAGCCGACCAGCGGGCACGCGGAGGTACTCGGTCACGACTGCGTGCGCGAGGGCTTCGCGATCCGCACGCTGACCGGTTACATGCCTGAGCATGACTGCTTGCCGCCCGACGTGAGCGCGACCGAGCTGGTCACCCACTTCGGCCGGATGTCGGGGCTGCCGGCCACGGCAGCCCGGGAGCGTGCAGCGGACTCACTGCGCCACGTCGGCCTGTATGAGGAGCGGTACCGGCACATCGGCACCTACTCGACCGGTATGAAGCAGCGCGTCAAACTCGCCCAGGCGCTCGTCGGCGATCCGCGACTGCTGCTGCTGGACGAGCCCACGAACGGGCTAGACCCGGCCGGACGCACCGCGATGCTGGACCTAGTCGCGCGGATCGGGTCCGAGTTCGGCATCTCGATCCTGGTCGCGTCGCACCTGCTGGGGGAGATCGAGCAGATCTGCGATCACCTGGTCGCTATCGACGGCGGGCGGCTGCTGCGAGCCGACTCGATCAGCTCGGTCACCCGGGCAACGGCTGTCTTGCTGGTCGAGGTCGACGAGGGCACCGAGTTGCTGCAGGCGGCGCTGGCCGACCGGGGGATGAGCCCGGTGCCGTACCAGCGAGGGCTGCTGGTACCGCTGACCTCGGACGAGGTCTACGACGTGGTCCGAGACAGCGTTGCCGCTCTCGGGCTGCCGCTGCGGCTGATGGAACAGCGCCGCCACCGGATCGAGGAGTTGTTCCGCGCTGACGCTACCGTGCCGGCGCTGGACGTGCCGGACTCGCCAGCCGGCTCCGCACAGACGACGGGAGTGGCTCGTGTCCGCTGACATCACCGCGCCGGGCGAGCCGCTCGCCGCGGCCGCTGCCGACGGCGGCGGCGTTATCCACAACATCGGCTACCGCCGCTACGACGCCGAGAGGTACGGCCGGGCCCGAATCGTGCTGGCGCTGACCTGGCACAGCTTCCGCACCGCCTTCGGGCTGGGCCGCGGCGCGATGGCGAAGATCTTCCCCTGGCTAATGTTCGTGCTGCTGTGCCTGCCGGCCGTCGTCAACGCGGTCGGGCTGGCCATTCATCCCGGCAGCCAGCCAGTCGTCGGCTACGACGCCTACATCCCGTCGCTCCGGGCGGTGGCGATGCTGATCTTCGTGGCGATCGAGGCGCCGAACCTGGTGTCCGCCGACCTGCGCAACCACACGCTGCCGCTGTATTTCGCCCGGCCCATCCGCCGCATCGACTATCCGCTGGCCAAGCTCCTGGCGTTCGTGCTCGCTTGCCTGGTCATGGTGGAGGTGCCGCTGCTGCTGCTCTACCTCGGCACCGTCACGCAGCAGCACGGCGCGAGTCAGGTGCTCGAGCAGACCCTCCAGCTAGCGCCGGGCCTGCTGTACGGCGCGGCCTGGGCGGTGCTGCTCGCCAGCATCGGCCTGCTGCTCGCGTCGGCGACGGGCAAGCGGGTGTTCGCGATCTGCGCGATCGGCATCCCGCTGTTCTTCTCGTTCATCCTTTCCCACGTGCTGGAGCACGTCGGCGAGCAGGCGTTCGGCCCGGCCGGTCCTGGCGAGCCATCCGCGCTCGCCAGCCTCGCGGGTCTGATCAGCCCGTTCACGCTGCTCGGCGGCGTGCTGCGCTGGCTGCAGGCGCCCCGCGGCGACCGGGTGCAGGCCCAGATGATCCAGGCGACGATCGTCGGACACTACGGCTGGGTCTATGGCGCGGTGTTTCTGCTCCTGACGGCGGCCGCGATCGGCGGATTGATCGCCCGGTACCGGAAGGTTGGTGTCGCATGACCTCGATCGAGCTGCGCGGCGTCTCGCGCTGGTACGGCAACGTCGTGGCCGTCAACGACGTGACGATGACGATCGGACCCGGCGTCACCGGCTTGATCGGCCCAAACGGGGCCGGCAAGACGACGATCCTGCACATGATCGCGGGCTTCCTGGCGCCGTCCCGCGGCGACGTCACCGTGGCAGGCCGCGCCAGCTGGCGCAATCCAGGCATGTTCCGCCAGGTCGGGCTCGTGCCCGAGCGCGATTCCGTTTACGCGTTTCTGACCGGCCGGGAGTTCGTCGCGGCGACCGCCCGGCTGCACCGGCTGGTCGATCCCGACGGCGCCGCTCGCCGGGCTATCGAACTGCTGGAGATGACCGACGCGCAGGACCGCAAGGTCGCCACCTATTCCAAGGGCATGCGCCAGCGGATCAAGGTGGCCGCCGCGCTCGTGCACGATCCGGAGGTCGTGCTGCTCGACGAGCCGTTCAACGGCATGGACCCGCGGCAGCGCCTGCACATGATGGACGTACTACACGCCGAGGCGGAGCAGGGCCGGGTCATCGTCTTCAGCTCGCACATCCTGGAGGAGGTCGAGCGGCTGTCCGGGACGATCCAGGTGATCGTGGGCGGCCGCCTCGCCGCGTCCGGCGACTTCCGGGCGATCCGGCGGCTGATGACAAACCGGCCGCACCTGTTCACGGTCAGGTCATCCGACGACCGCGCGCTCGCGGCGGCGCTGATCGGCCGGCCATCGGTGAACGCGGTGGAGCTCACGCCGCACGGGTTGCAGGTCCGCGCCTCGGACTACGGCACGTTCACGAGGGAGGTCGCGGGCATCACCCGCGATCACGGGATCCGGCTGCTGCAGGTCTCGCCCGCCGACGAGTCGCTGGAAAGCGTCTTCACCTACCTGCTGGCGGCGTGACATGACAGCGACCACGACGAGGGAAGGGCCGGCGCGCACGATGGACGGGCTGCTGAACGGTGTCGTCATGCGGATCACGCTGCGTGCCACCATGAGCCGGAAGCGAGCCATCCTTTTCGCGCTGCCGGCGATCCTGCTGATCGGCATCTCGGCGCTGCTGACCAAGACCGCGCAGAGCCCCGTCTGGCCGCCAGAGGTGCTCGGCACCGTCGGGCTGCTCATCGTCGCGCTGACCGCACTGCTGGTCGGCGGCAGCGTGATCGGCGGCGAGGTCGAGGACGGCAGCATCGTGCACCTGCTGGCGACGCCAGTCAGTCGGCGATCGGTCGTGCTCAGCAAGTACGCGGTCGCCGTCGCGCTGACCTGGTTGTTCGCGGCGGTGCCCGAGTACCTGGCCGGGGCGATCGCCAAGGGGCCGGGGAACAGCCTGGCGATCGGCCTGCTGGTTGGCGCGCTGGCCGGGGCCGTCGTCTACAACGCGCTGTTCGTGCTGCTGAGCGCGGCGTTCAGTCCAGGCCGGGCGCTGGCGGGAGGCCTGCTTTACGTGCTGGTCTGGGAGGGCCTGCTGGCCAGCCTCGTGCCGGGCGTCGGGTTGCTGTCGGTGCAGCACTATTCGCTGGCCATCGCCAACGCGATCGCTCACAACAGCGCGCTGAACGCGAACCTCACGTCCGGCACCGCGATCGGCATGGCCGCCGCGGTCACCGTCGTGGCG
>Ga0187807_1000646_pt1 | contig 11094 bp, 9 predicted proteins | sample NC_wetland_sal_i_4_FD_132432 | JGI IMG/M metagenome (GOLD analysis project Ga0187807, IMG submission 132432) | Wetland sediment microbial communities from Neuse River Estuary, North Carolina, USA - ASW_2 | ecosystem: Environmental > Aquatic > Freshwater > Wetlands > Sediment | place: USA: North...
GCCGTCGTAACCCCACTCGTCGTGCAGGATGTCGCGCAGCAGCGGGCTTTCCGTCATCGTCACGCCGTTGACCCTGTTGTACGCGGCCATCACCGACCAGGCGTCCGCCTCGCGCACGATCGCCTCGAACGGGGCCAGGTACAGTTCGCGCAGCGTCCGCTCGTCGACGCGGACGTCGACGGTCATCCGCTCGGTCTCGGAGTCGTTGGCGACGAAATGCTTGACCGTGGCCCCGACCCCGGAGTTCTGCAGGCCCCGCACGTAGGCGACGCCGATCCGCGCGGTGAGCAGCGGGTCCTCGGAGAAGCACTCGAAGTGCCTGCCGCCGAACGGGGTCCGGTGCAGGTTCACCGTGGGGGCGAGCAGCACGTCCACTCCCTTGCGCCGCGCCTCGTGAGCGAGCAGCCTGCCGATCGCCTCGACGCGCTCACAGTCCCAGGTGGCGGCCAGCGCGGTCGGCGACGGCACGTTCGCCGAGGTGTCGCGCTCGTCCCAGGTCTCGCCGCGGACCCCGGCCGGGCCGTCGGAGAGGACCACGCGGCGCAGGCCAACGTCGGGTTCGGGGTACAGTGCCCAGAAATCCGCGCCGGTCAGCAGCCGGACCTTCTGCTCCACCGAGAGCCGGGCGACGCGGCTCCGCAGGTCCGCCCCCTCGTCAGTCAAGGGAGCCATCAAGGGGCGGCGGGCAGGTTGACCAGGGACGCCAGCGCGGCGCGATGCGCATACGGCGTGCCGAACCCGATCGAGTCCGCCTTCGCACGTTTCAAGTACAAGTGCGCCGTGTGTTCCCAGGTGAAGCCGATGCCGCCGTGCATCTGCACGCATTCCTGCGCGGCGTTCACCGCGACTTCGGAGCAGTAGGCCTTGGCCAGCGCCACCGCGACCCTCGCGTCTGGCGAACCGGATGCGAGGCACGCCGCCGCGTACCTGGACGCCGCGCGGGCCTGCGTGACCCCTACCCACAGGTCCGCCAGCCGGTGCTTGAGCCCCTGGAACGACCCGACCGGACGGGCGAACTGACGGCGTTCCTTGACGTACGCGACCGTCATGTCCAGGCAGCGCTGCGCCAGCCCGATCTGTTCGGCGGCCAGGATGCCGGCGCCGGCGGTCAGCGCCGCGTCCAGCGCCCGCGTGGCGGCCGGTCCGGACGCGATCGGCGTGCCCGGCGCGTCGTCGAATGACAGGTCGCACAGCTGCCTGGTCATGTCCAGCGAGGTCACCGGCGCCTTGGCCACTCCGGACGCCGACATGTCGACCAGGTAGAGCCCGTGCGGCACGCCGTCGGCCGGCACGAGCAGTATCCCGGCGGGCAGCGCGTCGGCGACCCCGGTGACCATCCCGCGCAGCCGGGCCACCCCGGTCGCGGCGTCGCCGGGCCGCGGCCCGGCCAGCCGGATCCAGGCCGGGAAGGCGGACTCGGGCGCGGTGGCGAACGGGACCGCCAGCGTCGCGGTCACGCTGCCGTCCGCCATCCGGCCGAGCAGGTCGGCCGCGGTCTTGGCCGGCGTGAACGGGGTGCCCGAGGATACCGAGGCACCGGCGGCGATACTCAGCAGGGCGGCGGTGGCGACGACGGCGCTGCCGAGGAACGGGACCGGGGCGACGAAGCTGCCCAGTGCCTCGGCGGCGGCCGCGGCCTCCCGGTAGGAGGCGCCGGCTCCGCCGTCGCGCTCGCCGATCAGCAGTCCGGCGCAGCCCAGGTCCGCGCCGACGGCCTGCCACAGCTTGTCGTCGTAGGTCTGGGCTGACTCGATGCGCGCCAGCGTCTTGTCCAGTCCGCCTCGGTCGGCAAGCAGGGAAACCAGACTGTCTGACAACGCCCGTTCGGTATCCGTATAAAGGAGATCGGGGAGTTCGTCCGCTGCGGTGCCCGGCCTTTCGCTCACCTGGGTAGGTCCTTCCATGGCACGTCCTTGTCGACGCGGGGTTCGGCGGGGAGGCCGAGCACCCGCTCGGCGATGATGTTGCGCAGGATTTCTGAGGTCCCGCCCTCGATGGAGTTGCCGCGGGCGCGCAGGTAGCGGTAGCCGGGGCCGCGGCCGTAGAAGTTCGCGTGTTCCGGGCGGCGCATGGTCCAGTCGTCGTAGCGCAGGCCGTCATTGGAGGCCAGCTCGACCTCGAATCCGGAGATTTCCTGGTTGAGCCGGGCGAAGACCAGCTTGGCGGCCGAGCCCTCGGGTCCGGGCTTACCCGCGGCCAGCTGCTGGCGCAGCCGCTCCCCCGCCAGCCGGGCCACCTCGGCCTCCGTCCACAGCCGCAGCATCCGGTCGTGCAGGCCCGCCGTGCGCAGCTCGGGGCGGGACCGCCAGGTCCTGGCCGCCGAGGAGATCATGCCGCTCTCCCGCGGGGCCGCGCGCGAGGCGCCGATGCTGACCCGCTCGCTCATCAGCGTGGCGTTGGCCACCTTCCAGCCCTCGCCGACCTGGCCGATCCGGTCCTCGTCGGGTATTCGCACGTCGGTCAGGAACACCTCGTTGAACTCGGCCTCGCCAGTGAGCTGACGCAGCGGCCTGACCTCGATGCCGGGGGCCGTCATGTCCACCGCGAAGTAGGTGAGCCCCTGGTGTTTCGGCACGTCGGGATCGGTGCGGGTGACCAGCAGCCCGCGCCGGGCCTGATGGGCCTGGGAGGTCCACACCTTCTGGCCGGAGACCACCCAACTGTCGCCGTCCCTGACCGCGCGGGTAGCCAGCGCGGCCAGGTCGCTGCCCGCACCCGGCTCGCTGAACAGCTGGCACCAGATTTCCTCGGCCGTCCAGAGCTTGCGCAGCCAGCGTTTTTGCTGCTCGTCGTTGCCGTAGGCGAGGATGGTCGGCGCCGCCATGCCCAGGCCGATGCCGTTGCGCTCCGGGTCGTTGGACGGCGAGCCGGCCGCGGCGAACTCGGCGTCGACGATGCCCTGCAAAGTCCGCGACACGCCGAGGCCGCCGAGCCCCTCCGGGTAGTGCACCCAGGCCAGGCCCGCGTCGAACCGGGCGTTGAGGAAGTCCTGCTTGCCCATCTCGGCCGGGTCGTGTTCGGCCAGGAAGGCACGGACCCGCTCGCGGATGGCGGCTGGCGTTGCTTCTGTCAGCACAGTGGCCCGCCTGCTACATAGATGACCTGGCCGGAGACGAAGCCTGCGCCCTCGCTGACCAGGAAGGAGATGGTGTGAGCCACGTCGTCCGGCTGTCCTACCCGCCCGACGGGGATCCGCTCCGCGGCCGCCTTCTGGAAATCATCGAACGGTACGTGGACGCGGGCGGCCGTGGCCGCGGTCATATCGGTCGCGATGAAGCCTGGCGCGACTGCGTTCGCGGTGACCCCGAACTTTCCGAGTTCGATGGCGAGCGTCTTGGTGAAGCCCTGCATGCCGGCCTTGGCGGCGGAGTAGTTGACCTGCCCGCGGTTGCCGAGTGCCGACGACGATGACAGGTTGACGATCCGCCCCCATTTCTGACCGGTCATGTACTTCTGCACGGCCCTAGTCATCAGGAACGCGCCGCGCAGGTGCACCCCCAGCACCATGTCCCAGTCTTCGTCGGTCATCTTGAACAGCAGGTTGTCGCGGATTACCCCGGCGTTGTTCACCAGCACCGTCGGCTCACCGAGCTCGGCGACCACCCGGTCGACCGCAGCCTGGACCTGGTCGGCCTTGCTGACATCGGCGCCGACCGCAAGCGCGCGCCCGCCTGCGTCCTCGATTTCCTTCACCGTTCCCGCGCACGACTCCTCATCAAGGTCGAGGACCGCCACGGCCATGCCGTCGCTGGCTAGCCTGCGCGCCGTCGTGGCGCCGATGCCGCGGGCCGCTCCGGTCACTATCGCGATTCTCTCTGACATCGGATTTCTCCTCTTATCTGGATGGGCCGTAGCGCTCGGGTCGGGTCGGCCCTCATTAGTCCGCGGCTTTTGTTGTACGTGATTTGTCGTACGCTCGCGGCTTTTCGCGGGATTGCGGCTTTAGTCCTGCTCAGCTCGTAGCCTTCCTCAGTTCGCGGCGGGCCAGGGACCTCTTGTGCACCTCGTCAGGACCGTCGGCAAACCGGAGCGTGCGTGCGCTCGCCCACAGGTGGGCCAAGGGGAAGTCCTGGCTGACGCCACCACCGCCATGCGCCTGGATCGCCCTGTCAATCACCCACTCGGCCATCGCCGGGGTGACGATCTTGATCGCCTGGATCTCGGTGTGCGCCCCCTTGTTGCCCACGGTGTCCATCAGCCACGCCGTCTTGAGCACGAGCAGTCGCGCCGGCTCGATTCTTACCCTGGACTCGGCGATCCAGTCCTGGATGACGCCCTGCTCGGCCAGGGGCTTGCCGAAGGCGGTGCGGCTGGCGGCCCTGGTGCACATGAGCTCGAGGGCACGTTCGGCCGCACCGATCTGCCGCATGCAGTGGTGGATGCGGCCGGGGCCAAGCCGCGCCTGCGCGATCGCGAACCCGTCACCCTCGCCCGAGATCAGGTTCTCCTTGGGCACCTTGACGTTGTCGAACACGACCTCGGCATGGCCGCCGTGCGTCCCGTCGGTGTAGCCGAAGACCCTCATCCCGCGCTTGACCGTTACGCCTGGCGTATCGCGCGGCACGAGGATCATGGAGTGCCGGCCGTGCCCCGTCGTGCCCGAGGCGGACTCGCCGGACACTCCCATCACGATGAAGATCTGGCAGTCCGAGCTCATCGCGCCGCTCGACCACCACTTACGGCCGTTGATCACGTAGCCGTCGCCGTCCCTGGTGATCGTGGTGGCGATGTTGGTCGCGTCGCTGGAGGCCACGTCGGGTTCGGTCATGCAGAAGGCGGACCTGATCGTGCCCTCGAGCAGCGGGCGGAGCCAGCGCTCCTGCTGTTCCGGTGAGCCGAACTCGGCCAGCACTTCCATGTTGCCGGTGTCGGGGGCCGCGCAGTTGAGGGCTTCGGGCGCCAGCGCGGGACTCCACCCGGTGACCTCAGCCAGCGGCGCGTACTGCAGGTTGGTCAGCGGCGGATCCGGCATCAGGCTCGAGTCGAGCTTGCCGACCGCCGCGGCGGCCTTGCCGGTCAGGAACAGGTTCCACAGTCCGCGGCCGCGCGCCTCGGCCTTGAGGTCCGCGGTGACCGGCACCCGCTCCCACCCCTGGCCCTGGGCGGCCGCGGCCTCGACCTGGTCCGCGAACACCGCCTCGGCCGGGTAGACCCGCTCCTCCATGAATGTGAGCAATTGCTTACGCAGATCAAGCGTCCTGGCGTCATAGCCGAAGTCCATGGAGCACAACCTTTCGATGGGCCGCTTCCACAGGGTTTCACGGGATCGCCGTCCAGCCTACCTACCCACCAGTACGTTTGTCCGCTACGGCTTGCCCGGTTCGGGTGTGCCGCGGTTCGATCGCGTCCCTTGCGCGGCCTGTCGCGACGGCGCTGTCGCCCGCCTCCGCCTCCGGCGGACGTGAGTCTCAGCTTGGTCTCATGGATCACTCTGGGCCCGCTTGCCCCATATGATGCTAACGATTGCGCGGGCGGTCGCGAGAAGGCCTCGCGGAGCGAGGCGCGCTGCACGGGGAGGCTCAAGTATGTCGATCCGGGTCATGGCCGCTGCCGTCGCTACCGCCGTCGGCCTAGGCATCGCCACCTGCGGCCCCGCCGCCGGCGCCGCCGTTGCGGGTGCGGCCGTTGCGGGTGCCGACGTTGCGGGTGCGGCCGTTGCGAGTGCCGACGTTGCGTGTGTCGCCCCGGCGGTACAGCTCACCGGGGTGCAGTTGCTGTCGGCCTTGCTCCCGGCTGCGGACTTCCCTTCCGGCTACAAGCTCGACAAGTCCAGCATCTACGACTCAGGCGCGCACCTGCTGACTATGCTGAGGCTCATCAACCGGGTCCGCGCGTTCCGCTGATCTTCGGCGGACGGCCTGACAAGAGACGCAGCAGCGTCGCCAATGCCACCGTTTCCTCGCGCACCGCAAAATGTCTCCTGTACTTAAGTCAAAGCCTCCGCCGGGCTGCGCCCACGAATACAAGTGACGGGTGGTTCAGATTAGCCGTCACGCCGAGGGATCCCATTATCGTGGATATTTACTGCCCTTATCAGGGGAGTAAATATCCACGATAATCTCATTCGCCCGGAATTGAGGCTGGCCGGTTGCGGGCGGGAGTCCCAGGCGGATCGGATGGTGCGGGGCGGGGTCAGGGTGGTGCCGCGAGTCAGGTGGTGCGGCGGAAGACGTAGACGTCGCCGGACCGGAAGACCTGGGTATAGATGTGGCCAGGGTAGAGCTGGGCGATGAAGGCGGGGACGTTGCTGATCGCCGGGCTGTAGTCGCTGTTCTGGCCGTCGAAGACGATGTACTGGGTCTTGGGGTTACCGCTGTTGCCGATCCAGAAGGTGTCGGTGCGGGCGGCGAGCGGCGCGAGGAGATCCAGTGTGGCCTGCACGGTGACGCCATCGGGCACTTGGGCCATGGCCGCGTCGGCGGACTTCACCTGGCCGCTGATCCGGTAGCTCTGCGCACTCCACAGGGTGCTGAGCGGGAACTGGAAGGCCAGCGGGACCGTGATCGCCAGCATCATGGCGGCACCGTACCGCCGTCCTCCGGCCAGGACCGCACGGCGCGCGCCCCGGCTTCCGCTGACCCAGCTCGCGGATGCGGCCGGGCCTTCCGCGTCCATGACGGCGCTGATCCTGGCCATCGCGTCGATGGCCGCGATGAAGATGATCGGCATCACGGTGGCGTTGTAGTGCCAGTACGTTCCCCAGAAGCTCGAGTTCGTGGACAGGAAACGCAGCAACAGGCTCGGCCCGGCGATCAGCACCACGGGCGAGCGCAGCGCGATGAACGCGGTCGGCAGCAGCAGGATCACGATCGTCTGCAGCTTGTCTGGCCAGGCGTGGAAGAACTGGCCGATCAGGCCGGCCACGGTTGGGTGCCCGCCGGGAGCGAGGATCCCGCCGTCGCTCCAGTAGTCGTACTGGTGGGCCGGGTTGAAGTGCGGGATGATCACCCCGATGGCCAGGAACGACCAGGCAAAACCCCAGATCAACAGGATCTGGCCCGCCTTGATGCGCCGCCTGCCTTCGGGATCCGCGGACGTAATGGTGACGCCGGAGCCGACAGGTTCGCGGGCGGCGGCACGCATGCCGGCGATGACCAGGTAGAGACCGATGGCGGCCACCGTGAAGCCCTGATCCTCCTTGACGAAGACGAGCGGGAGCGCCCACCAGACCGCGGCCTTGATGCGGCCGCGGACCAGCGCGGACAGCGAGAAGGCTAGCAGCGGGACGGCGAAGGCGATCTCGTGAAAATCGAAGTCGGCCAGTTGCTGCAGGCCCCAGGAGAACCCGTAGCCGACCGCGATGGCCCGGCTCGGACCGATCCCGACCTTTTCCCGCGCGGCCTGGCTGACGCCGAAGACGGAAAGCGCAGCCAGCAGCGCCTGCACGGCCACCAGCGTCGCCGGCGAGGGGAAAAAGCGGAAGAGCGGGGCGATCATCATGACGATCGGCTGGAAGTGGTCGCCCAGCAGGTTGAAGCCCGCGGTCCTGACGTCCGCGACCGGCGCGTGCCAGCTGGCGGTCTGCTTGACGTACTCGGTATAGATGGCCAGATCCCACGAGGACGGGTTGAGCTGCAGTAGCCGGCACAGCGAGATGGCGAGATAGGCGCCGAAAACGGCGAGCGAGGTTACCCAGATGAACGGGTCCCGGTAGGCGCCGGAGAGCCTGCGCTTACGCCGCGGCGCGGGAGGGGCGTCCGGCAGCAGACTCTGAGGTACCGGGGCTTCACTCTGCGGCACCACGGACTCCACGGCTGCAGTAAGCGCCTCGGTCCCGTCCCGAAAACCCTGGACCGGTTCGGCACTAGACGGAGTCCGTTGCTGTTCCAGCATCCCCACGCAGCTTATCGTTCCGGGGCGGTGGGAGCGCGGGTCAGACGAGCAGGAGCCTGGCGAGGCGCCGGCCGGAGACATACAAGCCGATCAGCCCGAGTACGGCGAGGTAGGCGGCCCGCCACAGCAGATCGGGACCGACCACCCCGACGGTCAGGTCGCGCAGCAGCACGACGCCCTGGTAGAGCGGCGTGCACTCGACGATCACCTGGACCGCCCGCGGGTAGACGCTGAGCGGGTAGAACGTGGCGGAGAACAAGAAGAGCGGCATGCTGGCCAGGATCACGTAGTCGAAGTCCTGCCAGCTTTTCATGTACGTCGTCCCGGTCATGCCCAGGGCGGCGAAGGCGAAGCCGATCAGCACCGCCACCGGCACGGCTAGGACCGCCCACGGCGAGTGCACCAGGCCCATCCCCAGCATGACCAGCGTGAACGCCGCAGCGTAGATGGTGCCGCGGAGCAGCGCCCAGCCGATCTCACCCAGCGCAACCTGGGCCGGGCGCATCGGCGTGGCCAGGATCGCGTCGTACAGCTTCGCGTACTTCAGCCGGAAGAAGACGTTGAACGTCGAGTCGTACATCGCGCCGTTCATGGAGGACACGGCGAGCAGCCCGGGCGCGACGAACTCGCGGTACGGGATGGGGTGCCCGCCCGGGCCCGGCACCTTGCCGACCAGCACGCCCAGGCCGAGCCCCACGGACAGCAGGTAGAACAGCGGCTCGAAGACGCCGGACGCGAACACCAGCCAGGCGTGCCGGTAGACGCGGGCATGGCGCTCGATCAGGCGCAGGCTGCCCACGTCGCTACCCGCCCGGCGCATGCCCCTGTGGGAGGGGCTGGGGCCACCGCGGTCTGGGGTGTCCCCAGGGGGCAGAGTGTCCCCCCCGGCAAGCCTCTTCAGCCGCCCGGTGGGGGGCAGCATGCGCAGCGACGCGCTAGACATGATCTGCCCCTTAGACATAAAGCCGCCTGCGGTAGGTGCGGGCACCGGCCCAGATCCCGGCGGCGGCCAGGGCGGCCAGGTAGGCCACGTGGCCGAGTGCCCCCAGCACGCCGACGCCGACCTCCGAACCCAGGCTGAGCGCGCGGCACAAGGCGACGCCGTGCCACAGCGGCGTAGCGTAGGCGAGCGGGCGAAGCCAGCCGGGAAGCTGGGACAACGGGAAGAACGTGCCGGAGAACAGCATCAGCGGCATCATGCCGAACCTGAACATGTAGGCGAAGGAGTTCTCGGTCGTGACCGTGACCGCCCAGGCCGCGATCGGGGCGGCGAAAGCCAGCCCGGTGAGCGTCGCGGCGGGCCAGGCCAGCACCACCCAGGCGGACCTGGTCGCGCCGAACGCCCACATGAACACCGTGACCACGGCGGCGTTCATCGCGATCCGCATCGTCATGAACATCAGGTGCCCGCGGAAGATGTCACCCGGCCGCAGTGGCGAAGCCTGCGCCGCGATGTAGATCTTGTTCCACTTGACCGAGCCGAACACCGGGTAGCTCGCCTCGCCCATCGCCGTGTTCATCGCGCTGGTGGCCAGGATGGCCGGGGCCACGAAGGCCAGGTAGCTCACCCCGCCCAGGCTCGCTGTCCCGTGCCTGTCCACCAGCGAGCCGAGGCCGAACCCTATCGCGCCCAGATAGAACAGCGGACCGAGCACGCTGGACCAGATGCTGGACCGCCAGATCCGCCGGTACACCGTCAGCCAGCATCCGAACGCCCGCACGGCCAGGGGCGTTACGGGGGGGCGGGCAGCCCCCCCGTGAGCAGGGAGGGTCTGGGGGGGATCGTCCCCCCGGATCAGCGCAGCCTCCATCAGTCCTCCAGCCTCCGCCCGGTCAGCCGCAGGAACACATCCTCGAGGGTCCCGCGGCGGACCAGCGAGGTGAGCGGCTCGAGGCCGCCGGCGCGGACCGCCGCCAGGGCCGCGTCCCCGTCGGTGACGTAGAGGAGTATGCGGTCGGCAAGCACCTCGGCCCGTTCGGCCGGAAAATCTTTGAGCTTGTCCGCGGCCAAGTCGTGCAGCTCGGGGTCGAAGCGCAGCTCGAGGACCTCCGGGGAGCAGTAACGCGTGATCAGGTCGCGGGGCGAGCCCTCGGCGGCGAACGTCCCGTGGTCCATGACCACCAGCCGGTCGCACAGCTGTTCCGCCTCGTCCATGTAGTGCGTGGTCAGGATCAGCGTGACGCCGCGCTGCTTGAGCCGGAACAGCCGGTCCCACACCACGTGCCTGGCCTGCGGGTCCAGGCCGGTGGTGGGCTCGTCGAGGATGAGGATCTCCGGCTCGTTGATGAGCGAGCGGGCGATCGTCAGGCGGCGCCTCAGGCCACCGGACAGCGGCTCCACCTTGTCCCCGGCCCGGTCGGCGAGCTGCACGAATTCCAGCAGCGCCGCCGCCCGTTCCCTGATGACGCGGCGGGGCAGCCCGAAGTACCTGCCGTAGACCAGCAGGTTCTCCACCACGGTCAGCTCAACGTCGAGGGTGTCGTCCTGCGGCACCACGCCGAGCCGGGCCCGGATCGCCGAACCGTCCCGGACCGGGTCGGTGCCGAGGATGGTCAGTTCCCCGCCGGACGGCGGCGAGACGCAGCCGATCATCCGCATCGTGGAGGACTTGCCCGCTCCATTCGGCCCGAGGAAACCGAATGCCTCGCCCCGGTACAGGTCGAAATCGATCCCGTCCACCGCCGTGAAATCGCCGAACCGCTTGGTCAGGCCGCGCGCGCGGACGAGCACTTCACTCCTGGACACCCCATTCACGGTACCTGGGGGGTATGACATTCTTCGAACGGTTTACCGCCTGCTACACGCTGCCACCCTGAGGGCGCGGTAGGGTTCTGACCTATACGGGATGGACCTACCAAGGACGAAGCGAGTGGATCTCCTCCGCGATGTTTACGCCCGATTCAGGGTTCTGATACACGAGGTAGCCAAGTTCGGCATAGTCGGCATCCTCGCGTTCCTCATCACGATCGTCGGCGCCAACGTGCTGCGTTCCGGGGCTGGACTCGGCCCGCTCCCCTCGGTGACCATCGCCACCATCGTGGCCACCGTGTTCGCCTTCCTCGGCAACAAGCTCTGGGCCTTCCGGCACCGGACGGGCAGCCACCTGGGCCGGGAGTCTGTCCTGTTCTTCGTCTTCAACGGCATCGGGCTGCTCATCCAGCTCGCGTTCGTCGCGGCCATGCACTACGGGCTCGGCAGGACGGACACGCTCTCCTACAACGTGGCAAACATCCTCGGCATCGGCGTGGCCACCATATTCC
>Ga0187807_1000647_pt1 | contig 11091 bp, 7 predicted proteins | sample NC_wetland_sal_i_4_FD_132432 | JGI IMG/M metagenome (GOLD analysis project Ga0187807, IMG submission 132432) | Wetland sediment microbial communities from Neuse River Estuary, North Carolina, USA - ASW_2 | ecosystem: Environmental > Aquatic > Freshwater > Wetlands > Sediment | place: USA: North...
ACGATCGCCCCCGGGTCGGACGCCGACATCGTGATCTACGACCCGGCCGCCGAGCAGACGCTGTCGGCGGCCGCGCACCACATGAACGTGGACTACTCGGCCTACGAGGGGATGGCGATCACCGGGCAGGTCGCGGCCACGATCTCCCGCGGCCGGGTGGTCGTCGCGAACGGCGAGTTCACCGGCGCCGCGAACCACGGCGTCTTCCTGCCGCGCGATCTCAACCAGTACCTCGTATGACCGGACGCGTGGTAAGGGGGAGGACCATGGAGTTCGGGGTAGTGCTGCAGCCCAACCCGCCCGCCAGCGGGCTGCTCGCCATGATGAAGCGCGCCGAGGCGGCCGGGTTCGGATACGGGTGGACGTTCGACTCGCACGTGCTGTGGCAGGAGACGTTCGTCCTGTACCCGCGCATCCTGGCGGAGACGTCGTCGATGATCGTCGGGCCGATGGTCACCAACCCGGGCACGCGCGACTGGTCGGTGATCGCGTCCATGTTCGCGACGCTGAACGACTCCTTCGGCAACCGGACGATCTGCGGCATCGGCCGCGGCGACTCGGCCCGCCGGTACATCGGGCTGCCGCCGGTGTCGCTGGCGACCCTGTCGGCGGCGATGACGGTGATCAAGGGGCTGGCCGAGGGGCGCGAGGTGGAGCTCCACGGCCGGCCGCTGCGCATTCCGTGGGTGCGGTCCGGCTCGCTGCCCATGTGGATGGCGGGCTACGGCCCGAAGGCGCTGCGCCTGGTGGGCGAGCAGGCCGACGGGTTCATCCTGCAGACCGCCGACCCGGACATCGCGCGGTGGACGTTCGGCGCGGTGCGCGCCGCCGCGCGGGACGCCGGCCGGGACCCGGCGGCGATCACGATGTGCGTGGCGGCCCCCGCCTACGTGGGGCCGGACCTGGCCCACCAGCGCGATCAGCTGCGCTGGTTCGGCGGGATGGTCGGCAACCACGTCGCGGACCTGGTCGCGCGGTACGGGACGGACGGGCCGGTGCCCCGGGAGCTGACCGACTACATCGAGGGCCGCGCCGGATACGACTACGCCCACCATGGGCGCGCGGGGAACCCGTCCGCGGAGTTCGTGCCCGATTCGATCGTCGACCGGTTCTGCATCGTGGGCCCTGTCTCCGCGCACGTGGACCGGCTGCGCGAACTGGCCGGCATCGGCGCCGACCAGTTCGCCCTGTACCTGATGCACGACGACGAGGAGAACACGCTCGACTCCTACGGCGAGGAGATCATCCCCGCCCTGCGCTGATCCCCGCCCGGGGTCAGGAGACGCTGACGTTCGGCGACCCCAGGCAGGCGAGCGCGGGCGGGGCGGGCGACGCCGGCGCGCCGTTCGGCAGCGTCCCAGCCAGGGCGTACTGGGTGAGCTGAATGGTCAGCTGGGCCGTGCCCGCCGCGGTGCTCGCGTCCGACAGCTCGAAGTAGTTCTTGCCGGGCAGCCGCTGCTGCGGCTCGCCCAGGTAGTAGAACGGGGTGGATCCGCCGTGCGTCTTCGCCGGATTCGCCCAGCCGCAGGCGTTGAGGTACAGCGCGTTCGCCGCGGCCTGCCCGACGGCGAGCACCAGGTCATGGCCGGCCGCCGTGTCGGCCCACGCATTGCTGAAGGAGCCGGTCACGTCGGCTGGCGGCAGCGCGAGAGCCCGGGCGGTCGCCACCGCGGCGCTCATGCTCGACCGGTCGGCGGCGTATAGCACGAGCGGGAAGGCGGTAGCCAGCGTCTTCCCCGGGTCTACCACGCTGACCAGGACGAACGTCGCGGCGACCGGCTGGGAACCGGCGGTCACCGTGATCGGCAGGTCGTAGCGCCGGGTGGCGAGCGACTTCGACGGCGCCAGCGTGAGCGGGACCGAGAGGACGGCGCCGGGCGGCAGGTCCACGCTGCCCTGGCTGGGCGTCACCGTCAGGCCCGAAGGCGCGGTCACCTGCCAGTGCACGGAGACCGGCGTGTTCGGCACGCCGCGCAGGGTCAGCTGCACCGTGGCGGTATGCCCGGGCGCCACCGCCAGCTCGCTCGGCGCGGCGGTCTCATCGGGTCCGTGCACCACCGGCGCGGCGGGCTGGCCGGCCACGAGTCCGTCCACCGCGTCGCTGTCGATCTGCAGGGTCGCGCCGTCCCACGTCTCGTTATGCGGACCCGAGTACTGGTGCAGCCGCTGGTGCGCCGCCCAGTCCGCGTTCGGCGCGGCGCTGTCCGTCAGCACCGGCTCGCTGTTCCAGTCGGCGATCCAGATGTCGTCCGGACGCGGGTAGCCGCCGTTGCCGAACTGGCTGGCCAGATCCCTGATCCCGGAACGCGCGCTCGAATACACGCCGGAGACGTAACCGTCCTTGTGCAGCGCGCTGGTCCACCCGCCCAGGAAGCTCAGCACCGCGCTGGTGCAGGAGCGGTCAGACGTGGCGTAGGCCTCCATGTCGAAGTAGACCGGCGTGCCCGGGCCGTACCCGAACGAGCGGGCGGCGGCGACCGCGCTGGCGGCTTCGGCCTGACCTTCCGCGGCCGCCTGCGACGGGTTGATGGTCGCGACGAACGACAGGCCCGTGCACGGCGCCTGCCGGCCGACCCACAGCGGCATGAACCGCCATCCTTCGGCGGCCACCTGGCTCACCCAGGAGGCGCTGAAGTTACCGTAATCGCAGGCCCAGTTCGCTCCGCCCAGGTAGGTGGCGACCTCCCGGTACGGCGAGGCCAGCCACGCCCGCATGGTCGCCGTGGAGGGGACGGTGCACGTGTCGAACCCGAGCCCGGTTCCGGTCATCCCCGCCAGCTGGGACGGCTTCGACGCGGCCGCCCGCCCGGTAAGCCGCTGCGCTCCGGTCGACATGAGCTGCTGCGTCGCGCCGGCGGTGGTCGCGCCGGTGGTGGTGGCGGCGCGGGTGGTGGCGGCGCTGGTCGTGGCGGCGCTGGTCGTGGTGGCGCTGGTCGTCGCCGCGGCGGTCATCGTCGCGCCGGCCAGGATCGCGCGGATCGAGGCCGCGTCCGTGCCGTAAGCGGCCGTGATCAGGACGCCGGGTCCGGGAGCCTCGACCTGAATCACATCGCCGGTCGTCGCGGCGGCGGGCAGCGCGGCGTGCTCCGACAGGGCGGCGGTCGCGGCGGGCAGCACAATGGCCGACGACGGCACGCTGGCCTGGCTGGCCGGCTGGATGAGCAGCGACTCGGTGTGGCCGAAGGCGTGGGCGGGGCAGTCCTGCGCACTGCCCGGGGTTCCCAGGTAGACCGCGTGCGTATTGAACAGCACGCACTGCGACGGGTCCGTGGCCAGGTTGTAGACGGGCCAGGACCCCGGCACCTGGACCTGGTAGCCGTGGTACTGCACGACCTGCGTGACCGGGCTCTTAGCGGCGTGCGCGACGAGGGGCTGCGGAGGCGGAGCGTCCGCAGCCGGATTGCCCGCCAGCGCGGCTTCCGCCGACGCCTTCGCCGCAGGGCCCGCCGGTGCCGGGGCCGTCGTGGGTGCGGCCCGCACCGCCGCGGTCCGCGCGGCCAGGTCCTGCGCGCTGGAATGGGAGGGAGCCGCGGTCGAATGCGCACCGATGGTCACGCCGACCACGAGCGTCGATCCCAGCCCCCCGACAACGGCAATGGTGAAAAAACCTCGCCTCACTCGGGCGGTGTCGCGTGTCCCCCACGGATCCATGGTCTCTCCGTACACTGAGGCTAAGTCGCCTCAGAAATTACTAAGAGAGCCTCACCTCGCTCAATTATCTCGCCCGGCGTTTCGCCTGCGAGTTTTCTCGAATCCGCAAGCAATTCCGTCGTTCCCGCCGATCAAAGCGCGGCGGGCGGCGGGCGAAAGCAGGCGTGAGGGGACGGAGTTACGGAGGCAAATCCGGGCCGGGGCCGGATTGCGGGCGGCCGGTTTTCCGGTGGCGGAGTAACTTCCCCGGGGGCGAAGAAACGCGTCCGTTCGGGATAAATTGCGCAGCGCCGCCCTAATGAGCGGGGCGGCGGTCGCGGCCCAATTCGCCACCGGGGCCTGCAGGTCAGCGAGTTCTGGTTCCGTGACGTACAGGCCGCGGGACGGGACCGTGGCGGCGAGCTCGACCAGGACCGGGCGCAGGTGCACCTCGACCGCGAGCAGGTGGCCGGGCCAGCCCCCGGTCATCACGGGGACGGCGACCACGCCCGCCAGGCCGTTAGAACCGTAGCGGTCGAGGAACGCCTTGAGCATGCCGGTGTAGGAGGCCTTATAGGTGGGCGAGGCGAAGACCGCGATCTCGGAGCCGGCGACCTCTTCCGTGAGCCTGCTCAGCGTCGGGTCGGACCAGTCGAACAGAGCGGCGGCGTGTTCGGCGAGGTCGATCTCCAGGCGGCGTGGTTCCCCGCCAAGCTCGGCGGCGAGCACGCCGGCGACGGCCCTGGCGACGCTGTGCGTGCGCGAGTTGGGCTTGGGGTTGCCGGTGACGACGGCGATCCTCGTCATGACGCGGCCGCCCGGCCGGGGGCGTGCGAGGGTGCGAACGGCGAGACGGCCTGCGGCGCCGCGGCGGGGGGCGCGGGGTGCCGCCAGCGGCCCCGCTCGGCGAGGATCGGCAGGACCCCCTCCCCGAACCAGTACGCCTCCTCCAAGTGCGGGTAGCCGGAGAGGATGAACTCGGTGATGCCGAGGCCGGCGTACTCCTCGATGCGGTCCGCCACCTCGGCGTGGCTGCCGACGAGGGCGGTGCCCGCCCCGCCGCGGACCAGGCCGACGCCGGCCCACAGGTTCGGGGCGACGGTCAGGCTGCCCCGGTCGCCGCCGCCGTGCAGTTCGCGCATGCGGCGCTGGCCCTCCGATTCGCTCTGGCTGAGGCCCGCCTGGACCTTGCGGATCATCTCATCGTCGACCCGCTCGATCAGCCGGTCCGCCTGGCGCCACGCCTCGCCGGCCGTGTCGCGGCTGATGACGTGCAGCCGGATGCCGAAGCGGAGCGTGCGGGCGTTCGCCGCGGCCAGCTCTTCGAGCCAGCGCAGCTTCTGCTCTACCGCGGCGGGCGGCTCGCCCCACGTCAGGTAGACGTCGGAGTACTTCGCGGCGACCGGGCCGGCCGCTTGTGACGAGCCGCCGAAGTAGATGTCGGGTACCGGATCGGGCAGCCGGGAGAGCCTGGCGCCCTCGACCCGCAGGTGCTTGCCCGTCTTGGTGACCGACTCGCCGCGCCACAGGCTCGTGACGATGTCCAGGAACTCGCCGGTCCGCTCGTACCGCTCGTCCTTGGACAGGAAATCACCGTAAGCGCGCTGTTCGGCGGACTCGCCGCCGGTGACCACGTTGAGCAGCAGCCGCCCCCTGGACTGGCGCTGGAAGGTGGACGCCATCTGCGCGGACAGGGTCGGGCTTATCAGGCCGGGGCGGAAGGCCACGAGGAACTTCAGCCGCTCCGTCACCTCGGTGAGCATCGCGCACGTCAGCCAGGCGTCCTCGCACCAGGCGCCGGTGGGCGTGAGCGCGGCGTCGAACCCGAGCTGTTCGGCGCTGCGCGCGATCTGGCCGAGGTACGCGGCGGTCGGCGGCCGGATGGCGCCGGCCGCGCCGGTCGCGACGCCATGGCCGCCGCCGACGATGTCGCGGCCGTCCCCGTTGGTCGGCAAGAACCAGTGGAATCGCAGGGACATCGGCTAGCACCCCTTTATTATCTACTATTCCGATAGATTTAATATACGGGCGGGCGCGGCGTATCGTCGCGTCCATGAGAGTGCGCGACATGCGGAAGCTTGTCCAGCTGCGTCCAGTATCACTGAACGCTACCGACCGGCGGCTGCGCGGGTGCTATGACGTGTTCGACCTGCGCCGGGCCGCGCAGCGGCGGATTCCGCGGCCGGTCTTCGACTACGTGGACGGCGCCGCCGACGAGGAGATCGCCGCCGCCGAGAATGTCGCCGCGTTCCGCGCGTGGCGGTTCGTGCCCCGGGTGCTCGCGGGGGTCGCGTCGGCCGACACGTCGGCGACTGTGCTCGGCGCCCAGTTGCCCGTGCCGCTGCTGCTCGGGCCTGCCGGGTACACGCGGATGATGCACCCGGACGGGGAGATCGGGGCGGCGCGCTCGGCCATCAGGCACGGGCTGCCGTACACGCTGTCCACGATGGCGGCGACCGGGATCGAGGAGCTGCGCGCCGGGGTCGGCGGGGCCTCCCCCGGGTCGCTGTGGTTCCAGCTGTACCTGCTGAAGGACCGGACGCAGGCGTACGACCTCGTGCAGCGGGCGGCGGACAACGGGTTCGGGACGCTGATGGTGACCGTGGACACGGTCGTGGCGGGCAACCGGGTCCGCGACCTGCGCAACGGGCTGACCATACCGCCGGCGCTCACCCTGGGCACGGTCGCGTCGGTCGCCGCCAAGCCCGGGTACTGGTGGCGGCTGCTGAGCGGGCCGGCGCTGGACTACGCCAACTTCGCCGGGCGGCCGCGGACGACGGTGATGCAGACGGCGGACTTCTTCGACGCGGACCTGAACTGGTCCGACATCGAGGACCTGCGCGCCCGGTGGGCGGGCAAGCTGCTGATCAAGGGGCCGCTCGGGCCAGCCGACGCGCGCCGCGCGGTGGAAGCCGGCGTGGACGGGATCCTGCTGTCCAACCACGGCGGGCGGCAGCTGGACCGCGCCGCGGCGCCGGCGGACATGATCGCGCCGGTGCGGGAGGCGGTCGGGCCCTCGTTCACGCTGCTCGTGGACTCCGGCGTCCGGCACGGGGCGGACGTCGTCGTCGCCCTGGCGCTCGGGGCGGACGGCGCCGCCCTGGGGCGGGCATACCTCTACGGGCTGATGGCCGGCGGGACGGCCGGGGTGGACCGGGTGCTCGACCTGCTCGGTGGCCAGTTCAAGTCGACGATGCAGTTCCTCGGCGTCACGTCGGTCGCCGAACTGCGCAAGCACGGCCGCGAGCTCATCACCCGGCAGCCGTGATGATCTCGTCCGGTGACCTCCTCGGCTACACGGTCGCGTCGTTCGTGCTGATCGTGGTCCCCGGCCCCGGGGTGCTTTTCAACCTGTGCGGACTGCGGGAGCGATGAGGTCGGTGAGGTCCGTCCGGGCCCGCCACCGCGCCCACAGGTGATCCCCTACGGGCGGGGCGGGAGCGGCCGGCGGCGCTTGGCGGGGCCGGTGGTGACGTCGGGGAGCGGGGCCGGCGGGTTCTCGGCGAGCTGGGCCAGCGCGCGGTCGACGGCCACCTCGAGCTGGGGGTCGCGGTCGGCGGCCCAGTCGTCCGGCGTGATCAGCACCTCGGTGTCCGGGTCCACGCCGTAGTTCTCCACGCCCCAGCCGTAGTCGCTGAACCAGAACGCGTACCTGGGGACCGTGATCCGCGTGCCGTCGACCAGGCCGTGCCCGGACCCGTCGATGCCGACCACGCCGCCCCAGGTGCGGGCACCGATCACCGGACCGAGCCGCAGCGTGCGGATCGCCGCGGTCACGATGTCGCCGTCCGAGCCGGCGAACTCGTCGGCCAGCGCGACGACCGGGCCGCGCGGCGCTTCTTCCGGGTAGCTTTCCGGGCGCAGCCAGCGCCCGAAGCCCCAGCCGATGATCCGCCGGGCCAGCTTCTCCACGACGAGCTGCGACGTGTGGCCGCCGCGGTTCCCGCGCACGTCGACGATCAGCGCGTCCTTGCTCATCTCGGCGCGCAGGTCGCGGTGCAGGTGCGCCCAGCCCTCCCCCATCATGTCGGGAACGTGCAAGTAGCCGATCCGCCCGTCGGACCTGTCGCGGACGAACTGGCGGCGCCCGGCCACCCAGTCCTGGTAGCGCAGCCGCCGGTCGTCGCGCAGCGGCACGACGACTACGCGGCGGGTTTCGGGCGGCGCTTCGGGCTCGTGAGTCTCTTGGGACTCGTCGCCGGTTTCGGTGCTGGTGATGTCGATGGGATCAGCGGTGTCAGTGGTGTCTGCGTGGCCGCTGGGGTTGGGGCTGGGGTCGCTGGCGTCGCTGTGGTCGCTGGGGTCACTGGCGTCGGAGCTGGGGTCGGCGGCCTTGGGAGGCTGCGGGACCAGGGACGGGTCCGCCGGGCGGATGGTCAGCTCCACCGGCTTGCCCGCGGTCCCGGCCAGGGCGGGCCACGGTCCCTGCACCGGGTCCACCGGGCGCCCGTCGACCTCGAGGATCTCGTCCCCGGCTAGCACGGCGACCCCGGGGGCGGCGAGCGGGGACCTGGCCAGCGGGTCGGACGACTCCCCGGGCAGCACCCGGTCGACGAGCCAGCGGCCGTCCGGCGACCGCGAGATGTCCGCGCCGAGCTGCCCGGGGGCGGCGCCGCGGGCGGGCGTGCGCGCGGTGAACACGCCGGAGGACGTGACGTACGCGTGTGACGTGCCGAGTTCGGCGACGACCTCCCAGAGCAGGTCGGCGAACTCGGCGGACGAGCCGATCCGGGACAGCAGGAACCGGTAGGAGTCCAGCACCCCGTCCCAGTCCACCTCCGACATTCCCGGGTTCCAGAAGTCAAGGGGCAGCTGCCGGCCGGCCTCCTCGTACGCGTGCGCCCACAGCGCCGCCGGGTCGGCGAGGAACCGCGCCCGCGACAGGTCCACGGTCACCACGTCGTCCGACGAGCCGTTGTCCGCCTTCCGGTCGGCGGGCACCACCCGCAGTTCCGAGCCGTCCCTGATGACGAGGCGGGAGCCGTCGCCGCTCGCGGCGTACCAGTCGACCTCGCCCGCCAGCGTGGTCACCTCGCGCTTGCGCAGGTCGAACCGCTCTAGCGCGGGCCGCGGCCGGTCGTCGTCGAGGTCCGCCGCGCCCTCGCCGAGCACGCCGGACAGCCGGGACCGCAGCCAGGCCAGGCCGCCCTTGACCGGGACCAGGCCGTAGTACCTGCCCTCGTCCACCGGGACAGGCAGCACCCGGGAAGAGATGTGGTCGGTGTCGACAGTCACATCCGTACGTTCTGAAGAATCTTTCGCGTCGCCCGCGCTGACGGGACGGCCGCCCGGCAGCGGTCCGAAGGGCGACAGCGTGCCAGCCGCGAGCGGAACCAGGTACGGACGGCTGCCGAACGGGAACGACAGGTCGAACGAGTGCGCGTCGTAGACCGGGTCGAACGTGCGCCGGGACAGGAACGCCAGGTACAGCCCGTCGCCGGTGAAGACCGGCTCGCTGTCGGCGAACCGCCCGTCCGTCACGTCCACGGTGAACCGGTCCGCGACCCGGGCCAGCCGGATCCGGCTCAGCGGCCGCGGCCCCGGCTGCGCCCAGGCCAGCCACGCCGAGTCCGGCGTCCAGGCCAGCTCGTCGATGTCGCCGTCGTCGCTGGCCGCGAGCTCGGTGACGTCCCCGGACTCAACGTCGACAAGCAGCAGGCGCCCGTCGTGCACGCCGACGGCCACCGTGGTCCCGTCCGGGGACGCCTCGACTGCGCTGACGCTGCCGAGCTGGGCGGCCGCGATGGTCCGCACGGGAGCGGCCGGGGCGCCCGGATCCGCGTCGATCTCCGTGACGACGAGCGCGTCGGTCCCGCCGTCGTCGGTCACCCAGACGACCTTGCCGGTCGTGCCGAGCAGCCGGGGCATGCTCGCCCGCGCGTCCTGCCGGACGGACAGCGCCCGGGCCGGGCCATCGGAGTGCGTCAGCCAGTGCACGGTGCCCCGCACCTCGACCACGCTGGCCTGGCCGGTCTTGTCGACGTCGATCGAGCCCAGGTGGTCGCTGGCGGTGATCAGCTTCGGCGCGCGTGCGCCGGGCGGCGAGGTGAGCTCGATGTCGAGCTTGCGCGGCGCGGCGGCGTCGAGGCTGTCGAGGACCCAGATGTCGCCGGCGACGTGGTAGACGACCCGCTCTCCGTCCGTCGCCGGGTTCCTGGCGTAGAAGCCGTCGTGATCGGTGTGCCGCCGGAGGCCGGTGCCGTCGAGCGCACAGGAGTAGATGTTGCCGGTTCCCTCGTGGTCGGCGAGGAACACCAGCCGGCCGCCGATGAGCATCGGGGCCGCGACCTGGCCGTCGATCTCGCTCAGCACCCGGGAGAAGAGCGGGTCCTCGGCGGTGGCGACCCAGAGCCTGCCCCGGGTGCCGCCCCGGTAGCGCTTCCAGAAAGCGGGCTCGCCGTTCATCCGCGCGGTCAGCAGCGCGGTGCCGTCCTGCTCCAGCGCCAGGTCGTTGACCTGGCCGAACGGCAGCCTGCGCGGGGGCGCGCCGAGCGGCACGGCATACGCCCAGGTGTACTGGTAGCCAGGCTGGCCGGCCGCGGAGACCGCGATCACCTCGCCGTGCCGCGTCCACCCGGCGGTCCGGGTCCGCGCGTCGCCCCAGTAGGTGCGCCTCGTCGCCGGGCCGCCGTCAGCGCCGGCCGTGTAGATCTCGGGCCCGCCGTCCCGCGAGCTGGTCCAGGCGACCTTGCTGCCGTCCCTGGCGAAGCGCGGATGGCTGACCTGCGCGCCGTCCGAGGTCAGCCGCCAGGCCCGGCCACCCGCGGCCGGGGCGAGCCAGACGTCGTCTTCGGCGACGAAGGTGAGGAGCTCACCGTGAATGTGTGGGTAGCGCAGGTATCCGGGCGATGTCACGCGGCTTATCTTAAGGTCTTAAGGGCAGTCTTAAGAGCCAGCTCACAGCCAGCCGCGCTCCTCGGCGACGCGCAGCGCCTCGGTCCGGTTGCGGGCACCGGCCTTCTGGATGCAGGCCGACAGGTAGTTCCTGACGGTCCCCTCGGATAGGTACAGCGCGGCGGCGATCTCGGCGATCGTGGCGCCGTCGTGGCTGGCGGCGAGGACGTCCCGCTCGCGCGGGGTGAGCGGGCTGGCGCCCTCGGCGAGCGCGGCGGCGGCGAGTTCGGGGTCGATGACCTTCTTGCCGGCGCGGATTTCCCTGATGGTCCGGGCGAGCTTCTCCGCAGGAGAATCTTTCACGATAAATCCGGATACGCCCGATTCCATCGCCCGGCGCAGGTAGCCGGGGCGGCCGAACGTGGTGAGCATCACGATCTTGGTGCCCGGGCGCGCGGCCCGCAGCGCCGCGGCGGCGGTGAGCCCGTCCATGCCGGGCATCTCGATGTCGAGGAGGGCGACGTCGGGCTCGGTTGCCAGCGCGGCCGCCGTCACCTCGTCACCGCGGCCCACCTGGGCGACGACCTCGATGTCGTCCTCGAACGACAGCAGCGCCGCCAGGGCCTC
>Ga0187807_1000648_pt1 | contig 11088 bp, 7 predicted proteins | sample NC_wetland_sal_i_4_FD_132432 | JGI IMG/M metagenome (GOLD analysis project Ga0187807, IMG submission 132432) | Wetland sediment microbial communities from Neuse River Estuary, North Carolina, USA - ASW_2 | ecosystem: Environmental > Aquatic > Freshwater > Wetlands > Sediment | place: USA: North...
CGAGCACCGCAGGCGCCTGCACTGGCTGATCGCCGACGCGCCGGTCACCGTACCCCTGGCCGGGCGGGGCGTGGCCGGGGTCGCCGGGCCGGGGAATGTGGCCCGTGCCGCGGGCCGCTGGCTGGTGGCCCAGGTCGCGGCCTTGCACAGCCCGGAAGACGTCCAGGTCTGCGTGCTCACCGGCGCCAGCGGCCAGGCTGCCTGGGAATGGGCACGCTGGCTGCCCCACTGCCGCCCGGCCGAGGGGCAGAACTGCGCCGTCCTGATCGGCACCGACGCCGAGACGGTCGCGGCCCGGATCGCCGAACTGCAGGCCATCATCGCCGCCCGGCAGCAGGCGCCGCGCGAGCAGGCCCGGGGACGAGACCTCGTGGTGGTCTTCGACGGGTCCCGCAGGCTCCGGTCGCTGCCCGGCGCCCTCCAGGTGCTGCGCGAGGGACCCGAGGTGGGGGTGTACAGCATCTGCCTGGATTCCGACGAGCGGCTGCTGCCCGCCGAATGCCAGGCGGTCGTCGCCGCAGGCCCGGACGGCGCGCTGACCGTCGCGCAGATGAACGAGCCCGCCGTCGGCGAGGTCCGGCCGGAGTACGTCACGCCCGGCTGGGCCGAACGGCTGGCCCGCTCGATCGCGCCGGTAAGAGACATCAGCGACGAAGGCGACGACGCCGGGCTGCCGGACGCCTGCCGGCTGCTGGACATCCTCGGCGCCGAACCGCCCGCCGCCGAGGCCATCGCAGCCCGCTGGCAGGCGTCCGGCCGGTCGACGTACGCGGTGATCGGGGCGTGCTACGACGGGCCGTTCGGCATCGACCTGCGCAGGGACGGCCCGCACGCGCTGATCGCCGGCACCACCGGCGCCGGGAAGTCCGAGCTGCTGCAGACCCTGATCGCGTCGCTGGCCTTGGTGAACCGGCCGGATGAGATGACGTTCGTGCTGGTGGACTACAAGGGCGGCAGCGCGTTCAAGGACTGCGTGCACCTGCCGCACGTGACCGGGATGGTCACCGACCTGGACGCGCACCTGACCCAGCGCGCCCTGACCTCGCTGTCCGCCGAGCTGACCAGGCGGGAGAAGATCCTGGCCGCCGCCGGGGCCAAGGACATCGAAGATTACACCGAACGAGCCGGGCACCAGCCCCGCCACCCGCCCCTGCCCCGGCTGGTGATCGTCATCGACGAGTTCGCGTCCCTGGCCCGGGACCTGCCCGATTTCGTGGCCGGCCTGGTCGGCGTCGCGCAGCGCGGCCGCTCGCTCGGCCTGCACCTGATCCTGGCCACCCAGCGCCCTTCCGGCGTGGTGTCCGCGGACATCCGCGCCAACACCAACCTGCGGATCGCACTGCGGATGACCGACGCGGCCGAAAGCGCGGACGTGATCGACGCCCCGGACGCGGCCTCCATCGCCCGGGCCATCCCCGGGCGCGGCTACGTCCGGCTCGGCCACGCCTCCCTGATCCCGTTCCAGGCCGGCCGCATCGGCGGGCGCCGGCCCGGCGCGGACCCGGGGACGGCACCCACCCACCCGTGGGTAAGGCCGGCGGCCTGGCCTGACCTGGGCCGCCCGGCACCACAGCGACCCCAAGACCCGGCCAGCCGGCAGGCCGACGACGAAGTCACCGACCTGATGGTGCTGGTGGACCAGATCCGGCGCGCCGCCGCGGGCCTGCGCATCCCCGCCCAGCCCAGCCCCTGGCTGGCGCCGCTGCCGCGCACGCTGCTGCTGCGCGACCTGCCCGGCCTCGGCAGGCCACCGGAGCCGGGGCAGGCGCCGGCCCCGTTCGGCCTCATCGACCTGCCCGGCCGCCAGCGGCAACAGCCCGCCGTGATCAGCCTGGACACCTTCGGCCACCTGATGGTGGCCGGCGCGCCGCGGTCCGGGCGGTCCCAGCTGCTGCGCACCATCGCCGCCGCGGTCGCGGTCGGGTTCAGCTGCGCCGACGCCCACCTGTACGGCATCGACTGCGGCAACGGGGCGCTGCTGCCGCTGGACGGCCTTCCCCATTGCGGCGCGGTGTTCACCCGTACCCAGGACGAGCGCGCCGCCCGCCTGCTCGCCCGGCTCGCCGCCGAACTCACCCGTCGGCAAGACCTGCTCGCCGCCGGCGGCTTCGCCGGGATCACCGAACAGCGCGCCGCCGCCCCGGCCGGCCAGCGGCTGCCGCACATCCTGGTGCTGCTCGACCGGTGGGAAGGGTTCACCACCACGCTCGGCGAGGCCGGCGGCGGCGCCCTGACCGACGTGATCACCCGGATCCTGTCCGAGGGCGCCAGCGCCGGGGTGCACCTGGTCATGACCGGTGACCGGTCGCTGCTGGCCGGGCGGATCGCCGCGATGTGCGAGGACAAGCTGGTCTTCAAGCTGGCCGAGAGAGACGACTACGCCCTAGCCGGGCTGCGCCCCCGCGACCTGCCCGCCGGCATCCCGCCCGGCCGGGCCTTCACCGCCGGCACCGGCACCGAGACCCAGGTCGCCCTGCTCGCCCCCGACCCCTCCGGCCAGGCCCAGGCCGCCGCCCTGCGCCAGGTCGCCGACTGGGCAGCCGCCCTGGACGCCGCCGTGCCCCGCGCGCGGCGCCCATTCCGCGTCGACGTCCTGCCGTCCCGGATCACCTTCGCCGAGGCCTGGCAGCTGCGCCCGCCCGGGGTCCAGTCGCCGCTGTGGGGCCTGGCCGGCGTCGGCGGCGACGAACTCACCGCCCTCGGGCCCAACCTGTCCGACGGGGCACCGGCCTTCATCGTCGCCGGCCCAGCCCGGTCCGGGCGCTCATCAGTGCTGCTGTCGATGACCCAGGCGTTTCTATCCGGCGGAGCCCAGGTGATCCTGGTGACACCCCGGCCCTCCCCGCTCCGCTCCCTGGCCTCGCTCCCCGGCGTCGCCGCCGCGTTCGCCCAGTCCGACCTCGGCGAAGACGAACTCACCGCGGCGATCGCGTCCCTCACCGCGCCGGGCGCCATCGTGATCGACGACGCCGACCTGCTCGCCGACTGCGAGGCCGGCGGCGAACTCAGCAAGATCATCACCCGCGGCGGCGGCCGCCCCCTGGCCCTGGTCCTGGCCGGTGACCCGGACACCCTGGCCAGCGGGTTCGGCGGCTGGCAGGCCGACGCCCGCCGGGCCAGGCGCGGTTGCCTCACCGCCCCCCAGACCCTCCCCGAAGGCGACCTCATCGGCGCCCGCCTCACCCACGCCCACCTCGGCCACCCCATCCGCCCCGGCCGCGCCCTGCTCAACCCCGGCGACGGCACCCTCACCACCGTCACCATCCCGACAGGATTACCGTCGTCCTTAAGGCTCCAGCGGCGAGAGAGCTCACCGGAAACCTGGCTGCCTTTGCCACGGGCACTCACATTCCGATACAAGCGGTGACAGCTAACCTCACCCGTAACCGTTCGGTACGTTGCCAAACGCAGGGCCAAGGGTGGTTGAGGGCTCGCTCTCGGCTTGCCCTCCATAAACTGACAGCTGATGGCGTTTCCGGTCCGATCCCCAGCCGGAAAAGGTGTCTTGGTGAGGGTCTACGTCTGCGCGGACATGGAAGGCGTCACCGGGCTGGTGGATGCCCAGGATGTCCAGCCTGCCGGGAGGGACTACGAGCGCGGCCGGCTCATGATGACGGAAGACGTCAACGCGGCCGTATGCGGCGCGTGCGCCGGGGGCGCGTCGGACGTTCTCGTTAATGACGCGCACGGGCCGATGCGTAACCTGCTGCCCGACCAGTTGGACTCCCGCGCGCGGCAGGAGTACGACGTCCGCCAGCGCCAGTCGCGGGGCAACCTGCCCCAGGCCTTCGTGCACGCCGGGATGCTGGAGTGCGCCGTCCGCTTGTCCGCCGCCCCGCCGCCTGCTGGAGCGAACAGGCCCTCGGTCTCCGCCTCGCCCCGCCCAGCGTCCGCTCATAAGCGGACGCACGCACCACGGTCCGTTCGGAAAGGATTAAAAGTCAAAATTTATCCGAACGGTCCATGGTGCTACGGTCTGGGCCAGGAGGTGGCGCAGTGCCGGAGATCAGCTTCCCGGTCGCGGTGGTCGAGGGCGTGCCGGTCGTGACGGCGCCCGAGGAGATCGACATCACCAACGCCGCCGGGCTGCAGGCGGCCCTGCTCGAAGCGGCCGGGCTCGGGCGCGCCATGGTCGTGGTCGACATGTCCCGGACCCAGTTCTGCGATTCGGCCGGGCTGAATGCCCTGGTCGCCGCGGACCGGCAGGCGCGGGCCGACGGCGGTGAGGTGCGGCTGGTCGTCGTCGGCGAGGCCGTCGCCCGCGTTGTCGCGCTCACCGGCGTGGACCGCGTCATCCCCGTTTACGCGAGCCTGGAGGACGCTCTCACGTAAGCCGGCCGTCCCGGACTGGATCACCCTTTCCCTGCTCGCCGCCCTCGTGGACCGTTCGCTGATCGTGGCCGAGCCGGACGGTGCGGCGATGCGCTACCGGATACTGGAGGTACTGCGCCAGTACGGCCAGTCCCGGCTGGCCGAGTCCGGCCAGGACGATCAGGCCCGCCGTCGCCACGCCCAGCACTACCTGCGCCTGGCCCAGCTTGTTCCCCCGATCTTGTGGGATGACGCCGACCAGCGGCGCTGGCTGCCGCGCTGCCGCGCCGAGCGGGCCAACTTCGACGCCGCGCTGCACTGGGCCGCGGGCCGGGCCGGTCAGACCAGGGAGGTCGGCGTCGAGCTGGCGTGTGCCCTGGCGCCGTTCTGGGAGGCGGAGGGATCCATCAGCGAGGGGCTCACGCGGCTGGAGGCCGTGCTCCCGTCGGCGCGCGGCGCCCTGCGCACCCGGGTCCTGGACAAGGCCTGCCGGTTCGCGTTCCGGCAGGGCGACTACGCGCTGGCCGCGGCACGGATCCAGGAGAGCGCGGAGATCAAGCGCGCCGAGGGCGACGAGCTAGGCATGGCCCACCGGAACAGCCAGCTTGGCCTGTACCGGATCTGCCAGGGTGAACCCGGGGCCGGGCGGGTCCTGCTCGAGCAGGCACTCGGCATCACCTCCGCGCACGGCGACGAGCACGGTACCGCCGCGGCGAACGTCTACCTGGGCGTGGGGGCCCTGCTGAACGACGAGACCGACGAGGCGCAACGCCGGGTCCTGGCCGGAGCCGCGGTCTGGGCCACCGCAGGCGACCAGCCCCGGCTCGCGGTCTGCCGGAGCGCGCTGGTCCTGGTGCTCCTGGAGAGGGGCGACCTCACCGGCGCCAGGGCCGTAGCCGCCGAGGTGCTCGCGATCGTCGCAGGCCCGCTGCGGGGCATGCCGGAGGACGCGGGCTGGCTGTGGGCCGCCATGCTGCTGGCCGAGGCGGAGGGCCGGGATCAGGCCGCGCTGCGGCTGCTGGGAGCGATCGGCGCGTGGAGCCAGCGCGGCCACCGGTGGATCGAGCCGCTGCGGCGGCGCTACCAGCCGGTGACCGACCGGCTGCTTGAGCGGACCGACCCGGCGGTGGCCGCGGCGCTCATGACAGAAGGCGCCGCGATGAGCCCGCTCGAGCTGGCCGCGCGTGCCCTGGCTAGCAACGGATGACGCAGTGCGTGCGACGGTCTGCATGCGGCCGCCCTTCAACGGCATCTCCGGCGTGTCCGGGTCCGAACACGAACGCATCCACCGCCGCGTTCGATAACGTCATCGTGCCGCTCGGGGCCCGGGTGCAACGTCGCAAGGTGCTCGGCGGCGTGATCAACGAATACCACCGGGCCGCATGAACCACTCCACGAAACCGCAGATCAGCCGATGTCACGACATTTTGGAGCGGTACACGCCATACGACTAGTTTTGAAGCGGTACAGGTCGGAATGACCGGCAGAATCACGCGCAGGCAGATCGTCCACGGCTTGATCAACGAGTACCGGAGAGCGGCCTGACGAGCACGGAAAATATCAGCTCAAAGCCATTGTGCGAGTTCTGGCACGGCACAGGTACTCAGGTATGGAGATGACACATTAATTAATCCCTCTGCTGGATAGAAGGCGCCCTCAGGATTGGCTGACGCCAGATTCCTGAGGGCGCCCGCAGTGCGTCTCCAGGCTTGCTAGAGAGCAACCCCTGGAGGCGTCTGACGATTAGCGAACATCGCGAGCACCTCCTTCCTGATACAGAGGACATATCTTGCCGCGGCGCGCTCATTGTAGGACGGTGCGCCGACATGCGGCAACGCATTTACCGGCGGACCCCGAAGTCATCGGGCTGCTGCTGATCTGGGAGATCCGGATGGTGGACGACTTCGCCGACGACATCCTCTATCTAAACTACTTTCCAGGAGAATACTCTTGGAGTATTCTCCTGGTTATGAGTGTTCCGCTGACGCTGCTTGGCCTGCTTGAGCGGGGGCCGAGCCACGGGTATGACCTGAAACGGGACTACGACGCGTACTTCGGCCGGGGCAGGCCGCTGCGCTACAGCCAGGTGTATGCGACCCTGTCCCGGCTGGCCAGGGACGGGAAGGCGGTGGCCGGGGCCGTCGAGCAGGGGGCCGGGCCCGAACGGCGGCGGTACGTCATCACCGAGGTGGGCATCGCCGATGTGGAGCGGTGGCTGGCCGAGCCGGCCCCGCCGGAGCCGGACCTGACCAGCGAGCTGTTCGCCAAGGTGGTGCTCGCCCTGATGCTCGGCCGGCCGGCCGGCGGCTACCTGGATGTCCAGCGGGCGGCGCACCTGCAGCGGATGCGCGAGCTCACCGAGCTCAAGCGGGACGGGGACCCGCTCAATGTGCTGCTCGCCGACCACGCGCTTTACCGGCTGGAGGCTGACCTTCGATGGATCGACCACACCGCGGCCCGGCTGGACCTGCTCGCGCGGGCGGTGCGCCGGTGACCGCGGACCTGCCCGCCGTCGCGGCGGACCCCGGCACTACGAAGATCATCGAGGCGCGGGACCTGGTGAAGTCGTTCGGCGAAACGCCGGCGCTGCGCGGCGCCTCGCTGGGCGTCCGGCAGGGTGAGATCGTCGCGGTCATGGGGCCGAGCGGATCGGGCAAGTCCACGTTGCTGCACTGCCTGGCGGGCATCCTGGTGCCCGAGCAGGGGCAGGTCTGGTTCGGCGGGCAGCGGCTGGACACGCTGGGCGATGACCGGCGCAGCGCGCTGCGCCGGGACCGATTCGGGTTCGTGTTCCAGTCCGGGCAGCTGGTCCCCGAGCTGACCGCGGAGGAGAACGTCGCCTTGCCGCTGCTGCTGTCCGGCACCCGCCGCGGCCCGGCGATGACGGCGGCCAGGAGATGGTTCGGCACGCTCGGCCTGGACGGGCTTGAGGGCCGCAGGTCCGGGGAGCTGTCCGGCGGGCAGGCCCAGCGGGTCGCGCTGGCCCGCGGCCTGGTCGCCGGTCCGGAGGTGCTGTTCGCCGACGAGCCGACCGGGTCGCTCGACTCGGTGTCCGGCGAGCTGGTGATGGACCTGCTCACCGCGGCCGCCCGCGAGCAGGGCACCACCGTGATCCTGGTCACCCACGACGCCCGGGTCGCCGCCTACGCCGACCGCGAGGTCGTCGTCCGGGACGGCACGGTCAGCACGCTGACCGGGGCCACGCCGTGATCGGGCTCGGGCTGCGGCTGGTGCTCAGCGGCGGCCGCGAGGCGCTCACCCGGTTCCTCGTCCTGACCGCCGCGGTCGGCCTGGGCGTCGGCCTGCTGCTGACCGCCGTGGCCGCGACCAACGCGGCCGTCACCTGGAACAACCGCCACGGATGGTACTGGACCGGCACCGCGTCCGTGCCCGCGGGCCCGGCGGCGGGCATCGCCCCGCTGTGGTGGCACCCTGGCGGTGACATCTTCGACGGCCAGCAGTTCAGCCGCTTCGATGTGGCCGCCACCGGTGCCTCGTCCCCGGTGCCGCCGGGCATCCCCCGTGACCCGGGACCGGGCCAGTACTACGCCTCGCCCGCGCTGGCCGCGCTACTGCGGTCCACCCCGGCGGACGAGCTGGCCGGCCGCTACCCCGGCCGCCTGGCCGGGGTGATCGGCGACGCAGGGCTGCCGTCGCCGGACTCGCTGGTCATCATCATCGGGCACACCCCGGTGCAACTGGCGGGCACACAAGGCAGCGTGCAGGTGACGTCGATCGCCACGGCGGTGCCCGGCAACATCGGGGGCCAGGTGAACCCCAGGGGGCTGGACTACATCCCACCCGACCCGGGAGGCGGGACGAGCGCCATCGACCTCATCCTGTCCGTGGTGGCGCTGGCCATGCTGGCCCCGGTGCTGATCTTCATCGCCACCGCGACCCGGCTGTCGGCCGCCCGCCGCGAGCAGCGGTTCGCGGCGATGCGCCTGGCCGGCGCGACCCGCAGGCAGGTCTCCCTGCTCGCCGCCACCGAATCGACGGCGGCCGGGATCCTGGGGGTGGCGGCAGGGTTCGGGATCTTCTTCGGACTGCGCATACCGGTCGCGGGCATCCCGTTTATCGGCCAGCCGTTCTTTCCCGCCGAGCTGACGCTCAGCCCGCTGGACATCCTCGCGGTCGCGATCGGCGTGCCGGTGGCCGCCGCCGTGGCGGCCCGGCTGGCGCTGCGCCGGGTGCGCATCTCCCCGCTCGGCGTCGCCCGCCGGGCCACGCCACCGCCGCCGCGGGCCTGGCGGGTGCTGCCGCTGCTGGCCGGCTTCGCCGAGCTCGGGTTCTTCACCGTGCACGGCAAGCCGGCGAGCCCTTCCGGGCAGGACCTGGCGTTCGTGCCCGGCTTCGCGCTCATCATCGTCGGCCTGGTCCTCGCGGGCCCGTGGCTCACCATGGCCACCGCCCGGGTCATGGCCCGGCGGACCAGCCGCCCCGGCACGCTGATCGCCGTCCGCCGCCTCGCCGACGACCCGAGGGCCGCCTTCCGCGCCGTCAGCGGCCTGGTGCTCGCCTTGTTCATCACCACCGTAGCCGCGGTGGGCATCACCACGTGGAACGCCCAGCAACTCACGCTGAGGGTCAGCGCCGCTGAAATGAAGGTGCTGACGGACCAGCTGGCGGGCCAGCAGCCCGGCTCCGCGTCCCAGGCGAATGCGGGACCGGCCGCGCCCGCCGCGCCGCTCGCGGCAGAGCTGAGCGGGATTCACGGCGTCCAGGGGGTGGTCGTGGTCCGCGCGGACCCGGGGCTGACCATCCCAGCGACATTTCACAACCTCGGCGCCAATCTCGGCAGCACCGGTCCGGTTCCGGCAGGCGTGGTCTCGTGCGCGCAGCTCGCGACCGTTCCCGCCCTGGGCCGCTGCCCGGCCGGGGCGACAGCGGCGGCGTTCCCGGCAGACGGGTTCGCCGGGCCCCTATACGGCGTGGACGCCACCGGGATCACCTGGCCAGCCGCGAACGTCCGGGCCACACGGCTGGACAGCCTCGCAGTGGACGCCATCAACGTGGCGACGAACGGCACCGTGCCAGCGGTCGAACAGGCCAGGACGGTGCTGGAGAACGCACACGCCTATCCCGCCTATCTCGGCGACGGCGCGCCGTCCACCGTCGGCGAGCTGATCGCGCAGTCGAATCCCACCAACAGCGGCTACCAGCAGCTCGCGAACACGGTGATCCTGGTCAGCCTGCCGATCGCCGGCTGCACGCTCGCCGCGGGCATCGCCGCCGGGCTCGCCGACCGCAAGCGGCCGTTCAGCATGCTGCGGCTCACCGGCGCCCAGCTCGCCACGCTGCGCCGCGTCGTCGCGCTGGAAAGCGCCGTCCCGCTGCTCGCCGCCGCCGCCGTCGCGATCGGCACCGGGTTCGGCGCCACCGCGATGTACGCCTCCCTGGAGATGCAGCACCCGATGGTCGCGCCCGGCGCCGCCTACTACCTCCTCACCGCGGGCGGGATCCTGGCGGCCCTCGGCATCATCGCGGCCACCTTCCCGCTGCTGGCGCGCATCACCGGACCCGAGGTCGCGAGAAACGAATGACCCGCTTCCCCGTACTTAAACCAGTCCTCCGAACGGGTTCTCGCATCGCCGCGGGTTCCTGGCTACGGCGCCGTTGATGACCGCCTCCATGAGGAAGTCCCCGGGAAGGCACTTGCGGCGCTCTCCCGGGGACCTCTTTATCAGGCGGACTGTGCCGGTGCGGGGCGGCCTACTCCGGCCCGTCAGCTGTGTGATCTTCGGATACCGGATGCTCGAGGTGATCGTGGCCCGGCTGTCCGCCCCGTAGCACCATTTCTGTGCAGCGCCAACGGACCGGGCCTGACGCACGATCGCCGCGCCGGACGAAGGTGGATGCCCATCACCGCATCGGCCACCCGGACCGGCGCCCCGGCCGCGGCCGCCAGCGCCAGGCCGTACCCGGCGCTCACCAGGACATGCCGGGTCCCGGCGGCCGTGGCCAGCCCGACCCGCGCTCCGGCCGTGTCCGAGCGCAGCTCTGGCACATCCTCGCTGGCCGGCTCGATGTCCACGGCGGTCACCCGCACCCCGGCCGCGTGCAGCAGCCGGGCCGCTGTCTCCTGCAGGACACCGGCCATCACGGCGCCTTCGCCAGGCCGGTCCAGCAGCCGCCACAGCTCCTTGGGAACCCGCAGCCACAGCGGCACCGCCCGGTGACCCGTGTCGTCGGCCAGCACGATCAGATCCCGGCCGGTCACGATACTGCCCTCCGGCACCCCTCCGGGCCAGCGGTCCAGGTTGCGCTCGATCAGCGGGCACGGAACCCCACCAGGGTTCCCTTGGAAAACAGCGGCTCTTCTCCTTCACGGGTTCAGGAACTGGCGCCAGCCGCCCGGCAGGGTGGTCTGGCCTACCTCGATCAGGTGCCCGTCGGGGTCACGCATGTAGCAGCGGATCTCGCTCTTGTGCTGTTTCGGTGGCGTGAGGAACTCGGCGCCTCGCGCGCTCCACTCCGCATACACAGCGTGGATGTCCGAGACCCGGATGTTGAGGAAGCTGCTGGCCAGGTCCGGATCACGCGGTGTCTCGAGTGTGACTGCCGGCTTGTCGTCGGTCGGGCCGCCACCGACGTTGATGATGATCCAGCTGTTGGCGAGCGCCACGTACGTCGGCTCACCCGAGCGGATGGTCTTGCCGCCGAGCACCTCCGTATAGAAGCGACGGGAGCGTTCCACGTCGTCAGAAACGATGAAGTGGGCCAGTGCGATCTCATATGCGGGCTGGCTGCCTTCAGGCATCTTGTACCTCCATGGTC
>Ga0187807_1000649_pt1 | contig 11080 bp, 11 predicted proteins | sample NC_wetland_sal_i_4_FD_132432 | JGI IMG/M metagenome (GOLD analysis project Ga0187807, IMG submission 132432) | Wetland sediment microbial communities from Neuse River Estuary, North Carolina, USA - ASW_2 | ecosystem: Environmental > Aquatic > Freshwater > Wetlands > Sediment | place: USA: North...
GGCCGCCCGCGGATCCCTCGCGGTCGCGCAGGCCAAGGCGTTCGGCAGTGAGGTCGCCGCCGAGGTGGCCAGCGACATGTTCTCGCTCAGCGGGGCCAGCGCCGCCGACGAGCGCTACGACCTGAGCCGCTGGCGCAACGCCCGCACCCACGCCAGCCACGATCCGGTGGCCTGGAAGTATCACCACGTCGGCAACTACCTGCTCAACGACGTCCTGCCGCCGAACCACGGGCAGATCTGACGATGGCCGGACAATCCAGCACCGGTTATTCCGGAAATGGAATATCCGGGGCTGGGCTTTCCGAAGCTGGGGTATCCGGGAATGGGCTTTCCGGGAATGGGCTTTCCGAAGCTGGGGTATCCGCCGCGGAGTTCCGGGAGGCGATGGGGCACTTCGCCACCGGGGTCACGGTCGTCACCTCGGTCGATGCTGACGGCGAGCCGGTGGGCACGACAGCCAACGCGGTTACCTCGCTGTCGCTTGAGCCGCCGCTGGTCATCGTCTGCTTCGATCTCGGCAGCCTGACGCTCCGGGCGATCCGCGGCCACGGCGCGTTCGTGGTGAACGTGCTGGCGGCGCCGCAGCAGCAGCTGTCGAGGAACTTCGCCCGGCGAGGGCTCGCGGCGGCTTGGGACGGGGTACGGCACCGGCGCGGGCCGACCGGCAGCCCGCGGCTGGAGGATGTGCTCGCGGTGCTGGAGTGCACCGTCGAGCACGCGCTGCCCGGCGGCGATCACGAGATCATCGTCGGCCGGGTCCGGCACGCGGAAACCAGCGCCAACCCCAATGGCCCGCTGGTGTTCTTCCGCGGCAGCTACGCCTTGCTGACCGACCAGGTCCTCCCCGCCTGCGGTTGAGGACCGCCTGGCCTCCCGGGAAGCAGCCGCGTTACGCTGGGCATGCATGTGCTCATGGCGGGAGGTGCCTGCGGTGACAGAATCGTCAGACCCGATGGCCGCGGCCGGCCGCGGCCACATGCGTGCATCCCAGGCCGACCGCGAGCAGGTGATCGACAGGCTCAAGGCCGCGTTCGTGCAAGGCAGGCTGACCAAGGACGAGCTCGACCAGCGGGCGGGCCAGGCGTTCGCTTCGAAGACCTACGCGGAACTGGCCACGCTCTACGCCGACCTCCCCACCGAGCCGGCTCGGTCGCCATCCCAGCCAGCCCGGGCGCAGGGCCGGTCGCTGGGAGACAAGAAGGTACTCGAGTGGACCATGGTGTGTGTGCTCAGTCCGCTGCTCCCGCTGGCGGCCGGCGCTCTCACCGGACGCCAGGGCCTTTTGGCGGTGGCGGGCATCCTGGTCGTGCTCGATCTCCTCATCGGGCTTCCCTTCCTGATGATTGTGGTAGGCACCATGGTCGAGGAACGCCGCAAGGAACGCCGCTCCCCCGGGTCGCAGGGCCAGCTGCCGCCGGGGCGGGGCGGTCAGCCGCCCGGCGGCCAGCGGCGCGGCAGGACCGGTCACGATCCGGCCCCGCCCGGTTGGCACACCGACGGGACACGTGCCGACATGCGAGCTCACGAGTCGCGCCGTGACTCACGGGGTGACCAGGTGCCGCGCGTTATGAGGCCGGTGCTGGGCGCAGTTTAGGTGACGTTAGAGGTCGCAGGTGCCGCAGCGGTTTCAGGGCGAGCGGTGACCTCCTGGTGGCGACAGGATGCTCGTGAGCTCGGAGATATCGGAGAGCTGCTCCAGAGTGCTGACGGCGGAAGTCAGGCGAGCAGCCGTGTCGGCCGGAAGCGGGACGGCGGCGAAGCTGGCACAGTCGGCGGTCTTCGCCGCCGACTGTGCCAGCGTCATCGGCTTCCTTGGGTGTCCCTTGGGGTAGTTCACCTGGGTCTCGGCGGTCTTCCCGTCCCGGAACTGCACGATGACCTTGGCCGGCGTGACGAAGCGGCGCCAGTCGCGATCGATGTCCTGGTCGGCGTAGGGCTCTACCCGCGCCGCGAGCTTGAGGATGTCATCGCGCTGCAGGCTCTCGTCCGAGAAGTGCCCGATGCGCGGCGTCCCATCGATCCATGCTGCGGCGACGGTGTACGGAATGCTGAACTGCGCCTCCACGATCGTCGTCGGTGCGCGCCGGACCTCCTCCGGGACGCACACCATCTGATATCCCGGCGCCGTCATGCCGACCCGGATCGACTCGATGTCGTCCGCGGGCCGAGATGACTCATCGCGTAGCTGGAGGATCGCATCGATGGACGAGTGGGTGTCACGACAGCACGGGTACGGCTTGTAGCTCAGGTTGAGCATCTCGAAGCGCGCGCCGAGCCGGTCGCGCACGATCTCAGCGTCGGCGCGGTCGTGAAGGTAGATGCGGAAGAATCCGTCGGCTCCCTCGAACACGTTCTGCACGCCGCGAATCCCGCGCTTGGCCAGCTGCACGGCGACGACGGCCGCCTGCGCCGCCAGCCCGGGCTGCAGCCGCTTCATCAGTGACGCATCACGCGTGACCTGGTGGTTCCCGGCCACCGAGCTGTAAACGATGCCGAACGCGTTGAGCATCTCGTCCTCGGTGAGCCCGAGCGCGCGTCCGGCGGCGGCGGTGGCGCCGAAGTATCCGAGCAGGGAACTGTAGATAAACCCGCTTTCCACGATGTCGACCTGGGTGGCGACGCCAAGCCTGCATGTCACCTCCAGGCCGGCGGTGACGGCGGCGATGAGGTCGGTGCCGGAAAGTCCGCCACGCAGTTGTCCGGCCGCGATCGCGGCCGGCACGGCGGACACGCCGGCGTGCAGAATGGCGGCGTCGTGCGTGTCGTCGTAATCGCGCGCGTGAGCCATCCCGCTGTTGACCCAGGCCGCGTGATGGGCAGGGAACTTGCCGCCGAAGACGAACATGTCGGCTTCGGGCTTTCCGCCCCAGTCGCGGACGAGCCCCGAGACCTCAGCGATCGCTTTGGCTGACGACCCGGCGAGCGCGCACGACAACGTGTCGAGGATATTGGTCTTGACCGCCTCGATGACGGCCTCATCGAGCCTGGCGACGTCGGCAGTAGCCGCGAACCGGGCGAGGTCGACGGCGAGGTCGCGGGTGGCCCGTGCCGACGTCGCGGACTGGACAGCTGACATCTCGTACGCTCCGCGTCTCATTATTCGTATATACGATCACTTGATCGCATAAACGGTAATTGTAAACTCCGGGGTTCGGTCGGTCAAGGTAGCTCGCCTCGCCTGCCGCCGAAGAAGACCTTGCCGGAAGCCGGCGGACCAGGCCACTGAGACCGACGAGCGCGCGGGCACCCTGGTGGCCACCTTCGCCTCCGTCGGCGCGGCCGCCTGGCGTCAGCGATCTGCTCGCGGTGCCTCTTGACGCAGTAGACATCCGGCTGTAACGTCTTTTCGAGAATACGATCATTCGTCCGTATATAAAGACATTATCCAACGGCTTACGTGACGTACTGATCGGCTTACGTGACGTGCTGATCTGCACCGAGCTGGGCGCCGAGGCGCCCAGCTGTGGCGCTGACGCAGCGCACGTAAGTCATCCCGGCTGTCGAGCGACTTCGGAGGGACCGGCCATGGGAACCTACGTACTGGTTCACGGCGCCTGGCACACGGGCGAACTGCTCGAGGACGTGGCGAAGTACGTTCGCTCCGAAGGTCACACGGTGTACACCCCGACGCTGGCCGGCAACCGGCCTGGGGACTCCAAGGAGACCGGCCTCGATCAGGCCATCGACTCACTGCTCGACTACTTTTCCGAGAACTCCATCGGTGACGCCGTATTGCTGGGCCATTCCTACGGCGGGATCGTGATCACCGGTGCCGCCGACCGGCTGCCTGAGGGGGCGGTGCGCCGCCTTATCTACTGGAGCGCGTTCGTCCCCAACGACGGCGAGAGCCTCGAGGACCTGAACCCGCCGGGATTCAACGAGATGTTCCGGCAGATCCGTGAGCCGGACGGCGGCATTCCGATGCTTTATCCGGTGTTCCGCGATGCGCTGATCAACGATGCCGACGAGAAGACCGCCAGGTACTACCACGCCCGGCTGACCACTCAGCCGCACAAAACCATGACGGACAAGGTCCGGCTATCGAAAAACCCGGCCGAGATGACGATAGGCAAGTCGTACCTGCACTGCCAGGAAGACATGATCTACCCGGCCAGCCTGGGCGGATGGCATCCACGTTTCTCGGAACGGCTGGGGCTGTTCCGGTTCGTCTCGATGCCCGGCAGCCACGAAGTGTGCTTTACCAATCCCGAGCTTCTGGCCCAGAAGATCATCCTGGCGGGCCGGGACTGAAAACCGGCACGATCGGACGAGGTAACGAAGTGAAGTCGCGGCAGGATATTCAGACCGACACCACGATGAGCGGATCGCTTTCGCCGGAACCGCCGCTGCGGATCAGGTCGCGCATCGGCGGCGCATGGCGCGACGGGGAAACCTTCACCGACATCTACGATCCGTACCGGGGAGTCCTGGTCGGGCATATGCCCGTCTCGACCGAACGCGATGGCGACGATGCGTTCGCGGCCGCGGTACGCGCGAGTTCGTCGATGGCTGCGATGCCGGGTTACGAGCGGGCCGCGCTGCTGCGGCGGGCCGCGGACGAGACCACCAGCCGCGCGGCGGCCATCGGCCGCGTCATGGCGCGGGAGACGGGCAAGGCGCTGCATGACTGCCAGGTCGAGGTCGAGCGCGCCGCCGACACATTGCGCCTGTGTGCCGAGGAAGCGGTCCGGATCCAGGGCGAGCACATTCCGATGGAAGCCTCGGCGATCGGCGCCGGCAAGATCGGGCTTGTCATGCGATTTCCGGTCGGCGTGGTCGTGGCGATCACCCCATTCAACGGACCGGTGAACCTGGCCGCGCACAAGGTCGGGCCGGCCCTGGCGGCGGGCAACTCCGTGATCTTGAAGCCGTCACCGAAGGCGCCTGTCTCGGCCCACCTGTTCGCCGAGGCCGTGCTGGCCGCCGGCGTACCGGACGGGGCGGTCAGCACACTCTATGGCGACGCCGTAGCCGCACAGCTGGTCGGCGATCCGCGAGCAGGCTTCGTGAGCTTCACCGGGTCGATCCGTGTCGGGAAGGCCATTCGCGATTCGATCGGCCTGAAGCGCGCCGCGCTCGAACTCGGTGGCGTCGGCCCGACGTTCGTGCACCACGATGCGGACCTTGCTGCCGCCGCGAAGGCGTGCGCGCGCAACGGCATGCTGCTGGCCGGACAGAGCTGCGTCTCGGTGCAGAACGTATTCGTGCACAGCTCGGTCTACGAGACGTTCCTCGACCGGATGCACGCGGAAGTGCAGCAGATCCGGTTCGGGGATCCGATGGATCCGGCGACCGAGGTCGGCACGCTGATCGACGCCGAGGCGGCCCGCCGGGTGGAAGGCATGGTATCGCGCGCGGCCGACGCCGGCGCCACGCTCGTGTGCGGCGGGCATCGGAGCGGAGCATCGCTGCCGGCCACGGTCCTCACGGATGTCGGCCCGCACATGAACGTGGTGAGCGAGGAAATCTTCGGGCCGGTGGTGACCGTCCAGCCCTACGACGAGATCGAGCCGGTCTTCAGGGCGATCAGCGAGAGCCCGTTCGGCCTGCAGTGTGGCATCTTCACCAACTCCCTCGACCTGGCCCTGTCGGCCTTCAGGTCGGTCCGGACCGGTGGCGTGATCGTCAACGGAACGTCGCGGTGGCGTTCGGATCAGATGCCCTACGGCGGGGTCAAGGACAGCGGAATCGGGCGCGAGGGTCCCAAGTTCGCCATCCGGGACATGACCGACGAGCGACTGCTCGTCTTGAACTGAAGGAAACATTGGTGCCGGCGCCGAATGATACGTACGAGGTCTACGCGCTGCGTTATGCCACCCGCGCGTCCAGGAAGAGTCAGGAGTACTTCCGGTACGACCTGTACGGATGCCCGGACGACGCGCAGCGGACGGATTACTTCTTCTGGCTGCTGCGCAACGGCGACCGGACCGTCCTCGTCGACTGCGGCTTCGACAAGGCACGAGGGCTGGCGAAGAGCCGCGTCCAGGAGACCGACCCGATCGAGCTCCTGGCCCGCATGAACGTCAGCCCGGCCGATGTCGACCACATCGTCATCTCGCACATGCACTACGACCACATCGGAAACGTCGGACTGTTCCCGAACGCGACTTTCAGCCTGGCCCGCGAGGAGTATGAGTTCTGGTCCGGCCCCTACGGAAATCGCGAGCTGATGCGGGCGATCGTCGATCCCGATGAGCTCCGCACCGTCCGCGACCTGGACCGGCAGCAGCGGGTGCACTTCATCGAGGGCGAGGAAAAGGTGTTTCCCGGCGTGGTGGCGACCCGTCTCGGCGGGCACACGCCAGGGCAGCTCATGGTGGAGGTGCGTGCGATCTCAGGCGGCGTCGTCCTCGCGTCAGATGCGGCGCACTACTACGAGGAAATCGACCGTGACCGGCCGTTCAAGCTGTTCGATGATCTCGGGGACACCTACCGCGCGCTCGACATCCTGCGAGAGCTCCGCGCGCAGCCGGGCACGACCGTGATTCCCGGCCACGACCCGCGGGTCACCGCGGAGTTTCACACGGTGGCGCCGAATTGCCTGGACCTTACCGCGCCCGCCCGGGACTCGTGACCGCAGGCGCGTATCAGTCAGCCACCGAGAAGGGATAATGAATATGCAGAAGCGCAAACTCGGCCGGACCGGCCTGGACGTCTCACCCATCGCGATCGGTGGGGCGGCTTTCACGTACGTGCAGGCGTCGGCCGGCTGGGACCCGACGTCCGAGGACGGCCGCAAGGTGGTTCACGAGACGCTGCACACCGCGCTGGACCGCGGGATCAACTACGTCGACACCGCGCCCGCCTACGGTAACGGATACAGCGAGACCCTCGTCGGCGAGGTCATGCGGACGCGCCGGCAGGACTGCGTGCTGGCCAGCAAGGTCTGGTACGAGCTGGACCGCAAGGGCGTCGTGGACAGCGTTGAGGCGAGCCTGCGACGGCTGCAGACCGATCACATCGACCTGCTGCAAGTTCACGGACGGATGTACACCCCGGCCGAGGTGGATCACATCCTCAACGGAGGCCCGCTCGAGGCGCTGATCGATTTGCGCCAGGCCGGCAAGATCGGTCACATCGGCGTCACCACAGAAGAGCCCTGGACCGTGATTCCGTTCCTGGAGCACGAAGACGTCGAGGTCTATCAGATCGCCTACAACATCATCTACCAGGCTGCGGCCCGTCACTTCCTGATCGAGGCGGCCAAGGTCAACGCCGGCGTGGTCACGATGCGCACGATGACATCCGGCATCTTCCAGCGAGAAGCCCATTTCCTCGCCCCCGAGTGGCAGTCGGCGCGAGACCTCTACGAGGTAGCGCTGAAGTTCGTGCTATCCGACTCCCGGGTGCACGCCGGCATCGTCGGCATGCGCTGGCCCAGCGAAGTAGAACGCAACATCCAGTTGCTCGAGAACTGGGAGCCGGCCATCGACTTTGCCAGCATGCCGCGTCTGACGTTCGAGGTCTACAAGGCGGAGGACGAGCAAGAGCATGCGTGATCGCGCCTCGCCGCCGGACCTTGCCCCGCGGCACGCCATGCACGGGTTCGGCCTGAGCCTGCCGGATTTCACCCTCATCGGAGCCGGGCTGCGCCGTCCCGAATGCGTGCTGGCCACCTCGTGCGGTGATCTCTACGTGAGTGACGAGCGGGGCGGAGTCACGCGGATCTCGCCAGACGGGTCAGCGAGGCTATTCTCCGGCCGGACAGCGGATGGCCCGGCCCTGGCGGCGAACGGGTTCGCCCTGCTCCCCGACGGATCATTCCTCATCGCACCGCTCGCCGGCGGCGGCGTCTTCCGGCTACGACGGGACGGGCAGGCCGAGCCGTTCCTGCAAGAAGTGGACGGGAGCCCCCTCTGCTGCCCCAATTTCGTGCTGCTCGACGACGAAGGACGGGTGTGGATCTGCTGCCTCACGCAGCAGGACCGGAGCACGGTCTTCAGCTATCCCAGGCACCGGCGAGACGGTTACATCGTGCTGGTAGACGGGGACGGAGCCCGGATCGCCGCCGACGGCATCGGGTACCCGAACGAGGTCCGGATCGATCCGGCGGGCCGCTATCTCTACACGAACGAGACGATGGCGGGCCGGGTGCTCCGGTACCGCATCGGCGCCAAGGGGACGCTCGGGCCGGCCGAGACTATCGCCGAGTTCGACGAGTCGAACGTGCTGGACGGATTCACGCTGGACAGCACCGGCGGCGTCTGGCTTACCGCGATCGTGTCGAACCGGCTCTGGTACGTGATGCCCGGCGGCAGGGCGCGGCTGCTCATCGAAGACGCCTGCGCGGAGCAACTCGCCCGGCTGGCCGAGATGCAGAAGGGGGCGGGCGTCCTGAGGAGCATTCTTTACGAAGAACACGGTTCTACCTTGCGCAACATCTCCTCGGTGGCCTTCGGCGGCCCGGACCTGATGACGGCGTACCTGGGGAGCCTGATGGGATCGCGCATCCGGGCGTTCCGGTCGCCGGTGGCTGGGCAGAAGCCGGCACACTGGGACTTCGGTCCGTTCGGCTGATCGAGAGGCCCCAGCAGCTATCGCGCGGCACGATCCTTCGCTGCCCTACGGCTCCAATGGCCGCGGACGCCACTCCGATTCGATGGGCTCGCTTCCGTGCATGCGAATTCGCAGCGGGTCCCGCCCGAGGTCGGGCAGCTTCTCGACCGGAACGGCGTACATGTACTTGTGATCCCGCCGCGCGAACACCCAGCGCCCGTCGATCTTGACGTAGTCGTCGTACCAACGGTACGCGCCGAGGATGAGACCGTCGGGATGCGCGAACTCTCCGTTCCCGGTGACGATCCCTGATGCCCGGTCCGCAGACTCGATCTCCACGACGCACAAGTGCGGGATGTGGTGGCTGAAAGCGTTGCGGCGCATGTTCCCGAGGTACCACGCGCGGAGCGCGTCGTGCCCGACGATCTCTCTCCCCCGGCTCACGAAGACGCCATCCGGCGCGAAGCACTGCAGCACCGCCTCGATGTCGTGGTCATCGCGGGCGATCGCGTAGAGCGAGACGAGATTCCGGATCGCTGCCTCATCGAGCAATGACTGCAGCGCAGCGCGCTGCGCAGCGCCTGAGTCCGTGAGGGTCACCGGCGTGGTCTGACGGATGACATCCACAGTCTTTCCTCTTCCTGTCCTGATCGTGATGGTTCCAGCTAGGGGCACGTCCGGCAGCATCGCCAAGCGTGCGTCGGCACGTCGGGATCGCCGCGCGGTCGCTGTCAGAATTCGAGGATGGCCCGCCCGGAAATGGCGCCGGCACGCAGCTGGGCGACCGCCTCGTTGATGCTCTCCAGCGGGTAGCGATCGGTGACGAGCGATGCAAGATCGGCCTGTCCGCTGCGCTGCCAGGTGACGAAGGTCGGGAAATCCCGTTCCGGCACGCAACCGCCGCCGTAGGTGCCGATGAGGCGCTTCTCGCCGCTCAGCATCTCCATGCCGTCGAGCTCGAAGGGGACCCGTGACGCTCCTACGAGGACGGCGGTCCCGCCGGCCTGCGCCCCGGGCACCCCGCGCCGGACGGCACTGATGCACTGTCGCACGCAGTCTGGCCGGCCGGTGCAGTCGAACGCGAAGTCGACCCCCTCGCTCCGTTCACGCGCTGCCGTCAGCGCGCGGATTGCGGCCACGGGGTCCTGGGCGGACGCATCGACCACGTGGTCAGCGCCGTGACGGCGGGCGAACTCGAGCTTCGTCCGGCTCACGTCGACAGCGATTAGCGGTGACGCGCCGGCGACATGAGCCGCTGCCAGCGTCGACAGACCGACGCCGCCGACGCCCCAGACCGCGACGCTCTGCCCGGCCCGCACGCAGGCGCGGTTGGTGACGGCGCCACACCCGGTCATGACGGCGCAGCCGATGATCGAGCCAAGGTCGCTCGGCGTCTGGGCAGGCGCCTTGACGACGTACTGCTCATCGGCGATCGCGTGAGTGGCCCATGTGAAGACGTTGTGGGTGACGGCCCACCCGCCGTCGCCGAGGGGGACCTTTGACGGGATCGGCTGACGGCTGCGGGTCGAGGACCGCGGAAGCCAGGTCACGAGCACATCGTCCCCGGCTTGCACGTGCGTGACCTCTCGTCCGACGCCGACGACTACCCCGCACGATTCGTGGCCCAGCACGAGGCGCTCGGAGCGGGTCCGGTCGATCCGGTCGAGCTGGCTGTGGCAGACCCCGGCCGCCCGTTGCTCGATGAGGACCTCCCAAGGGCCGGGCTCGGACAGGGCCACAGACTCCAGGTGGAGCTGCTGCTCGCCCGGCGGGAGGATGGCGACGCGTGCCGTGACGGTCATGGCCGGACCGTGCTGGCCGGTGACGCTGGATACCGCATGCTCATGATGGCTCTCCCTCTAATCGGCGTCCTCGAACTGCTTCCTGGCGATGGCGACAGCCGTCATGGCGGTCGGCCACCCGGCGTAAAAGGCGATGTGGGTGATGGCCTCGGCGATCTCCTCGGCCGTCAGGCCGTGGGCGACAGCCCGCCGCAGGTGGGACGGCAGCTGGTCGTGCCGATACAGGGCCACCAGCGTGGCGACGGTGACAAGACTGCGGTCCCGTTTTGACAGCCCAGGCCGCTCCCAGACGTCGCCGTAGAGCACGTTGTCGGTCAGCTCCACGAGTTTCGGGGCGAAGTCGCCGATCTTCCTCTGGGCCGGGGTTGGCTCTGCGGTCACGATCACACTCCTTGATAGGGGCTTGCTGAGCCGGTCACGGATGCCGGACTTGCCGGACGTCGAGCACATGCGGTCACCGCAGCTCAGCCGCCTCGCTGAGCAGCTGGACCACGAGTTCCGGCGCCGTCACCATCGCGTCGTGAGGGGCGTCCAATACGTGGTAGCTGAATCGCTGGTCGACGGCGCTCCGGTCACGCGCCCGCCTTCGGATCTCCGGCCTGAGCGTTGATGGCTGGCACTCAACGAAGATGCCGGGGTGACTCCAGAGTCTGTCGGTGGGACCGCTCGGATCGGTGTAGGTCTTTAGCGGCTGTGAGGTCATCTTGCTGTTGACCCATGCGACGTCGTCTGGGTTGGTGACGCCGTAGAACGACGCATCGGTGGGAGGCAGGAACCAGCCC
>Ga0187807_1000651_pt1 | contig 11048 bp, 8 predicted proteins | sample NC_wetland_sal_i_4_FD_132432 | JGI IMG/M metagenome (GOLD analysis project Ga0187807, IMG submission 132432) | Wetland sediment microbial communities from Neuse River Estuary, North Carolina, USA - ASW_2 | ecosystem: Environmental > Aquatic > Freshwater > Wetlands > Sediment | place: USA: North...
ACTCGGCATGCGCGTCCTGGCCACCCGGCGCTCGGTCACCGCTCCCGCTTATGACACCGACGGCGTCGACTGCTTGCTGCCAGCCGGGCACTTGCATCAGATGGCGGCCGAGAGCGACTTCCTCGCCGTGTGCGCGCAACTGACTACACAGACCGCGGGCATGATCGACGCGAGCGTGTTCTCCGCCCTCAAGCCGGGCGCGGTGCTGATCAACATCGCCCGCGGCGAAGAAGTCAACGAAGACGCGCTGATCGAGGCTCTGGTCACCGGCGACCTGCGCGGCGCAGTCCTGGACGTGTACGACGGGGAACTCGCCGGGCAGCCGCCGCGGCCGGAACTGCTGGAACTACCGCAGGTCCTGCTGACCCCGCACATCTCCGGCCGCGGCGACCCCGCCACCTGGGAGCCGAACCGCCGGCTGTTCGCCGACAACCTGCGCCGCTTCCTCCACCGAGAGCCACTGCACAACGTCGTCGACCGTCAACGCGGCTATTGAAGCCCGAGCCAGATCACCCGCAACACTCACGCCGTGTGCCACCCGAAGCAGGATGTCTCCAGCCCACCTCAGTAGCAAAGGCATGAGCAGCCAACCCGCCCAGCGAAACGCAACCGAGTAGCCCAGTGCATTGGCTCCGAGATTGGCTGCCATATGACGAACACAGCGACGAAAAACCGCGTCGGGATCGCGAGATTCGAACCCGCGCCCGCCAGCTCGGATACCAGATCCACGTAGCCGCGAGACGTACGCTTTCGTCAAATATGGCACTCACCTGCGATAACGCTGGCTGGCCGTCGCCCGGCGTCGCCTAGTAACTGAGACCGCTGGCTTTCACCAAGCGCTACCCAGGAACTCGGCACCCCTTATCGAACGGTAAATCGGGTTTCGCAGGCAAGATCGGAATACTCCGGTTACAGTCGTCGTCATCGGTACCGCGCTACCGTGCCCCCGGCCCCGGGCACGATCGGGCGGAATCGCAGCACGATTGGGTCACTAGGGGGGAAGGCGACCATGGCCTTCTTTAGTGCTGGCCTGCGGCCAGTGGAGGAGCCCAGAGGCAAGGGTCTCAAGACAGGCGCTCTCGGCCTGGTGTCCAGCGTGGCCATAGGCGTGGCCTCGACCGCCCCGGCTTACAGCCTGGCCGCGACGCTGTTCTTCGTGGTAGCCGCCGTCGGGCTGAAGTCCCCGCTGGTCGCGGTGCTCGCATTCGTGCCGATGCTGCTGTGCTCAATCGGCTTCAGCGAGCTGAACAAGGCCGATCCCGACTGCGGGACCACGTTCATCTGGGGCGCCCGGGCGTTCGGACCGAGAATCGGCTGGGCCGGTGGCTGGGGCGTCGTGGCGGCCGACGTCCTGGTCATGGCCAGCCTGGCCCAGGTGGCCGGGCAGTACTTGTTCTTCGTCGTGCAGGGACCAAGCAGCACCATCGGCGTCAACGCCTCCGGCGGCTGGGTGCTACTGGTCGGGATCTTGTGGATCGTCGCGATGACTTATATCTGCTACCGCGGCATCGAGGTCTCGGCCAACTTCCAGAAGGTGCTGCTGTCCATCGAGATCGTCATGCTGCTGGTTATGTCGGTCACTGCGCTGGTCCGGGTGTTCGGCAGCCATCCGCCGCCCGGGTCGCTGCACGTGAGCCTTAGCTGGCTGTCGCCGTCGCACCTGCCCTTCTCGGCCTTTGTGTCCGGGATCATCTTGATGCTGTTCATCTACTGGGGCTGGGACACCGCCTTGTCGGTGAATGAGGAGACAGCGGACAAGTCCCGGACGCCAGGTCGAGCCGGGATCATCTCGACGATCCTCCTGCTCGTCACGTACGTAATCGTGATCATCTCCATGCAGGCGTTCTGCGGCGTCGGCCACACGGGCTGCGGGCTGACGAATCCGGCGCACCAATTCGACGTGCTGTCCGTCACCGGGGGCGCGATCTTCGGCACCTCCGGGGTCGGCACGGTCCTGTCCCGGCTGCTGATCCTCATGGTGCTCAGCTCGGCCGCCGCGTCGACACAGACCACAATCCTGCCGACCGCACGCACGACACTGTCGATGGCCGCGTACGGGGCGCTGCCCGTGTCGTTCGCCAAGATCCACCCCAGGTACCTGACCCCGACGGTGTCGACTCTCGTGATGGGCGCGCTCTCGATCTGCCTGTACATCCCGCTGAACTACATCTCCAAGGGCAACCCGATCGCCGACGCGGTCACCGCGATCGGCCTGTATATCGCGTTCTACTACGGGCTGACGGCGTTCTCCACTGTCTGGTACTACCGGCGCACGCTGACGGCTAGCGCCTGGAATCTGTGGATGCGCGGCATCCTGCCCGGGCTAGGCGGGCTGATCATGTACGCGGCTGGTTTCTACAGCCTGCGGACCGACTGGATCGCGAAGAACAGCTACACCAGCTGGACGGTGCCGGGCCTGCACTGGCAGGTCGGCGGTGTCTTCATCATCGCCGCGCTGGGAGCGGTGGCCGGCGTGATCGGCTTTGCCTTCATGCGGTTCACGGCCCCCGCCTTCTTCCGCAAGCAGACACTCAGAAGGACCACTCCCGTGCTCGCCTTCAGCGACGAACTGTGAGCCGGGCCGACGCCGGGTCAGCCGCCGCCATGCCACGAATGCACAGACGGCGCGCCCGGACATGACTCACTCAGCCAGCCGGGCCGACGGCGCCGGCCGCGTTACCGCGGCCGGTGGCCGCGTTACGGTGACCGGCGGCCCTGGCCGGGTTACGGTGACCGGCGGCCCTGGCCGCGCTACGGCCGCTGGCGGCCCTGGCCGCGCTACGGCCGCTGGTGGCCAGCACGCCATGCCTAGCGCAGTGCCGCCGGCCGCAAGCCGGAGAAGCGCGGCCCCAGGCCGGCCATCCTGGCCCGTCCGGTCGGGCACGGTACCGGACCTGGCGGACGGTTTCCGTGCCAGGCTGGAGACTGCACCCAACCTGGCGGCTAGTCTGCCGGCCGGGGCCGCGGTCGCGCTTATCCCCGATCGGGCCGCGGTCCCGACTGCTTTCCCTGGCCTGATGGCTGCTCCCGACGCGCAGGACTGGCTGAGGTCGTCGGGTAAGACCCAGCTCGCCGCGGCTTTCGCCGAGTCGCTGTGGCATTCAGGCGGGGTAGACCTGCTGGTCTGGATCGAGGCCACGAGCCGGGCTTCGGTGCTGTCCGGCTACGCCGCGGCGACCGCAGCCGCGACCGGGCGGGACCAGGCGAGCAGCTGTGAGTCGGTCGCCGCCCAGTTCCTCAGCTGGCTGAGCGAGACCAGCCGTCCGTGGCTGGTGGTACTCGATGATCTGACCAGTACCGCGAACCTGGAGGGTCTGTGGCCGGCCGGCCCGGCCGGCCGGGTGCTGATGACCTCTGCCGACGCTGCGGCCGTCCCCAGCGGCATGCGGGTCATGCCGGTCGGGCGGTTCAGCCTGCGTGAGGCCACCAGCTATCTCAGCGAATGCCTGTCGGCCGACACGGACAAGCGGCACGGCGCGATCGAACTGGCTCAGGACCTGGACTTGGAGCCGACCGCGCTGGCCCAGGCCAGCGCGATGATCGCCAGCTCCCCGCTGTCGTGCCGCGAGTACCGGGCCCAGTTCCTGCGCAGGCGGGAGCAGCTGGCGCGGTCGGCCTTCGCACTCCCGCCGGCAGCCGCCGTGACGTGGATGTTCTCGTTCGAACGGGCGGACCAGCTGGCGCCGGGCAGATCGGCCCAGTTGCTACTGGCCTTGGCCGCAATGCTCGACGGGCACGGCATTCCCCAGACCGTCCTTGCCGCTCCCGCGGCGGGCGATTTCCTCGCGCGGGGCGGCGACGGCCCGGCCGCCAGCGAACGCACCGACGCGGTGCTGGCGGCGCTGGCGGCGCTACAACAGGTCGGCCTGCTCACCGTCGAACAGGTGACGGCACCGCCGATGGTCCGGATCAGCCCGGTGCTGCAGGCCGCGCTGCGCTCCGCGATGCCCGACGGCATGGCGGAACAGGCGGCCCGTTCCGGCGCGGATGCGTTGCTGCAGGCCTGGCCGGAACGGGAGCTACCCGGCTGGCCTGCCTCTGGCCTGCGATCCTGCGCGGCGACCCTCTGGCAGCTCACGGGAGACCTGCTGTGGGACGGTGGCTGCCATCCCCTGCTGGTGCGGCTGGGGGACAGTCTGGACCGCGCCCGCCTGACCGAACCCGCGGTGGACCATTGGCTCGACCTGGCTACGACGGGCAGCCGGATCCTTGGCGGCGAGCACCCAGACACGATGCTGGCCGGCCAGCGGCTCGCCGAGGCCTACCTTGCGGCCGGGCGCGCGGACGACGCCATTCCGTGGTTCCAGTGGGTACTCAACAGCCTGACGCGCAAGCTCGGGCCGGATCATCGTGACGTGATCGAGGCCGAGCGCCGCCTCGGTCACGCCCTCGTGGCGGCGCTCCAGTTCCCGGCTGCAATTACCATCCTTGAGCGCGCCGTTCCCCAATTCGAGCAGGTCTGCGGGCCTAGGCATGCCGATACACTCGGCGCGCGAGACGAGCTCGCCGCCGCCTACCTGGCTGCAGGCAGATACCCCGACGCCATCAATCTCTACCGGCGCACGCTGGCCGATCGCGAGCGCGCCCAGGGAGACCGGCACCCGCAGACGATGACCACGCGACACGGCCTGGCCGGCTCCTACTTGGCCAGCGGCCAGGTGAAAGAGGCAGTCGCGTGCTACAAGCGGGTCGTCGCTGACCGGGAGCGCGTCTTTGGTCCCGATCACCTGGAAACTCTTACGGCGCGTCACAACCTCGGCGCCGCCTACCAGAAGGCGGGCAAGACGGCGGCGGCGGAACTGGCCTGCGAGCAGGCCTGCGTCGGGCTTGAGCGGGTGCTCGGCCCTCGGCACCCTGATACGCTGCGGAGCCGCGCGGAACTGGCCCAGGTTTACCGCCGACTAGGCCGCTATGGCGACGCCCGCGCCCTGCTGCGCGACACGGTCTACCGCCTGGAGCGCACCTTGCCGGATGGCGATCCGCTGATCACCGAACTGCGCCGGAGCCTGGCCGACATCGGCGAGGAGTAACTCCGCAGCGGAAACCATGGACCCGCGCCCACACGCGCTCAGACGCAACCGGACTCGCGGCCGCACTCGCGCCCAGACGCGGCCGGGCCGAGTGTTTCGCGCCGGATCCCCGGGCGGGTGGCAGATTTCCACGGTCCGTCCGATGAATCAGGCCAGCTTTCCCAGTCTTGGGTAGTAGCAGACCTGACCGAGTGCCGATTCGGCGAGCACTGGCGGTCGTATTGGCTTGCCTCGGAGTCGAGGTAGTAGTGATAGGGAAGACCTGCCGTGGCCGCTAGCGTGAACGGGGTGACCGGTACCGAAAGCGCACGCGCCGATGAGGTCAGGCTGCTGAAGCTGGCCCGGGACGGCGACGACAACGCATTCGGCGAACTGGCGGGGCCGTACCGGGCCGAGCTCCGGGCGCACTGCTACCGGATGATCGGCTCGCTGCCCGACGCCGAGGACGCCCTGCAAGAGGCGCTGTTGCGGGCCTGGCGGGGCCTGCATGGATTTGAGGGCCGCGGGTCAGTGCGTTCCTGGCTGTACGCGATCGTCACCAACGCGGCGCTCGACCTCATCCGGCGCCGGTCCAGGCGCGAACTGCCCGTGGCCTTCGGCCCGAGCGCCAGCCCCGGAGCCGAGCTAGACGCGCCGCTGACCGAGCAGCCGTGGCTGGACCCCTACCCCGATCACTGGCTGACCGGTGACGCGCTGCTGTCGCCGGAGGCCCGGTACGAGCAGCGCGAAAGCATTGAGCTGGCCTTCATGGTCGCGCTGCAGCACCTGCCGCCGCTACAGCGCACGGTGTTGCTACTGCGCGAGGTCGTCGGCTTTTCGACCGCGGAGATTGCCAGTCAGCTCGGCACGACCGCGGCGTCGGTGAACAGCGCGCTGCAGCGCGCGCGGGCAGCCGTCCGCGACCGCCTGCCTGCCAGCAGTCAGCAGTCGACCCTGCGCGACCTCGGCGACGTGCGCGCCAGGGCCCTCGTCCAGCGGTACGCCGACGCCATCGAGCACGGCGACGCCGACACGCTGATCAGCATGCTCACCCGCGACGCGAGCTGGTCCATGCCGCCCGTGCCCACCTGGTTCCGCGGCCACGAGGCAGTCCGCCAATTCCTGGTCAGCGTCCCGCTCACCTACCGCTGGCGGCACCTGCCCGCGCGGGCCAACGGGCAGCTCGCCGTGGGCTGCTACCTGTTCAGTGAGTCCACCGGCACGTACCCGGCCGCCGTGCTAGACGTGCTCACGCTGGACGGTGCCAAGATTGCGGCCGTTACTGGCTTCCTGGTTGACGAGGTATCCCCGCACCTGCCAGCGCCGTCACCTGGTCCGGGCGGCAGCAACGACACGCTCCTGCAGCCAGGCGGCGGACCTTGGATCACCGGCACCCAACTGTTCACCCGCTTCGGCCTACCCGACGAGCTGCCCTAAGGAGGGAACGCGGAGCTCGATCACTGCGCCGCAGCCCTCAGCATCCTCGGGATCGTGCGTGACAGCACGCCGCCGCACCGGCGTCAGTGCAGGCGCACTCGCGGGTCCAGCAGGACATAGCACATGTCCACGAGCATGTTCGCGACGATGACGCCCGCCGACGCGACGATGACGACGCCGATGACCACCGGCAGATCCTGCTGGTAGATCGCATTGATAGCCGTGTAGCCGATTCCCGGCAGAGCGAAGACGGTCTCTGTCAGTACAGCTCCGCCGATAAGCCCGCCGACGTCGAGCCCGAATTGGGTGACTATCGGGGTCAGCGACGCCCGAAGGTTATGCCGGAAGATAACCCGCCGCTCGCTCATGCCCTTGGATCTGGCGGTGCGGATGTAGTCCTCGCCAAAGACGTCCAGCATGCTGCCTCGGGTCAGTCTGGTGTACGTGGCGGCATATACCAGCGCGAGGGTCAGCCACGGCAAGATCAGGACGTGCGCCCACTGCAGCGGGTTCTGCGTGAACGGCACCCAGGTCCCAGGCGCGGGGAAGATGCTGACGTGATGGATGGTGAACTCGTAATACAGGCCCAGGATGAGGAGCAGACCGAGAACGAAGGACGGCATGGAGTAGAAAAGCAGCGCCAGGCCGGTCAGCGCCCGGTCCGAGAAGGACCTCGTCTTCACCGCCGACACGACGCCGGCCATCGTTCCCAGGAAAAGCCACACCACCGACGCCCCGACGACTAGTGACAATGTGATCGGGAGCGCAGCGGCAATGATCGAGTTCACGGACTGATCGTGGTAGTAGTCATGACCGAGATTGCCGTGCAGCACCAGCAGATCGAGGAAATGGAGGTACTGCACATAGATTGGCCGGTTGAGCAGCAACCTGCGAGACACCTCCGCAACCACCTGCGGGGTCGCCTCCCGGCCAGCGAGTGTGCGAGCGACCGCGCCCGGGCCAGGGCCGACGAAGAAGATCAAGAACACGGTGACGGTCATCAGCCACAAGACAAGCAGGCCCTGGAGGATCCTGCGGATCAGGAAACGAGCCACCCAAGCGCTCCTAGACGAATAGGTCGGCGCGCGGGTCGAAAGCATCCCGCACGCCGTCACCGAAGATATTGAAGGCCAGTGTGGTGATGAGCAGGGCAACGCTCGGGAATACCAGGAACCACCAGGGGCCGTACAGGTAAAGCGTGGCTGCCGTGCTGATCATCTCCCCCCAGTCGGCCGTCGGCGGGGGAACACCGACGCCGAGGAACGAGAGGCCAGCCTCGCCTACGATCGCGAGCGGGATCAGCAGCGTCGTATAGACGATGAGCTGGGCAAGCAAGTTGGGCAGGATGTCGATGAACATGATCCGCCACGGCCCGGCGCCTAGGGCACGCGCGGCCTCGATGTACTCCTTCTCCCGGATCGACAGCACCTGGCCGCGCACGACGCGACCGATCGTGGCCCAGCCGAGGACCCCGATGACAAAGATGACGATCGGCAGGCCGGGCTTGAGCGGTCCGATCGGGTGGACCAGCACGACGGAGGCGAGTGATATCGCCAGCAGCAGGAACGGAATGGCGAGCAGCCAGTCCATGAGCCTGGCCAGTATCGTATCTGCGATCTTGCCGAAATATCCGGCAGTAAGTCCGACCACGGTTCCGATCGCCACCGTTATCGCGGTCGCGACCACGCCGACGAGCAGCGAGATCCTCGTGCCGTAGGCGATCCGCACCAGCAGATCCCTGCCCTGGTCGTCAGTGCCCAGAAGAAAGGCGGCAGAAGGACCAACCGGCTGGCCGGTCGGAGTTAGCCCGACGGGCGGCTGCGGACCACGGAACTGCTGGTAAACACCGTGTCCGGTGATCGCCGCGAATACCGGCGCGAAGATCGCGACGGCGACGATCAGCAGGATCACGACGAGCGCCGCCATTGAGGCGCGATCGCGTCTCAGCCGCTCAACCGCCAGGCGCAGGGGACTGCGCCCTTGGATCTTCTTCGCGGTGCTGCCAGCTTCAGCCGACTCCGTCCCGGTGCCGGGAAACAGATCAACCGCGCTTGCCACTCCTGGATTGTCGGCCACGAGACCTCCGTCACAGCTTGTTCAGGAACCGCTCATCAGCCCGGTCTCGACGACGCGCTGGTCGCTGCCGAGAGCTGACGTGAATTTCGAGATGTCCTCGCCGTCCTGGACCGGGAAGTGACAGGCGGCTAGATGACCTGGGTCATTGCCGACGCGCGAGCTTAGGTCGGGTACCTCGTCAACGCAGGCCTGCTGCGCCTTCGGGCACCGCGGATGGAACCTGCACCCCGCCGGCGGATTGATCGGCGACGGCACGTCTCCGACGAGGATGATCCGGTCCCGGCGGTTCGCACGTTCCACATCCGGGATGGGCACCGCGGACAGCAGCGCATCGGTGTAGGGATGCCGGGGGTGCGCCCACAGTTGGTCAACCGGAGCCTGCTCGACCACCTTGCCGAGATACATGACCGCGACCGAGTTGCTGACGTGCCGCACAACTGACAGGTCGTGCGCGATGAAGATATAGGTCAGACCCAGCTCGCTCTGGAGATCCGCGAGCAGGTTGAGAATCTGCGCCTGGATCGAGACGTCGAGCGCCGAGACTGGCTCGTCGCAGATGACCAGCTTTGGTCTGAAGGCTAGCGCCCTGGCGACGCCGATCCGCTGCCGCTGACCACCGGAGAACTCAGCCGGAAACCGGTTGTAGTGTTCCGGGTTCAGGCCGACAAGCTCCATCAGGTGCTGGACGCGGCGCTTGCGGTCCTCGCCCTTAGCGATCTTATGAATGGCGAACGGGTCGCCGATAATCGAGCCCACTCGCCGCCGCGGGTTGAGCGAGCCGTACGGATCCTGGAAGATCATCTGAATCTCGCGCCGGTACGGGCGCATCCGCCGCGCCGAGAGTGTGGTGATGTCATGCCCATCGAAAGTGATCCGGCCGGAGGTCACGTCGTGCAATCGCGCTATACATCGGGCCAGCGTGGATTTGCCGCATCCGGTCTCGCCGACTAGCCCGATGGTCTCGCCTCGGCGCACCTCGAGATCAACCCCGTCGACCGCATGAACGACCTCGCGGCTGCCGCGGATCAGGGCACTTGACCTAACCGGGAAGTGTTTGACAACGTCTTCCAGCCGCAATAGCACGTCCTCGGTACCTGAGCGATCGCTGGGCGCTGTCATGTGCGTGCTGCCTCCCCGGTATCCCGGAGGCCGGGTTCAGTGACCTTGCGGCGCAGCGAGTTCCTTACCGCACTGTCGCGATTCAGCCAGCAAGCGGACAGGTGGCCCAGGTTGTCAACGAACGCGAGCGGCGGGACCTCGGTGCGGCAGCGACCCATGACGTAGCTGCACCGGGGATGGAACGGGCAGCCCGGCGGCACGCTGATGGGGCTGGGCGGCTGGCCGGGGATGGATTGCAGTCGCTGCCGGTCGCCGCCGTAGGCCGGCAGCGACTGCAGGAGCCCCTCGGTGTAGGGATGATGATGCTCGGTGAAGATCGTCGTCAGGTCGGCCTGCTCGACCACTGTGCCGGCATACATGACAATCACGTCGTCCGCGACATCCGCGATGACACCCAGATCGTGGGTGATCAAGATGATCGCGGTCCCGAACTCGCGCTGCAGTCGGCTGAGGACTTCGAGCACCTGCGCCTGCACGGTTACGTCCAGGGCCGTGGTCGGCTCGTCCGCGATGAGCAGAGCTGGATTCAGCGCCATCGCCATCGCGATCATTGCCCGCTGGCGCATGCCGCCGGAGAACTGATGCGGGAAGTCATCGACCCTGCGATCGGCTTGGGGTATCCCTACCAGCGTCAGCAGCTCCACAGCGCGGTGCCGCGCCTGGTTCTTCGACATGGGATCATGCAGGCGGATCATCTCCACGATCTGCCAGCCGACCCGGTAGAACGGATGCAGGCTGGACAGCGGATCCTGGAAGATCATGCCGATCTTGGCACCGCGAATGGACTGAAGCTGCTCGGGCCTCATGGCCAGCAGGTCGCGGCCCTCGAACATCGCCTGGCCCGATACTCGCGCGTTCTGGGTGAGTCCCATGACCGTTTGCACGCAGACGCTCTTACCGGATCCCGACTCGCCGACGATGCCGAGCGTCCGGCTGCGCTCGATCTTGAACGACACGCCGCGTACCGCCTGCACCATGCCGTCGGCGGTACGGAACGAGACATGCAGATTCTGGACGTCCAGTAGTGCCACGCTGACTGCCCTTCGGGTGGACGATCCGCGGCGAATCGAGTCGCTATCCTCGGCTCGCCGACCCGCCTGCAGGAGATGCCGCTGGGAGGAGTTCGGGCCCGAGCGGCACCTCCTGCAAGGGGCCGGCCCGGCGTCAGCCGGTGGGCTTGCTGAGCCAGACGTTTGTCGGATCAAACTGCTGGATCGCCGGAACGTACACGGCGTTGTGCACGTAGCTCGCGTGGTAATTCGGCTGCAGCGGCTGCGTAATCGGATAGATCACGGCGTCCTGCATGACGTCCTGGTCAAGGGTCGCCCACATGCTGGCGGCCGTGGACGAATTGCCCTGGGCAGCTGCCTTGGTGATCAGATCCGTGACCGTCGGGTTGTTGTAGAA
>Ga0187807_1000652_pt1 | contig 11040 bp, 7 predicted proteins | sample NC_wetland_sal_i_4_FD_132432 | JGI IMG/M metagenome (GOLD analysis project Ga0187807, IMG submission 132432) | Wetland sediment microbial communities from Neuse River Estuary, North Carolina, USA - ASW_2 | ecosystem: Environmental > Aquatic > Freshwater > Wetlands > Sediment | place: USA: North...
GCTGACCCGGCGGGCGGGGAGCCCCCCGTGAGCGGGGGGGTCTGGGGGGGTCGTCCCCCCGGGGAGATACCGCCCGCGTATTACGCGGCTCGGTCGGGCGGGTGGCGGGACTGGTGGACGCTGCTGCACCCGCCGTACACGGCCTGGCACCTGTCCTATGTGGTCATCGGCGCCGCGCTCGCGCCGCGGGTGCAGGCCAGCTACCTGATCGCGACCGTACTGGCGTTCTTCCTCGCGGTCGGGCTGGCCGCGCACGCGCTGGACGAGCTGCGCGGCCGTCCGCTGCGGACGGCGATCCCGTCCGCCACGCTGATCGCCGTGGTCGTCGTCGGGCTGCTGGGCGCGCTGGCGCTCGGCGTGTTCGGGGTGATCCGGGTCGGCTGGACGCTTATCCCGTTCATGGTGGCGGGCCCCGTGCTGGTGATCGCGTACAACGCGGAGCTCCTCGACGGCCTCATGCATACCGACTTCGGATTCGCCGCCGCCTGGGGGGCCTTCCCGGTGCTCACCGCCTATGTGGCTCAGACTGGCACGCTGGCCCTGGCTCCCGTCCTGGCCGCCGGCGGCGCCTTCGCGCTGTCGGCGGCCCAGCGCCGGCTGAGCACCCCGGCCAGGAACATCCGGCGCCGGGCGCAGCGGGTCGAGGGCAGCATCACCTTCGGCGACGGGCACACCGTGCCGATCACGGTGGACGCTCTGCTCCAGCCGCTCGAACGGGCGCTGCGCGCGGCCTCCTGGGCGATCATGCTGCTCGCCGCCGCGCTGGCCGTGGCCCGCCTGACCTGAGCGGCACTGACCTGAGCGGCACTGACCTGAGCGGCGAGACGGCGGCGGCCATCACCTTTTCGCCACGTAGCGTAATCGGATGAGATCGGTGTGTTAGCAGATATGCCCTGGGATGACTCCGAAGCCGGAATGATCCTCATTTCAGGCGAGCCCCGGAGTCACCTGAGACCCAGTAAGCCACTAGAATTACGTCAAAATAGCATAAAAGGTGACTTTTCGGGAGAAAGGTGAGTCATCGGAACTCCTGTCTGAACGTGCTGTCCGTGGCTCATAATTGACAGGAGCGCAGCACGCCATGCCATCAGGAGACCGCACGTGACATCCGGCATTTCGGCGAGGGGCAGCGCTCTCGGGGCCGATGGTTCCGAGAGCGGTGTCGTACCGAGCCGTGCCCCGTTGCCGCGGGCTTCTGGCAACGGAACCAAGCGAAGCCACCGACCCAGTACCGGCACGAACGTCCAGGAGGCCGGGATCGCCGAAACCCCGGAGCCCTCGGCCGGAAGCGTCGCGGCCGAGGGCTCTCATCCGGCCATGTCCTCGTCCGTTCCGGTCATGTCCTCGTCCGTGCGGACCCTGATCCTCGGGATCGACTACGACGGGCGCATCGTCCAGCACGACAGGAACGCGGCCAAGATCCTGGCCCGCGAGCCGGAGGATCTGCTCGGCGCGCAGCTCATCGAGCTCACGTCGGCCAGCAGCCACGAAAGCGGCGCCCACGGGAACAACGACCAACCGAACGCGGCGCACGCGAATTCGCACAGTACCCGGCAGGCCGACGGCGCCGCCGCGGTGGCCGGGCTGCTCGAGGCGATCCGTTCCGATCGTGAGGGCAGCGCGATGCTCACGATCGACACGCGCGACGGTCCCCCGGCCGAGGCCGTGGTGACCGTCCATCCGATGCGGGCCGCCGGCACCAGCCTGGCCGCGCTCGCCCTGCTCCGCATCCCCGCGCCCAAATCCGAGCGGTTCGTCGACCCGGCGCTTATGCGCAGGCAGATGCTCGACGACACGTTCACCAGGATCGGCGACACGCTCGACATCGAGCAGGTGGCGAGTGAACTGCTGGACGCGCTCGTCCCGGCGTTCTGCAACGTGGCCGGCCTGATGCTGCTTGAGAGCCTGGCCGGCGACGACGAACTGCCCGCCTACGGACCGGAAGGATCGGCGCCGCTGCGCCGGATCGCGCTGCTGCACGATAGGAAGGACCCCGCCTGGGAGGCCGTGTTCCCCACCGGCGAGATCCTGCGCTACCCCCAGCACACGCCGTACTACCAGTGCATGGACACCGCCACGCCGGTGCTCGAGACGACCGTCAGCAAGAACCAGGCGAGCGAGATCGCCAAAGCCTGGCGGCGCAAGCCCGTGGCCAAGCTGCTGTCCGGCGCCTCCCTGATGCTGCTGCCGCTCATCGCGCGCGGCACCATGCTGGGCTTCTTCGCCTGCACCCGGCAGGAGGGGTTCCGGCGGTTCGACGCGTACGACATCGAGATCGGCATGGACTTCGCGTCCCGCGCCGCCATGTTCATCGACAACGCCCGCCGCTACAGCCGCGAGCACGCCACCGCGCTGACCCTGCAGCGGAGCATGCTGCCGACCGGGCTCTCCTACCCCTCCTCGGTCGAGGTCAGGCACCGCTACCTGCCCGGTAGCAAGCTCATCGAGGTCGGTGGCGACTGGTATGAGTCCATCGCGCTGCCCGGAGGCCGGGTCGCGCTCGTGGTCGGCGACGTGGCCGGGCACGGCGTGCGCGCCGCCGTCACCATGGGCCGGCTGCGCACCGCCATCCACACCCTGGCCATGCTCGAACTGCCGCCCGCCGATTCGCTGCAGCAGCTTGACGAGCTCATGCACACGCTCGGCGAGCGCGAGCCGCACTTCGCCACCTGCGCGTACGCCGTCTACGACGCGGTGAGCGGCGAATGCGAGGTCGCCGTGGCCGGCCACCTGCCGCCGCTGCTTGTGCACCCGGACGGCAGCAACGAACTGCTCGACGTCCCGCCCGCGCCGCCGCTCGGCATCGGTGACGGCGAGGTAGAGAGCCGCCGGTTCAAGATCGAGGACGGCAGCCTGTTCGTCCTGTACACCGACGGCCTGGTCGAGAACAAGGGCCAGGACATCAGCGACGGCCTGGCCCGGCTGCGCGGCATCTTCGGCCCGGGCTCGCCGACCAGGCCGCTCGAGGACCTGTGCAAGGCCACGCTGGACGGGGTGTACTCCGACCATCAGCGCGACGACATCGCGGTGCTCATCGCTCGGCTGCGACGGCTGCCCGAGGACTGCTACGCCTCGTGGACGCTGGCACCGAAGCTGACCTCGGTCCGGGAGGCACGTTCGGTCCTGGTCGAGCCGATGAAGCGGTGGGACCTGGAGGACCTGATCCCCACGACCGAGCTGCTCGTCTCCGAGCTCGTGACCAACGCGGTCAGGTACTCACGCGGCGAAGTCACGCTCCGGCTGGTCAACGAGAAGGCGCTGGTCTGCGAGGTGCTCGACAACTCCGGCGCGCTGCCGAGGCTGCGCCAGGCCAACAGCGACGACGAGAACGGCCGCGGCCTGCAGGTCGTGCGGCAGCTCTCCCATCGCTGGGGCGCCCGCCGGACCGCGACCGGCAAGGTCGTCTGGTGTGAGCAGCCGCTGCCGGGCAGCGCCAGCGCCATGGATGACATACAGCCCCTGCACTAAGAGGCGCTGCACTGAGAGGCGCTACTCGACGGTCACGCTCTTGGCGAGGTTGCGGGGCTTGTCGATGTCCCGGCCCAGCTTGGCCGCGACGTGGTAGGCGAGCAGCTGCAGCGGGACGTTCAGGAGCAGAGGGTCGAGCTCGGGTTCGCCGCGGGGAACCCTGATGACCGCGTCGGCGAGGCCCGCGGGCAGGTCGCCGCTAGTCACCGCGATGACCGGGCCGCCGCGGGCCTTGATCTGCTCGATCGTGGAGATGTTCTTCGACAGCAGGTCGTCGGCCGGAACGACGACCACGCTCGGCATCGAGGAATTGATCAGGGCGAGCGGGCCGTGCTTTAGTTCGGCCGCCTGGTAGGCCTCGGCGTGGACATAGGAGACTTCCTTCAGCTTCTGCGCGCCCTCGCGGGCCACCGGCCAGCCGCGGACGCGGCCGATGAAGAACATGTGCTCGGCCCCGGCGAACCTGCGCGCGACTTCGGCGATCTCCTCCTCGGCGGCCAAGATCTCCTCGATCTGCCCGGGCAGCGCGCGCAGGCCGGCCACGATCCGCTGGCCGGAGGCCGAGGACAGGTCGCGGACCCGGCCGAGCAGCAGGGCGAGCATGGCAAACGTGGCCGCCATATTCGTCAGCGCCTTGGTGGACGCGACGGCGATCTCCGGGCCCGCGTGCAGGAAGATCCCGTGGCCGCACTCCCGCCCGATCGCGCTGCCCACCACGTTGACCGCGCCGATGACCTGTCCGCCCTTGCGCTGTAGCTCCTGCACCGCCATCAGCGTGTCCAGCGTCTCGCCGGACTGGCTGACCGCTACGTAGAGCGTGTCGGGGTCGACGACCGGGTTGCGGTACCTGAACTCCGACGCGGGCTCGGCGTCGGAGGGGATGCGGGCCAGCTCCTCGATCAGCACCGCGCCCATCTGGCCGGCGTAATAGGCCGAGCCGCAGCCGAGGAACTTCACCTGCCGGATCGACCTGAGCTGGCGCGCGTCCAGGTTGATCCCGCCCAGCCTGGCCGTGGCGAACCTCTCGTCAAGCCGCCCGCGCAGCGCCCGGCGCAGCGCCTCAGGCTGATCGTGAATCTCCTTGCGCATGTAATCCTCGTACGGGCCGAGCTCGTAGTCCCCGGCCTCGGCCTCCACGGTGGTCGGCGCCTTGCTCCGCACCTCACTCTGCCCCTCATTGGGGCCGCGCCGGTCCCGCTCGTCGAGCGACGAGGTGAGGTAGTCGGCGGCGTGCACCGTCGCCAGCTCGGCGTCGTCCAGGTACACCACCTGCTTGGTGTAGCGCACCAGCGCCGCCACGTCGGAGGCGACGAACATCTCCGATTCCCCGATACCGAGCACGATGGGGCTGCCGTTGCGGGCCACCACCAGCTCGTTCGGATTTTTCGTGTCCAGCACGACGAGGCCGTAGGTGCCTTCCACGTGGCGCAGCGTCCGGCGGACCGCTTCCTCCAGGCTGGCGGTGCCCGCCGCCTCGGCGGCGATCATGTGGGCAAGCGCCTCGGTGTCGGTGTCGCTGACGAGATGGACACCCCGGCCGGTTAGCGCTTCCCTGAGCTGCTCGGCGTTCTCGATGATGCCGTTGTGCACGACGGCGATGCGGCCTTCGCTGTCGGTGTGCGGATGGGCGTTGACCTCGTTCGGCTCACCATGGGTGGCCCACCTGGTGTGACCGATGCCGATAGTGGCCCGGGTGCGGTCGCTGACCCTGTCCCTGAGATCCTGGACCCGGCCCGCCGTCTTGGTGACCTGCAGCCGGTTCCGGTGGATAACCGCCAGGCCGGCCGAGTCGTAGCCGCGGTACTCCAGGCTCCGCAGGCCCTCGAGCAGGACCGGGACCGCGTCCCTGCGGCCGATGTATCCCACGATTCCGCACATTTGCGGCTCTCCTGTTCGGTTGCGTCCCGTTCGGTTGGCGTCCCGGTCGGTTGGCGCTAGCTGTAGACGATGCGCCGGAGCTGGCGCTCCGACCGTGCTGGCGCCGGGAACCTGCGCTGCCTGAGCTCGGCCGCGATCAGCGGCCAGATCTCGTCGTTCTTGTGCTGGCGTCGCTGCAGTTCGGCGTGGCGCCTGCGGACGAACTCCTCGACCGTCTCGTTGAAGTACGTCGCCACGTCGGCGATGACCCGGACCGCGGTGGCCTGCGGCAGGCCCGTCGAGGCCGCCAGGTAGCGTGCGAGGTCCTGCGGGAAAGAGTCCGTGAGGTCTCCCGCGGTCCCGGAGCCCCAGAGGGCTCCGGGGACTCTGGGGACTATGGGGGCAGGCATGGGTACTTCTTACTTGCCAACCGACGATTTAGGCAAGGTTTCTGCCCGATTCCGGGCAAGTTAAGCCTGAATCGGCGGTGATTACCCGCGAGAATCGTGGGAAGTCAGTTCCGCTACGAGGGCATCCCAGCAAGGCTAGGAGGAGGCTTGGGCGGTGGCGCTGATGGCGTGCGTCTTGTTGCGGCCGGTTTCCTTGGCGTAGTACAGGGCAGCGTCGGCGGCGGCCATCATGTCGGTCAGCTCGCGGCTCGCGCCGTCTAGGGCCGCGACCCCGACCGAGATCGTGAGCTTGACGCTCGGGCCCTCGATGTCGTTCCCGACCGGGATGGACATGGCGGCGATGTGCGCGCGCAGGCGCTCGGCCACGTTGATCGCGTCCATCTCGCGGGCCTGCGGCAGCAGGACCACGAACTCCTCGCCGCCGAACCGGCCGGCCAGGTCGTAGGCGCGGAGCTGGCTGCGCAGCGCGTCGGTGACCGCCCGTAGCGCCTTGTCCCCCACCAGGTGGCCATAGGTGTCGTTGACCGCCTTGAAGTGATCGATGTCCACCAGTGCCAGCGCCAGCGGGGTACCGGTCCGGACGGCGCGGGTAATCTCGACCGCCGCCTCCCGCTCCCAGGTCGACGCGTTGAGCAGTCCCGTCTTCGTGTCGATCCGCGACTGGGCGAGAAGCTGGGCATGCATCATGAACCGCCGGACCAGCAGCACCGTGGGGACGGCGAAAACCGCCAGGGCCACGTTGACAGCCACCACGACGGTAATCAACACGCCCAGGTCGAACTCGGCGAAGTCACCTTGCAACGCCTCACGGTTCAGCTCCAGCTGAGCGAACCGTACCGTGGGATCGGTCAGCTTCATGCCGGCCACGATGAGGAGCTGGTGGCCTCTGCCTCCCACGATCTCGCAAATGGCAACCGCCACGGTAAAGGTCAGAGCGTGCACACCGGTGCCGATCGAACTGCCGGCGAAGGAGGCGGGGAACGCCCGGAACAGCAGTGACGCCGCACCGTAGGACAGGGCGATCGCGGCGACGGTGAACACCCGGCGGTAGACAACCCCGCGGTGCACTCGGAGCTGGGTCAGGATCTGCAGCGGGATCGGCGTCAGCATCGCGTAGACGGGCGGAAGCAAGATGGCTACGGGCAGGACCCACACGGTGAGGAAGTCCCTGGTCATCCCGCCCTGGAGGTAGGCGGTCCGGGGCGTGGCCGCGACCGAGACCATGCCGCAGCCCACCAGCAGGAGGAACTTCACGAGTTCGGTGGCATGCCACGTCGTCTGCGATGCGGCGTAGCACGTCAGCCCGAACGCGACAAGCGGGACGAGCGCCACGTAGACGCGAAGGGCCAAGGGAACCTGCCACCACGCCCAGCTCCGGACACCACTGTTCGCCAGCACGCGTTGTGTGACGGACGAGGCTTTCATCTTCCACCGTTCCGGATGGGACACGACAGACATCTTGTCTAGTCGGAAGCTCACCGTAAAGGACTAGCTCCGTATAGCTACCTTAACCCATCTTGGGCATCTTGTGCACTATTCCCTCTGATTCGCCGACATGGCCCGACAAAGAGGAGCTAAATGGTGATTGACGAGCCACGATTACCCCGTGTGCTTGCCTTGAAAGGTCTTCGCGCAGATCAATATCGCTGCCGAAGGGAGGGAGACCATGCGCGTCAACTGGTCCTGAAGATGTCGAGCCGCAGTCGCCACCACCACCTGAAAGGGGAGCCGCGATGCGCGACACGTGGAGTTGACCACAGTCCGCAATTAAGGCCGCTACGAAGATTCACGCAGCGGCACCGAACTTCTCGAAGCGGCATGACCGGGACGCCGTCCTGCCGCATGACGCCCGCCGGGTGGTGACACGTGGCGCCACCTCAGCCTCAATATAAAGGCGACAACCGCACCGATCGCACCGCCAAAAGCGATGACCGCCGCCGGAGAAACCACCTCCGCGGCGGCGCCGGCCGCGACGAAGGCGGCCCCCTGGCCAACGATCACACCCATGTTGGCGATGCCGAAGGCCTGAGACCGGCGTTCGTTCGGCACCCTGACGACGAACGCGGTGTTGGCCGCGATCTGGTAAACACCACACGCAGCCGACACTGAGAAGATCACGAGCGAGGCAGCAAAACCCGGGCGGAGGGCCGTCAGGACCAGCGTTGCGCAGGTCAGCACGGCCAGCGGCCCCATCCAGGCGAGCCGCCGGCGCGGGCGGACGAAACGGGTGAACAGCGGCATGGCAATCGTCGTGCTGAACGCCGTGGACGCCAGCAACACGCCGGTAGCTACCGGCCCTCCGCCAAGCCTCGCCGTGTACGGGGCCGCCACCCCTTCGGGGATAGTGTAGAAAAGCACCAGCCAGCCGAGCAGCAGCAAGGTGCGCAGCGCCCGATCTCCGAAGAGAAGTCCGAAGCCGTTCCGCATCCGGGCGAGCGGTGACGGCTGGACGGTCTCGGGCCTGGCGGCCGCGGGCCTGGCGCGAGTGCCCAGCCCGACGAACAATCCGGAAGCCACGAACGTCAACGCGTCGATGACGAGCGCGGGCCGGACGCCGATGAAGGCGACCGCGAATCCCCCGCCCACCGCGCCGACCGTCTGGCCCGCCAGGAACGTCGTGGAGAACACCGACGTGCCCAGGGCGTAATGTTCGCCCTGGAGGATGTCGGGCGTGATGGCGGCCCGGGCCGCTTCAAACGGGGGCGCGAACATCGTGGCGGCGAACAGCAGCGCCACCAGCACCACGATGGGCACGTGCGGTACCGCCATGGCCCCGACCAGGACGGCGCGGACGACGTCGCAGACGACCATCACCGACCGGCGGGGCCGCCGGTCCGCCACGTCGGCGAGGAACAAGCCGCCGATCACCCACGGCACGTATCCGCTCGCGTACACGATGGCGGTGAGCAGCGGCGACCGTGTGTGATAGAAGACGAGCAGGGTGAGGGCCACCAGAGCGAGGCGGTCGCCCGCGACGGAGAGCACCTCAGAGAACCACAGAGCCCGGAACTCGCGGACTGCGAACACGTCGCGGAACGTGGCACGCGGCGGCACGGCACCCTTTCGCGGTGACCTTGTTGTTCAGGCCCCCATTTGTCCGTGGTCCCGGATGTTTACTTGGCTTCATCATGACCCAGCCGGGGCGTGAATCGCAACAAGTAGTACGGAATCGGTCACCCTTGGTTCTTAGTGCCCCAGCGGAGTTGATATGTGCCGTTCGTCGGCATATACAAGGGTCTGTGAGCAAGCAGTCCATGCAGGAGCCGACGTTCCTCATCTTGACCGCGCTGGCCGCGGGGGCACAGCACGGCTACGGGATCATGACCGACGTGGCCCGGATCTCCGAAGGCCGGGTCAGGCTCCGGGCGGGCACCTTGTACGCGGCGCTGGAGCGGCTGAAGACGGACGGCCTGGTCACCAGCGACAAAGAGGAGATCGTGGACGGACGGCTGCGCCGCTACTACCGGATCACCGACGAGGGCACCCAGGAACTCGCGGCCGAGGTGGGCAGGCTGCGCGCCAATGCCGCCGTCGCCGCCAGCCGCCTAGGCCTGGCCCCGGGGACAGCATGAGCTCGCTGGAGGGGCGCGGCGGCGCCTGGACGCAGCAGCGAGGAACGAGCGACGAGGAAAGACGGCGCCTCGAGGCGGCCCGGAGGCGAGCGAATAATAGAGAACAGTGGTACCGGCGGCTGCTCGCCCTGTACCCGAAGGATCACCGGCGCGAGCACGCCGAGGAGATGGTCGGCGTGCTACTCGCTGCCGCTGCCGACGACGACGCGCAGGTCCTGGCGCCGAAGCCGGTGGCCTGGGCGCTGCGCTTCGGAGAGCACACGGCCGACAGCGCCGACCTCGTGGCCGGCGCGCTCCGGATCCGCGGCCGGATGGCGCTGAACCGCATCCGGCGGGCGGGCTGGTTCTCCAGAACGGTACGCGACCAGCGCTGGAGCGACGCCCTGGCCGTGGTCAGCGTGATCGCCCCGCTGCTGCTGCTGGTGGCCGCGCTGGCCGAAGTCCACATCCCGCAGGCCGCCGCCAGCAGCGTCACCGGGCATCCGCACTGGCAGCTCACCGCCGCCCTGGGCCTGGCTGACCTGCCGCTGGCGGCCGGCGCGCCCGCGGTCGCCGCGCTGGCGTTCGGCCGGCTGAGACGAACGGCGGGGATGGCCGCGCTCGCCGCCGCGATCGGCCAGGTCGTCTCCGGGGTTCTGCGGTCCGCCCCGGCCTTCGCCAGGTACGGGAGCCCGGCCGTCGCGTTCACGGTCTTGCTCGCCTGCACCGCAGCGGCGGCGCTGCTGCTCTCGCCGGGACCCGGCCGCGGCCTGGCCCTGCTCACCCCGGGCGGCACCGCGCTGGTCGGGGTCGGCGCGCTGATCCTCGGCGGGTTCAGCGTGGGCGGCACCATGTGGTTCGGCGCCGCGTCCCCGCCGTCGTTCGGGTTCGCCGGTCTCGGCGGCGAGGTGGCCGGCCTGCCCGGCGATCTGCTGATCGCCGCCGTCCTGGTCACCGTCGCGGCGGCCTGCCTGCGCGCCCCGGTCAGCCGCCGGGTCCTCGCGCTGCTGGCCATCCCGGTCATCCCCTACATGGTGCTGTGGCAGGAGAAGCTGGCCGGTGACCTGTTCGGCTCGCCCAACGGCGGCGCCTCGACCCTCATCCCGACCTCGGTCACCATGACCTACCTGCTGCCGCTGATCCTGGCCGGCCTCATCGTCGCCGGAACCTGGCTCGCCCGGCACCGGGCCACCGGGCGAGCCCGCCGGGTGGGCTCCAGGACCGGCTCCGCGGGACCCCGGGGCGCCCTGCGCGCCTGAAACCCACAATCGTGGTGGTGGTGGCGCCGGCCACCGCCGTCGCTGGCGCCGCCACCACCACCCCTTGGAGCTGGCGACCGCCGGTGCCGTTGGATAACCCGCGAAATAGAGAAAATAGCGGGCATCGATAAGCCCGTACCATTCCCTGGCGAATAAGGATTAAAGCGGTGTCGGCAGGCGCCCGCGTACCTCGCGGCGGCTACCACTTTCTGCTATATCTGAACAAAAGCCACATATCAGCCGACCAGCGCCCTGGCTGCCTGGCGCCCGGGCAGGAAGCGTGGGAGACCGGGTGAGCCATCCACTGCCGCCGCTGGTGGCCGAGCGGCTCCGCGCGCTCCGCGAGCGTCCGATCGACCCCACCGAGAAGGGCTTCGGGCCGCTGGCCGCGGTGACCGCGGCGCAGCTGGCCGCCGCCCGGCCAGGGTTGCACGCGGCGGGGTTCACCTATCCGCTGCTGACCTTGCGCGAGTCGGCGCTGGCGAACAACATCGA
>Ga0187807_1000653_pt1 | contig 11039 bp, 8 predicted proteins | sample NC_wetland_sal_i_4_FD_132432 | JGI IMG/M metagenome (GOLD analysis project Ga0187807, IMG submission 132432) | Wetland sediment microbial communities from Neuse River Estuary, North Carolina, USA - ASW_2 | ecosystem: Environmental > Aquatic > Freshwater > Wetlands > Sediment | place: USA: North...
CGCGGCAGCGCGGCCTGCGGGTGCTGCACCGGGCTGCGGCACTAGCCAGCGTGATGCTGGGCTATCAGGGGATCGCGGTGGCCGGCACGCACGGCAAGACCACGACGACTTCCATGATCACGACGGTGCTGCTGCACGCGGACGCGCAGCCCTCCTACGTCATCGGCGGCATCCTCGCGGAGACCGGGCTCGGCGCCGAGCAGGGGGCGGGCCCGCTGTTCGTCGCCGAGGCCGACGAGAGCGACGGCTCGTTCCTGATGCTGGCGCCCGATGCTGCCGTCGTGACCTCGGTCGAGGCCGACCACCTGGATAACTACGGGACACTCGCGGCGGTGCAGGAGGCTTTCGCCGCCTTTGCTGCCAGGGTCCGTGCCGGGGGCTTGCTGCTCGCGTGTGCGGATGATCCCGGCGCGCTCGCGCTGACCGGGAAGGTTTGTGCCGGTGTCGCGGCCCTGACCTACGGGACCGCTCCTCACGCCTCCTACCAGGTCGGGGACATCCGCCCGCAGGGCATGCGCACCGCGCTGACAGTAACGGGCGGCCCCGGCACCGTGCTCCGGGGTGCCGGGCCGGTCCAGCTAGAGATCGCGGTGCCGGGCCGGCACAACGCGCTCAACGCCGCCGCGGCCTTCGGCCTCGCGGTTGAGCTGGGCGTCTCCGCCGCCGACGCCGTCGCCGGCCTGGCTGCTTACCGCGGCGCCCGTCGCCGGATGGAGTTCAAGGGCGAGGCCGACGGAGTGCAGGTGATCGACAGCTATGCCCATCATCCGACCGAGCTTGCGGCCGATCTCGCCGCCGCCCGCGACATCGCGGACGGTGTCGGCGGGGGAGGCGGCCGGGTGATCGCCATCTTCCAGCCGCACCTTTTCAGCCGGACCCGGATCTTCGCAGCCGAGTTCGGCGCGGTCCTCGGCCAGGCCGACGAGGCGCTGGTGCTGGACGTGTACGCGGCCCGCGAGGATCCGGAGCCCGGCGTGACGGGTCGGCTGATTGCGGACGCGGTGCCCGGCGGCGCGGTGTTCCTCGGCGACACGGCGGCAGTGCCCGCCGCCATAGCCGGCCTGGCAAAGCCTGGTGACCTAGTGCTGACCATGGGCGCCGGTGATGTCACTACGCTCGGGCCGCAGATTCTCGCGGCTCTGCGCGAGCGGGCGTCCGGTGCGGCGAGCGGCTGAACAGCCGTGGGCGGCTGCCGCGGATGAGGGGAACGAGGCCGTCCTTGCCGACCCAGGTGATGCCCCGCCGAGGTCGGTCGGGGCCGATCGCGGGACTGGCCCGCGGCGTCCTTGGTGGCCACGCCTGTTCGTCGGCGCCCTGATCCTGGTGACACTCGCCGTCGCGGCCTGGGCAGTGCTGGGCTCCAGCCTGCTGGTGGTGCGGCACGTCGCGGTCACCGGCGCCGGACCGCTCGTGCCCGCCGCGACCGTGCGTTCCGCGGCGGCGATCCCGCTGCGGACGCCGCTGGCCCGGGTGGACACCGCCGCCGCGGCACGCCGGGTCGAGCGCCTGGCTCCGGTGCTTTCGGCGAGGGTAACCAGGTCGTTCCCGGACACCGTCGTCATCGCCGTGCGGCAGCGCACGCCGGTACTCGCGGTCGCCGCTGTCAGCGGCTACCGCCTGATTGACGAGCACGGCGTCGCGGTCACCACGGTCAGCGCCCGGCCCGCCGGCCTGCCGTTGCTGATTGGCACAGCGCCGGCCCGGGGGAGCGCGGCGGTCCGGGCCGCCGCGCTGGTGGTGCTCCGGCTGCCGGCCGACCTGCGGTCCCGCGTCACGTCCGTGTCCGCAACCGCCAGCGTCACGCTGTACCTGTCGGGCGGGATCACGGTCATCTGGGGCGACGCTGGCCACGCCGCGCAGAAAGCGGCCGAGCTTGAGGTGATGCTGGGCACGACGGCGCGGACCTTTGACGTCAGTGACCCAGCCACCGCGGTCGCGGGGCAATGACGGGACGCGTTGCGCCGCTGCCCGGCGGTGCGCTAGGCAGCGCGGCGCGCGACACGCGGGGCGCGATCGGCACCAGTGATTGACCTGGGGATGTGCGCAACCCTACTGTCCCTATCAGCCGACAGCTTGACATAACTCTAAATCTCAAGTTGAGGGTGAGAGTTTGAGAGGGCTCTGGGGGCGGGGGCCCCGGGGGACCTGGCTGGGCCTGCGGGTCCGGCCGATGTGACAAGCGGAAGGGTTTGCTCCTCGTGGCAGCACCGCAGAACTATCTAGCGGTCATCAAGGTCGTCGGTATCGGCGGGGGCGGCGTCAACGCCGTGAACCGGATGATCGAAGAGGGACTCCGGGGGGTCGAGTTCATCGCTATCAACACCGACGCGCAGGCGCTGCTGATGAGCGATGCCGACGTCAAACTTGACGTCGGCCGTGAGCTCACCAGGGGCCTGGGCGCCGGTGCCAATCCGGACATCGGGGCGAAGGCGTCGCAGGACCACCGGGAGGAGATCGAGGAAGTCCTCAAGGGCGCCGACATGGTCTTCGTTACGGCTGGTGAGGGCGGCGGCACCGGCACCGGCGGCGCCCCGGTGGTGGCCGAGGTGGCCAGATCGCTCGGCGCGCTGACGATCGGCGTCGTGACCAGGCCGTTCGGCTTCGAAGGCAAGCGGCGGGCGGCACAGGCCGACAGCGGGATCGAGCGGCTGCGAAGTGAGGTCGACACGCTCATCGTGATCCCCAACGACCGGCTGCTGTCCATCTCCGACCGGAACGTCAGCGTGCTGGACGCGTTCAAGGCCGCCGATCAGGTGCTGCTGTCGGGTGTCCAGGGCATCACCGATCTGATTACCACGCCCGGCCTGATCAACCTGGACTTCGCCGACGTGAAGTCGGTGATGTCGGGGGCCGGCTCGGCCCTGATGGGTATCGGAACCGCTCGCGGCGATGACCGCGCGGTGGCCGCGGCCGAGATGGCCATCTCCAGCCCCTTGCTGGAGGCGAGTATCGACGGGGCGCACGGGGTGCTGCTGTCCATTCAGGGCGGCTCCGACCTCGGCCTGTTCGAGATCAACGAGGCGGCGCAGCTGGTCGCTAACTCCGCGGCACCCGATGCCAACATCATCTTCGGCGCTGTCATCGATGACGCGCTCGGCGACGAGGTCAGGGTGACGGTCATCGCGGCCGGCTTCGACGAGCCGCAGGCGGGCCGCGCCAGGCCGCGTACGGCGGCGTACGGCGGTACCCGCTTCGCTGCTGGCAGCTCGGCGGGAGCCACGCCGGCGGCCGGGTCGTCGGGCGGCGCGGCATCAGCGTCGTCCGGTCTGGATCACTGGCGCCCCTTCCAGCTCGACGGCAAGCCGGCCGCCGGCCGCCCGTCAGGCCAACCAGCCGCGGCCAGGGCGTCCGGGGCGGCGGCCGAGCCCGCCGAGGCGGCGGCCGAAAGCGCTGGTAACGGCTCCGCTGCGGCTCCTGATGGAGGGAGCCGACCTGGCGGCGCCGCCGAGGAGGCGAGGATCGAGGGCATCCCGCCGCCGCGGCCGGGCACCGGCAACGGCCGGGCCGCGGACTCGGCCAGCACCAAGCGCAGGTCCGTGGTGTTCGAGGAAGACGACGAGCTCGACGTGCCTGACTTCCTGAAGTGAGCCCGATCAGGCTCGCGCCGGATCTGGGCGATGGCGTGCAGGCTGCGTTCTCCGGCCGGGACGGCGGGTTCAGCCCGCCACCGTATGACACGCTGAACCTCGGGCTGCGGGTCGGCGACGACCCCGTCGCGGTACAGGCCAACCGGAGCGCGGTCGCGGCAGCGTGCGGGTTGCCGACTGCCAGCCTGACCTGGATGCGGCAGGTGCACGGCGCCGACGTCTGGTACGCCGCCGACGGTCTCGCTGAACCGCCAGGCCCGGTCGACGCGCTGTTCACCGACGTGCCCGGTCGCGCGCTGTGCGTGCTCGTGGCTGACTGCGTTCCGGTGCTGATAGCCGACCCGCAGGCGCGCATCGTAGGGGCAGCCCACGCCGGGCGCGAGGGACTGGTGACAGGCGTGGTCCCGGCGCTGGTCGCCGCCATGGCGCAGGCCGGCGCGAGCCCGGCCCGGATGCGGGCGCTGACTGGCCCCGCGATCTGCGGTGGCTGCTATGAGGTGCCCGACGAACTGCAGGCCAGGGTCAGCGATGTGGTGCCGGCGGCACGCTGTGTCACCGTCACCGGCAGCAGCGGGCTCGACATTGCCGCCGGGGTGCGGGCCCAGCTCGCGGCCGCCGGGGTGGGGTGGACCGGTGCCGAAAGCCGGTGCACCCGGGAGTCACCCGGGCTCTTTTCTTACCGGCGGGACGGCACGACCGGCCGGATGGCAGCGCTGGTCTGGCTGGAACCGTGACCGACCGGCGGGCTGAGGTGGCCGCCAATCTCGCGGCGGTCCGGGCCCGGATCGCCACCGCCTGCGCGGCGGCGGGCCGGGATCCTGCGCAGATTTGCCTGGTCGCGGTGACCAAGACGTTCCCCGTCTCGGACGTCATGCTGCTGATCGAGCTCGGGGTGATCGACATTGGCGAGAACCGGGATTCCGAAGCCGCACCGAAGGCGGCGGCCTGCGCAGCGGCCGGGCTCTCGCCTCGCTGGCACTTCGTCGGGCAGTTGCAGTCCCGCAAGGCAGCCAGCGTGGCCAGGTACGCGGACATGGTGCACTCGGTCGACCGCGTGCGGCTAGCTGCGGAGCTTGGCCGCCGGGCCAGCGCGGTCGGCCGGGTGATCAGCTGCCTGGTGCAGGTCAGCCTCGATGATCCGGGGCGGGCCGTCGGCCGGGGCGGGGCGGCGCCTGGCCAGGTGCTGGAGGTGGCGTCGGCCGTCGCGGCGCAGGACAGCCTGCGCCTCGCGGGGGTGATGGGAATCGCGCCGCTCGGCGGGCCGGCCAGGCCCGCTTACGCCCTGCTGCGGGAAATGGCCGAAACGGTACGGGCGGCATATCCCGGCGCGCAGGTCATGTCGGCAGGCATGAGCGATGACATGGGCGACGCCATCGCCGAAGGCGCGACACATGTGCGAATCGGTACGGCGTTGCTCGGCGGCCGGCGCGCCTTCGTCAGGTAATGTCCGACGCGTGGCACCCAGCCTGACCTGGGCCGCCCTGGCGTGCACGACGGAGGACTGACAATGGCCAGCGCGATGCGCAAGATGGCGGTGTATCTCGGCCTGGTTGAGGACGACCACAGGTACGAGGATCAGTATCAGGACGACTACAGCGACGAGTACGACGACTACGGTGCCGAGCTAGTGCAGGAAGACAACCGGCATGACCTGCACGCGCCGGAGGTCCGGCCCGGCGACCACCGTCCCGGCGGGCAGGTGCAGACGACGGATCTGGCGCGGATCACCACTCTGCATCCCCGCACATACAATGAGGCACGTACCATAGGGGAGCACTTCCGCGAGGGCACCCCGGTGATCATGAACCTCACGGAGATGGTCGACAGTGACGCGAAACGGCTCGTCGACTTCTCCGCGGGCTTGATCTTCGGGTTGCGCGGCAGCATTGAGCGGGTGACCAACAAGGTCTTCCTGCTGTCTCCGGCCAATGTCGAGGTGGCGGCCGAGGACAAGGCGCGCATCGCGGAACGGGGCTTCTTCAATCAGAGCTGACCGTTAGCCGACCGGCTAGCGGCCGGGGCAGGCTGCATTACCTGCGGGACCGTTAGGCAGGCACGTGACCATATTCAAAGACGTAGCCTTCTATGTGCTCTCGGTCTACCTGGTACTGCTCATCGGCCGGCTGATTCTCAGCTGGATCCAGGTCTACGCCAGAACTTGGAGCCCTCGGGGCATCCTTCTTGTCATAGCTGAGGGCGTTTACTCCGCCACTGATCCGCCGCTGAGATTTCTAAGGCGCTACATTCCCTCGGTCCGTCTCGGTAATGTGGCCCTTGACCTCAGCTTCATCTTGCTGTTCCTGGCGGTCTACGTGCTCTGGCAAGTCAGTCACTGACGGTAAGATCACCAGGTAACGTCCATACGGGACAAAAGCTCCAGGGAGAAGAGATGCCACTGACGCCCGCGGATGTGCGGAACAAGCAGTTCAGCACGACCAGGCTCAGGCCGGGCTACGACGAAGAGGAAGTCGACGCCTTCCTTGATGAAGTAGAAGCAGCGCTCGACGAGCTCATCCAGGACAACGAGGAGCTCCGGGCCAAGCTGGCCGAAGTGCTGCGCGGCAAGCCGCCAGTCTCGCTGACCCCGCAGGCCGAGGTCCCAGAGATGATGCTGCCTGAGCCCATTCGGCACGAGCCAGAGCGCCAGCCCGAGCCGGTCATGATTTCACGGCCACGGCCGGCCGAGGACAACATGGACACCGCTGCTCGTGTCCTCGCGCTCGCGCAGCAGACCGCCGACCAGGCGATCGCCGACGCGCGTCGCGAGGCCGACGAGACGCTGGGCCGGGCTCGCCGCGAGGCCGACGACATCCTCACCAAGGCGCGCCGCCAGGCCGAGCAGGTCACCAGCGACGCCCGGGCCAGGGCGGAGAGCCTCGAGCGGGACGCGCAGGAGCGCCACCGCCAGGCGATGGGCTCCCTTGTCCAGTCGCGCGAGGAGCTGGAGCGCCGGGTCGATGACCTGCGGGCGTTCGAGCGTGAGTACCGCAGCAGGCTGAAGGCGTATCTCGAGGGCCAGCTTCGCGATCTTGAGGCGGGTGCCGCAGACAGCGGCGTTTTCCCGGCGGTGGGCACCGGCCCGCAGCAGTCGCCGGTCGGCGTTGGCATGGGTCGCCTGGACATGCGTAACGGCAGCCCGGCCGGCGGCTACCAGCCGATACCCGACGCCGTCGCGCACAACGGCGGATTCCACCCGTCGGACACGGGCCAGCACGACCGTCGCTAGTCCAGTCAGCTGACACGCCGAACGGTGAGCGGAGCCTTCAGCGGGTTGAGGAGCAGAGCCCTCAGCGGGTTGAGGAGCAGAGCCCTCAGCGGGTTGAGGAGCAGAGCCCTCAGCGGGCTGACGAGCACAGCCCTCAGCGGATTGACGAGCACAGCCTGCAGCGCAGCGGTTAAGGCAGCGGGGAGCGGGCTGGCGGATGGAGTCTCCCGGTGATCAGGTTCGGCGTAATCGTCTCGGTTGTGGCAGTGGCAATCGGGCTGTTGATCGTCGGCGCTATCTCCGGTGCGCTGGCACTGGTGTACATCTCGGTGGGTCTGGCCGCGCTGGCCCTGATCATGCTGATTATCGGCGTGGCCGTGTGGCGGGACGAGGTGTTCGGCCGTCCGTCAGCGACGTCGCAAGCCGAGCAATCAGCGTCCTGGCCAGCACAGCCGTCAGCGGCGTGGCAAGCCGAGCGGTCAGAGGCCTGGCACGCAGAGCCGCCCGCGGCGCGGCAGCCAGAGGCGGCGGCGGACCGGGCAGCCGAGCAGGCCGAGCGCGTGCCGTCGTCGCACCCGGCCGCCGGACCGGAGGTAGCCGGTTCGGCCGGCCGCGCGGGGGCCCAGCAGCGGCATGCCGAAACCGAGCGGGAGCGATCAGATGCGGCCGCGCAGCGCGCGGCGCGTAAGACGCCGTCGGTCACCCGCACCCTCCTCATCGGCGCGCTGCCGGAGCGCGACCAAGCCGAAGACTGGGACCCGCGGAGCCGCCACGGTGAGCCTGGTGAACGCCCACCGCGGGAGCCCGGGCCGGCCGATCGGTTGCCGCATTCGCCGGAACGTGCCGAGCCGTTCCTGCCGCGGCCCGCGGCCAGCTACCCCGAGTTCCCCGACGATCCGACGAGGCTGGCGCATCGACTGGGAATCGGCGGGCAGCCAGACTCTTCGCCGGCGTCGCCCGCTTCCCGCGCGCGGCGTGCCGCTCCGCCGCCCGCCGACCGGCCGCGGGCCGACCCGCTGGCTGGATCCGCGGCCGCGACCCCCTCCTCGGCTCACCCGCTGGCAGGCCGGACGCGTGAGGAGACGGCGGTGACGCCGGTACCGTTCGCCGCACCCGCGGGCTTCGGACCGGCCGCGCCGAGCGCTGATTGGCCCCCGTCGGGGGGCCAGCCCGAGGTGCCGGGAGAGCCGGTCGGCGAGCCCACGCGCGGCTCCGGTCAGGCGCGTTCGGGAGCGGCCGAGTCAGCCCCCGGCATCCAGGAGCCCGTCGCGCCGTCGCCGGCTGACGAGGCGGAGTCCAAGGGTAGCGGAGCCAGTCCGCCGGCCGCCGCTGCCGTTACCGCCGCGCCGAGTGCTGCGGATGTCGCCGCCGCGCCCGTGGCGGAGCTGCGGGAGGCGATAACCAGGGCGGCCGGCACCACGGAAGCGCCCGACGCCACCACGCGCGGCGCCAGGACTGACGAAAGCACGACCGCCGACGGCGCCACAGCCGGGGCTGACGCCCCGGCTGGCGCGGCTGACATAGGAGTGGCTGCGGACGGGCCCGCGGCAAGCGGCGACACCTCATCCACGACTGACCTGGATGAGGTGTCGGTAGTGCCAGGCATCGCGCGGTATCACCGGCCCAACTGCATCCTGATCAGGTTCCTCGGCGAGGAAGACCTGCAGCGGATGTCGCGAGCAGACGCGGAGGCCACCGGCTGCGTGCCATGTAAGGCCTGCCGGCCAGAGCAGCCGTCAGCGAGCAGCTAGCCAAAAGACAACGCCGAGTTCGGCGGCCTGGTGCCGGAGGCCAGCACCGGACTCGCTGCCGCCGGGCACTCGGACGCTGCCCTCGGCCGCGGTGTCGGCGAGCGTGCCGTCAGCGCCGCTGCGGTCAGCCTGGCCGAATTCCACGGCGAGCACTTCGCCGCAGATCAGTGCCCGATGCTCGATCAGGGCCGCGGCAAGCTCTGGATCGCCGGTCGACCAGCGCAGTCGGATCCGGTCGGTCACGTCCAGGCCGTCCGCCTTGCGAGCATCCTGGACCAGGCGGATGAACTCACGGGCCAGCCCCTCGCGGCGCAGCTCGGCCGTGATCGTCACGTCAAGCGCCACGGTCTCGCCGCTGTCCGCCGCGACCGCCCATCCCGTCACCGGCGTCTGGGTGACGATGACGTCATCGGGGTCGATGCTGATGATCTCGCCGTCGACGTCGATGACGGCCGTCCCCGCGGATCGCAGCTGCCCGGCGAGTGCGGCCGGGTCGGCGGCGGAGATCGCCGCCGCCACCGGCTGTGTCCGGTTCCCGAATCGCCTGCCGAGCACTCGGAAATTCGGCTTGACCGAGTGGTGCACGAGTTCACTGGCAGCGTTGCCGTCGCCGTCTCTCGTGCCGTCGAGCGGCTCCAGTTTCCTGACGTTGAGCTCCTCAGCCACCTGTGCGCTCAGCTCGGCTGGCAGGGACGAGAAGCCAGGCGCGGCGATGAGCGCTCGAGCGAGCGGCTGGCGGACCTTGATTACGGCACTGGCCCTGGCGGACCGGCCAAGCTCGACGAGCCTGCGAGCCAGTGTCATCTGGTCCGCGAGCCGGGTGTCAATGAGCGAGTCGTCTGCGAGCGGCCACGCGGCCAGGTGCACCGACTCCGGCGCGCTCTCGTCACGCACCGCGTCCCACACGTAGTCGGTGATGAACGGCGTGATTGGCGCCATCAGCCTGGTGAGCGTGTCCAGCGCTGTCCCGAGGGTGGCAAAGGCGGCCGCCCCGTCTGCCGTCCCCGGGCCGTCCCAGAATCTCCGGCGCGACCTGCGCACGTACCAGTTCGACAAGTCGTCGATAAACGTGGCCAGGCGGCGGCCGGCGACGGCCGAGTCGAAGGATTCGAGTGCCGCAGTGACATCCCGCACCAGCAGGCTCAGCTCGCTGAGCAGCCAGCGGTCCAGCGCGGGCCGGGAGCTCGGCGGCGGCGCTGGCGGACCGGCGTCACCGGCGGCAGCCGTGGCATACCGGACTAGGAAAGACGCCGTGTTCCAGTACGTCAGCAGCACCTTGCGCACGATCTCGGCCAGCACGGCGTCGCTGATCTTCCTGGTGGCCCATGGTGAGCCGGACGCCGCGAAGAACCAGCGCACCGCGTCTGCGCCGTGCGCCTCCATGAGCTGCATCGGTTCGAGCACATTGCCCAGGTGCTTGCTCATCTTCCGGCCGCGCTCATCCACCAGCAGGCCGAGGCACACGACGTTCTGGTAGGCCGACTGCCCGAACACCAGGGTGCCGACGGCCATCAGCGAGTAGAACCAGCCTCGGGTCTGGTCTATGGCCTCGCAGATGAACTGGGCCGGGTAGGACGCGCGGAACTCGCGGTCGCCTCGCAGCGGCGCGCCGAACTGAGCGAAGGGCATCGCGCCCGAGTCAAACCAGACGTCGATGACTTCCGGCACGCGACCAGCCGGTGCGGCGCACTCCGGGCAGGTGATCACGATGTCATCCACGAACGGCCGGTGCGGGTCGATCCCGCTGACATCGTGCCCGGCTAGCCGCGACAGCTCGGCCAGCGAACCCACGCACGTGACGTGCTCCGCATCGCACTGCCAGATGGGCAGCGGGGTGCCCCAGTAGCGGGTGCGCGATAGCGCCCAGTCGACGTTGTTGCGCAGCCAGTCGCCGTACCTGCCGTCCTTGATCGTGGGTGGCTGCCAGTTGGTCGCGGCGTTCTGCGCCAGCAGCTGATCGCGGATCTCCGTTGTCTTGATGAACCAGGACGGCAGCGCGTAATACAGCAGCGGCGTCCCGCAGCGCCAGCAGTGCGGGTAGCTGTGCTCGTGCGACCGGGAGCTGAACACCAGCCCTCGATCCGACAGGTCGGCGATGAGCCGCTCGTCCGCGGCCTTCACCGCCATACCGCCGACCAGGGGGATGTACGCGGCGAACCGGCCGTCGGGCTGCACCGGATTGACCACCGGGAGCCCGTGCGCTCTTCCGGCTGCCATGTCGTCCGCGCCGAATGCGGGCGCGAGGTGCACCAGCCCGGTACCGTCCGCCGTGGTAACGAATTCCGCCGGGACCACGCGGTGTGCATCCGGGACGTCGACGAGGCTGAACGGCGGCTGATAGGTGGCCCCGGCCAGCTGCGCGCCGGTGAGCTGCTCGGTCACATGCCAGCCTTCACCGAGCACCCGGCCGAAGAGCCGGTCGGCCACGACCACGCGGTCGCCCACGCCGGACTTGCGGGCGATCGCGTAGACCTCGTCAGGGTGTACCGCGACGGC
>Ga0187807_1000654_pt1 | contig 11027 bp, 8 predicted proteins | sample NC_wetland_sal_i_4_FD_132432 | JGI IMG/M metagenome (GOLD analysis project Ga0187807, IMG submission 132432) | Wetland sediment microbial communities from Neuse River Estuary, North Carolina, USA - ASW_2 | ecosystem: Environmental > Aquatic > Freshwater > Wetlands > Sediment | place: USA: North...
CGGGATGGTGATCCGGCCCTGCCGGTCTAGCTCCTCGTCCGACGCGCTGGCGAAAAAGACCCGGCTGTAGTCCCGAACCGCCTTCGCCGTGACGGGCGCCGTGCGGAGCGCCTCGGTGATGCGGCTGAACTCGGTCGCCGGGAACACGTACAGGCACCGTTCCTGACCCTTAGTCAGCACTAGCCCAGCGGAGAGCTCCTCGCGGTATTTGGCCGGCAGAATCAGGCGGCCTTTGTCGTCGAGGCGCGGCGTGTGGGTGCCAAGAAACATCCGCCGCACCTCCCCACGTCCACCACATTGAGCCCCACTGGAGCTCTTTCAGCCCCACGAGGCACCACTGTACTCCACTATCCCCCACCGTCAACGAGAAGCCATGGCCCAGATGCCGCAACCGGCCCACGCGGTAGCGCGGTCGGTCGGCACGAGAAGCCCTAAGAACGGTGCGGCTGGGGAATACACCCGTGGGCCGTTCAGGGAGCGGAATCGCCTGCCGACCCGAGACGACGTACTGTCTGATCGCACGGCTAATCGGTAATGGCCGCCAGGAGGACGCGTGGTTACGGACACCGGCCAGCAGGCCGACCGAACGCTAGAAGAGCTCGTACACGTCGCCAAGCAGGTGAGCGCGGCCGTGCAGACGGTGATCACCGGCAAGCCGATGGCGGTTCGCCTCGCCCTGACCGTACTGCTGGCCGAGGGCCACATCCTGATCGAGGACGTGCCGGGCGTCGGGAAGACTCAGCTGGCCAAGGCGCTCGCCAGGTCCATCGACTGCTCGGTGCGGCGGGTGCAGTTCACCCCGGACCTGCTGCCCAGCGATATCACTGGCGTGAGCGCCTACAACCAGGAATTGCGGCAATTCGAATTCAAGCCTGGGCCGATATTTGCCAATGTCGTTCTCGGCGACGAGATCAACAGGGCGTCGCCGAAGACGCAGTCAGCGCTGCTGGAGTCGATGGAGGAGCGCCAGGTCACCGTCGACGGCACCACCTACCAGCTCGACCGGCCGTTCATGGTGATGGCGACCCAGAACCCGGTTGAGATGGAGGGCACATACCCGCTGCCCGAGGCGCAGCGGGACAGGTTCATGGCCAGAATCGCCATCGGCTACCCCGACCGCGCGGCTGAACTCTCCATGCTCGACGTGCACGGCTCAAGCTCGCCTCTCGACGAGCTCAAGCCGGTGGCGCACGCGAGCGATGTGCGCGCGCTCGTCGCCGCGGTCCGCGAGGTGCACGTTTCCGGCTCCATCCGGCAGTACATCATCGACCTGGTCAATGCCACCAGGAACGCCGCCGAGCTGAGGCTCGGCGCGTCACCGCGGGCCGCGCTGCACCTGCTGCGGGCGAGCCGCGCGCACGCCGCGCTCGATGAGCGCGACTTCGTGCTGCCCGACGACGTCCAAGCGCTGGCGGTGCCGGTGCTCGCGCATCGCCTGCTGCCGAGCGCCGAGGCCATGGTCGGCCGCAGCCTGCCCGATCAGGTGCTCGCGAACCTGATCCGGCGGCTCCCGCTGCCGTCCAGGTAGGCGACCTAGACTCAGGGCAAGGCCGCCGGAAGGACACGTCATGCGGACCTCGTTGCTCGCCGGGATGACGACACGCGGCATCGCGTTCCTGACCGCAGGGATCGTGGCGGTGGTGACCGGATATCTCCTCGGGGAACGAGGCCTGCTGTCCGTCGGCATCGCGCTCACGGCGCTGCCGCTGCTCGCCGCGCTGGCTGCACGCCGCGGCCAGTACCGGCTGAGCACTGCCCGGTTCATCACCCCGCCGCGGGTGCCCACCGGCCACACCGCAACGGTGACACTGCGGCTGGAGAACATCTCCAGGGCACCGACCGGGCTGCTGCTTGCCGAGGACGCCGTCCCGTACGCGCTCGGAACTAGGCCGCGATACGTGCTGGACAAGATTGAACGGCGCGGCATGCGCGAGCTCACCTACCCGCTCAGGTCTGACCTGCGCGGCAAGTTCGAGATCGGACCGCTCCAGCTGCGGGTGACCGACTCGTTCGGGCTGGTGGAACTCACCCGGGCGGCATCCGGGCGGACTCCATTCGTGGTGACCCCTCGAGTCGTTCCGCTCTCGCGGGCCGTTCTCAGCCGAAGCTGGGCCGGCGAGGGCGACGGCCGGTCCCGGCTGTCCTCCACCGCGGGCGAGGACGATGTCATCCCGCGCGAGTACCGAGACGGCGATGAACTGCGACGCGTGCACTGGCGATCCACGGCGCGGTATGGCGAGCTGATGGTGCGCCGGGAGGAGCAGCGCTGGCGCAACCGGGCGACAATCTTGCTCGACACCCGGTCTATGTCGCATCTGGGCTCGGGGACTGCCTCATCCTTCGAGACAGCCGTGAGCGCGGCCGCGTCGGTTGGCGTGCACATAGTGCAGGAAGGGCTGACCGGGCAGTTCATCTCCGATGGCGAGGTGATCCGCGGCGGCCCGCTGTTCCAGGACGTGCTTCTGGACATGCTCGCCGTGGCCCGGCCGTCCGCGCGGCGCAACCTGGACCGCGCGTTCTCCGAGCTGAGGACGTCTAGCGGAGTGATCATCGCCATCATGGGCCGGCTGCCGGCCGGGGAGGCGCGGCAGCTCGCGGCCTGTCGTACCGAGGGCAGCCAGGGTCTAGCGCTGCTGCTCGACGTCGCCAGCTGGGCGGACGCGAGCGGCAGTACGCCGGCCGGCAGCGCCGCGAGCGACGCGGCAACGGCAACCGCCGGAACCGGCAGCGCAGCAGCTGCCAGTGCTGCAGCTAGCAGTGTTGCAGCTAACAGTGCAGCAAACGGCTCGGCCGCGACCGGCGGCGCGGCAGACCTCGCCGTCAACGGGAGCGCGCGAGTGCACGCAACCGACGCGAGCGCGCCGACGGCCAGCGACGCCGGCCAGGCCGCAGCCGACAGCGGTACACCACAGACCGAGGCAGCCGGCCCCGTGGAGTCCGGCAGCCCGGCTGACCGCCGGCCGGCTGGTCGGCCCGGCGCGGGGCGGCCACGCGAGACAGCAGCCGCCGAAGCAATCCTGCGCGCAGCCGGCTGGCGGGTCGCCGTCCTCACCGCCAGTACGCCGCTCGCGACCGCCTGGCGACAGCTGTCAGTGCCGCCAACTACGCCGCTTCCGCGCCCGCACGCCGCGTTCGGCGAGTCGGCGCGGGCCGCCGAGGCGGGGACCGGGCAGCCAGCATGAACCTGCGCATACCCATCACGGCAACTGTCGCCGTTGTGCTGGCGTCGTTCTCGCTGAGCACCGTGCTCGCGGGCAATGGCTGGCTCGGCGCCGGGATCGGCGCCGTGGTCGTGGTCACCGCTACCGGCCTCGCGACCAGGATGCCAGGACCCCGATCTGCGCTCATAGCCACGGTAGCCGTGCTGATCGCCGTCGTCCCGCTGCTGTTCGGGCACACCTGGCCACTACTGATCACCGGGCTAGTGCTGGTCGCCGCGACAGCCGCCAGCGCCACGGGCGTCCGCTGGCTGAGCGGCTTCGCCGTCCTCGCGGCGTACCTGGCGACGCTGCTGATCTTCCTGAACTTGGTCTTCGCCAGCAAGCCGTCGTTCGGCCATGTGATCCCGAGCTATGACTCAGTGACCCAACTCGGCCGCATGGTCAGCAGCGCCTTCGCCGAGTTCCGGTATTCACCACCGGTACCCGACACCCGACCCGTGAGCCTGGTCGGGGCGGGCGGAATCGGCCTCGTCGCGATCATGGTCGACATTCTCGCAGTCCGGATGCGGCGGCCCGCCGTGGCCGGGCTGCCGCTGCTCGTGCTGTTCTGCGTGCCGGTGGCCAGCACCGTCAAGACCTTCGGCCCGCTGCAGACGGTCACCTTCGCGCTGGGCTTGACCGGCTTCCTGACGCTGCTGTCCACAGCGGGCCGGGAGCGGGTGCGGATGTGGGGAAGGCTGGTCACGTTCCGGTACATCCAGCCGCTCGACGAGACCGGCGCCGGGCCGGACACAAGGGATCTTGCGGCCTCGGGCCGCCGGATCGGACTGGCGGCGGTGTGCCTGGCTGTGCTCGTCCCGGTGGTGCTGCCGGTCGTGCGTACTCACGACGTCTTCGGCACGACGGGCACGGGCTCCGCCTCCTCCTCCGTTGCGGGCGCGGGTGTGGGCGGCGGCACTCTCGACGCAATGCTCGGGGTGCAGCGCGCCCTGCAGGAGAGAACACCACAGCCGGTCCTGACCTACACGACGACCGCTGCTGTCCCGTCCCAGCAGTACTTCCAGCTCTTCGTGCTGAACTACAACGGTCGTCAGGACGCATGGCTGGCGCAGTTCAATGGCCGCCTCGCGGACCAGCGAGCGCCTGGCTCCCAACTGCCGTATGGCCCATCGGGCCAGCTGGCCAGCACTCCCGCCGCCACCGTCACCACCACGGTCACGCTCGCGAGGGACCAGTCGCAGGCGGCCGGCCTGGAGGGCTTCTTGCCGGTGCCGTATGCGCCGGTAAGGCTGCGGGCCGAGACCCCCGGCTGGGCGGAGCTATCAGGTTCGCTCATGCTCTATAACCCCGCCGAGCCGCTAGCCGGCATGCGGTACACAGTCACCAGCCGTGAGGCCGACCCCACGCCAGCCAACATCAACAGCGCTACCGCGCTAGGCGGCAGCCCGACTTCGATCCTGACCGAGTACGGCGCCTATACCGGCCCGGATGTCTCGCGCCTGGCGGCGATCGCGCGTCAGCACACCGCCGGCGCGGCGACCCCGCTGCAGGCGGCGGCGGACCTGCAGGCCTGGTTCCAGTCCGGCAGCTTCAGCTACACCCTCAACCCGAACCTGCCTGCCTCGCACTGGCTGGTGACGTTCCTGACCACCGACCACCGGGGCTATTGCCAGCAGTTTGCATGGGCATTCGCGGTGCTGGCCAGGCTGGTCGGCATCCCGTCCCGGATTGCGGTCGGCTACACCGGCGGCTCGCCTGGTCGAAACGGCACCTGGAAGGTGACGACCGCCGACACGCACGCCTGGCCCGAACTCTATTTTCCCAGCGTGGGCTGGCTTCGGTTTGAGCCGACCCCGCACGGCGGACGTGGGCAGGGCACGGCGACCGCGCCCGCGTACGCAGCCTCCCCAGGCCGCAGCGCTTCGAAGGCCCCGGCAGCCGGGACGGCTAGCGGGGCGCGCGGATCCGCGGCCGCCGGACAGGCTGCAAAAAACGCCGGCGGCCTCAACCGGTTCTTGCGCGGGGGCGCGGGGGTTGCGGGTCAGGCAGCTGCCGGTGGCGCCGGCTTGGGACTGGCCATCGGCCTGTCGGTGCTGCTGCTGGTGGTGCTGAGCGGCCCTGCGGTCGCGCGCCGACTCACCCGTCGGCGGCGCTGGCTGGCCGCCTCGACGGACGCGGGAGCGGCCAGCGCCGCCTGGCTTGAGCTAACCGACGACCTAGCCGACTACGGCCTGAGCCGCGGACCGGGCGAGACTCCCCGAGCGGTGGCGAGGCGCGTCGTCAGGGAGGCCAGCCTCGACTCCGCCGCTGCACTGGCCCTCAGCCGGATCGCCGGGGCTGCCGAGCGAGCCCAGTACGCCAGGCTCGCCCGACCGGGCACCGGCCTCCCAGCCGACGCGCTGCTGGTCCGCAGGGCAATCGCCCGCTCGGTGCCGACCAGCCGCCGGATCCGGGCCCAGCTGCTGCCCCCGTCGACGCTGGCAGCAGCTCAGCACCTGTTGCAGCGGGCAGGCGACATGCTCGGCTGGCTGGACACTTCCTGGCCAGCCCTGCGGCGCCAGCTGCGCCGCGGCGAGAACTGAGCCCGATAACCTGCCCAGACCTGGACCCGGCCCGGCCGAGCCGGCCGCCGGTGCCGCTGCTACCGGCTGTTGCCTTCCTGGCGACGGCGCCATCGCTCTTCGAGGCGCTCCATCAATCCAGAGCCAGCGGCAGACTTCGCCGCCTTCGCTGATCTGCGCCGCCGCTTGCGGTCTGCCAGCACCGTCGCCGCCATCCGGCGGTAGCTCGCGATGGCCCAGATGCCACTGAGCAGCATGACCACGAAGCCAGCGGCGGACAGCCAGGGGTACTTCAGGAAGAGGCCGGCCACGAGCATGCCCGCGCCGATCAAGAACCCGAGGGAAGCCTGCAGTACCCTGCGGCGGTAGTGCACCCTGGGGTCTTTAGCGCGCATTGCCCGGGCGAGCCGCGGATGATCGGCATAGAGCGCCTGCTCAATCTGCTCGAGCTGGCGCTGCTCGTGCTCAGAGAGCGGCACTGCGCCTCCCATTAACCTGGCCGAATGCTCTCCGCACCATGGCCTTGCTTTACGCCCAGAATACGAGCGCCGGGGCGCCCTGTGGAAGGGTACACGGCTGTACGGACCAATCAGGTGTGTCCTAGTTACGCTCGGTAACAGCCGGTATGCCCGGCCGGGCACGGTCGATGAGGGTAGCGGGCCGCACCGCGTCGGGGCCGAATCTCCCGGAAATGCGGTCCAGTGCGGATTCCGCCTCGCGCCATGAGGAGGTGCGCTCCCCCAGTGCCAGCTGCGTAGCTGCGGACGCCGCCGGCACCAGGCCGGCCACGCGGACCCCGACCAGCCGGATCCGGGTCTGCGCGCTCAGCCCGGAGGCAGCGTAGAGGGCGCACGCGGTGGCATAGATCTGCTGCGTCTCACAGGCGGCCTCCGGCAGCGTCCTGGACCGCGTTATGGTCGCAAAGTCAGATTTACGAAGCTTGATGCTGATCGTCCGGCCAGCCAGGCCGGACGATCGCAGCGCCCGGGCGGTCCGCCGGGACAGCCGCAGCAACTCCCGTCGCACAACCGCCGGGTCGGCGACGTCGACCTCGAATGTCTCCTCTGCGCCGACGCTCTTCTCCCGCACGGATGACTCGACCGCCCGGTCGTCCTGCCCGCTCGCGAGCGCGTGCAGGTGCGCGGCCGCAGCCCTGCCGACGTCTCGCTCGAGCGCGGCGAGCGGGGTGGCGGCGATATCGCCGACGGTGCGCAGCCCGAGCCGGGCGAGGACCAGCCGTGTCTTATCGCCGACGCCCCACAGGGCCGACACCGGCAGCGGGTGCAGAAACTCGAGCGCCGCGCCGGCCGGGATGACCAGCAGCCCGTCTGGCTTGCACTGCACGGACGCGAGCTTGGCCAGGAACTTGTTCGTCGCCACTCCGACCGAGCATGTGATCTGCTGCTGCTCAGCCACGCGCGCTCTGATCAGCTGCCCGATGCTGGCGGGCGAGCCGAGCAGCCTGGTCGCCCCGGACACGTCCAGGAACGCCTCATCCAGCGACAGCGGCTGCACGAGCGGGGTCACGCCCCGGAAGATCGCCATAACCTCTTTCGACACCGCGCCGTACAGACCGTGCCGGGGTGGTATCAGCGTCGCCTGGGGGCATAGCCGACGGGCCCGGGCCATCGGCATCGCCGAGCGCACCCCGAAGACACGCGCCTGGTAGGTGGCCGACAGGACGACGCTGCGGCCGGCGAGCCCGCCGACGATCACCGGTTTCCCGGCCAGCTCGGGCCGGTCCCTGACCTCCACGCTGGCATAGAAGGCGTCCATGTCGACGTGCAGGATGTGGCAGCCGGAGTCGTCCACGGGTCCGCTCATCTGTCACCCGCCACCGTGCCACCCGCCACCGTGCCACCCGCTAGCTGGCCGTGCAGCTGCTCTCAGCCTGACTGTAGCGGCTGGCGCCGACATTCCTGGCCGCGGCGCACCTGGCCGCGGCGTCGCTCTGGACGGGCACGAGACGAGCACCCGGTGCCCGGCTGCGTCAGTTCGGCGGCGGGTTCGGCTCGGCCAGCCGCTGCCCGCTCTTGACCTCTAGGAGGCCGCCAAGCAGGCCGTTCACGAAGCCGGGCGAGTCGTCGGTGGACAGAGTGCCGGCCAGCACCACCGCCTCGCTGATGGCTACCGCATCGGGCACATCATCGCGCCACATCAGCTCGTACGCCCCGATCCGGAGGATGTTCCGGTCTACGGCAGGCATCCGGTCCAGTGTCCAGCCCTGGGCGTGCGCAGCCAGCAGATCGTCGATCTGGTCAGCGTGTTCCTGCACGCCGCGCACCAGTTCGGCGGCGTAGGCAACCACCGGGGGGTCGGCCGCAGCGACGCGCTCCGCCAGCAGGTCAAGCACTGGCTCACCGCGCACATCTGCCTCGAACAAGATGTCCAGTGCCCGCTTGCGGGCCTTGCTGCGAGCTGCCATGCGGGCGCGGCGATCAGGCCCGGCCGAGATAGTCGCCAGTGCGCGTGTCGACCCTGACCTTCTCGCCGGTGGTGATGAACAGCGGCACCTGAATCTGCGCACCGGTCTCCAGCGTGGCTGGCTTGGTGCCGCCAGTCGATCGGTCGCCCTGCAGGCCAGGATCGGTGTGCTGGACGGTCAGCTCAACTGCGGCCGGCAACTCGATGTACAGCGGAGTGCCGTTGTTGAAAGCGATCGTGACCATCTGCTCTTCGAGCAGGTAATTGGCTGCGTCACCGACGACCGCCGCCGGGATGTGCGGCTGGTCGTAGTCGGTGGTGTCCATGAAGACGAAGTCGTCGCCTTCCCGGTACAGGTACTGCATCTCGCGCTTGTCGACGGTGGCGACTTCCACCCGCACGCCGGCGTTGAACGTCCTGTCCACGACCTTGCCGGACAGCACGTTCTTCAGCTTGGTGCGCACGAATGCGCCGCCCTTCCCGGGCTTGACGTGCTGGAAGTCCACCACGCTCCAGAGCGCGCCGTCGATGCTCAGCGTCATGCCGTTCTTCAGGTCGTTGGTGGTGGCCACGGCTTAGTGTCTCCCGCATGCGTCCGGGACCACCGTGCTGGCGTCACAGCACGAGCAAGTCCCTGGTGGTCGTGATGAGCGTCTCGGGTCCCGCCGCTCGGATCACGAGCGTGTCCTCGATCCTGACACCGCCCTTGCCAGGCAGGTAGACCCCAGGCTCGACGGTGACGGAAACCCTGTCAGCGAGTCTACCTGTCCGGCCAGGTCCCATCATCGGCGCTTCGTGCACCTCCAGGCCCACGCCGTGGCCCAAGCCATGCCCGAAATGCTCGGCATGCCCGGCCGTGCTGATGATGTCACGCGCGGCCGCGTCCACGTCGGCCACCTCGGCGCCGACCCTGGCGGCCGCGACCCCGGCCGCCTGCGCTGCCGCGACTAGGTCGTAGATCTCGTGCTGCCACGCCGCCACCGGCCCGAGCGCCACCGTCCTGGTCATGTCCGCGTGGTAGCCGCCGTGCCGGGCGCCGCAGTCCACGGTGATCAGGTCGCCGCGCTCGAGCCTGCGGCTGCCCGGCGAATGATGCGGGATCGCGCCGTTGGGACCGCTGGCCACGATGGTGTCGAAGGCAACACCTCCGGCACCCAGATCAACCATGGCCCGCTCGATCAGCACAGCGAGCTCGCGCTCGGTTCGGCCTGGTTCGATCGCGCCGAGCACCGCGGCGAAAGCCTGGTCGGTTATCGCGCACGCCGTGGCCAGCAAGCCGATCTCAGTCTCGTCCTTGATCATCCGCAGGCTCTCGACGACGCGCCCGAGCGGCACCAGCCTGGGCGTGTCCGGCAGCGCCGTCAGGGCCGAGTGCTGCTCGACCGTCATCTGGTGTGCCTCGAAGGCCAGCGTGCGCCAGCCACGTCCGGCCGCCAGGCTCACCAGTGCAGGCTCCAGCTGCCGCTCGACCTCGATCTCGAGGTCCGGGCAATCCCTCTCTGCAGTCTCCGCGTACCGGAAGTCGGTGCCGAGCAAGGCCGGCCCGTCGGCTGGCAGCAGCATGGCCATGTTGGAGCTGACAAGTCCGGAGAGGTAACGAACGTTCTCCGGAACGGTGATGAGCGCGCCATCGGCGCCCGATTCGGCGATCTTCAGCTGCGCCAGGGCGCGGCGGGCGACGTGAATCTCTGGCATGCGAGGACTCTAGTGAGCCGGGGAGCTTAAGTCCTCCCCCGGCACGTCGTCGCCGACGATCACCCCGCCGCCGCGGCTCCAGGTCAGATAGCGCCAGCTCAGGTTCACGAGCGTGACCACCCGGTTCCGGTTACCGAGCAGATAGAACAAGTGCAGCCCCAGCCAGGTGAGCCACGCCAGCGTGCCGCGCAGCTGCAGGCCCCGCGGCAGCTCTACGACGGCCGACCGGCGGCCGATGGTGGCCATGATGCCCTTGTCGTGGTAGGCGAACGGCACCGTCGGCTGCCCGGCCATCAGCCGCATGATCTGATCGGCGGCGTGCCTGCCTTGCTGGATGGCTGGCTGAGCCAGCTGCGGCACCGGGTTGTCCTCAGTCACTGCCACATCGCCCACGGCAAATACCCGGTCTTGCCCGATGACGCGCAGGTCGGGCTCCACGTCGATCCGGCCGCCGCGACCGCGGACGAGCCCGGCGTCCCACGCAGCATCAGGCGCGGCCACGCCAGCCGCCCACACCGTGATGTCGCTGCGCAGCCTGCTGCCGTCGGCGAGCAGGACCGAGTCTGCCGTCACTTCCTTGATGGTCGTGTCCAGCAGGACCTCGACGCCCCGGTTGACCAGCTGCTGCCTGGTGTACTCGCGCTGCCGGCCGTGGTAAGGCGCGAGCAGGGCCGGACCCATCTCGATCAGCCGCACGCGCATTCTGTCGATGTCAATCTCGGGGAACGCGGCCGGCAGCGCGATGTTGCGCAGCTCGGCTACCGTGCCGGCCAGCTCGACTCCGGTCGCGCCGCCGCCGACCACGGTGATGTCAAGCTCCTGGTCAGCCGGGCCCTCATTGCGGCGCTCGAACTCATACAGCAGGTGGTTGCGCAGCGCGACCGCATCCCGCCTGGTGTACAGGCTCCAGCTGTGCTCCGCGGCTCCGGCGACGCCGAAGTAGGCCGCGCCCACGCCGGTGGCGATGATCAGGTAGTCGTAACCAACCTCTGCGCCCTCAGCCAGCAGCACCCGCCGGTGCTCCAGATCAAGGTCGGCCAGCTCACCCTTGCGGTAACTGGCGCCGGTCTTCGAGGTCAGCATCCACAGCGGGTAGGCCACGTCGGCCGATGTCAGGCCGGCGGTGGCCACCTGGTAGAGCAGCGGCTGGAAGGTGCTATACAGGTGGCCGTCCACCAGCGTCACC
>Ga0187807_1000655_pt1 | contig 11026 bp, 12 predicted proteins | sample NC_wetland_sal_i_4_FD_132432 | JGI IMG/M metagenome (GOLD analysis project Ga0187807, IMG submission 132432) | Wetland sediment microbial communities from Neuse River Estuary, North Carolina, USA - ASW_2 | ecosystem: Environmental > Aquatic > Freshwater > Wetlands > Sediment | place: USA: North...
GTGGCGCAGCGGTTTGATCGCGGTCCTGATCGCGGCCGTCGGGCTTATCGCGATCTATGACTTTCTCTTTCACTAGCCCGGTCAGGTCGGCGCGCCATCACCCGGTGTCGCGTCATGCCGCCCACCCCACAGCGGGTCTGGCACGGTTGTACTAGCGTTCGGATGGTCGCGCCAGGATTCGGAGGCCAGATGATGTCGGGTGCCGACCTGCTCGTGGACGGCTTCGGCCGGATCCGCGAGATCGTGCATGACGTGCTGGACGGACTGGACGAGGCCGAGCTGCTGTACCAGGTCGACCCGGACGCTAACTCGATCTGCTGGCAGGTCTGGCACCTCACCAGGGTCCAGGATGACCACGTAGCCGCCGCCGGCGGGCTAACGCAGGTGTGGCTGTCCGGCTGGGAGGAGCGATTCGGCCTGCCGCTGGACCCCGCGGACACCGGCTGGGGCCACGGCTCGGATGAGGTGGCCGTCGTCCGGGTGCCTGCCGACTTGCTGGCCGGCTACCACGACGCGACGTATGAGCAGACGATCTCGCTCGTGTCCGGGCTGACCGACGCGGACCTGACGCGGATCGTGGACCGTGCCTGGAACCCTCCGGTGACGCTGGCCGTGCGACTGGTGAGCGTGCTGGCGGACGACCTACAGCACGCCGGCCAGGCCGCCTTCATCCGCGGGCTGATCGAACGCCGCGGCTAACCAGGCAACTGCGCCTGGGCCGAGGGTGCCCGCGGCTTCCTCCCGCCGAGGTTTCACGTTCTGTTCGCAGCCTGGCCACGGGCCGGAAACAGTTGAGCGCTAGAAAAGTTGACAGACTCAATCGATCGGTCTAGCGTTTGAGCTACTCAATCTTTTATGCGCTCAAGCAGCGTCAGGATCGCGCCGGCGCCACGCCGGAGCAGCACCAACGGAGTGTCAGCAGTGACCGATCAGTCCACCGAGGAGCGGCAGCAGACCTGGGAGGTCGCTGACAGCTTCTTCGAACTGATCGGGCACATCATCGGCCAGGCCGAGCAGCTAGCCCAGCAATTCGGCGTCCCGGCACCCTTCATCAAGGCACTGCACATCCTGGACTGCCCGCTGGCGATGAAAGACCTCGGCAAGCGGATGCACTGCGACCCGTCCTTCGTCACCCTCGTGGCCGACATGCTCGAGAAACGCGGGCTGGCACGCCGCGAGCCCCATCCGGCCGACCGCCGGGTCAAGAACGTCGTGCTCACCGAGGACGGGGTGGCGCTGAAGCAACGGCTCGAGGCTGAGATAACCGCCCGGATGCCGTGGAACCGCGCCCTATCCGCTGACGAGCGCTCCCAACTGCTTGCCCTGATCCGCAAGATGCTCAGCACCGACGCACAAGGCGCGCCCGCGACGGGGGTGGTCGCGCCGGACGTCATGCACGGGCCACTGACGAGCCTGCTCGTCAGTGCACTGCAAGACAGTGCCGCGCACGAACAGGCGCGCAGTGCCGAGCCAGGCAACGCCCCGGCTGTCGCGGGGGAGGTGACCAGCGCAGTGAGCGATGCCTCGGCAGTCGGCTAGGCCGCCCCGAGTCTGCGCTCGCGCCTTAATCCGCCATCGCACAGGACCCGAGGGGCACGGGGCCCTAGATCCGGGCGGCCAAAACGGGCCGGCCTGGGCTGCTGCGCAACCAAGCACCTACGCCCTGGCAGCGCCACGTCACGCAGACGCGTGCCGCGTCGTCTGCCTGAAGTAAGGCCACAAGCAATCAGCACTGCGTACGTGCGGTCATAGATCGCAGCGAAGGAGTAACGCTCGACATGTCTGCCAAGTCACCGGGCCTGGCGCCATCAGGCAGCGAAGCCGTCACCACCGGCCGCGCTGGCGCGGTCGCCAGCCCGGCCCACCGGCACCTCGGCCTCGCCCTGGTGGTCATCGCCGCGGCCCAACTGATGGTGGTGCTCGACGCGACCATCGTGAACGTCGCGCTACCGCACATCCAGCATGCACTCGGCTTCTCCGACTCCGGCCTTGAGTGGGTGGTCAACGCCTACGCACTAACCTTCGGCGGCTTCCTGCTGCTGGGTGGCCGAGCCGGCGACATTCTCGGCCGGCGAAGAATCTTCATCGCCGGGATCATCCTGTTCTCGCTCGCGTCCCTGCTCGGCGGGTTCGCAACGAGCGAGGGCTGGCTGCTCGCCGCCCGAGCGGTTCAGGGACTCGGCGGCGCGATCATCGCGCCCACCTCGCTGTCGCTGGTGACGACCACGTTCCCGGAGGGTCCGCAGCGGAACCGAGCGTTCGCCGTCGTTTCAGCCATGGCCATCGGCGGGGCCGCCATCGGCCTCATCGCGGGCGGTTTGCTCACCACCTACGCGTCCTGGCGCTGGGTGCTGTTCGTGAACGTGCCGATCGGCATCCTGGTGGCGCTGGTCGCCCCGCGGGTGCTGGCTGAGTCGGAGCGGCACACCGGCCGGTTCGACCTGCCGGGCGCGATTACCGGCACCGGCGGCCTGACTGCGCTGGTCTACGGCCTGTCCAACGCGGCCACCACCCAGAACGGTGTCTCACACTGGGGTGACACGAAGGTGATCGCGTCGCTAGCAGCAGCCGCGGTGCTGCTCACGACCTTCGTGTTCATCGAGTCGCGGAGCACGCACGCACTGCTCCCGCTGCGGATATTCCGCAACCGGGACCGGTCAGGCGCGAACCTCATCCTCCTGTGCATCGGCACGGCGATGTTCGGGCTGTTCTTCTTCCTGACCATCTTCGTCCAGACCGTCTGGGGATATAGCGCCCTCAAGACCGGCATCGCGTACCTGCCGATGGTCGGCGCCATCATGGCCATGGCGGGCGTCAGCGCCGCGCTGGTCGGGCGCATCGGCGCCCGGCCGATCCTCATCGCCGGCACGATGCTGTCGGCTGCCGGCATGTTCTGGCTGTCGCGGATCAGCGCCGACAGCAGCTACGCGGGCAGCCTGCTCGGCCCGATGCTGGTGACTGGGGTCGGCCTCGGCAGCCTCTTCATGCCGCTGTTCCTGGTCGCGCTGTCGAAGGTGGACGAGCGGGACGCGGGCCTGGCCTCCAGCCTGGTCAACACCGGTCAGCAGGTCGGCGGCTCGATTGGCCTGGCCATCCTCGGCACCGTCGCCTGGACCGTGGTCGCCAATACCATCGCCAGCTCGGTCGCAGCGGCTAAGGCCACGGCCGCGCACGCCGCTGCGGCAGGCCACGCCATCACACCAACCCCGCACCAGCTCGCGCTCGCGCAGAAGGCGATCGCCGGCCACGCGCTCGCCACCGGTTTCTCTCGCGGGTTTTTGGTCTCGGCCGGCATCATGACCCTGGCGCTCGTCATCACCCTGGTGATGATCCGGGTCAAGCGTGCCGACCTCGCAGGCGCGACGCCGCCGATGCCGGGCTAAGGAAGGGAACGAGGCCTGGCGCGGCCGGTCAGGCATTTCACAGAGGCAGGGCCCGGCCGGGCCCTGCCTCGTTGTTTGAAGCGAGATCACCCCCAGCGATGGCGCGTTCCGGTTGCTAATTTGCTAGCATTCTAACCTATGCAAGATCCTCGTACCGAGAAGACAGGCAAGGTCCAGTTCAACGTGTATCTGCCGGCCGGCCTCGTACGGCAGGTCAAGCACCAGGCGATCGACGAGGGAACCAGCCTGTCCGTGCTCGTCGAGCGCGCGCTTGCGGAGTACCTGGGACGACACAAGGAGAGCGAATGACCGGGATCGTAGTCAGGCCGGTGCGCTTCACCAGCCACCTGCCCGAGATGCAGCACTTCCTCGAACTGCTCGGCCTGCGGCCGTGGATCGTCGCGGACGGTGGCGGGTGGCGCGACCTGGCGTGCGGCGGCGGCCGGGTCGCCTTGCACGACGCGGCAACCTCGGACACCGGGGGCCAGCCCGGACAGACCACGCTGGCCTTTGAAGCAGCCGACGTCACCGAGCTCGCCAACCGCCTCACCGCTGCCGGAGTCCCTGGAGTGACCGTGTCCGACGAGGCCTACGGCCGGGTACTGACCTGCCAGGACCCGGAGGGTGCGACCGTCGCGATCGACGAGCGAGTCTCCGACCTGTACGGGTACCAGTTCCGCGGTGAGCAAGGAGCCTCGAAGTCGCTGCGGGTCATGCCGGTCCGGTTTGCCGACCCGGCCGGGCCGTACGGAGCGTTCCTGCAGGCGCTCGGGCTGCGGCCGGCCGGCGAGATCAACCCGTACTACGTGAACTTCCTGGCCGACGGCGGAGCCCAGGGCCAGGTGGGCCTCCACCACGTCTTCAGCGACGAGCTGCCGATCGTGCGCGGCGAGCACTCCCCCGCGGTGCAGCTGACCTTCCAGTCCGCTGAGCCGCTCGAGCAGATCGCGGATCGCCTGTCAGCCGCAGGCTTCGAGCCCGGCATCCTCGTCGAGGATTTCGGCTCGCTGCTGCACGTCAGGGACCCGGACGGTCAGGAGGTCCAGGTGCACACCGAGGCCGCCCAGGCCTGACCGCTGGCGGGGGGTTCGGGGGTCGTCCCCCCGGGCTAGCGCCGTGCCGGAGCGCGCCAGCGCCTAGGGAAGGCGGTGCTGGAGGTCGTGGTAGCCGGCCGACGCCCGGGCCTCGTCCAGCCGGCCGCCGGCCTGCACGGCGGCGCGGATCCGCTCTTCGCCGTCGGCGATCTCGCGCGCGACGCCCAGCACCTCCTCGGCCCTGCTCGCCGGGACGGCGACCAGGCCGTCCGCGCCACCCACCAGCACATCGCCGGGCTCGATCCGGACACCGCCGACGCTCACCGGGACCTGGTAGGCGTCTGCCTGCACCCGGTCCTTGCCGGTTCGCATCCAGTAGCCGCGACTAAAGATCGGGTAGCCGACCTCGAGACTGCGGCTGCTGTCCCGGCATACGCCATCGATGACGGTGCCGGGCAGGCCCATCCGGTGCGCGGTGACGGTGAGCAGGTCGCCCCAGACCGTCGCGTCCAGGCGCCCTGCGTTGTCGAGCACCGGAACCTGGCCCGGCTCCAGATCGTCGATGTAATCGCCGACGGTGCCCCGGCTCAGGCCGACCGGCACGTACCGGACCGTGAATGCCCGGCCGGCCAGGCGGAAGGTCCGGTCCAGCGGGCGGAGGCCCGCGCACTGGCCCGCGATGCCGAGCCGGTCGAGAGCGTCGCTGACAAGGCTGACATCCAGCGCGGCGAAGCCTGCCACCAGCGGATCGCCGGGTCGAGCCGAAGCGGTCACGGAAGCTCCTTCCTCGCGGCCAGCATCTGCTCGTAGTCTGCCGACAACACCAGGGAGGCGGGCTCGCCGGCCCGCAGCCGGCTGGCCATGGCAGCCTCCCTCGCTGCGATGCGCTCCGCGGCAGCGATGATGTCCCCCGCGGGCCCGGCAGGCAGGAACACCACGCCGCTGCCGTCGGCCACCACTAGGTCGCCCGGCGCCACCGCCACTCCAGAGATATGTACCGGCGTGTTCCAGGCGATCTCACCGTGCCTGCCCCGGGCGGTCGCCGGGACGGCGGCCAGGGCGTAGACCGGCAGATCGAGGGCGACGCACTCGTCAACGTCTCGGCACGCACCGTCCACGATCACGCCCCCGACCTGCCGGACCGTGGCGGCCACGGACAACACTCCGCCCCAGCCGGCCGCGTCCATCCGGCCGCCGGCCGCGACCACGATGACGTCGCCGGGATTCGCGGCCTCGATCGCCGCCGTCCCGAGGTGCCGCCCGCTGCGGCCGCTCCCGCCTGCCGGGCCAAGCAGCACCGTGATGACGGGTCCGGTCACGCGGCGCCCGACAGTCAGACTACGCAGGCCATGTGCGACGCCCGAGATCCCTAGCTGGTCCATGGCGTCCGAGCAGGCGCAGGAGTCCAGCGCTGCTAGCCGCGGCAGCAGGCCGGAGATCGCGCTCAGCTCGGCCATGCCTGGTGGGCTACCCGGGCGACGAGTTCCAGCTTGGCCCGCTGCCCGGCTTCAGACACCGGGTTATCGGCGGGTACCGACGCAAACCCGCACTGGGTGCTGATCGCTAGCTCGGACAGCGGCTTGACCTGCGCTGCCTCGCCGATCCGCGCCTCGACATCCGCCTCGGCCTCGAGCCGGTCCGACTTCGTCGTGAGCAGGCCGAGCACAACCACCGTGCCGGGCCGCACGTCCGCGAGCGGCTCGAACGACCCGGCCCGGTCAGAGTCGTACTCCAGCAGCAGCCGGTCGAAGCTCAGCCGAGGGAACAGCAGCCCGGAAATTGCGCCGTATCCGCCGACCGAGTGCCAGGCCCCGCCTGGCCCGTTACCCCGGCAGATGTGCAGCGCCGTGGTAACGCCGCTGATGCCGTCGAACAGCGAGTTGTCCAGCTCGGCGTCGAATGCCGTTTCCGCGTCCGGGTCGCGCCCGTCGGCGGTCATGCGGGCCCGGGTGTCCGGATCGCAGAGCGAGCCGTAGTTGGGCGCGTCCAGCTGAATGTAGTCACAGCCGAGCACGATCAGTTCGCGGACCACGTCGCGCAGGTAGTCGCGGACGTCAGCGAGGAACTCCTCGCAGTCGCGATAGGCCTGCGTCGAGTGCTCTGGCGACCAGTACCGGCGATGGTAGCTGGGCGCGGCCATCGTGAACTTGGTCCTCGCGTGGGCGTGCCCGGCCAGGAATGCATACTCGTCCGCCATCGTGCCGGTGCGCTGGGCGGCGCCGAGCCGTCGCACCACCGCGGGATAGCCGAAGCCACCGCCGCCGGGCCTGCTCGGCTGGGCAGGTGCTGGCCCTGCGACTCCGCCGCGCCAGTTGAGCACCCCGCGGCCCGGGGCAGCGACGAAGGCGTCCACGAAACGAGGCGTCTGCGCCCAGGACAGCCGCCGGACCTCGCCGTCTGTAATCACGTCAAGGCCCGCATCCTCCTGCAGCTGGACGGCAGCGAGAACGGCCTCGTCGAGAACCTTCGCGGCCTCAGCGTCGTCCGGGGCGCTGCGGGCCGCGCGCACGACATCCTCCGTGCGCAGCAGGCTGCCGACCGTTTCCGCCCGTGGCTCGTCGCGCACGGCATTCCCCCTTTCGCAGCGCGGCTCCCAGTTCCGCGCCGGTCAGCGGCTGATCTTGGCCAGGCCGGGTACCACCCGCGCCGGGTTGTCGTTGAAGATCTTTCGCTTGTCCTCTTCTGACAAGAACTCGAAGCTACCGATCACCGGCACCAGGTCGTCGCAGGTACGGCCGGTCTCGGGCCGGACCGCCCGGCCGGATCCCGGCGCCTCGGTGCCGAACACCATCCGGCCCACTCCCCGCTGCTTGATCGCAGCCTCGAGGAAGATGAGGTCATAGCCGCAGGTGTCGTAGAACAGGTTGGCGCTCAGGTCCTTCTGCGCCAAGTGATGATCGCTCGGGATGAACCGGTCGAGCGCCCCGCCGCAGTGACAGATGATCACCCGGAGCTCCGGGAAGCGCTCGAAGACGTCGCCATGGCTCAGGAACTGCCCGGCCAGGTACTGCTCGGTCAGGAAGCCCAGCTGATAGTTGTGCGGCACCACGCGGTACCGCGGATCAAGCGAGTTGGTGCCGTGCACGATGATCGGGATGTCGAGTTCCTGGCACCGCTCGTAGAGCGGGAACCAGTAGGGCTCGTGCATCCCGGGCGTGGTCCGGCGGCCAGCCGGGTCGGGCGACGCGTACGTCGCGACGAAGCCGTACTCGGTCACGCACCGGTTCAGCTCATCCAGGCAGTGCGACATATCGGGAGCGTCGCTGAGCTGCGGCAACGAACACGCGCCCAGGAACCGATCGGGGAAGAAGCCGCATTGCTGGTGGACCATGTCGTTGACATAGCGGCTCCAGGCCGGCACCAGGTGCGGCTCCATCCAGCCCATGGTCAGGAACGGGCGCGGGCCGATGATCTGCACGTCGATATTGCGATCGTCCATGTACTTGACGTGGCCAGCGGCGGCCGTGCGGAAGTCCTCCTCGGTGACCCCAGCCGGCCCGGCGGCCGGCTGGCCGATCGGGCTCGGCATCGAGGTATTGGAGCCCAGCATGAGGATCAGGAACGAGTTGGCCGCCATCGGAACCGACACGTGGCCATGGACATCGAGCACGGGGATGTCGCGATACACAGCTGATCCTCTCCGGGCCTAACCCTCGCGGGCAGGCTCCCAGTAGGCAAAGGCCATGCCGGTTCCCGTGCCCGCAGGGCTGCGGTATCCGGGAACGTAGTCGATGACGGTCGCCGCGATTCCGGCGAGCGCGCCGGCCGCCGCCACCCAGTTCAGTATCTCGGAGTTGCCGGACCGCAGCCGCGCCCGCGGCAGCGTGGTGAGCACGCCAGCATCGTGCTGAGCGATAGCCGACAGGACCCCGCGGTCCAGACCCTCGTCGATGACGAAATGGCTGAGACCGCCGGAGGCGATGATCGCCACGCGCGCGTCCGCGTCCCAGCTCTGCACCGCGCGGCGGAGCACCTGCCCGAGTCCGAAGCACCGTCCCGCGGACGGCACGTTGGGCGGGTAGTAGGTGTTGATGAAGACCGGCACGATGGGCGTCGCGGCCGGGAGCCCGAGGCGGTATCGGGGAAACGTGAAGGCATGGCCCAGGCTGCGCCCGGCCGGCTGCTGCGTGAACAGCGTGATGTCGAAGTCGGCTTCGGTCAGCTGCTCAGCGATGTGCCGGCTCAGGTCCTTGCTAACTGGGTGCTGCTCCGGCTGATCGGCGTGGACGGCCCAGGAAGCAGCCCGGATGCCCTTGGGCAGCCGCTCCAGGGCCTCGCCGGTCGGCGGCATGTCCACGAGCTGGTCGCCGGCGAAGCACGCGAACGCCGGGATGCCGTCGTCGAGGAAGAGCTCCCGCTGGTCGTCGCCGATGACCACGGCGATGTCCGGCTGCGCCTTGGCGAGCCGCCCGGCCAGCGCCTCGATGGCCTCCTGGCAGCGGCGGTACTTCGCCTGCCAGACCGGACCGGCGAGCTGGTCCGCGACGCCAGGATCGGCGAGCGGCAGCTGCTCGGCATAGGTGCGGAACTCCCCGTCCCGGCCAAGCAGCCACGGATGCCGGCGATCCCGGTCCGCGTGGTCGGGCCACATGTCCACGCCCGAGCTCAGCTGGGGCGTGTGCGAGGAGGCGATGCCCACCACGATGTCCGCCATCCCGGCCTCCTCGTCGCGGCTGGAAAGGCGCCACGGACCTACCCGGTCGGGACCGAGCCGAGAGCCGAATGGCTGGCTTGCTGGCTGCCGGACCTAGGGCGAGTTTCAAGCTAGGAAGCCGTCAGATGAGCTGTCAACAGACGTTTCGCCACGCAGTACGGATTTGTGCAGATCGACAGCGAGCCGCAGGCGGAGCCGCTCGGCCACCGCCAATCGGCGAGCTCTGCGCAGCCCGCCGGCGAGCCTCGCGATGAGGTCATTTACCCAGGTCAGAGCCCAGATTTGGCTCCCGCGGTAGGACTCGAACCTACAACCTGCCGGTTAACAGCCGGACGCTCTGCCAATTGAGCTACGCGGGATCGCCAGCGCTCCGTCCCGGTCTTGGCTCGGGTTCGGCGCCGCCGGACCAGGGTAGCGCACCGCAGCGCTCGCTCGCGCGCGGCCAGCCAGGCGCCTGACTCAGACTGGACGGTCCGCTGGACCGGCCGACTTCGTGCATGGACCGACGCCGCGCGGGGCAGTTATCGCAGCAACTTCTGTACAGGGGATGAGGTCCAGATGGGTCTGTATCGGTTGAGCTTCGTCGCAGGATTCGCTGCGGGGTTCGTCGCCGGCGCGCGAGCCGGCCGGGACACCTACGACCAGATCGTCAAGTACGCCCGTCAGGCTGCCGAGCACCCGGCAGTCCAGCAGGCCAGGGGTACCGTGCAGACCCAGGCCACCGGGCTCGCCCAGAAGGTGGGCGGCCAGCTTTCCGACAAGGTGCCGCAGATGGCGCAGACTGCCGCGCAGTCGGTCAGCGGTCGGATTCCGGGCGTGAAGCACCGGAACGGGCACGGCGCTGCTGGCGACAAAGCGGCCGGCGACGGTCATCCTTACGCCAAGAGCAGCGGCACCAACCGGCCAGGCCAGGGGAACGGGCACGGCGCCTAGGCTCCGCCCGATCGCCGCTTGGCACCGCGGCTAGCGATGCAGCAGTCGCACCACGAGCACGACCAGGGCCGCCACGACGACGACGGCCGCCAGGGCCAGCGGCCCTGGGAAGGTTCCGTGTATCACGTGCGTCACGATGGGTGCCTCCAGCGCGGTTGGCCGCAGCTAGCCAAGCCGACTGCGCCGCTCAAGTTTGACAGGTCGACGCTGACCGCAGCCGGCGCAAGCACACGCGCCGAAGGGCCCCGGGGGCGCGGTCAGGCTAGGTACTCCCGCAGCAACTGGGCGCGGCTGGGATGCCGGAGCTTGGCCAGCGTCTTGGACTCGATCTGGCGGATCCGCTCCCTGGTGACCCCGAACTCGCGGCCGACTTCCTCCAGCGTGCGCGGATGACCATCGGTGAGGCCGAACCGCAGCTGGATGATTCGCTGCTCACGCACGTTGAGGTGGTCGAGTACCTGGTCCAGCTGGTCCTGCAGCATGATGAACGCCGCGGCCTCCATCGGCACCACTGCGTCCGCGTCCTCGATGAAGTCACCGAGGTCGGAGTCTTCCTCGCCGATGGGTGACTGCAGTGAGACCGGCTCCTGGGCGATGCGCTGGATCTCGGCTATCCGGTCAGGCGTCAGCCCCATCTCGGCCGCGATCTCCTCCGGGGTAGCCTCCCGGCCGAGATCTTGGTGCAGCTGCCGCTGAATGCGCGCCATCTTGTTGATGGTCTCGACCATGTGCACCGGGATCCGGATCGTCCGAGCCTGGTCGGCGATGGCGCGGGTAATGGCCTGCCGGATCCACCACGTCGCGTACGTCGAGAACTTGTAGCCCTTGGTGTAGTCGAACTTCTCCACCGCCCGGATCAGGCCAAGGTTGCCTTCCTGGATCAGGTCGAGGAAAACAAGGCCGCGGCCGATGTAGCGCTTGGCGATCGACACGACCAGGCGGAGGTTGGCCTCGATGAGCCGCTGCTTGGCCCTGTGGCCGTCGGCGGAGATCAATAGCAGCTCGGCCAGCTGAGGACCAAC
>Ga0187807_1000657_pt1 | contig 11009 bp, 9 predicted proteins | sample NC_wetland_sal_i_4_FD_132432 | JGI IMG/M metagenome (GOLD analysis project Ga0187807, IMG submission 132432) | Wetland sediment microbial communities from Neuse River Estuary, North Carolina, USA - ASW_2 | ecosystem: Environmental > Aquatic > Freshwater > Wetlands > Sediment | place: USA: North...
CCCCGATCGCGCTCAAGGCCTGCGAGAAGGCGGGCGTGCAGCCGAGCGAACTGGCCGCGTTCGTCCCGCACCAGGCGAACCTGCGGATCATCGAGGCGATCGCGCGCAAGCTGGGCGCGCCGCAGGCGATCGTGGCGAGCGACATCGTCGACGCAGGCAACACGTCATCAGCGTCGATCCCGCTGGCGCTGTCGCGCATGATCGAGCGGGGCGAGGTCCAGTCCGGCTCCCACGCGCTGCTGGTCGGCTTTGGCGCTGGCATGTGCTACGCCGCCCAGGTGATCACGGTACCCTGACCCCCGCCCCGGTCCGGGGCAACCGACAACCCGCGAGCAGTATCAGCAGAAGGAGAGCAAGACCGATGGCCATGACGGAGCAGGAGATCCTGGCGGGTCTGGGCGAGATCATCGACGAGGTCGCCGGGGTGCCCGCAGACCAGGTGACACCGGACAAGACGTTCGTCGATGACCTTGACATCGACTCGCTGTCGATGGTGGAGATCGCGGTGGCCGCTCAGGACAAGTTCGGCGTCGAGATCCCCGACGACCAGCTGAAGGACCTCAAGACGGTGCAGGACGTCATCGACTACGTCCGGCGTGCCGAAGTGTCTGCCTGACCCGGCGTCTGCCGGGCTGGGACTGCCCAGACCGGCGCCGTCACGGCCTCGGGGCCCCACGAGGCATTCCCCGCGGGCGCGCCGGGTCCGCGCTAACTCGACGAGGAGCTAAGGACAGTGGGTACCGATCGGACACGCGTCGTCGTCACCGGTCTCGGCGCAATCACGCCCTTGGGCGCCGATGTCGCGAGCACGTGGGAGTCCATGCTGGCTGGCCGCAGCGGGGTGCAGCAGCTGACGGACGACTGGGCTGCGCAGCTGCCGACCCGGATCGCGGCGTGGGCTGCCACCGACCCGGCAACCCTGATCGACCGCGTGCAGGCGCGCCGCCTGGACCGCTGCGAGCAGTTCGCCCTCGTCGCTGCCCGGGAGGCCTGGGCGCACGCCGGTTCGCCTGCGGTCGAGCCGGAGCGGCTCGGGGTCGTGGTTTCCAGCGGCATCGGCGGCGTCGCCAGCACGCTGTCGGCTTACGACACACTCAAGGAGAAGGGCTGGCAGCGGCTGTCGCCCTTCACGGTGCCGATGCTGATGCCGAACGGCGCGGCAGGGTGGATCGCGATCGAGCTAGGCGCCCGAGCCGGGGTGCACACCACGGTCAGCGCCTGCGCGTCGGGAGCTGAGGCCATCGGCTACGCACTGGACATGATCAGGTCCGGCCGGGCCGATGTGGTGCTGGCAGGCGGGACCGAAGCCGCAATCATCCCGCTGAACATCGCCGCCTTCGCCGCGATGCGAGCGCTGTCCACCCGTAACGATGAGCCCGAGCGCGCTTCGCGGCCGTTCGACAAGGGCCGCGACGGCTTCGTGCTCGGCGAGGGCGCGGGCATGGTGGTGCTGGAATCGGCGGAGCACGCGGCCGCGCGCGGTGCGACCGTGCACGCCGTCGCGGCCGGCGTCGGCTATTCCTCGGACGCCCATCACATCGCCCAGCCCGAGCCCGAAGGGACCGGGCTGAAGCTGGTCATCGGCCGGGTCCTCGCCGACGCGGGGATTGACCCGAGCCAGATCGTGCACGTCAACGCGCACGCAACCTCGACGCCCGCCGGCGACGTCGTGGAGGCCCAGGCGATCGCCGCCGCGCTGGGTGACGCCGCGCCGGGCGTGGTGGTCTCCGCGACCAAATCCATGACCGGCCACCTGCTCGGCGGCGCCGGCGCCGTCGAGTCCATCGCCGCGATCTTGGCGCTACGGGACCGGATGGCGCCGCCCACCCTGAACCTCGAGGATCCTGACGACGACGCCGGGCTGACCATCTCGACCCAGCCGCAGCAACTCAAGCAGCGCGGCGACGGCCCGATGGCCGTGCTGAACAACTCGTTCGGCTTCGGCGGCGCCAACGTCGCCCTGGCCTTCACCGGAGCCTGAGGCATTGTCCCCATCCCCCAGCGCGCCCAGCCCGGCTGGCATCCCACCGGGCCAGGACTCACCCGTGCCCCCTGAGGAGATCGACGTGACCATGGTGGAATCCCGCACAGCGACGCACGCCCGGCCGCGGTCAGCCAGCGGCACGCCGCATCCGGCGGGCGCGCCGGCACCCGCTGCGCCGGCGAGCCAGCCTCGCCGGGACGATGCGGTGCCAGCATCCGCTGCGGCCGCGGCGCCGGCACCTGCCGGGCTGCGGCGCGACCCGCAGTCGCGGCTGGAAGCCCTGTTCGACGCCGGCACGCTGACGCTGCTGCGGCCCGCCGACGACAGCGGCATGCTCGCCGGCACCGGGAGCATCGGCGGAGTGGCGGCCGTCGCGTTCGCCTGCGACCCGCGGGTGCAGGGCGGGGCGATGGGAACGGCAGGCTGCGAGGTGATCACCGCGGCTTATGGCCACGCCGTCGAGGTCGGCGCGCCGATCGTAGGCCTGTGGCACTCTGGCGGCGCCCGGATCCTGGAGGGAGTCGTGAGCCTGCACGGGGTCGGCACTGTGTTCGCCGCGATGACCAAGGCGTCCGGCAAGGTGCCGCAGATTTCCGTGGTGCTCGGCGCCGCCGCCGGCGGCGCCGCCTACGGGCCCGCGCTGACCGACCTGGTCATCCTCTCCGAGCAGGGCCGCATCTTCGTTACCGGCCCGGATGTGGTCCGCAGCGTCACCGGCGAAGACGTCGACATGGAACGGCTCGGTGGTCCCGAGCCGCATAGCCGGCGCTCGGGCGTCGTGCACGTCGTCACCGCGACGGACGCGGAGGCGATGGCTCGGGCGCGCGATCTCGTGCAGCTGCTAGGCCGCCACGTCATGACCGATGACGTGACACTGCCTGACGCCGACCTCGCTGCGCTGCTGCCCGACTCGCCGCGGCGCGCCTACGACGTGCATCCGCTGATCGGCAGCCTGCTGGACGAGCCCGGCGTCGAGCTGCATCCGCGGTGGGCGCCGAACATCGTCACCACCCTCGGCCGGCTCGGCGGCCGCACCGTCGGAGTGATCGCGAACAACCCGCTACGGCTCGGCGGCTGCCTGGACTCGACGTCCGCGGAAAAGGCCGCGCGGTTTGTCCGGATGTGCGATGCGTTCGGCGTGCCGCTCGTCGTGCTGGTGGACGTCCCGGGGTACCTGCCCGGCGTCGGCCAGGAGTGGGACGGCGTGGTGCGCCGCGGCGCCAAGCTGCTGCACGCGTTCACCGAGGCCGTCGTGCCGCGCGTGACGCTGGTCACCCGCAAGGCAATCGGCGGCGCGTACATCGCGATGAACTCGCGCGCGCTCGGCGCGACGAAAGTGTTCGCCTGGCCGGGCGCTGAGATCGCCGTCATGGGATCGGTGCCGGCCGTGCGGATCTTGCACCGGCGCACGCTGGCGGCGGCGTCCGCGGACGAGCGCCAGCAGCTTGAGGCCAAGCTGGCGGCGGAGCACGAGGAGATCGTCGGCGGGCTGCAGCGCGCGGTCTCGGTCGGCGTCGTGGACGAGGTCATCGAGCCTGACAAGACCCGCCAGGCCATTCTCGACGCGATCGCGCACGCCCCGTGCGAACGCGGCCACCACGGCAACATCCCGCTGTAGCCGCGCACCAACCAGCGGTCCGCTCCCGGCGGGGATCTTCCGGTCTAGCGGCGGAGCAGCTTCCGGACAGGTAACATCAACAGCTACCAAAACCGGCAGCCCTCTCCCCCGCCGGGCTGTCAGCAGAGGCAGCCCTGGACTATGCACAGATCGCCCCAGCCCGCGCTACCCGCGCCCACGCGGCGTGTCTGGGTCATCGTCGGCGTCGTGGTGTCCGCCATCCTGCTCGCCACGGTCGCCTTCTCAGCCGCTCACATGCTGTCCGCAGGCGGTGGCGGCGGGCGGCCCGCCGGGTTGGACGCTGCCGCGCGCGGCTTTGCCGGCACCCGCGACCCGGCTCGCTCGGCGACTGCCGCTCCTGGTAAGCCGCCGGTCACGGCCGGTCCGACTCCGGCGACGGCGGCCCCGGGCAGCACGCCTTCCCATCCGGCTGCGTCAGGGCCGGCGGCGCCGCCGACCGGCGCCGCTCCGCCGCCTGCCGCGGCGCAGTGCACCCAGCCGCAGTTCGTGACGTCGGATCCGAGCGGCATGTGGGCCAACGGAGGCTACTTCGTCGCAAACGACATGTGGAACAGCTCCGGGTACAGCGTCACGCAGACGCTGTACGCGTGCGCCTACAACGACTTCTACGTGGTTGCGTCCATGGACAACTCCAGCGGTGACGGCGCGGTCAAGACCTACCCGAACGTGCACATGGACTTCAACGAGCCTGAGATCAGCTCGCTGCACTCCGTTACCAGCACGTTCGCTGAGACCAGCCCCCAGGTCGGGATCTACGAGGACGCGTACGACATCTGGATCAACGGGGTGGCCAGCTCTGGCTCGACCGAAATCATGATCTGGACCGAGAATCACGGCCAGGTGCCGTCAGGCTCGGTCCTCGCAACCGTCACCATCGGAGGCCGGAGTTACCAGGTGTACAAGAGCGGGAGTTACATCGCTTTCGTGGCCGAGACGAACTTCACCTCCGGCACCATGGATCTGCTGGCGTTCTTCGACTGGGTCATCGCCCATGGCTGGATGCCCGCCAACTCGACGCTAGGCCAGGTCGATTACGGCGCTGAGCTCGTGTCCACCAACGGCGCGCCGGCGACGTTTACCTTCACGAACTTCTCGGTGACCGCGGGCTGAGCGCCGACCATGCGGGGCTTCCTGGGTCGCTCCCCGGGCTAGCACCGGGGTCACACACCGGACTGCGCCGCCAGGTCCTCGTCCACGATCAGCAGCAGCTTGCCGCGCGTGTGGCCGTTCTCGGCCTCGCGGTGCGCGGCCGCCGCGTCCTTAAAGAAGAACCGGCCGGCTACCTGGACGGCGAGCGACCCGTCGTCGAACCAGGGCGCCATCCGGATCAGGCTGCTGCCTCTCGGCTGCCCGTCGTAGCGCCGCCAGGTGACGCGCTCGCCGTCGGGAAGGTCGCCGGTGCGGACGGGAGTAGCGACGACCGCGCCGTCCCGCGCCGCCCGGGCGGCGCCGGCCAGGGTCGGCGCCGCGCAGGCCAGCACCCGCTCAGCGCCGCCGCCGATCAGCTCGCGGACCCGGTCCGGCCAGTCGGGCTGGGTGTGGTCGACGACTTCGGCCGCGCCGAGTTCGTGCACGAACTCGTGATTGCGCGCGCTCGCCGTCGCGATCACGCCGGCCCCTAGCGCCCGCGCGATCTGCACGGCCAGGTGACCGACTCCGCCGCTCGCCGCCGTGATCAGCACCGTGTCACCGGCGCTCACGTTCAGAACGTCGGTCAGGCCCTGCAGCGCGGTCATGCCGTTGACCGGCACGGCCCCCGCCTCGTCCGGATCGAGCCCGGCCGGCATGGGGGCCAGCTGCTCGCTCGGGCAGGTGACGTACTCGGCGTAACACCCGGTCAGGCCCGGATAGCCGTAGACCGGCTCGCCGTCTTCAAACGCCGCGGCGGCGCCGGTATCGCCTACCACATACCCCGCGAACTCCGCACCGGGAATGTACGGCATGCTGCCCCCGAGCTTGCCGCTGCGCATCGCGAGGTCCCAGGGACCCACTCCCGCCGACATGACCCGGACGAGCACTTCGTCGGGGCCCGGTTGCGGGATATCCGTCTGCTCGACCCGCAGCACGTCGGGGCCGCCGTGCTTGCTGACCGTGATCGCCTGCATCGTGCTCCTCGCTCGCTGGGGCAGCCCGGCTGGCGCGGCTGCTCGACTTTCTCCAGCCTGCCCATCCGGCGAACACAAAACACCACCGGCACTGCTGTGCTGGCGGCCATCCCGGCCAACTGGGAGTGCGGGTAGCGTGCCAGATGTGGAACACACCCGACTTGGCCGCACCGGCCTTCAGGTATCGCGACTGTGCCTCGGCACGATGACCTTCGGCCTGCAGTGCGACGAGCCGGCCGCCGTGGCCATCCTCGACCGCGCCGCCGAAGGCGGCATCGACTTCCTCGATAGCTCGGACGCCTATCCGCTGGGCGGCGACCTGAGCACCCGGGGGCGCACCGAGGAAATCCTGGGCCGGTGGCTGCGGGGCAAGCGCGACCGCTGGATCGTCGCGACGAAGTGCTTCGCGCCCACCGGGCCGGCTCCGTTCGACGCGGGCAACTCCCGCAAGCACGTCATGTCCGCCGTCGAGGCGTCGCTCCGGCGGCTGCAGACCGACTATATCGACCTCTATCAGCTGCACGGCTACGACTCGCAGACCCCGATCGACGAGACCCTGAGTGCCCTCGACGACCTGATGCACCAGGGCAAGGTCCGCTATGTCGGCTGCTCCAACTTCCTCACCTACCAGCTCGTCCGCGCCGTCGGCCGGACCGAGACGCTCGGGCTTGCCCGGCTCGACTCGGTCCAGCCGCGGTACAACCTGCTGTTCCGCCAGATCGAGCGGGAGATGCTGCCGTACTGCGCCGAGGAGGGCATCGGCGTCATCCCCTACAACCCGATCGCGGGCGGCCTGCTGTCGGGCAAGCACGTGCGAACCGGCCCGCCGCCGCAGGGCACCCGCTTCACCCTCGGCTGGGCCGGCCCGGCCTACCAGGAGCGCTACTGGCATGACCGCGAGTTCGACACGGTCGAGGCGCTCGGCGAGCTAGCCGATCAGGCGGGAGTGAACCTGGTGACCCTGTCCGTCGCGTGGGTGCTGGCGAACAGGGCGATCACCGCACCGATCATCGGGGCCAGTAACCCGGGCCAGCTCGACGCGAGCCTTGCTGCCGCTGACTACGTGCTCGCCGACGACCTGAAGCAGAAGCTCGACGACTGCACCTACGAGTACCGCCTCGGCGACTCGCCCAGGTAGCGGGCACCACCTGCAGGGCAGACTGCCGGTCGCGATGCCTGGTCGGCGTCAGGATTTGCCGCGGTTCTTCGCAGCCAGGACCATCTGCGTGACGAGGTGGCTGCTCAGGCCCAGCTTGTCCGCTATCTCGGCGGGCCGGAGCCCCTGCTCGTTATAGAGCAGCGCGAGCCGTTCCTGCGACCGGGTCCAGGCCTGGCGGGCCGAGGGCGCAGCCTGCGACCGCGCGCGGGTCCGCGCCTGGCTGGCGGTGCGCTCGGGCGGATGCGCCGCGGCCGGCGGGCCGAACGAACCGCGCCGCTGGTCGCGGTACTTGCCGCTGGCCAGGTCCGCCTCGGTGCGCTCGTCCAGGATGAGGTACTGCTCGGCCGCCTTGTTCACGCCCACGGCGACCATGGTCAGGCCCTTAAAATTCTTCTCCTGGCATTCGCGAGCCAGGCAATAGTCGTACTTGAGCGCCCTTTCTGGATGCAGTTCAGCCCCGCACGTCACGCACCGCGCCATATTCAGTGTCTCACCCGCAAAAGTCGCCGTACGAGAGGTAACGCGCTGCCGGCGGCGGCTGTTCCTGGCCGGTTACAGCAGGCGGGCCCGCGGCCGCCGGGAATGCCCGGCTGCAGCTCGGCGCTGGTACAGGCGATGGATACCTCCGACGACTCCCTGCCGCTGGCCGTCCTCGACTTCGTCGGGATCGAGTACGGGGAAAGCGCCGTGTCCGCCCTGGCCGGCGCTGTCGGCGTCGCCTGGGCCGCCGAGGCGGCCGGTTACCGCCGGTACTGGGTCTCCGAGCACCACAACATGCGGAGCCTGGCCTGCAGCGCGCCCGAGCTGCTGATCGCGCACGTCGGCGCCTTCACCGCCCGGATCAGGGTCGGCGCGGCCGGGATCATGCTGCCTAATCACTCCTCACTCAAGGTCGCAGAGACGTTCCGCACGCTGCTCGCCATGTACCCGGGCCGGGTCGACCTGGCGCTCGGCCGGGCCCCTGGCACCGACCCGCTGACCGCGCACGTGCTGCGTCGCGGCATGGTCGCCGACGCGGCGGCGGAGTTCCCGGCGCAGGTGGGTGAGCTCCTCGCGTTCCTTGGCGACGGCTTCCCTGAGGGCCATCCGTACCAGCCGCTCGTCGCCGCGCCGGTCGTCGCCGAATGGCCGGAGATCTTCGTGCTGGGCTCCAGCCCATACGGGCCACGGTTCGCTGCCGTGAACGGCATGAGCGCTGTCTTCGCCCATCACATGAGCCCTGATCTTGCGTTCGACCTGCTGCGCGACTACCGGCGTCGGTTCGAGCCCCGCCGCGAGGGCGCGCAGCCCTACTCGGCGATGTCGGTGCTCGCTTTCGCCAGCGATGACGAGAGCGCCATCGTCGAATTCGAAGCGGCCTGGACGCTGACCCGTCGTAACATTCAGCGCGGTGTCCGCGAGCCGCTGTCGCCGGAGGCGGTCCGCGAGTTCGCCGGATCCGACGACTTCCGGTCCGCCCGCAAGCGCGACGGCCGGATGGTGACGGGCGAGCCCAAGGCCGTCGCGGTGCGGCTGCAGGAGATGCGACAGCTCGCCGAGGTAGACGAGATCGTCGTGGTCACTCCCAGCCTGGACCGCGAGCGCCGCAAGGCCAGCTTCGCCGCGATCGCGGATGCCTGGCGGCGGGTGGCCTGAGCACGCCGGTCAGACTGGGAGGGTCTACTCGTGCGCTACGTGATTCTCGGCGCAGGCGCGATCGGTGCCACCATCGGCGGCCGGCTGGCTGAGGCCGGCTGCCGCGTCGTTCTTGTCGGACGCGGCGAGCACGCCGCGATGGTCAAGCGGGACGGGCTCCGGCTGGCCATGCCAGACCGGCTCGTCCTGCTGCCGGTCCCGATGCTGACCGTGGACGAACTGCGGCTCACCCGGGAGGACGTGCTGATTGTCGCGGTCAAGTCGCAAGACACACCGCAGCTACTCCAGCAGCTCGACGCGGTGCCGGTGGACGGCCAGCTGAGCGACCTGCCGCTGCTGTGCGCGCAGAACGGACTCGCCAATGAAGAAACCGCGCTGCGGTTCTTCGCCCGGGTGTACGGCGTGTGTGTCAACGTCCCCGCCACGCACCTCGAGCCGGGCCTGGTCGAGGCTTCCGGCACGCCGGTGAGCGGCGCACTGCAGTTCGGCCGGTTTCCGCACGGTGCCGACGAGCTCAGTCACGCCATCGCGGACGATCTGCGGGACAGCGGGTTCCGCGCAGACGTGCGGGCCGACGTCATGGCGTGGAAGCGCGCCAAGCTGATCTCTAACCTCTCGAATGCGCTGCAGGTGCTGTGCCTCGGCGGGTATCAGTGGGGCGACGGTGCCAGCCCCGCGCGCGAGGTCGCCGCGCGCCTGGCCGCCGAGGCAACCGCGTGTTATGCGGCAGCAGGCCTGACGGTCGTCGACACCGCGACGTTCCGGGCTGGGGCCGGCGGGTTTCAGATTGGGGCCGTTAGCGGCCGATCCCGGCAGGGCGGATCGACCTGGCAAAGCGTGGAGCGCGGCCTGCCATCGGTGGAGACTGACTTCCTCAACGGCGAGATTGTCCGGCTGGGTCGCCTGCACGATGTGCCCACTCCCGTCAACGCAGCGGTACAGGCTCGGATGCGTGACATAGCGCTCGGATTGCTCACGCCGCGCACCCTCGACGCGGCCGACCTGCTGGCCGCGAGCGCGGCGGCCGGGACTCGCTAGATCGAGCCTCGCTGGACCGATCAGCGGGACCTGATGCCGTTGTCATGCGCGATCGCGGCGGCCTCGGTCCGGCTCGCGGCTCCGAGCTTGGCCAGGATGCTGGACACGTGCACGCTCACTGTCTTGCCCGATATGAAAAGCTCGGCGCCGATCTCCCTGTTGCTGCGGCCCGCGGCCAGCGATCGCAGCACCTCGAGCTCCCGACTGGTCAGGGCGCCCAGCGGACCGCTGGGCGAGGTGCCGGATCCGAGCCGGGCGCGGCGGCCGAGGCTCGCGAGCGCCCGGCGCAGCCTGCTCGCGCCGAGGTCATCCGCCGCGGCGACGGAGAGCTGCCACTGCTGCAGGGCCTCCTCGCGCCGACCGGCCTCGGCCAGTGACTCGGCCAGCCGCCAGCGCGCCCTTGCCGTCTCGTAGACGAACGCCGGGCCGAACGTCGCGGTCACCGTCTGCCAGTTCTGCGGGTCATTCTCACCCCGGGCGCGGCGCAACTCCGCCTCCGCCATGGCCAGCCAGCCTCGGCCGTCGACGCCGAGCCCGATCCGCCACGCGCTGGTGGCACCGCTGCGCGCGATGGCTGCCAGCTCCTCGGCCTCGGCGATCAGCTCATCGGCCAGCCGCCCGGACGCTCTGGCGTGGCGAGTCTGGTCGGCGAGCGCGCCGATCCCGATGGCGGCCGGCCGGATGACCTGCGCGCCATATTCCCCGCCGCTCCAGGCCCGCACCGCGCTGATCGTTGCCTTGACCGCCGTCACCGCCCCGGCCACGTCGCCCGCCCAGTACGCGTCCTCCGCGAACAGGCCGGTGGCGATGTAATCGGCAAGCAGGTCCATGGCCAGGTATGGCTCAAGCCAGGCCCGACGCTCGGCAACCCGGGCACTGCTCCTTGCCACGTCGATGAACAGCGCCATGGCCGACAGCCGCGCCTCGGCCACGTTAGTGACGCGAACGGGGAATCCGTCCGCGATCTCCTGAGCGTGATCCCAGCTGCCGTCGGCGTAGTGCGCGAGGTAGTGCAGATACTGCAGATCGAGGCCATAGGGGGCAAGGCTCAGACCCGCCTGCGCCGCCCGCTCGGCGCCCAGGTGCGCAGTTCTGGCCGCGGCGGCGAGGTCGCCTGACTCGAGCTGAATTCGAGCTAGCAGGGATCGGACACGCAGGTCTACCCCGGCCATGTCGGACTCACTCGACAGCTCGAGCGCCCGCATCGCCAGGTCCTGGGCCGCGTCGATGTGACCGGCGCGCTCACTGACTACCGCGAGCGTCGCCAGCGCATCGGCTCGCAGCCAGGACGCGTCGGCCGCGGCCGCAGCGGCGTCCGCCTCCAGGGCGCGCTCCCTGGCCGCGGCGGGATCGTGCAGGGTGAGCAGCGCGCGCGCATGGGTCGCGAGAGCGCCGGCCCGTTCCCAGGTCGGCGGGTCGGGTGGCAGCACGTTCACCGCGGCGCCCGTC
>Ga0187807_1000660_pt1 | contig 10993 bp, 10 predicted proteins | sample NC_wetland_sal_i_4_FD_132432 | JGI IMG/M metagenome (GOLD analysis project Ga0187807, IMG submission 132432) | Wetland sediment microbial communities from Neuse River Estuary, North Carolina, USA - ASW_2 | ecosystem: Environmental > Aquatic > Freshwater > Wetlands > Sediment | place: USA: North...
CGCGATGGGCAGCGCGAATGCCGATCTGCTTGGCCGCTTCGTCTTTCTCGAGAACCGCCGCAATGTGTCCGTCGAGCGGGGCTCGGCGCAGGCATTGAAGGTCAATCGCCGATGCGCCGGGTTGCCGGCATGCGCCGGATCGAGGCGGTGCGGTGAGCGATCCTGCCGCTGTCATGGCTGCGATGTTGAGCGACCTGCAAGGGCTCGCCGGCCTGGCCGGCGCCGTGCCTACGCCGGCTGCCGGTATCGCTGCCCCGGCGGCCAGCAGCTTCCTCGACACGCTCAAGGATGCGGTGGGACGCATCGACGGCGCGGTCGCGTCGAGCGAAGGCAAGACCCAGCAATTCGCCGCCGGTGACAAGAACGTCTCGCTGAGCGACGTGATGATCTCGGTCGAACAGGCCAATCTCGCCTTCCAGACGGCGACGACGGTGCGAGACCGAGTCGTCGAGGCCTATCAGACGATCATGAACATGCAGCTGTAGCGCTATGGCGTTTCTCGACAACATCGTCCCGTCGAACCTGCGCGACAAAGCGAAGACGCTGGTCGCCGGCCGGCAGCCCGTCATTCTCACCGGCGCGGCGCTGGTGCTGGCGGTTGCGGTCCTGGCGATGTTGTGGCTCGGCCATACGAGCTACACCGTTCTGTACTCCGGTCTCGCGGCGGACGAAGGCGGCCGGATCATCGACGAGCTGCAGAAATCCAACATTCCCTACCGCGTTGATGACGGCGGCGCCGAAATCCTGGTGCCCGACGCGCTGGCCGGCCGGACGCGCCTGATGCTTGCCGCGCGCGGCATGCCGAAGCAGAACAGCGACGTCTGGTCGCTGTTCGACAACGAGGCGCTCGGCGTCAGCCCATTCGTCGAGCAGGCGCATTACATGCGCGGCCTCGAAGCAAACCTCGCCAAGACAGTGGAAGACGTCAACGGCGTAGCCGCGGCGCGCGTAACCCTGGCAGTGCCGCGGCGGACGGCGTTTCTCGAGAATCAGCCGAAGCCGAGCGCATCGGTGATGGTGCGGCTGGAGCCGGGCGTTTCGCTCTCGGGTGCGCAGATCGCCGGCATCGTTCATCTGGTCTCGTCCAGCGTGCCCGGCCTGGCGCCCGAAGCGGTCTCGATCGTTGACCAAGACGGCCGCATGCTGACCCACGCCGCCGGCGACATCACCGGCGAAGTGCCCGAGCAGCTGGCGATCGTTCGCGGCATCGACCAGCACTATGAGATGCTGATCGAAGGTCTGCTGACGCCGCTCGTCGGTAAGGACAATGCGCGCGTCACGGTCGACGCCGACGTCGATTTTTCGCACACGCGGCGCAGCTCGGTGATCTACGGCCAGAGCCATCCGCTGAGCCAAGACGATACCAGCCGCGAGCATACCCGCGCCGGCAATGTCGGCGGCGGCGTGCCGGGCGCGCTCTCGAACCAGCCCCCGGGCACGCCGCAGACGCCGCTGACCATCACCAGCGGATCCCAGACGATTACGCTGCGTCCGCCGGGCGCGAACGCTGCCGCCGTCGCCAATGCCGCGAATGGCGCGGCGCCGGCCGCCGAACCCAAGGGCCTGCCGGAGCCGGAGAGCAAGGAATCGCACGCCGTCATTAATTACGACATCGACCGCACGGTCGAGTATGCCGAGGATCCGCCCTGGCGACTGAAATCCGTCGCGGTTTCCGTTCTGGTCAACAACCAGACTGGTCACCCGATCCCAGCCGCGACTATCGACGCGATCAAGACACTCGTCACCAACGCTGTCGGCTCAGGCGCCAAACGCGACGTCGCGGTCATCGACCTGCCGTTCGACAGCGCGATGAACGCTGCCGTGGCGGAACCCTGGTGGCGCCAGCCCTGGGTCCACGTCGCGATGCAGAATGCAATCCTGGCTCTGGCCGGTCTGCTCGCGCTGTTCGGCTTCGGCCTGCCGATGCTGCGCCGCTTGCAACAGGCGCCACTCAATTTCGCCTATGCCGGTGCGGGCGGAGCGGCGTCACGTTTTGGCGGCTCGCGAGCACCAGAAAACTCCGGACCGAGTATCGACGTGTCGGCGATCGGCCAAAACATGCTCGATGCCGACATCGACGCGGTACGCAAGATCGTCGCCAACGACCCGGGCCGAACGGCTCAAGTGATCAAGGAATGGCTCTCCCATGGCGGAACCAGCAAGCGGCTCGACTAACCTCAGCCCCGCTGAAAAGGCGGCCGTGCTGATGATGGCGCTCGGCGAAGCCGACGCCGCCGAGGTCATAAAATTTTTGTCGCCGCGCGAAGTAAATCGCCTGTCCGGCGCAATCGCACGCCTCAACAAGGTGCCTAAAACCACAGTGGAAAACGTCATGGGCGAGTTCGTTGCACGCATCCGCGACGAAACCGCGATCGGCCTCGGCGTTACCGAATATCTGCGCGGCGCGCTCGGCAAGGCGCTCGGCGAGGAGCGCGCCTCGGCACTGCTCGAGCGCATCATGAATGGCGGTGATTCCGCCGGCATCGAGGCGGTCAAATGGGAAGATCCGCGGGTCGTCGCCGAGATGATCCGCGAAGAGCATCCGCAGATCATCGCGATGATCCTGGCCTATGTCGAACCCGAGCAGGCGCAGGACGTGATGCAGGCACTGCCCGACGGCGTCATCGAGCAGGTGATTCCGCGCCTGGCGACGCTCGAAGTCATTCCGCCGAGCGCCGTACGCGAGCTCAACGAGGCGCTGGAGGATCAGCTCGCGGGTGAAGCGCAGCAGGTCCGGCTGTCGAACGTCGGCGGTATCAAGGCCGCGGCGGAAATCCTCAACCGCTTCGAGGCGAGCCGCGCCCAATCGGTTCTCGACCGCATCAAGTCCATGGATCCAGATCTGTCGCAGCGCATCTACGACAATATGTTTGTCTTCCACGACCTGCTCGAGGTCGACGACCGCAGCATCCGTACGCTGCTGCAGGAGATCAATCAGGCGCTGCTGGTGCCCGCGCTCAAAGGCGTCGACACGGCATTGCGGGAAAAGGTGACGCGCAACATGTCGCAGCGCGCCGCCGAATCCCTCAACGAAGAGATCGAGGCCAAGGGGCCGGTGCGCGTTGCCGAAGTCGAGGCTGCGCAAAAGGAAATCATCACTGTCGCCAAGCGGCTCGAGCAGGAAGGCCGGATCATCCTGCGCACCGACGCGAAAGATTTGGTCGCATAGGCGCAACATGTCGAACGCGGTCCGCGGCACATCGGGAGCGCAGGGCAGCGGCGGTTTGGCCGTCGGCGGCGGTTCGTCGTCGTCGCGTGCCGCGCCGGCCGATGGCGCATCGTTCGGCGGCGTTCTGGGCCAGGCCATGGCGGGACTGGCGCACCCGGCACCTGGCGCGGACGACGGTAAGGCTGATGGCAAGAGCGACGACAAAGACAGGGGCAAGGACACCGCCAATACGGCTGCCGGGTCCGGCACGGCGGCCGCGCTCGTTGCCGATCTGGCGCCGGCCACCAGCGGCTCGCTGGCCGGTAGCGCTGCCGCTTCAGGGACTGGCGCCGGCCTGACGGCAGCCCAGGCCACTGGCCGGACGGGCAAGAAGCGGCCGTCCGATACTGCGGCGGCCAATCCAGGCCAAACGGCGCAGGCCGCAGCCGCGGTTGTCGCCTCCCTCGTCGCACCAGCGGCCAGCGGCGGTGCCGCATCCGCCGCGGCCGGCGTTGCCAGCGCTGCCGCAGTCGGCGCCGCGACCGGCGCCGCTGCCGTGTCAAAAGACGCGCGCATTGCCGCTAACGCGCCGGCGTCCAATCCGGCCACAAGGCCCGCGACCAGCCCGCGCACAATCACCAATCAAGAACTTGTCGGACCGGAGGATGGGACCGGTTCGCAAGAGCCGGACGGCAGTGACCCCGCGCAAGCGACGGTCGGCCGTCCGGCTGCCTTGGCTTTAGCCGGGCTCGTCACGGCGCTGCCGTCTAGCGCAGCGCAGGCGGCCGCCGCACCATCCGCCGGCAGCGCGAGCGCGCCAGCAAGCGGCAGCCTCGACCAGCAAGCCGCGGTCGCACCGGGCGCCGCGCCAGCAGCCGGCACGGCGGCATCGACTTTGGTTTTGGCCGCCTTGGCGACCTCCGAGCGTGATCCGAACCACACGTCGCCAGGCAATAACGGTGGTACCGCGCCCGTTGCTGTGGCTGGCGCCGGGAGCCCCACTGCATCGCCCGGGGTCTCTATTGCCGGCTTTCCGCTTTCGCCGGCACTCAGTAGCCAGCCGGCGCAATCTGGCGCCAACGGAGAGATCAACGTGGTTGCGCCGGACGGCTCCAGCCAGCCACTCGGCAACGCGCTCGGCTCGCAAATCCTGTCGATGGTCACGGCTGGGCGCAATCAGGTCACCGTCCATATCAGCCCACCCGATCTCGGCAGTTTGACCGTGCACGTCGAAGTTCAGTCGCGCGATGTTTCGGCCTGGTTCGCGTCGCCGCAGCCGCAGGTGCAGCAGGCCGTCAGCGACGCGCTCGCGCAGCTGCACGGCTCGCTCAGCGGCGCGGGCCTCAACCTGTCGGGCGCCTGGGTCGGCGCTGACGTTTCGGGCGGCGGCAACGGCCGGCCGGCGGCCGCGCCGTTGCCGGTTCGCCGCGCAGCCGCGGCACCGGGTCGGGTCGAACCGACGGCCGGCGGGACCACCTCTGTCGAAGGATTGAGCGTCTATGCCTGAATTCAAGGACGACGACGATCGTCGCGATACCGTGGCGCAGGTCACGCGGATTGCCGACAGCCCGAGCGGCGAGTGGGTGTCGCCGATTGGCCGCGTGCGGCGCTTTAACCTGCTGGCGCAGGACACCGTTGTGCGCGGCCGCTTGCCGACGCTCGACGTGCTCAACGACCGCTTCGCGCGCTTCTTCCGCACCGCCTTGTTCCGCGAGCTGCGCTGTGCGCTCGAACTCAAGCCCGGCGCGGTCGAGCTCATCAAACACGCCGAATTCATCGAGCGGCTCGAGGTTCCGAGCTTCCTGGCGCTGGTCAGTACGAAGCCGCTTAACGGCACGATGCTGGTTTCGATCGACGCCAAGCTGGCGCATTCGATCGTGGAGATCTTCTTCGGCGGTGCCGGCAAGTTCCCGGTCAATATCGGCAACCGCGAATTCACCGCCGTCGAGCAGCGTGTGCTGCGCCGCGTCGTGGCCATCGCGCTGCGTGAGTTTGTCACGGCGTGGGAGCCAGTCCAGTCCTTCGAGCCCGAAGTCCTGCGTTACGAGTTCAACCCGCAATTCGCCAACGTCGCATCGCCGAGTGACCTTGTGATTGTCAGCACGTTCCGCGTCACCATCGAAAGCGGTGGCGGCTGGGTTACTGTCTGCCTGCCGTACAACGCGGTGGAGCAGTTGCGCGATCAGCTGATGTCGGGCGTGGCATCCGATCGGCATGCCGACGATCGTTGGTTCGGCATGCTGCGCGTCGGCGTCGAGCTGGTGAATCTGCACGCTGCCGTCGAGCTGCTCGACATCGAGATTTCGGTGAACGACTTGCTGAAGATGCGCGTCGGCGACGTGTTCGAAGTCGAAATGCCCGAAACCGTTACCGTGAATATCAACAACATGCCGCTATTCCGCGGCAAATGGGGGAGGCACCGCGGCAAGGCCGCCGTGCGCATTGAAACGAAGCTCAATGCGACGCCGAGCCTGCTGGGAGCGGTCTTGCCGCATGACAGGAGATTGGTATGAGTACCGACACCAGTAACGGCGCCGGCAAAGGCTCGCGGAACCCCGCGCCGTCCGGAACCATCGAGCGGCCTGATCCGCAGCGGGCGCGCAAGGTGGCGCCCGACACCAGCACGACGCCGAGTCCACTGCCTGACCTCGACCCGCTGAGCCACAGCGCCGCAGGTTCCGAGGCGCCGGCGATCGAGCCGATCGGCAACGGTGGCCAGACCGTCGATTCGGCGCATTTCGACGTGGTGATGGACATTCCGGTGCGCATGTCGGTCGAAGTCGGCCGGGCCGACATTTCGCTCCGCCATCTCGTCCAGCTCGGCCACGGTTCACTGGTCGAGCTTGACCGGCCCGCGACCGCGCCGCTCGACATCCGTGTCAACGGTGTGTTGATCGCCCGCGGCGAGGTCGTCGTCGTCAACGACGAGAAAATGGGCATCCGCGTCACCGACGTCGTCAGCCAGGCCGAGCGGCTGAAGCGGTTGCGCTGATGGGCGACCCAGTCTCGATGTCGGCGGCCGGCCACGGCGCGCTGGAGACGATCGTTCTCGTCGCCGGGCCGCTGCTTGGCTCGATCATGGCCGTCGGCATCGCCGTCAGCATTCTGCAGGCGGCCACACAGATCAATGAGGCGACGTTGAGCTTCGTGCCCAAGTTCCTCAGCGCTGTCGTCGTCGTCGCGCTGGGCGGGCCGTGGCTTCTGCGCCAGCTCGAAACATTTTTCGTCTCCATCCTTAGCGGGCCGCTCGGTCCCGGATCATGACCGCGCAAGTCGCCAAAGCCGCAACCGGTCTGGGCCTCGTCTCGTGGCGTCGACATTTACCGTCGCTTGCCGGTCCGGCCGCCTTCGTACTCATCCTGGCGATGGTGGTCGTGCCGCTGCCGCCGTTCATCCTCGACTTCCTCTTCACGTTCAACATTTCATTGGCGCTGATGACGCTGCTCGCGGCGCTCTACACGGCGCGCTCGACCGATTTTTCGTCGTTCCCGACGCTGTTGCTGATCACCACGCTAATGCGGTTGTCGCTGAACGTGGCGGCGGCACGCGTCATCCTGCTCGACGGCTATATGGGCACGGGAGCGGCCGGCCGGGTCATCGAATCCTTCGGCAATTTCGTCGTCGGCGGCGACTTCGCCGTCGGCATCGCGGTCTTCACTATCCTGGTGCTGATTAATTTCGTCGTGCTGACCAAAGGCTCGGGCCGCATCGCCGAAGTCGCCGCACGCTTCGTCCTCGACGGGATGCCGGGCAAGCAGATGGCGATCGACGCCGATCTCAATGCCGGCCTGATCAACCAGGAAGAGGCGATCCGCCGGCGCGAGCAGGTGACGCATGAAGCCGATTTTTTCGGTGCGATGGACGGTGCCAGCAAGTTCGTCCGCGGCGACGCCATTGCCGCGATCCTCATCCTGTTCATCAACATGATCGGCGGCTTGCTGATCGGTGTGTGGCAGCACGGCATGGATCTGAGCGGCGCAGCGGCGAATTACGCCTTGCTGACTGTCGGTGACGGCCTGGTGGCGCAGATTCCGGCGCTGGTAATATCGGCCGCTGCCGGCGTGGTGGTCAGCCGCGTCTCGACCGGCGCCGATATCGGCCGCCAGGTGGTCGAGCAGTTCGCGGCCTATCCCAAGGTCTGGCTGTTGGGCGCCGGCATCGTCGGCCTATTCGGCATCATTCCTGGCATGCCGCATCTGCCGTTCCTTACCTTTGCCGCGGTGCTCGGCGGTACCGGCTGGTTCATCCTGCGACAGCGCTCGGCTGCAGCGATCGCGCCCAAGGCAGCGCCGCCGCCGGAGACGGAAGAGATCGATGTCAGCGTTGTCGAGGTGGTCGAGCCGCTGGCGATCGAAGTCGGCTACCGCCTCGTCAGCCTGGTGAACAAGGAGCGCGGCGGCGGCCTGCTGCCACGGCTCAAGGGCGTGCGTAAGCTGTTGTCGCGCGAATACGGTTTCCTCGTTCCCGCCGTCCATGTGCGGGACAATCCCGATTTGAGGCCAATAGGTTATCGCATCCTGGTCCATGGCGTCGAGCGCGCAGCGGCCGAGGTCCATCCCGACAGGCTGCTCGCGATCGGCGGCGACAAGGCGACCGCGCAAGTGCCGGGCACGCCGACGCGCGATCCGGCTTTCGGTCGGCCAGCCTTGTGGATCGCGCCGACTGCGGCCGATCAGGCGCGCGCCTCCGGCTATGCGGTGTTCGACGCCACCGTCGTCGTCGCGACGCATTTCGAGCGCGCTCTGCGCGATCACGTCGAGGAGATTTTCGGCCGCACCGAGATGGATGGCGTGCTCGCGGCCTTCGCCAAGCAGGCGCCCAAGCTGGTCGACGAACTGATCCCCAAACTTCTGTCGCCGTCGGTAGTCTACAAGGTGATGCGCGCGCTGCTCGCCGAGCGCGTGCCGCTGCGCGACCTGCGCAGCATCGTGACCGCGCTGCTCGAAGAGGGCGCTGGCACTCAAGATGCTACCAAACTCGTCGAGGCGGTGCGTTTGCGGCTCGGCCGATTCATCGTCCAGAGCGCCTTCGGCGCCGTCGATGAAATCCGCGCCGCGGTGCTCGACGGCGATCTCGAAAAGCTGCTGCTGCAGTCGCTCAAGCTGCCGGCCGAAAGCGGCACGGCCTTTGCCATTGAGCCGTCGATCGCCGCGCAGCTGCGCGAAACGGCGGGTGCTTTGGCGGTGCGCTGGGAGGGCGAAGGCCGCCCCCCGGCCATTTTGGTACGGCCGGAGCTGCGCCCGCTGGTGGCACAGACCCTGGCGGTGGTGCGGCCACGGCTTTGGGTCGTGTCCTATGGCGAGATTCCGCCCGAAAAGCGCATCCGCGTGACCGAGGTCATCGGCCGCAAGACGGAAAGGAGCGGCGATGCCGCGGCGTAAGCCGACATCCGCCATCTCGACCGCGCCAGTCCGTGGAGGCTGCCGATGGCAGTGACCTCCGAGCTGGCGCGTTACGCGGCGACGCTCGCCTCGTCGATCGACGAGGGTGATCTGCTGCGCCGCTTTATGCCGAGCGTCAAGGCATCGGCCTTGCATCTGAAAACCCGGCTGCCGGCGAGTGTCGATGTCGAAGACCTGGTCCAGGCCGGCATGATGGCCCTGCTGCGCGTCGTGCGCGCGGGCCTCGGCATGGTCGAATACGACCGTCGCACCCGCCGGATCGTCGTCAACGCCATGATCGACGAGGCGCGGCGCACGGCGCTGCCTTCGGCGTCGATCGCGCGCCGTGTGCGCACCGCGGCGGCGGCCATGCGCGCCGTCGAAGCGCGGCTCGGGCGCGCAGCGACGGACGAGGAGGTCGCCGCCCAAATGGGGATTTCGGTCGAGCGTTATCAGCGCATCCTGGCCGATGCCGCATTGGTCCGCTTGCTGCCGCTCGACGCTGCCGGTCCCGAGTTCGATCACGCCGCGCACGCCGAAGGCGATCAAGAGCGCAGCATCGACCGTGACCGCGTCGTGGCCTCACTGAGCGACGCCGTGTCCAGTCTGCCCGAGCGCGAGCGGCTGGTGCTGAGCCTTTACTACGAGCACGGCCTCAATATGGACGAGGTCGGCGCTGTGCTGACGATGGACAAGTCTACGGTCTGTCGCCTGCACGGCCGCGCGCTGCTGGCGTTACGGGTACGGCTGTCGGACTGGGAAGCCGCGGCGCATGCGCTAACCGGCGCGGAAGGGGATTAGGCGATGGATCTGCTTTCCATAATCGGCGTTGCGCTCGCACTCGTGTCGGTCACTGTGACCATGACGCTCGACGGCGGCAGCGTCATGTCGCTCGTGCATTTCCCGGCGTTTCTGATCGTCGTTGGCGGGACCACCGGCGCCATCCTTCTGCAAACGCCGCCGCGGATCTTTTTCCGCGCCTTCCGGATGCTGCCGTGGGTGTTCTTTCCGCCGTCCTACGACGCGGCGAAGTTGGTGGATTGGATCCTCGATTGGGCACAGATCGCACGCCGCGAAGGCGTGCTGGCGCTCGAGCCAATCGCCAACGACGAACGTGACTCGTTTCTGAAAGAGGCGCTTAACCTGGTCATCGACGGCATTCCGGCGCCGACGATCCGCGCCATCCTCGAAACCCGGCTGCATAGCCGCGAGGAATACGAGATGGGAGCAGCACGGGTCTTCGAACAGATGGCTGGCTATGCGCCGACCATCGGCATTATCGGCGCGGTCCTGGGCCTGATCACAACGATGTCGCATCTCGACGATCCCGCCAGCCTTGGCAAGGGTATCGCCACCGCCTTCGTTGCCACCATCTACGGCGTTGCTTCGGCGAACTTGTTCTATCTGCCGATCGCCAACAAGCTGCGCACGGTTATCCGCAAAGGCGTGCGGCGGCAGGAAATTATCGTCGAAGGCCTGCTTGGCATTGCCCTGTCGGAACCGCGCCTGCATCTCGGCATGAAGCTCGGCAGCTTTATGCACGAGGGCGAGGTCGAGACCGTCGCGGCGGCGGACGCCGGAGGCGAAGAGGGCGACGACGGCGGGGACCAAATCGCGGAAGACGAATTCCGTGATTCGCCGATCGACGAGCGCAAAACGGCCTGACTGGGGGCGCGGCATGGACCATCAACGGCATCCACGGCGGCGACGTCACGAAGAGCGCCACGAGAATCTCGAGCGCTGGATTATCTCCTATGCTGATTTCATGACGCTGCTGTTTGCGACGTTCGTGATGCTCTACGCGATCTCGAGCGTCAACGTCTCGAAGTACCGCATTTTGCAGCAGGTTTTCGCCGAGGCGTTCCTCGGCAAGATGATTCACGAAGATTCCGGCCTCGCGCCCAAGCAGGGCGGGGTGTTCGATCATCTGCCGGCGCCGATTCCGGTACCGCCGCGCAATATCTCACCGCAGCTCCAAAGCCAGATCGAACGGCGCATCCAGCAGCTCGCCAAGGTGTATGACCGGCTGTCGAGCCAGTTCCAGGGCCTGATCCAGAAGGGCCTGGTCCACGTCGTCCGGCAGCCCAATGGCGTCGTCATCGACATCAACGCGACGCTGCTGTTCAACAGCGGCAGCGCCGATTTGACGCCACAGGCGCTGACCATCCTCGATCAGGTCGGCAAGGCCTTGGTAGACGTTCCTTATACTGTCCAGGTCAACGGCTTCACCGACAACGCGCCGATCCACAACAGCCAATTCGACTCCAACTGGGACCTATCGGCGACGCGCGCGATTTCGGTCGTGAAGCGTTTCGTCACCGACGGTATTGCGCCCGACCGGCTAGTGGGCGCGGGCTACGGTGAATATCACCCGGTTGCTCCCAACGATTCGCCGGCCGATATGGCGCGTAACCGGCGCGTCTCGATCATCGTCGTCGCGCCCGACCACGACGAACAGATGGGC
>Ga0187807_1000661_pt1 | contig 10985 bp, 8 predicted proteins | sample NC_wetland_sal_i_4_FD_132432 | JGI IMG/M metagenome (GOLD analysis project Ga0187807, IMG submission 132432) | Wetland sediment microbial communities from Neuse River Estuary, North Carolina, USA - ASW_2 | ecosystem: Environmental > Aquatic > Freshwater > Wetlands > Sediment | place: USA: North...
CGAGGAAGAGCGGCTCGCCGCTGGAGCCCGGCTCCTTGGTGCGGTCAAGCACCGCGACCCGGCCCGTGCTCGGCGGCAGCGCGTCCAGCAGCTCGCGGGCCGGGAACGGACGGAACAGCCGGACCTGAAGCACGCCGACCCGCTCACCCCGCGCGCACAGGTGGGCCACCGTCTCAACGACCGTCTGCGCGGCCGAGCCCATCACGACGATCACCCGCTCGGGCTCCGGGTGACCGGTGTAGTCCACCGTCCGGTAGCGCCGGCCGGTGCGCGCGGCGAGGGCGTCCATCGCGTCCTGTACCGCGCCCGGGACAGCGGCGTAGAACGAGTTGACAGTCTCCCGTGCCTGGAAGTAAACGTCCGGGTTCTGCGCGGTGCCGCGGATGAACGGCCGCTCCGGTGACAGCGCCCGGGCACGATGCCCGCGGACCAACTCCTGCGGCACGAGCGCCCGCAGGTCGTCATCGGACAGCAGCTCGATCGTGTTCAGCTCATGCGAGGTGCGAAACCCGTCGAAGAAGTGCACGAACGGCACGCGGGTGGCCAGCGTGGCCGCCTGCGCCACCAGCGCGAGGTCATGGGCCTCCTGGACCGACGCGGCGGCGAGCAGTGCGAAACCGGTCTGCCGCACCGCCATCACGTCCGAGTGGTCGCCGAAGATGGACAGCCCCTGGGCGGCTACCGACCGGGCCGCGACGTGCAGCACGGCAGGAGTCAGCTCGCCGGCGATCTTGTACATGTTCGGGATCATCAGCAGCAGGCCCTGCGAAGCGGTGAACGTCGTGGCCAGCGCCCCGCTTTGCAGTGCGCCGTGCAACGCGCCCGCCGCCCCGCCCTCGCTTTGCATCTCGATGACGGCCGGCACGCTGCCCCACACGTTGGGCCGGCCCGCGCTGGACCACTCGTCCGCAAGCTCGGCCATCGGAGACGACGGCGTGATCGGGTATATGCAGCAGACCTCGTTCAGCCGGTAGGCGACCGACGCCGCAGCCTCGTTGCCGTCGATCGTGGCACGCGTCATCCGTCCTCCGGGACCATCTCGATCGAGTGGACCGGACACTGCTCAAAACACGCACCACAGCCAGTGCACCGGTCGTAGTCAAACTCATAGCGATGCCCGGGACCCAGCTTGATCACCGCGTCTTCCGGGCACGCCCCCAGGCAGCCGTCACACTCGCAGCAGTTGCCGCACGACAGGCAGCGGCGTGCCTCGTACGTCGCCTCCCGCTCGGACAGCCCGCCGAGTACCTCCCCGAACCCCGCGATCCGCTCCTGCGGCGCAGCCTCCGGCTGCTGCCTGCGGGCGGCATCGCCGAAGTACCACAAGTTCAGGTCGCTGAACGCGACGACATCATGCTTGGGCACGTTCGCGGGCGCGGCGCCGCGCAGCCAGGTGTCGATGTTGCGGGCTGCCTTCTTGCCGTGCCCCACGCCCACCGTCACGGTGCGCTCGGCCGGCACCATGTCCCCGCCGGCGAACACGCCGGGACAGCCGGTCATCATCGCCGTCGACACCTGCACGGTGCCGTCTCGCGCGAACTCTACGCCGGGCACCTGACGGAGGAACGCGGTGTCGGTGTCCTGGCCTAGCGCCAGGATCACGGTATCCGCGGCGAGCGTCTCGAACCGCCCGGTCGGCTGCGGGAACCCGTTGTCATCCAGTTCCATGGCCTCGACGGTCAGCTCCGGGCCGTCGAACGCGGTGATCGTGCGCAGCCAGTTGATGCGCACTCCCTCCCGTTCAGCTTCCTCGGCTTCCTCGGCATGGGCCGGCATCTGCGCGCGGGTCCGCCGGTAGACGATGAGCGCGTCGTTCGCGCCAAGCCGGCGGGCTACCCGGGCGGCGTCCATCGCGGTGTTACCGCCGCCGTAGACAGCGACGCGCCGCCCGATCACCGGCCGCTCCCCCGAGGCGACACTGCGCAGGAACGACAACGCGTCCACGATCCGTCCCGCGTCCTTGGCCGGAATGTCGACTCGCTTGGACAAATGCGCGCCAACCGCCACGAAGACCGCGTCGAACCCGCCGCCACGCCGCTCGGCGTCCAGGTCCTCCACCCGGTGCCCGCACCTGATGCGCACGCCCAGCGCGGCGATCCGGTCCAGCTCGCCATCCAGGACGTCGCGCGGCATCCGGTAGGCCGGTATGCCGTACCGCATCATCCCGCCAGGCCGCTCCCCCGCGTCCCTTATCTCAACCTCGTGCCCGAGCCGGGCGAGGTGGTAAGCGGCCGAAAGCCCGCTCGGCCCGGCGCCGATGACCAGCACCCGCTTACCGCTGCGCGTCGCCGGCGGGTCAAACGACCACCCTCGCTCAAGCGCGAGATCGCCGAGGAACCGCTCAACCCCGTGAATCGACACCGCGCTATCGAGGCTGGCACGGTTGCACACGCTCTCGCACGGGTGGTAGCAGACCCGGCCGTGGATCGCCGGCATCGGATTGTCGCTGACCAGCTGCCGCCACGCCCGCTCATGGTCACCCGCCTCGGCATGGGCCAGCCAGGCCTGAATGTTCTCCCCGGCCGGGCAGCCCGCATTGCACGGTGGCAGCAAGTCGACGTAGACCGGGCGCTGCTGGCGCACCGGGCCGGCGCGGGATCGCCCGTGCAGCAGATCGGGCAACGGCGTAACGTCCTGTCGCTCTGGTCGCAGGGCCATATACGCTACGTTACGCCCGGAAACCTGTCCGGTGTCGGGGACGTTGGGCCCTGGACTTGCGCTCGCCGCCGGTCACTCAAGGCCGGCTGTCAGCTCGCTGGCACTTGGCCGAAGATCACGTTGGCGAAGTCAAGGTCTAGTTCCCGGTAGTGGGCTTGCATTATGTCTGCGGCGGCCTCCGCGTCGCGACCCTCCAGCGCCGCCAGCAGCTTCTCGTGCATCAATCGATAGGCCTCGGGCGGGACCGTGTTGAGCTGGCGCGCCATGATGACGTAGCGCTCCGTCCGAGTCGATATGGCGTCCCTGTACTGGATCAGGACCTGATTGTGCGACCCGCAGTAGACCATGCGGTGAAATGCCCGGTTGACACTCAGCATGCCGCCTACTGCCACAGGGATCCCGGCGTCCCGCAGGTAGCGCAGTGCTTCTTCCTCGTCTTGGCTAGCGACCAGGTTTCGCGCCCTGGCAAGTTCGTCCTGTGTCATCTGCGTGGCTGCGAGCCGCGCTGCGAGAAGATCGAGTTCCCGTCGGACTGTGACCAACTCGGCCGCCTCCTCACGGGTTAGGGCCGCGACAACCACATCCCGGTGAGCGTTGCGTATGACCAGATGATCTGCTTCGAGCCGCCGGAGGGCCTCGCGCAGTGGAGTGATGGAGACGCCCAGGGATGCCGAGAGCTGCACATAGTCAACCCGGCTACCCGGCTCCAGCATGCCGTTGAGAATCTGATTGCGCATCTCAAGGTAAGCGCCGTCGGCCTTGGTCGTCGCGCCACGGGTTGGATCGCCATAGGTCAAGGTGTGTCCAGGTATCCCTCGGTGGGTGAGTACTGGAGCTGGCAGAGGAAACTCCGGCCAGCTACTTTATATTATAAAATCCTGCCCGCTACGAAAGGGACTCGCCCGTGCAGACAAGCACAGATCGCATCCTGACCACGCACACAGGAAGTATCGCCAGGCCTGATGACCTGATCGAGCTGATGCGCGCTCGGGAGAACGGCCGTCCCTACGACCGGGAGGCGTTCGAGGCCCGTGCGACAGCGGCCGTTGAGGAGTGCGTCCGCCGCCAGCTTGAGGTCGGCCTCGACGTAATCAACGACGGTGAGCAGCGCAAGAGCGGGTTCACCACGTACCTGACCGAGCGGCTCGCCGGGTTTGAAGCGGTGCCCTACGCGGCGGACGAGCCGCTCGGCTCGTGGCGGGAAGTGGCCGAGTTCCCCGAGTACTACAAGCGCTACTTCGCAACCGCGATGTACGGGGCCATGCTGAGCCCGCCGACACGGCTGGTGTGCCGGGGACCGGTTAAGTACGTTGGCCAGGAGGCGCTCGCCGCCGACATCGCCAACCTGCGGGCGGCACTGGCCGGGAAGGACTACACCGAGGCCTTCATGTCCGCGGCGTTGCCAACAGGGCTCGCCCAGCACGGCAACGACTACTACCCCTCGCGCGAGGAGTTCGTGACCGCGCTCGCCGACGCGACCCGCGAGGAGTACCGGGCCATCATCGACGCCGGCTTCCTCATCCAGCTTGACGACCCGGCCGCGGCGAACCTGTGGGGCCACCGGGATGCCGAGCCAGCCGAGCGGGCCCGGCGCGTGGCGCAGACCATTGAGCTGATCAACTACACGCTCCGGGACATCCCGCCGGAGAAGATCCGCTACCACACCTGCTACGGCATCAACCAGGGCCCGCACATCCATGACTTGCAGCTGCGGGACTTCATCGAGCCGATGCTCCAAGTCAACGCCCAGGCGGTCTCGTTCGAGGTCATGAACCCTCGGCACATGCACGACTACCACGCGTTCGAGGACGTCCGGCTGCCCGAGGGCAAGGTGATCATCCCGGGCATGCTCAGCAATGGCGCGAACTGGGTCGAGCACCCCGAGCTGATCGCCGAGCTCACCGTGCGGTACGCCGATCTCGTCGGCCGGGAAAACGTGATGATCGGCAACGACTGCGGCTTCGCCTCGCAGGCAGCCACCAGGGAGATCGACCCGGCAGTGGGCTGGGCCAAGTTCTCGGCGCTGGCCGAGGGCGCGCGGATCGCGTCGCGCCGTCTCTGGCGCCGCTGACCCCGGATGGCTTCTTACCGGCCATGTCCTCGTCTTTAGCGTGGGTTAGGAGATTAAGGTGCGAGTGATCATCGCCGGCGGCGGCACCGGCGGGCTTGCCACGGCAATCGCCCTCCGGAAGGCTGGCATCGAGCCGCTGGTGCTGGAACAGGCACCTGCGTTCGTTGCCATCGGAGCGGGCCTCGGGCTTTACGCGAATGCGATGAAGGCGCTCAGCCACCTAGGCGCCGACGCCTACTGGCGGCAGACCGCAGCGCGTATCGACGTCTCCGAGCAACGCGGCCTCAATGACGACGGGCTCATCACCTCGTCGTCTCTCGAGCCGCGGGCAGCGAAATATGGCGAGCCCTACTACTGCGGGCACCGAGCCGATCTGCTGACCAGCCTGCTGAGGGCCTTGCCACCCGAGTGCGTGCGCACCGGCAGCCGCGTCGTCGCCTTCGAGGAGACCGCGCGCGACGTGCGCGTCGAGCTTGAGGATGGCGAGGAGATACGTGGTGACCTGCTTGTCGGCGCGGACGGCCTGCGATCCCAGACCCGGAAACTGCTCATGGGCGAGAGGGAGGCGCGGTTCACCGACGTCGTCGTCTGGCGCGGGCTGATACCGAGAGAAAAGGTGCCCAAGCGCTACGACGCGAAGATCATGTCCTGGTTCGGGCCGCGCCGCCATGTACTGCTGTACCCGCTCCGGCACGCCGGGCATCCGGACAGCGTCTACAGCTTGAGCGCGTTCGTGCCTGCCACAGAGGTGCACCGCGAGTCCTGGACAGCCTCCGGTGATCTGGCCGACCTGCACGCATCCCTAGCGGACGCCTGCCCGGCGATGCACGATCTCCTCGCCCTGATGGACGAGGCGCTGATCACCGGGATCTACTTCCGCGACCCGCTGGAGACCTGGGGGTCGGCCCGCGTCGTCCTGCTGGGCGATGCCGCGCACCCCGCGCCGCCCAGCGCGGGGCAAGGCGCCGGCATGGCCCTGGAAGACGCCGTCATGCTCGCCGCCTGCCTGCAGCGGGCCGGGACGGGGAACGAGCAGGCAGCCTTGCGGGAATACACGTTCCGGCGACAATCGCGCAGCACGCGGATGCTCGAGTCCTCTCGGGTTAACCTGCGCAACAGCCAGACCAGCGATCCGGTCCAGGTCCGGGCGCGCAACGGCTACTACCGCGGGCTAGAGCGGCTCAGCCCGGCCGGGCCGCCCATGCAGGAATGGCTGCTCGCGCACGACCCGGTCGCCACCGCGCTGCAGTCACCCGCGGAGTTCGAGCAGAAGCTCGCCGTTCCGGGCAACCCGCTGCGCCGGCAGGAATCGCGGCGAGCTTACGACCTGTGGCGCGCAGCGCTGACGGGCGAGCACCGGGCAGCGGGCTGGCTCGGCGAGCGCCAAGGTTACGCCGAGTTCGTGCGGCGCAGATTGCACCCGGCCGACGGGAGCGTGCCGACCGCCTCGGTCAGCTGTGACGGAACGCGCGCCCTGCAGGTCCGGCGACCGCCGCGGGACAGCGCGCCGGTGGTCCTGCACCTGCACGGGGGCGGTTACGTGATGGGCTCGGCGGAGCTGTCGGCGCCGCTCGCCGGGCGGCTGGCGGAGGCGGTCGGCGGCTGGTCCCTCGTCCCCGAATACCGGCTCGCCCCCGAGCATCCGTTCCCGGCAGCGCTGCACGACGTCTTGGCTGCCTACCGCTGGCTGGCCCGCCTGTACCCGCAGGCCCCAATCCTGGTCAGCGGCGAGTGCGCGGGGGGCGGCCTTGCCCTCAGCCTTGCTCTCGCGCTGCGCGACGCGACCGGGCCGGCCATCCGGATGCCGGCGGGGATCCATGTCGTCTCGCCCTTCTGCGACCTGGCACTGTCGGCGGAGACCCTGGGTCCCGCCGCCGACTCCGACCCGTGGCTCAACCGCATCGCGCTGATTCAGCTTGCCGCCTGCTACATCCACGACACCGACCCTGGCCAGGCACTGGTGTCACCGTTGCGAGCAGACCTGTCCGGCCTGCCGCCGCTGCTCATCCAGGCGGCCGAGACCGAGGCGCTATTTCCCAGCGCGGAGCGACTTGCCGGCCAGGCCCGCAGCGGTGGCGTCCCGGTCACGTTCAGCCCGGTCGCCGACAGCGTCCATTCCTTCATCCTGTTTGATTTCCTGCCCGAAGCCGACCGCGCACTGGCGGAGTTCGCTGCATTCGCGCACACGGTGCGCGCGGACTAGTTCCGGTCTGCCCGCATCACTCGACTGTCGCCTGCACTCGGCCAGCCGAGACGGCCGCGAGCAGTCGTCGGTGATCCTGCTCGTTCTGCTCCGCATAGGCGATCGCGAAATCCGCGATGGCGTGGTCGAAGTCCTCGCTGCTGCCCAGGTAGCCGGAAATCACGGTGGCCCGCCCGGTCCTGGCGTGCGCGCGGGCAAGCGCCCAGCCGCAGAGCCTGCCGTAATAGTCGAGCTGGGGCGGATCCATCAAGGGGACACTCATGCTGCCCTTCATGTCGCGCAGCTGGCGTACGTAGTAGTCCTTGGTGCCCGTGCCGCTAGTTCGGATTCCGCTCGTCCAGCCTAGGAACGGGTCGCTGGCGGCCTGGGTAAGCCGCTGGCCCATGACGACCCGTTCGCCCTGGTGCTTGTATTCGCTCGGGCCGGCGAACGGAGCCAGCACCGACTCTTGTGCCTCCTTCACCTGCAAGAACAAAGGTTCGTCGGCTCGGTCGCCGATCAGCAGCATGACGAACGCCTCGGTGCCGACCGACCCGACGCCGACAACCTTGCGCGCGAAATCGCCGAAATAGTACCGGCGCAGCACCTCGCGCCGGTCTGCCTGCAGGGTCTGCTGATACAGCTCGACGGCGTGACGCAATTCCTCCCGGACAGCCGGGTAGCGCTCGATGGGGAAGCGGACTATCACCGGATGCGCCGGCCGGATGCGGTATTGCCCCTCCACCTCGTCGCACATCTTCAGGAAGGCCCGCAGGCTCGTGCGGCGGCGCGCTTTCTCTATATCCCGGTGGCGGCGGCGCACGGCGCTCTTCGGCTGCAGCGCGTCGAACAGCCTGCTCACCTCGTCGACGTCGATCCTGGAATACCAGACCTTGAGGAACCGCATCGCCGCGTAATTCGCCATCTCGGTGCGATAGCTACGCGCGGCTAGACGCGCCGCTGTGCGGGCGTCGCGGTCCTTGAAGCCGTTTTCCCGCGCGGCGACGGCGAAGCTGGCCGCCAGTCGCTTGACGTCCCACTCGAACGGCGCCGGAAGCGTCTCATCGAAGTCGTTGACATCGAAGACCAGCCGGCGGTCAGGCGCCGCGTACATGCCGAAGTTCAGCAGGTGCGCGTCACCGCAGGCCTGCACCCGGATGTCAGTGGTGGGCGTGTGCGCGAGATCCCAGGCCATCGGCGCTGCCGCACCGCGGAAGTAGGCGAACGGCGAGGCCACCATGCGCCCGTACCGGATCGGCACCAGGTCCGGCACACGGGTACTGGCCTGCTCCTCGAGAATGGCGACCGGGTCCGGCCGGTCCTCAGGCGGTGCCCACTGCGCATGGCTCAAGCGAGGCACCAGCCTGCGCCGTTCGCGACCTCTGGCACACCACTCATCCGGCGTCAGCACCTCGTGCGGCGGGGCAAGAACACCCGGAGAAATCCTGCTCATGAAGCCACAGACCCCCAATGAGACCCCGTACGGCAACGCAGTGCGCCAGAGAAGCCCGCCAGGCCCACGGCCATCTGCAGGTCCTATCACCGCACCCTATGTGAAGACGTCGTGACGCACAGTGCCAGGGCGCCAGCGACTCAGTACGAGCGGATCGTGCCGGGCTGCGGGCCCTGCGGGGCGTGGCTCCTGGCCACGTCCTCGCGCAGGTTGAAGCCGAGCCCGGGGCCGCGCGGGGGCATCAGGTAGCCGTCATGCCATTCGAACGATGAGTCGACGAACTGCGCGTGCACCCCGTCGAAGCGCTCGATGGCCTCCATGATGAGGAAGTTGGGGCTGCACAGCGACAGGTGCAGCGCCGCGGCGGCGATGAGCGGCCCGCCGTAGACGTGCGGGGCGACCTGCACGTAGTGAGCCTCGGCCATGCTCGCGATCTTCTTGGACTCGCCGATGCCGCCCACCTGGCCGACGTCGAAGTTGAAGATCGCCGCGGCGCGGTGCTCGAGCAGGCGCGCGAAGTCGAACTTGGTCGTCAGCCGCTCACCGGTCGCGATCGGGATGGTGGTGCGCCGCGCCACTTCTGCCAGGGCTTTCATGTTCTCCGGCGGGCAGGGCTCCTCGTACCACAGGGGATCGAACTTCTCCAGCCGCCGGGCGATCCGCAGCGCCCCCGCCGCGGTCATCTGGCCGTGCGTGCCGATGATGATGTCACAGGCGGTTCCAACCTCGTCGCGAATGGCGCCGATGACCCGCTCGGCGGTCTCGGCCGCCGGCAGCGAAAACTGCAGCGGGACGTTCTGGCCCAGGCTCTGGTCGTGGGTCAGGATCAGCGAGAACGGGTCGACCTTGATCGCGGTGAAGCCCAGGCCGGCGTAGTGCCGTGCCCTTGAGGCGGCGTGGGCCGGGTTGAGCCACACGTCGCGGCTGAGCGGGCTGCCGCTGCCGGGACGGCCGGCGGGCTCGTCGTAAATGTAGGTGTAGGTGCGGACGCGGTCGCGCATTTGCCCGCCGAGCAGCTTGTACACCGGCTGGCCGCAGTCCTTGCCGATGATGTCCCAGCAGGCCATCTCGATCGCGCTGAGGATCCCGAGCTTGGTCAGCTCCGGGTAGTGGCTGTAGCCGGCCCTGCCGTACACCTTGTCGAAGAGCATCTCGATGTCGTACGGGTCGTGACCGATGACGGCCTGCTCGATGATGTCGGCCATCATCGTGGCAAGCACGGGGAGCCGGAAGCCCGTGCCGAGCAGCATCATCTCGCCGTAGCCGCGCGTCCCGGTGTCGGTGTCCAGCCGCACGAACAGCCAGCTGCGCCCGCCGCGGAACGGCGGCGGGCAAACGACAGGGAAGACTTCGAAGCCAGTGACCTTCACCCGATCATGATGTCGCCGATCGCCGGCCCCGTCGACAGGGCCGCCGACCCGAGCGATCGTGCCGGCGGGAAGCACCTATAGGGACACAAAAGCCACCGTCCGTTCGGAAAAGAAAGATTTTTCTTCCGAACGGACGGTGGCACTACCCAGTGATCAGAGTCAGACCGGGCGGACGTGCTCGGCCTGCGGACCCTTCTGGCCCTGCGTGATCTCGAACTCGACCCGCTGGTTCTCGTCCAGGCTGCGGTAGCCGTTGGACTCGATCGCGGAGAAGTGGACGAAGACGTCCTGGCCCCCGCCATCGACACTGATGAACCCGAAACCCTTGTCCGAGTTGAACCACTTGACTGTTCCCTGCGCCACGCGCATTTTCTCCTTGCCTACGAAGAGCCCCCGCACCGCGCGGGAACCCGGCAGTAAATCCGCGAGCGCGCTATTGAAACACGTACACAGGAGCTACGACCAGGTCCATACAACCACACCGGGGACCAGTCCATTCCCCTCCGGGCCGCATCGTGATGACCAGCCCGGTCCTGCAAGCTCACCTGCCCGCCGTTATCTGCAGGGCGAACCGCTGCACCTCAGCCTTCGGCAGTCCCTTGCAGACTGCTGGCTCAGCCCCGAAGTGCCCTTGGCCGGCCATAGCCTTCAGGTACTCCGCCTGCATGGCGGCCTTGCAGGCGGAGGGTCCGGGGCGAGGTAGTTCTGACTGCAGGCAGTGACCGCCAGTGCGATTGTCACCGCGGCGATGACCTTGGCGAGTGCCCTGCTGGTCATGACGGCCATATCGTGGCTGTTCATGGCATCATCTTGCCCGTCCACTCCACCTCGCTGACCGAACCACGCAGACCGGGGCGGCCACAGCAAGTGCGTCTGGTCCGGGACCGGCGCTGTGGCCTCCCGGCAAGGTTGACTACACGTGTGGCGCATCCCCGGCCGCAGTTCTGAGTCTAAGCAGTCGGCTGTCCCTGCCAGCATTCCTGGACGGCGCCGTGGTCAACCTCGCGCTGCCTGCCATCGGCCGCCAGTCGGCAGGCGGCCTACCAGGTGCCCCACGCTAGCGCCGGCGCGGGCAGCTCCGGCGGCGTCAGGAACGCCGGCGGAGCCGTCAGGTCCAGTGCGCCGAGTGGCGAGGTTGCCGCCGCGTCCCGCAGGGTCAGCGCAGGCAGATTCCGTCGTAGGCATCCGGGCCCGCGACGAGCTGCTCGGCATGCCGGACATAGCCGGGAAAAGCACCTTCAGCAGGCTGCG
>Ga0187807_1000663_pt1 | contig 10956 bp, 10 predicted proteins | sample NC_wetland_sal_i_4_FD_132432 | JGI IMG/M metagenome (GOLD analysis project Ga0187807, IMG submission 132432) | Wetland sediment microbial communities from Neuse River Estuary, North Carolina, USA - ASW_2 | ecosystem: Environmental > Aquatic > Freshwater > Wetlands > Sediment | place: USA: North...
CCCGCCGACGCCGGATTCTGGGGATTCGAGGGTCGCGGCCGCCCGTGGCCGGACCTGCCGCTGATCGCCCTGCTGAAGCTGCGCGGGGGCGCCGTCAGCGAGCTGGCGGTGGTCGGTGACACCGCCAGCGACATCGAGTCCGGGCTGCGGGCTGGGGCCGCGATCGTGGCCGGCGTGCTGACCGGCGCCAGTTCCCGCGCGGACCTGGAGCGGGCGGGCGCCCCGCTCATCCTCGACACGATCGCGGACATCCTGCCCTACGTCACCGGGTTACCGGCGGGGAGCGAGGAGCACGGGCTGGGCGGGCAGGGATACCGAGACCGAGGTGCCAGGGGCCAGCGCGGCGGCCTCGGAGCTCGGCTTGTCGACCTGGACAGCCACGTCGCCGTCTAGCAGGACGCCGACCCGGGTCACCGAGCCGAGGAAGTTCCTGGTGGTCACGATCCCGTTGCCGTTCTGGCCGACTTGCATCGTCAGTCCTTCGGGCCGCACAAGCACGTCCACAGCCTGGTCCGCCGGGCTCTCGCCCCTGACCGGGACGGTGCCGCCGAGCACGGACACGGTCCCGCTCCCCTGCAGCTCGCCGGGAATCCGGTTCATGATGCCCACGAACTCGGCCACGAACGCGGTGGCCGGGTCTTCGTAAAGCTCGTCAGGCGCGGCGATCTGCTCCAGCTTGCCCTGCCGCATGACCCCGACCCGGTCCGCCATCGACAGCGCTTCCTCCTGGTCGTGGGTGACGAACAAGGTCGTGGTGCCGAGCCGCTGCTGCAGCGTGCGGATCTGCTCGCGCAGTTGCAGCCGCACCTTGGCGTCCAGCGCGGACAGCGGCTCGTCGAGCAGCAGCACCCGCGGCTCGATGGCCAGGGCACGGGCCAGCGCGACGCGCTGCTGCTGACCACCGGACAGCTGATGCGGGTACTGCCTCGCCTGGTCGGCCAGGCCGACCATGTCGAGCAGTTCGCCTGCCCGCTGACGGCGCCCGGCCGTGCCGAGCTTGCGCATCCGCAGCCCGAAGGCCACGTTGTCCAGCGCGGACATGTTCGGGAACAGGCTGTAGCTCTGGAACACCATGCCCATGTCACGCTTGGAGGCGGGCACCGAGGACATGTCCCTGCCGTCGATGAGGACCGATCCGGCGTCCGCCGACTCGAACCCGGCCACGATGCGCAGGGCGGTCGTCTTACCGCAGCCCGACGGGCCGAGCAGCGCGACCAGTTCGCCCGGTGCCATCTCGATGGACAGCCCGTCCAGCGCCCGGGTGGTGCCGAACGCCCGGGTCAGGTCCTGCAGCAGCACGCTTGTCCCGCCGCCGTGGCCGGCCTGCCCGATGCCCGCCGCCGTCGCGGCGGAGTTCCCGGCGGTGTTGGTGGTCATTAGTCTCCCCGCGTTTCTTGACGTGCGACGGTAAACAGCGTGACCGAGCCGCCGCCGGTCTTGCGCGACTGCCGGGTTCCGATCACCGTGATGGCCATCAGGAAGAGCCAGGTCACGAACAGCGCGAGCAGCGAGGCCGCGACCGAGACCTGCCCGCTGGTCTGGCTGTTGACATAGATCCACACCGGGAAGGTCTGATACAGGTCCAGGCTGGCTATGGTGAATTCACCAAGGACCAGGGCCACCGTCAGCACGGTGGCGGACAGCAGCGCCGTTCTGAGGTTCGGCAGCACCACCCGCCACAGGGTGGTGATCCAGCCGGCTCCTAGCGAACTGGCCGCCTCGGTGATCGTCTTCAGGTCCAGCGCGCGCAGTCCGGCGTCGATGGCCCGGTAGGCGAACGGCATGGCCAGGATCACGTATACCAGCGCGAGCAGGTACTCCGTGCTCTTGAGGAAGCCCGGGGCGATCTGCAGCACGCCGACGATCAGCACCACCGGCGGGATGACGATCGGCAGGATCGTGATCCCCTCGAGCAGCCGCCGCAGCTTCGGCAGCCTCAGGTGCACGTAGACCGTCGTGGGCAGCATGAGCGCGATCGTGATGATGGTGGTGATGACCGCGAGCCGGACCGAAAGCGCGAGGGACGAGGTGAAGCCCGACTGGCTGATGACCGAGCCGAAGGAGCTGATCCCGGCGAATCGCAGGGCCGCGATCAGCGGGATGAGGAAGTACACGCCGGCCAGCACGAGGATCACCCAGCGCCAGACGGTGCTGGCCCAGGGGGACGACCCCCTGGAACCCCCGATCCCGGGGGAACCTATCCCCCCAGACCCCCTTAGCGCAGCCATTTGGCGGCCCTCCGCTGGAGCGTGACGTAGAGCATCATCGCGACCGCGATGATGACGACCATGCCCAGGCCGAGCGCCTTGCCGACGTTCTCCTGGCCGGCGATGACGTTCCCGTTCAGGAACGATCCGATCTGGATCGAGGTCAGCGGGATGGTCCCGTTGGTCAGCGCCTCGGCGGTGGCGTAAGCGGATAGGGCGCTGCCGAACAGCAGCAGCACGCATCCGAGGAACGACGGCAGCAGTACCGGGCCGCCCACGAAGCGCCAGTAGTCCCAGCTGCGCGCGCCCAGGTTTTCGGCGGCTTCCCGCCAGGCCGGGCGCAGCCCCTCCAGGGCCGGCAGGATGACCAGCACCATCAGCGGGATCTGGAAGTACATGTACACGACCACGACGCCGGCCAGGGAGTACAGGCTGAAGCCGTGGGCGTACGGATCGAATCCGAGGTCGATCAGCCACTTGGTGGCGAGCCCGCTGGAGCCGAGGGTGGCGATGAACAGGAAGGCCAGCGGCACGCCGCCGAAGTTGGCGAACACGCCAGAGGCGGTAATCACTATCTGCCTTAGCACCGTCCCGCGCTTGGCGGTGAAGATCGCGTACGCGATCAGGAGCCCGAATATCCCTGGCAGGATCGAGGTGATCACGGACAAGACGATGCTCTGCTCAAATCCGTGTAGGTAGACGCCATGCGTGGCGGTCTTGACGTTGCTCAGCGTGAAGCTGCCGGTGGAGGAGTTCCGGAAGGCCCCGACCGCGACCGCGATCATCGGAAGCAGCAGGAAGAGCGTCACGTAGACGCCGAAGGGCACGACTCCGAGCGCCCGGCGCAGCCCGCGCACGGCACGCGGCACGGTCAGCCTGCCCGGCGGCCCGGACGCTGCGGCTCCACCGGACCCGAGAGCCCCGGGATCCGCCAGGGATCCCGGGGCCGCTACGGTCTGGTCCACTGCTAGCCGATCACACTAGACCACTGCTGGGCGACGATTGCCTCCGCCGCCGCCTGCTGAGCCTGGGTGGGGAAGGTGACGTCGCCGGCCGGGGCCGGCGGCAGCGCCTTGTAGGCCGCCTGGTTGACCGTGCCGTCAGTCACCAGGGTCGATAGCTCGATCGGCCGGGCCTCGCCCTCGAGCCACAGGTTCTGGCCGGTGGTGGAGTAGAGGTATTCCTCCCAGAGCCTGGCCGCGGCCGGGTCCGGCGCGTACTTGCTGATGGCCTGGTCGTAGTAGGCGGCGTAGGAAGCGTCCGACGGGATCACGATCTTGAGGCCGGGGACGCTCGGTCCGATCTCGGACGCCAGCAGGTAGTCCCACCAGATCACGATCGGCGTCTGACCGCTCTCCATGGTCGCTGCGCTCGCGGTGACCGGCACGAAGTTGCCCACGCTGTGCAGCTTCTTGAAGTACGCGATGCCGGGCGTGATGTTGTTGAGCGAGCCGCCGTTGGCCAGCGCCGAGGCGAAGACGGCCGAGAACGCGGCGCTCGCCTGGGTCGGGTTGCCGTTGATGGCGACCTCGTTCTTGTATATGGGCTTAAGCAGATCCGCGAACGAGGTCGGCGGGGTCTTCACCTTCGCCGAGTTGTACCCGATCGCGACGTACCCGCCGTAGCTGGCGTAGTAGGTGCTGTCGGAGGCCTTGGCGTCGGCCGGGATGTTGCTCCAGGTCGTCACCCGGTAGGCGGCGAGGTCGCCCTCCTGGTCGCCCTTGACCGCGAACGCCGTGCCGATATCGACGACGTCGGGGGCGCGGCTCTGGCCCTTGAGCTGGTTGACCGCGTTGAGCTCGTCCTGGCTGGAGCCGTCCGGATTGGCGTCGTTGATCTTGATGCCGTACTTGGCGGTGAAGTCCTTCATGATCGTGCCGTAGTTGGCCCAGTTGGACGGCAGCGTGATGACGTTGAGCTGGCCTTCCTTCTTGGCCGCCGCGACCAGCGCAGTCATGCCACCTCCCGCCGAGACGGAGGTGGCGGTGGCCCAGTTGGTCCCGCTGCTGCTGGTTGTACTGCTGCCGCTAGCACTGCTGGAATTCGAGGAACTGCAGCCGACAGTGAGCAGCAGGCTGCCGATAACCGCGGCGCTTGCCGCCATGGCGTGCCTTGCGCGCAAAATTTCCCTCCCAAACCACAGTCCCCTGAGGGGAACCGGAATGCCGAATCTTGGCTAGACAAGTCGGAATGATGGCTAGCCAAGACAAACGGGAGGTTGCCAGCCCGTGGCGGGCAGGCATCCGTTAGTGGTCAGCTTGAGAGCCGTACCTGACCTCTGGCCGGCTGGCTATCCAGGTGGCTAGGATGTGCGCTCAGCGACGTACCTCCGCTCCTATCGGGGGGAAGCAGAGCGTCATAACCGTGGGCAAGGCCATGACGAGTCAGCAGGGCGGAGCGCGGCAGGGCGAAGCGCGGCAGCCGGCCGGAATCCGTGACGTAGCCCGGCTGGCCGGCGTATCGGTCGCCTCGGTGAGCTTCGCGCTCAACGGCCAGCCCGGTGTCGCGGAAGAAACCCGGCGGCGGATCCTGGCGGCCGCGGCTGAGCTCGGATACCGCGCCAACCCGCAGGCCCAGGCGCTCCGGCGCGGACGCACCACTACCTACGGCCTGGTCATCCGCAACTTCAGCAATCCGTTCTTCCTCGAGGTGCTGACCGGGGCCGAGCAGGCGGCGAGCGAGGCCGGGGCCACCTTGCTGCTGCTCGACTCGCACTACTCGGCGGAACGTGAGCGCCTGCTGGTGCGGGAAATGGCCGCCCAGCGCCTGGCCGGGCTGGCCATCGCCCCGGTCGGCAAGGGCGAGTCGGTGCGGCTGTGGCAGGAGTTGCGCCCCGGCACCCCGGTAGTAGCGCTGAACGCGGCTGTGGAAGGCGCCGCCGGCGTGTCCCGGGTGTACCCCGATAACGCGGTCGGCGTCGAACTGGCGATGCGACGCCTGGCCGAGCTCGGGCACTCCTGCGCCGCGTTCCTGTCCGCGCCGCGCGGTCTGGTGGCCGACCCGGCATGAACGCGCTGGTCGCGTCGGCCAAGAAGGAAGGCACGCTCAACGTCATCGCCCTGCCGCCAACGTGGGCGAACTACGGCGCCATCATTTCGGCCTTCACCGCCAAGTACGATATCAAGGTCAATTCCGCGAACCCGACCGGCACCAGCCAGGACGAGGTCAACGCGGTGAAGCAGGAGAACGGCACCGCCGCGGCGCCCGACGTCCTGGACATCGGTATGGCCGTCGCCTTGGCCAACACCAACCTGTTCGCGCCGTACGAGGTGAGCACCTGGAGTGATATCCCCACGGCCCAGAAGGCGGCGAACGGCGTCTGGGTTCAGGACTACGGCGGTTACATGGCGGTCGGCTACTCGTCCAAGTTCGGGACGATCACCTCGCTGAACCAGCTGCTCGGCCCGCAGTTCAAGAACGCGGTCGCGCTGAACGGGAACCCGACTGCGGCCAACGCGGCCCTGAACGGCGTGATGATGACAAACCTCGCCGAAGGCGGAACTCCTGACAATATCGCCAAAGGCGTGAACTTCTTCGCCAAGCTCAAGGCGGCCGGCAACTTCTCCCCCATCTCGGCGACCGGCGCCACGATCAAGGCAGGCACGACCCCGGTCGTGTTGAACTGGGACTACCTCAACCTCGGGAGCTACGTGGGCGTGACGAACTGGAAGGTGTTCGTGCCGTCGGGCGTCGCCTTGGGCGGGTACTACGCGCAGGCCATCAACAAGAACGCGCCGCACCCCGCGGCAGCAAGGCTGTGGGAGGAGTTCCTCTACTCGCAGGCCGCGAGCGGCGGGCAGAACCTATGGCTCGAAGGTGGCGCCAGGCCGGTGGAGCAGCCGACGATGACCACCAACGGCACCATCAACAAGACGGCGGCAGCCAAACTGCCCGCCGTAACCGGAACACCGGTGTTCCTCACCCCGACCCAAGCCACCGATGCCGCCAACTACCTGGCCGCGAACTGGGCAAAGGCCGTCGGCTAGCGAGGGAAACGTGGCCGTCGCTGCGACAACCAAGACCGGCGCCCGGCTCTCACGGGCCGGGCGTCGGCCGCCCACTCCGGCCTGGGTCGGTACCGTCCCGTTCTTCGCCTACGTCGGGGTCTTCCTGCTCTGGCCGACCGGGATCGTGATCGTCGACGCCCTCAAGAACCCGAACGGCGCGTGGACGTTCTCCAACATCAGCGAGCTCGGCAACCCGCTGGTGCGCGGTTACTTCATCGGCTCGTTCAAGCTGGCTCTGCTCTCGTCGGTGGCGGGGGCCGTATTCGGCGCCATCCTGGCCTATGCGGTGGCGGCGGGCGACCCGGACGGCACGGTGCGCAGGCTCTACATCGCCGTCTCGGGCGTTCTGGCCCAGTTCGGCGGGGTGACGCTGGCGTTCGCCTTTCTCGTGCTCATCGGCCCCGTGGGCCTGCTGTTCCACGCCAGCTGGTACTTCGAATTCCCGTGGGGCATCGGGCTGATCTACGCGTACTTCCAGATCCCGCTGATGGTGCTGGTCTTCCTGCCCGCGATCGACGGGTTGAAGGTCCAGTGGCGAGAGGCGTCGGAGAACCTGGGCGCGTCCGCGTGGCAGTACTGGCGGCATGTTGGCGGCCCGCTGCTGATGCCGGCCTTCCTCGGCGCCACGCTGCTGCTGTTCGCGAACGCGCTGTCGGCCTTCGCGACCATCCAGGCCTGGGAGAACCAGATCGCCTACGTGGTGCCGCAGCAGATCAGTACCGCGCTGTCCAGCGAGGTCGGGCTGACTAACGTCAACGTTGCTGACCTGCTAGCACTGGGCATGGTGATCATGGTGGCCGTCGTCATGACGGGATACGCGCTGCTGCAGCGCCGGGCGGCGCGATGGCTGCGGTAACGTCACTCGGCGAGACGCCCATCGCCGCCCCGGCCGGGCGCCCGCGCGGCATGCAGGCTAGCCGGCGCAGACGGTTGAATCTGTTCCGCTATGTGGTCTTCACGGTGTTCGGACTGTTCTTTCTCTTGCCGCTGCTGGCGATGGCCCGGTTCTCCCTGGAGGGAGCCAATCTCGGCACCTGGTCGGTGACGGCCTGGCGGCAGATCGCCTCCTACCAGAACACGGGCATTCCTCCCCTGCTGAGCTCGATCGAGATCACCCTGGAACTGGCGGTCATCACCTGCGCGGTCATGCTGGTGCTGCTGGTACCGACCATGGTCTGGGTCCGGCTGCGGGTGCAGTGGCTGGCGCGCACCATCGAGTTCATCTGCCTGCTGCCGCTCACCATCCCCGCGATCGTGCTGGTGGTCGGCCTCGGTGAGATCTACAACAAGATTCGGCATTTCAGCCTGTCGGCGCTCATGCTGTTCTGGGTTTACGTGATCCTGGCGCTGCCCTACGCCTACCGGGCGCTCGCCGCCGGGCTGTCCGCGATCGACGTGACCACCCTGTCCGAGGCCGCGCGCAGTCTCGGGGCAAGCTGGTTCACCGTGATGGTCCGAGTGATCGCGCCGAACATGCGGGCGGCCATTCTGAACGCCCTGCTGCTGACCGCAGCCCTGGTACTTGGCGAGTTCACTATCGCTTACCTCCTGCTGTACACCAACTTGCAGGTTGAGCTGTATTCCATCAGCCGGAGCACGCCGAATGCCGGGGTGCTCTTCTCCACCTCGCTCGCCGCGCTGCTGTTCGCCTTCGTGCTGCTGATGATCCTGTCCTTCGCTGGCCGCCGCCGCGGCCGGGGATGAGGTGCGGTTCGTGACTTCTTCGCCAGTGACCAGAACGCAGGACGGCGCGGCCAGGACTGCCGTCGAAGTGCGCATGGAGAGACTGAGCAGGCACTACGGCACCGTGGTCGCGCTCGACCGGCTTAGCCTGACCCTGCAGCCCGGCGAGCTTGTCGTGCTGCTCGGCCCGTCGGGCTGCGGAAAGACCACCACGCTGCGCCTGCTCGCGGGACTGGAGGACGCCGACACCGGCCAGATCTTCGTCGGCGGCAAGGACATCACCCGCCTCTCGGCCGCCAAGCGCGATATGGGGATGGTGTTTCAGGCCTACTCGCTATTCCCGCACATGACGGTGCGGCAGAACGTAGCCTTCGGGCTGCGGCTGCGCCGGGTCAGCGCGGCGCAGCGGGATAAGCGCGCGATCGAGATGCTTGACCTGGTCGGACTCGCCACGCAGGCGGACAGGTATCCGCACCAGATCTCCGGCGGCCAGCAGCAGCGGGTCGCCCTGGCCCGGGCCCTGGCCATCGAACCGCAGGTGCTACTGCTCGACGAGCCGCTGTCGGCGCTGGACGCCAAGGTCCGGGCGCAGCTGCGGGACGAGATCCGCCGGATCCAGCTCGAGGTGGGCATCACCACGCTGTTCGTCACCCACGACCAGGAGGAGGCGCTGGCCATCGCGGACCGGGTGGGCGTCATGCGGGAGGGCCGTCTCGAGCAGCTCGCGCCGCCCACCGAGGTCTACTCGCGCCCGGCCACATCGTTCGTGGCTGAGTTCGTCGGCCTGAGCAACCGGCTGACCGGTGAGGTCCGGGGCGGCGAGGTAACTGTCCGCGGCCGTACACTCCCGCTGGTGGAAAAAGATGTGCCTGACGGTCAGGTGGTAGCGCTGGTGCGGCCGGAAGCGGTGACCCTGGCATCCCACACCACACCGGAGTCCGGCCCGCTGGTCGGCACGGTGATCGCCGTCACCTTCCTCGGCGCGACCAGCCGGGTCACCATAGATCTCGGCGACACCACGGTCCTGGCTCAGCTCTCGACCTCAGACGCATCCGAGCTGCCGGCGGGCAGTCGCGTCGCGCTCGCGATCCGCCCCGACCCGGTCCTGGTTTCGGCCAGCTCGGAACCGGCGGTTGCGGCCGATGAAGAGGCGTGAGCGGGAAACAGAGCGTGAGCGGCAGGCATCCACTGCTGACCACCCATCGCCGACTCGGTCCCGGAGCGGTTCTCCGCCACGGGTTGTCAGCTGCGTACCGCGCCGTCGAGATCGGCGCGGGCGAGCCGCATCTCATCCGGGATGACTTCGGCGCCGGGCCTTCTGGGTTCTCTGGGGTCTTTGGGGCTGAGTCCGCTTACGGCCCGGGCCGCCCGCTGCTCTGCCTAGTGCACATCACCGATCTGCAGCTCGCTGACGTCCAGTCGCCGACACGGTTCGAGTTCCTCAACGCCCACTTCGCCGATCGCAGGTACGCCGGCCTCATTCCCGTGCAGCGCCCTCAGGAGGCGCTCACGGTGCACGCCGTCGATGCCACCATCCGCACCGTCAGCGCGGTACGCGGCCCGGCGACCGGACTGCCGATGCAGTTGGCGGTCACGACGGGCGACGCGATCGACAACGCGCAGTGGAACGAACTGCAGGCGTTCCTGGCCCTGTTCGACGGCGGGCTGGTGTCCCCCGATTCCGGCGGTCCGGACTATGAGGGGGTGCAGGCCCAGGATTGGCCGGGTGACATCTTCTGGCGGCCGGACGGACCTGGCGCCGAGGGGCCGGACTTCTTCCGGCGCGAGTTCGGTTTCCCGCACCATCCGGGCCTGCTGCCGCGTGCGCTGCGCGAGTTCTCCGCGACTGGCCTGAGCATCCCCTGGCTGTCGTGCTTCGGCAACCACGAGGCGCTCAACCAGGGCGTAGGCACCCAGACCCCGGCGCTGGCCGCCGCGCTGACCGGCGGCAAGAAGCCGACCGGCCTGCCCGAGGACTTCCACCACCACCGGGCGCTCGAGGAGTTCACCGAGCGTCCCGAGGCGTTCATGGCCGGCCCGCACCGCCCCGTCACGCCGGATCCGTTCCGTCGCCCGATCAGCAGGCGGGACTTCGTCGATGCTCATCTGCGGGCCGGCTCACGGCCATTCGGGCACGGATTTACCGAACGGAACCGGCTGGACGGGACCGCGTACTACGTCTTCGACACGCCCGCGGCGCGGTTCATCGCGCTCGACACTAACTGCCTGGCCGGCGGCGCATCCGGATGCCTGGACCGCAAGCAGGCGCGATGGCTGGAAACCAGGCTGGCGGAGGTGCATTCGGCTTACCGGGGACCGGACGGCGACGATGTCCGCACCGGCCACGACGACCGGCTGGTGATCGTGTTCTCGCACCACGGCACCGACACCCTGGACAACAGCCGCGGTGGCCACGCGGGACCAGACGGCGAGCCGATGCTCGGCGCCGACCTGGTGGCCTTGCTGCACCGGTTCCCCAACGTGGTCTTGTGGCTGAACGGCCATACCCACACCAACACGATCCGCCCGCGTCCTGACCCCGCTGACCCGAAACGCGGGTTCTGGGAGGTGACGACCTGCGCGGTGGTCGACTGGCCCTGCCAGACCCGGATGGTCGAACTGCTCGACCACGGCGAGTACCTGTCAATCGTGACCACGATGGTGGATCACGACACGCCGGTGGCGCCGTCCCTTTTCCCGGAAACCTCGGATGACCTCGCCGCACTGCACCGTGAGCTCGCGGCCAACGTGCCCTGGGACGTCACTGTCATGGCCGGTACCGCTGCCGACCGGAATGTAGAGCTGCGCGTCGTCCCGCCCTTTCCGCTCAAGCGCCTGCCCGGAGTTTGACGCGCAGCACGTTCAGGTCATCGACGCTGAAGCCGTGCCTGGTCAGCCATGACATTACGCCGCCGTAACGTGCGTCCATCTGCTCAAGGAACGCCGTCATCGTCTCGGGCCGCGGCCGGTGCAGATCGGCGGGCTTGCTGTCGATATCGCGGGCATACAGACGCGATCTGCGCAGCCGAGCCATGATGGCCTCGGTGCGCTCCCCGGTA
>Ga0187807_1000664_pt1 | contig 10953 bp, 14 predicted proteins | sample NC_wetland_sal_i_4_FD_132432 | JGI IMG/M metagenome (GOLD analysis project Ga0187807, IMG submission 132432) | Wetland sediment microbial communities from Neuse River Estuary, North Carolina, USA - ASW_2 | ecosystem: Environmental > Aquatic > Freshwater > Wetlands > Sediment | place: USA: North...
AACGAGTAAGCCGGAGGGCGGCATGTACGGGTACACCCACGACAAAGACAACTACCTGAGGCGGCTGCGCCGCATCGAGGGCCAGGTCCGCGGCCTGCAGCGGATGATCGAGGAAGACAAGTACTGCATCGACATCCTCACCCAGGTCTCCGCCGCGACCAAGGCGCTGCAGTCGGTCGCCCTCGGCCTGCTGGAAGAACACCTCAGCCACTGTGTCACCCAGGCCGTCGCCGAGGGCGGGGACGGGGCGGCCGAGAAGGTCCGGGAAGCCTCGGATGCGATAGCGAGGCTGGTCCGGTCCTGAACGTCAGGCGCCGCATCACGGAAAGGAAACTGATGACGACAACCACCTACCCGGTGAAGGGCATGAGCTGTGAGCACTGCGTGAGCGCGGTGACCAGCGAACTGACCGGACTTGCCGGAGTGTCCACGGTGACCGTGGACCTCGTGTCCGATGGCACGTCCCTGGTGACGGTGACCAGCGACGGCCCGCTGGCTGAGGACGCGGTCAGCGCGGCGCTGGAGGAAGCAGGCGGCTACCAGCTCACCAGCGGCTGACACGGTCCGCCGCGGCGGCCGGCCCAGGGCACATCCAGCGTGCCCCGGGACGGCCTTGATCCTTAGCTGGTCACCAGCTCCGCCAGGACATCTCCGAGGCGCCCAGAGCGGGCCTCGTCGATGAAGACCTGGAACTGGTCCACGCTCATCTGCACTCGCTGGCCGAAATCATCCGTGATGACGATGCGCCGCTCCGGCGGAGCGTCGTGGTCAACGAGCAATTCCGGGCAGCCGCAATTGCACTGGCCGCATAGCACGGCGATCTTGGTAAGACCCTGAGGTTCGCGCATTACCTGACCCCTTCTTTTCTCCTGTGCTATTGAGGCTTACACGACCGCCGGCAATGGTCAATAGAAAGATGTCATTCGATACCCCTGGACGGTTTATTAAATACCCCCGGGAGGTCTTAACGTATTATCACTTCGGCCCTGATGGGAGGTTGTGCTGCCGAGGGCTCCGCGGAATAGGCCGAGGAATTCCTCGTCCGCGATGGCGGCGGCGTCTTCCGGCCGTAGCCTGATGGTCCCGGTGCTGGTCTTGAGCGCGGGGTGGCGGGCGACGAACCCGCCGTCGTCGTCCTTCCGCCAGCCGTACACCGAGATGCCGTGCTTCCAGGCGGCCAGGTGCAGGCGGCGATCGCCGGCCCTGTACGTCGGCATCTTGTACGACAGGACCACCGTCGCGTCGGGACGGGCGCGCAGGATCAGCCCGTGGAGCCGGTCGAACAGCGGCCGGTGCTCCGCGGGGATCGCGTCGATGTACCGGCGGACGTCCTCAGCTACTGATGACCCGGCCATCTGCCGCCTCCCGTGGTTCCCTGCGGATCTCTCGATCATTACCGACGGCCGGGCAGGCCAGGAATCATCGGCGTACTAACCGTTCCGGGATCGTTACCGCAGACGTACAGCCCGGCCAGCCACAAGATCCGGTTGCTGCCGGAGCCCCGTCCGCGCCCGGCCGGCGCGGACGGGAGAGTAACCGTCTCCGCCGCCGCGGCCGCGCCGGCCGCGGTGGCCGCGGCGCCGTGACCGGCTAGCCGGTCACGGACCACGGTTCGTTCTGGCTCAATGACCAAGGAGCCGCCAGCCGCGGTGGCTCCGGGGTGACCAGGCCCGCGCCGGTGAGCGCGGCCTCGTAATGGCTGCGCAGCCAGAAGACGACGGCGGCGAGCAGCCCGGACCACGCGGCGATCGCGGCGACGATGGCGGGGATCGTGCGGCGGATCAGCGCCCCGGCGCACACGCTGATCGTGAACGCGGCCAGCGTCCAGGCCGGGAAGGCGAGACCGGTCAGGTCGAAGACCTGCGGGGCCAGCGGGCTGTCCTGACCGAGCTGGAGCAGTAGTCGTTGATGAACACCGTCTGCTGGGTGCTGCAGCTGGTCGCGGTCAGCGGCGTGCAGCCGGTTAGCCCGAAGGCGGCCAGCGCCGAACGCATCCGCAGCCCCGCGATCAGCATCCACAGGCACACCCCGCCGAGCACGGCGCAAACAGTTTGCAGCGGTCAGGCACGCAACAGCTCGAGGAAGCCGCCGAAGAGCGCCTCGGAACGCGGCGTCCGCTCCAGCAGCTCGATCACCGTGCCGCGGGCCGCGCTCGCGTCGACGTAGGCCCACCGCACCGGGTTACCCGGCCCGGTGCCGTCGATCAGCAGCTCCGCCTGCGGGTCCGCGTCGCCGCGCACGGCCGCGAGCTGCTCGTCGAAGTCGGCCACGAGGAACGCCAGGTGGTGCATGCCCTCGCCGCGCGCGGCGAGGAACTCGGCATGCGGGGACCGGTTGTCGAGCGGCTCGAGCAGCTCGAGCAGGACGCCGCCGAGCGCGCCGAACGCGATCCGCAGCGCGAACGACGACGGCTTGCCGTGCACGAGCACCCCGCCGAAGCGCGACTCCTCCCCCGCGCTCCGGAACGGTCCCGCGCCAAGCCGCGCGCTCAGCTCCTCCTGCGCCGCGCCGCAGTCGCGCACCACCCAGCCGATGTGGAACAGCTCAGGGAGCCTCGGCATCCCGGCGGTCATCCCGGCGTGCCGTCGGTCTCGACGACACACACCGCCTCGCCGACCCGCACGTCGGCGCCCTCGGGAACGGCGTGCTCGAGCATGACGCCGTCCCCGGTGGCCTCGACCTCCTGGCTGATCTTCTCCGTCTCGATCTCGTAGAGCGGGTCGCCCTTGCGGAACGCCTCGCCCGGCTGCCGGCAGAACCGGACGATCGTCGCCTCCTCCATCGTCATCCCGATCTTCGGCAGCTTGACCCGGACCCGCAGGCGGCTCATGCGAGCACCTTCTCGCTGCGGCCGCTCCGGCCGAGCAGCTCACGGACGGTGGCGGTGATGCGGGCCTCGCCCGGGATCACGTGCGCCTCGGCGTTCGGGGCGTACGGGATGGCGACGTTCGGCGTCGTGACCCGGCGGATCGGCCCCTTCAGCAGGTCAAATCCCTGCTCCGCGACGACGGCGGCGATCTGGCTCGCCGCCGAGCAGGTCTCGCGCGCCTCGTCGACCACGACGAGGTGGCCGGTCTTGGCGACGGAAGCGAGCACGGCGCCGGTATCGAAGGGCACCAGGGTGCGGGGGTCGATCACCTCGGCGCTGACGCCCTCGGTCTCCAGCGTCGCCGCCGCGCCGAGCGCGGGCTTGAGCATCCGCCCGATGGCGACGACGGTGACGTCGTCGCCATCCCTGCGCACGGCGGCCTTGCCGAAGGGAACGAGGTGCTCGCCGTCGGGCACCTCGCCTAGCTCCCCGCCGCGGCCGTTCGGCTCGAGGATGAAGCACGGGTTCGGATCGCGGATCGCCGTCTTCACCAGGCCCTTCGCGTCGGCGGGCGCGGCGGGCACCGCGACCTTCAGGCCGCCGAGGTTCATCAGCATCGCGTACGGGGTGTCGGAGTGCTGCGCCGCGTTGGCTGAGCCGCCGCCGATGGTGGCGATGACCGTGATCGGCAGCTCCATCTGGCCGCCGGTCATCAGGCGCAGCTTGGACATCTGGTTGCCGATCGCGTCCATGCCCGTGTACATGAAGTTCGCGAACATCATCTGCACGACCACGCGGTAGCCCGCCGCCGCCAGCCCGACCGCCATCCCGGTCAGCGACGTCTCGCTGATCGGGGTGTTGCGGATCCGGTCGTGGCCGAACTGTTCGTGCACGCCCCGCAGGTCGCCGACGATCGACAGCTCGACGTCCTCGCCGTAGACGATGACCTTCGGGTCACGCGCCATCTCCTCCACGATGCCGTCGTGGATCGCCTGGATGAGCCGGGTGCGCGCCATGTCACGCCTCCTCTGTGCCGGTTGCGGCGGGTGCGGCTGGTGCGAACATGAGCGTCTCGGCCAGCTCGGGATCGGCGGGCTGGCCGGCTTCGGCGAAGGCCACGGCGCCGTTCACGCGGTCGAGGACGCCGGCTTCGATCTTGTCGAGATCGGCCGCGCCGACGGTCCCGGCCGAGACGAGCCCGGAACGGAGCCGGGCGATCGGATCCCGCTGCCGCCAGGTCTCGATCTCTTCTTCTCCCCGGTATCGCCCGGTGCCGAGCACGAAGCTCTCGGCCTCGAAATGGCCCTGGATGCGGTAGGTGCGCGCCTCGATGAACGACGGGCCGCCGCCCTCGCGGGCCCGGCGGACCGCCTCGCCCGCCGTCCGCCAGACATCGGTCACGTCGTTGCCGTCCACCTCGGCGGCCGGCATGGCGAACGCCCGTGCCCGGTCCGCGATGCGCCCGGCCGTCACCTGGTCCGACGGCGTGAACTCGGAGAAGCCGTTGTTCTCGCAGACGAAGACCAGCGGGAGCTGCCACAGCGTCGACAGGTTCAGCGTCTCCATGAGCACGCCCTGGTTCGAGGCGCCGTCGCCGAAGAAGCAGACCGCCACCTTGCCGTTTCCGTCCAGCTTCGCGCCGAACGCCGCGCCGGTCGCGATCGACAGCCCCGCGCCCACGATCCCGTTCGCCCCGAGGATCCCCTTGGAGATGTCGGCGACGTGCATCGACCCGCCCATGCCCCGGCAGATCCCCTCGCGCTTGGCCCAGATCTCCGCCATCATGGCCCGCACGTCGCCGCCCTTGGCAAGGAAGTGACCGTGCCCGCGGTGCGTCGAAGTGGCGTAATCGCGGTCCCCGAGGTGCGCGCACACCCCGGCCGCGACCGCCTCCTCGCCGATGTAGAGGTGCACGGCCCCTGGCAGCTTGCCCGCCGCGCTGTCGTCCCTGAGGCGCTCCTCGACCCGGCGGATCAGCACCATCGACTCATACAGCCGGAGCGCTTCCACCGCCGAAGGGCCTGCGCCGGGAGGACTGCCCGCCGGGGTTACGTCGAGCCCTGTCGTCATCGCGCTTCCTCCTCGCCTGCGGTCGTCATCGACCCCTCAAGCATCGCACCCGGCTCCCCGGACGGGCAGGCTCAAAATCAGCGGCCGCGCAGGCTGCCGCCGGCTGAGGCTCGCTGCGCGAAAGATCATCCCGAACGTACGCGTGGTGACTCCGGCCCGCTGACCGCTCCGGGCCGACTGCGGTAGGCGGGCAGTCCCCATTCGCGCCACCGGTCGCGGACGGTGCGCTCTGGTACCGCCAGGATCGCGGCGATGTCGCGAGCCGCGTTGGAAGCAGACAGGCCGACCCGGCCATTCGTGCCCGCCTGGCCGAAGATCAAGCCCGCATCGACGCAGTACTGGCCGAGACCGAGCAGTAGCTCTTTAACGGCCGCTCACCTCCGTCGCCTGACAGTCAGGAAACGGCGCACTCCATGCCAGCCGTGTGCCAGAACGAGGCGGAAACCATAGGCATCGAGCAGTAGCCAGACGACGATGAAACCGGCTGTAAGCAGGGAACCAGCAGTTAGCCCCAGCGCGGGAAACGACCTTCTAAGCAGCGGGTCAGTGCCGCCGAGGCTGAACCAGGATAGCTGATCGGGAGATTGGTTCGAGTCCGTCCGGGCTACGCCAGCGACGAAGGCCAGCGGACAGTGACACAACGGAGTCAGATATCGCTTCCCAGGAGTGGCCTATTCCCGGCCCCCACGCGGCATAGTCGCCCTGCTTTTCGAGGGTGATGGTGGTTTCCGTGAGGTCAATCCGGAAGTTTCCCTGGACTAGCAGTAGGTGGTAGACCCGGCGGTTGCCGTCCGCCTGGTCGCTCACCAGCCCGGCGGCCTTGAGCACCCGCAGGTGCATCGAGACGGCGGTCCGGCCGACGGGCATGCCCGCGGCGATCCCGCCGACATCGAGCGGGCCGGCGGCCAGCCGCCCGACGATCCGGCGCCGCATCGGATCCCCGAGTGCGTCCAGCGCCGGATCTATGTCAATATCCATTGACGGTCAATCTACGGTGGCAATCCAGGCGCGTCACCTAAGTTATGCCGTTCCTGATCATGTCGATCCTGACGTCGCGGGCCGCGCGCATGTGCCGCTCGGCCACCTCGCCGGCGGCGTCCTGGTTCTTCTCCCTGATCGCCTCGAGCAGCTGCCGGTGCTCCTCGAGCGCCTCTTCCCACCGGCCGGCGCGCAGGTAGGTCGTGGCCGGGTAGCGGCGCAGGTGGACCGCCAGGCGCTCGAGCAGGTCCGTCAGCGTGCGGTTGCCGCTGGCCTGCCAGATCGCCCGGTGGAAGGACCGGTTGATCGCGGCCATCTCCTGCGGGGTGGCCGTCTTCGCCGCCGCCATGGTGCCGAAGATCCGGTCCAGGGTGGCCAGGTCGTAGTCAGTCCTCCGGCCGGCCGCGTCCCTGGCGGCGGCCGCTTCGAGGATCATGCGGACGCTGTAGATCTCGAGCACCTCTTCCGAGCTCGTCTGGCGGACCCGCATGCCGCGGTTGACCCGCTCCAGCACGCCGTCCTGCTCGAGCATCCGCAGCGCCTCGCGAATCGGCGTCCGGCTGACGCCAAACCGCTTGCCGAGGGTGGTCTCGACCAGGATCTCGCCCGGCCGGAGTTCTCCCTGCAGGACTTCCTCGAGAAGCTGCTGGTAGAGCGATGGCACCGTGCCCCCCGTCCTTCCTCGTCAGGCCCCGGTGCTTGCGGCGCCGGCGCCGGCCAGCCGGCCGAATACCGCGCCGGCGGTGAGCCCAGAGCCCCCCGGGTAGTTGAAATAGAACAGCCCGCCCACGAGCTCGCCGCAGGCGTACAGGCCCGGGATCGGATGCCCCTCTTCTGCCAGCACGTTCGCGGTGCGGGGGTTAATCGCGAGGCCGCCGAACGTGAACGTGATGCCGCAGGTGATCTGGTACGCCTCGAACGGCGGGGTGTCGATGCGGTTGGCCCAGTTCGACTTGGGCGGGACGATCCCCTCGGTGCCCCGGCCGTCCTTGACGTTGGGGTTGAACGGGATCTCCGTCCGGACGGCCTCGTTGTATCGCTGCACCGTGCCGAGGAACGCGCCGGGGTCCACGCCGTCCAGCTTCCGCGCGAGCTCTTCGAGGGTGTCCGCGGTCACCTTGGTGATCTGCCTGATCCGGTATTCGTCCCTGAGCAGCCCGGTCACCTTGGCGTCGAATACCTGCCAGGCGAACTGCCGCGGCTGAGCCAGCACCTCCCGGCCGTACCTGGCGTAGGTGAGGTTGCGGAAGTCGGCGCCCTCGTCCACGAACCGCTGCCCGGTCGCGTTCACCATGATCCCGAACGGATAACTGTGCTTCTGGAAGCCGTCGCCGACCGCGCGGTCGCCGAACTCAGGGGCGTTCCTGTCCCAGCCGACCGCATGGCAGCCGGACCAGTTGCCGACCGTCCGCGCGCCGGCGTCGAGCGCCATCTGAATGCCGTCGCCGGTGTTGAAGCGGGTTCCGCGCACCTTGGCGAGATCCCAGCCGGGACCTAGGTAGCGCGTCCGCCACGCGGCGTTGGCCTGGAAGCCGCCGCTGCCGAGCACCACGGCGCCGGCGGGAAGATCTTCGGTGGTCCCGTCCCGCCGCCGCACCCGCACGCCGGAGATCCGGCCGTCGCGGTGGATCAGCGCGACGGCGCGCGCCTCGTAGCGGATCGCGATGCCGGCGCGCTCCGCGGCGGCGCACAGGAAATCCACGAGGCCGACGCCGCCGCCGACCACCTCGACGGTCAGCCCGCCCCAGAACTTGTACCGCCCGTCGATCTTGAACGCCTGCCGGTGGTAGGTGGGCGCGAAGCGCACCCCCTTCGCCCGCATCCACTCCAGGGTCGGCAGGCTGCGGGTGACCAGGGTCTCGGTCAGGTCGGGGTCGCAGCGCGTCTCGGTGACCCGGGCCATGTCGTCGTAGAACTCCCCGGCGGGGTAGGTGCCGAAATCGTTCGTCCGCCACTCCGCCTCGGTGAGGTCGGGCATGAGACGGCGCAGGTCGCCGGTGCCGTCGTAGGTGACCCGCATCGCGCCGGCCGTGAACGCGCTGTTGCCGCCGCGCTCCGGACGCGGGGCGCGCTCGAGCACGGTGACCCGCGCGCCGTGCTCCGCGGCCGCGAGTGCCGCGCACAGCGCGGCGTTTCCCGCTCCGACGACGATGACGTTACGCATGGCGGTTCCTGCCCTTCACGGTATACCGCTGTATACATCGCTCGTTAAGAACGCGTCAAGGAGCCGTGATGCGATGGGTTTCTCTCCGCATTGGATCGGTAACGATATGTAGGGCGCGAGCTGCGACCGTTCCCGAGGCGGCCGGATGCTGACAGCAATCGGTAACCAGTGCGGAGCGGGGGCCCACGCATGCCAGAACCTGTCCGGGGCGATCAGAAGTACCTGCCGGGCCTTGACGGCCTCCGCGCGCTGGCAGTGACGGCCGTCGTCCTGTACCACGTGGGGCTGGGCTGGGCCCAGGGCGGCCTGCTTGGCGTGGGCGTCTTCTTCACGCTGAGCGGCTACCTCATCACCGACATCCTGCTCGGCCAGTGGACCTCCGGCGGGCGGCTGCGGCTTGGCGACTTCTGGCTGCGCCGGGCGCGGCGGCTGCTGCCCGCGCTGTTCGTGATGCTGGCCGTGGTCGCCGTGTGGGTGAACGCGTTCGCCCGCGCGCAGCTGCCCGGGTTCCGCGGCGACGTCGTGGCGTCCGCGCTGTACGTGAGCAACTGGTGGTACATCGCGCAGCATGCCTCGTACTACGCCCAGTTCGCCCCGCCTGGCCCGCTCGACCACCTGTGGTCGCTGGCCGTGGAGGAGCAGTTCTACCTGATCTGGCCGTGGCTGGTGCTGTTCGGCGTGTGGCTGCTCGGGCGGCGGCGCCGGGGCGGCGGCGCCGCGAGCCTGGCCGGCCCCCCGCCCGGCTACCTCTCCGCAGGGGCGCGCTGGTGGTTCGCGGGCGGGACGCTCGCCCTGGCGGCGGTGTCGGCGGTCTTGATGTGGGCCCTTTACAAGCCCGGGCTCGACCCGACGCGGGTGTACGAGGGGACCGACACGCGCGCGTTCGGGCTGCTGATCGGGGCGGCGCTCGCGGCCGTGTGGCCCACCAGGGGCGCTGCGCCGGTGCCGCCGCGGGCGCGGTGGCTGGTGGAGGCGGGCGGAGTGGCCGGGCTGGCGGTCGCCGGCCTGCTGGTGTGGCGGACGAACCAGTATTCGCCGTTCATGTTCCGGGGCGGGATGGTGGTGCTGTCGTTCGCCACGGCGCTCGTCGTCGCCGCGGTGGCCATGCCGGGCAGCCTGCTCGGCCGGGCGCTTGGCATACAGCCGCTGCGCTGGCTCGGAGTCCGGTCCTACGGCGTCTACCTGTGGCATTACCCGATCATCGTGCTGGCCACCCCGGCGGCCGTGCTGGGCGGCTGGCTGGGCTGGCCGCGGGCCGTGGCGTGCGCGGCGGCCAGCGTCGTCGTCGCCGCCGTCTCGTGGAAGTTCGTGGAGGAACCAGCGCGCCGCGGACTTCGCCGTCGCGGTCGCGAGGAGCGTGTCGTGACCCGCCCGCGCCCGTCGGCCTGGCCCGGGTCCGCGTGGACCGGGGTGCGCCGCCGGGCAGTCGCCTCGCCGGTCATCTTCGGCGGGGTGTGCGCGGTCGTCGCGGTCGGCGTGGCCGCCGGGGTGACGCTCGTGCCTTCGCGGCTGGCGAACGGCGTCGTGCCGGCTGCCGCGACCGCGGATCCTGACGTGGCCGCGGCCAGTACCGCGACCGTGAACGCGACCGCGGTCGCGAGCGCGGCGGCGATCGCGAACGCCGCAGCCCGGCAGCCGGCCCCCGCGACGCCGCTGAAGCCGGCGGCGAGCGCGCAGGCCGCGGCCCCGGCGCCGCGCACCTCGTGCACTTCCGTCGTGCACATCGGCGATTCGACGTCGGAGGGGCTGATCTCGTCCGACTACCTGCCCAACCCGGCGGAGCGGATCACCGCGCGGTATGCCGACATCGGGATCACGCGCTCGGTCATGAAGATCGTCGGCGGCACCTCGATCGTCGAGACCCTCGTGGGCACGCAGAACGCCTACCAGATGGCGCAACAGCTGATCGACAGCGGCTACCACGGCTGCTGGGTGCTCGCGCTCGGCACCAACGACACGGCCGACGTGTACGCCGGGTCGGGAGTCGGCCGGGTGGAGCGGGTCAAGAAGATGATGGCGCTGATCGGCAGCCAGCCGGTGCTGTGGATCGAGGTGAAGTCCCTGGTGTCGAGCGGCCCGTACGCCGAGCAGAACATGAAGCTGTGGAACCAGGCGCTCGAGCAAGAAGCGCCGCACTACCCGAACATGCGCCTGTACGACTGGCCGGCGGTCGTGCAGAACAGCTGGTTCATCAACGACGGCATCCACTACACGTCGTACGGGTACGCGCAGCGCGCCCGGCTCATCGCCGGCGCGCTGGCCGCGGCGTTCCCGGCTTCCCCCGCGTAACCGGCCCGCCGCATTCGATATTGCCAGTCGGATTTGACGGCTTTACCGGCACGGGGTTAGCGTCGATAGCAGGTCGGCCGCCGTGGGAAGGGGGCCGGGGCATGCCGGAAACCAGCGAACTGCACCTGGCGGTGGCGCTGGACGGAGCCGGCTGGCATCCCGCCGCCTGGCGCGAGCCGGACGCGCGGCCCGGCGAGCTGTTCACCGCCGGGTACTGGGCGGACCTGGCCCGCGAAGCCGAAGCCGGCACCCTGGACTTCCTGACCATCGAGGACTCCCTCGGCCCGCAGGCCGCGGGCCGGTTCACCGGCCCTGACGACCGCGCCGACCACGTGCACGGACGCCTGGACGCGGCCCTGACCGCCGCCAGGATCGCCCCGCTGACCACGCACATCGGCCTGGTTCCCGCGGTCGTCACCACGCACACGGAGCCATTCCACGTGTCCACGTCCATCGCGACGCTGGACTACGTGAGCGAGGGCCGGGCCGGCTGGCGACCACGGGTCTCCGCGTCGGCGCACGAGGCCCGGCACTTCGGCCGCCGCGACGTCTCCGGGCCCGTCGCCGACCTGTTTGACGAGGCTGCCGACGCGGTCGAGGTCGTCCGCCGGCTGTGGGACTCGTGGGAAGACGACGCCGTGAT
>Ga0187807_1000667_pt1 | contig 10945 bp, 9 predicted proteins | sample NC_wetland_sal_i_4_FD_132432 | JGI IMG/M metagenome (GOLD analysis project Ga0187807, IMG submission 132432) | Wetland sediment microbial communities from Neuse River Estuary, North Carolina, USA - ASW_2 | ecosystem: Environmental > Aquatic > Freshwater > Wetlands > Sediment | place: USA: North...
CTCGCCGTCACCGTCGCCCAGCCCCACGCCACTGAATCCGGCGCAGCAGGCTGCCGAAGCGGTCCAGGGCCCGGCGGCGGTGCCGACCAGGGCGCAGCTGGACGCGCTCTCCGGCCAGGCCCGCGAGATCGCTGGCCTGTCGCCCGAGCAGATGGCCGGCCAGCGCGTCATCTACAGCTACTACGGATTGTCCCCGCCCGCGAGCCTGGTGTCGGCCATCAGCGCTGGCGACGTCGGCGGCGTCATCTTCTTCAGCTTCAACATCGCCAGCGCCGCCCAGATCAGCAGCGTGATCGCTCAGCTCAACGCTGCCAACGCGAGCTCGGCCAATCCGGCCCGCAGCTACCCGCTGCTGCTGATGACTGATCAGGAAGGCGGCCTGGTGCGGCGCCTGTCCTGGGCCGCTCCATTCCAGTCCGAGGCGCAGATCGGCAGCGACCCCGATCCGGCCGCCGCGGCTGGCACCGCCGGGTCGGCGGCGGCATCTGGGCTGCGCGCCGTGGGCATCAACGTGAACCTCGCGCCGGTGCTGGACGTGTACCGCCAGCCCGGCGACTTTGACGATCAGTATCAGCGCTCGTACAGCATGAACCCTGGCGTGGTGGCCGCGGCGGGCGCGGCGTTCGTCAGCGCCCAGCAGGGCGGCGGTGTCGCCGCGACCGTGAAGCACTTCCCGGGCCTCGGCGCCGCGGCCGCGTCGCAGAACACCGACAACGAGCCGGTCACGATCAACCTGTCCGCCAGCACGCTGCGCACCGTTGACGAGGCGCCGTACCAGGCGGCGATCCGCGCGGGCGTGAAACTGGCCATGGTGTCGTGGGCGAACTACCCGGCACTGGATCCGAGGCTGCCAGCCGGGCTGTCGCCCACGATCATCCAGGGTGAGCTGCAGGACCAGCTCGGCTTTGCCGGCGTCACGATCACCGACGCGCTCGGCGCCGGGGCGCTGGGCGCGTACGGGTCGCTGCCGAACAAGACCATGCTGGCTGCCCGGGCGGGCATGGACGCGCTGCTCTGCACCGCGACCGACCCGCTGCCTGGCCCGGAGTGCGTGGCTGGGCTTGAGGACGGTTACCTCGACGGCGCGCTGCCCGGCGAGGCCTTCAAGGCACAGCTCGCGCAGTTGCTGCAGCTGCGGGCCAGCCTCGGCAGCTAGACCGCGGGCGGTCGGGCTGGCGCGTACCCGGTCAGGAAGAAGCCGCGCACCGGCCAGCCGATGCTGACATTGTGGGCGAACGTGGCGGCTTGCCGAGCGCCAGTGTCGAACCGGATGAAAACAGAATCATCCGGACCGGAGTTCGGGTCATAGACCGCCAGCGTCACCTCGGTCCCGGTGCGGCGGTAACCGTAGGCGAGCACCTGGTGGTTATGGCCGAGCAGCAGTGGATTGGCCGAGGCGACGGTCACGATGCCGAGTGCCGGGGGCTGGCCGCTGTCGAGTAGCGCGTGCACCCGTGGCCACTGCCGCGCCACGGTCCAGCGCGCCACGTCGTCGTCGGGCGGGAGCATCCACCGGTAGTAGGTGGCGACGCCCACCGGGATGTGCCACGACCGGATCAGCCGCCGGACGATGAAGCGGTACAGCGGGGAGGTCGGATCCGGCCGATCCTCGGGCGGCTGGCGCCCAGCGTGCCAGTAGTCGAGCGCCGCGAAGACCATGCCGCCGCACAGCCCACGGGCAGCGTTGCCGATGCCGACGGTTCCAACCGGAGTGCGCAGGAAGACCGCGGGCGCCGGCGGCCAGGAGTTGTCGAACGCGAAGCCGTGCCGAGACGGCTGGAAGCTCGCTGCCGTCGGCGGTGCCATCTCGTCATTATGCTGGCCCGCCGTCGCCCGGCGCGCCAGCTGAATTACCGGCCGGGCCGCCCGTCGATGCTCGCGACCTCCGCTGCCGACAGCCGGAAGCCGAGGACGTCGAAGTTAGCGGCGATCCGGTCAGGCTGCTCGGATTTCGGGATCACCGTGACATTGTGCTCGAGATGCCAGCGCAGTACCACCTGGGCCGGCGTGACGCCGTGCGCCGCGGCGATCCGAACGAGCACCGGGTCATCCAGCCTGGTGTTTTTCAGGCCGCTGTAACCCTCAACGGCGATGCCGCGGTTTGCGTGCCCCTCGAGCACCCGGGCGTCGTACCGGGCCGGGCCCCAGTCAATCTGGTTGACCGCGGGTGTCCGGCCTGAGGAGCTGGTCAGCTCGTCGATCTCGGCAAGGCTGTAGTTGCTGACGCCGAGATCCCTGACGTGTCCCTCGGCCTGCAGTTCGAGGAGTTCGTTCCACAGTTGCCGGCTCTGACTCGCGCGTGACGGCGGCCAGTGCACGAGCCACAGATCCAGGTAGTCGGTGCGCAGCGCCTGCAGCGACCGGCGCAAGACCGCGCGCGCCTTGCCGATGTCGGACGGCCGGATCTTCGTGGTGAGGAAGACGTCTGCCCGGTCGATGCCGCTGTCGGCGAGTGCCTGCCCGATATCGGCTTCGTTGCCGTACATGGTCGCCGTGTCCAGATGCCGATAGCCGACTGCGAGGGCGGTGCGCACCGCCACACGTGCCTGGTCGCCCCGGAGTCTCCAGGTGCCGAACCCGACCTCTGGCATCCGGCCTGCCGGCAGCGTGGCTACGGGGACTTGCGCTGGCAGGTTCATCTCCCCAGTAAACGCTTCGTCCGCTGTGCCGACCCAGGGTGCCCAGCCGCAACGCCTCCGCAGGCGGTGGCTCTTGCGCGGTTAGTCCAGGTAATCACGTTAGTCGGCCGGCGAGCTGCCGGCGTTCGTACTCACGCTCAGCGTGACTCAGGTCACGCAACGTAGCCAGACGCGGGCGCGTCCTACTTGCGAGTAACCAATCCGGCTACGGTCCCCCACCACACGGAGGCTGGTCATGATCCCGCTGAACCTGACTGACGCGCGCTGCGCGCTGTTCGCTTCAGCTCTTCAGCGATCGGACACTCCTTCGGCCGCGATGGTTGCCGCTGCGATCAGGATTGCTGTCCGGGACTTCGGCCTGAGCGGCGGCATCGACCGGATGGCACAGGAGTTCGGCGATCACCCCGATGCGGCTACTGAGCGCATGCGCTGGGCTAACCAGCTGACGAACGAGCTGTGGACGACTGCCCTGGACGTGGTGCCGACCGTCTGACCGTTTTGGAAAATCCAGCGCGGCCGTCGGCTAGCCGGTGGCTTCCGTTGGCTGCACGCTCCCCGGCCGATGCCGCGGCTGCGGGCCGGTGACCCGCCCGTCCGCCGTCCGGCGCACCGCCCGGATCCCCGGTACCAGGACGATCAGCCCCACCGGCACGCTGACGAGCACTGCGGCTCCGGTGAGCGTGGCGGCGTCGCCGATCACCCGCGCGAGGGGTCCGGCCAGCGCGAAGCCTGCTGGCATTGCCACCAGCGAGATGAGCCAGTCGTAGGAGTCCACCCTGGACCGGACCTCATCCGGGATCAGCTGCTGCATGGTGGCGGCCCAGACCGAGTTGAGCACCAGCAGGCCGGCGGCGGCCAGGGCCGACGCCACGCAGATCGCCCAGGTCGGCAGCGGTCCCGCCAGCGCGAGGGCAGGCAGACCGCCCGTCACCCCGGCCAGATTGGCTACCACCAGCGGGCGACGGGGTTTCAGCCGCAGCCCGATGACGCCGCCGACCACCGCACCGGCCCCGAACGACGCCGAGATGGCGCCCCACGCCGACGCGCCACCGAGCTGACGGGCGGCGATCACCGGCCCGAGCACCAGCCCGGCCGGCACGGCGAAGTTGTAGCACGCGTGCGCGCACAGGTTGATCCAGTACCAGGGGCGGATGGCGAGCTGGTGCCAGCCAGCCGCCAGGTCCGCGCGGAACGAACCGCGCGCGGGCATGCTGCGGGCCGGAAGCCGCAGCAGCCCGAGTGAGACGGCGCTGATCGCGAAGCTGACCGCGTCGACGGCGAACACGAGACCGGGCTGGAAGGCCGCCACTAGGACGCCGGCCACCGCCGGCCCGCCGATCTGGAGCAAGCTGGCCGGGATGGTCATCAGCGAGTTGGCCCGCTGAAGCTCCTCAGGCGGCACCGTCTCAGGTATGAGGCCCGCCGAGGCCGGTCCGAAGAACGCGTCGGCGGCGCCAAAGACGGCGGTCCCGAGGCCAAGCTCCCAGATCCTGGCGTGCCCGGTTATCAGCAGCACGGCCAGCGTCGCCTGCATTGCCGCCCGCGCCGCGTCCGAAGTGAGCATCACGAACTGCCGCTTGAGGCGGTCTGCCCAGACACCGCCGATGAGAATCAGCGCAACTCTGGTGACGGTGCCGATGGCGGCGATGGTGCCGATGTCAATCGCGTCGCCGCCCACGTGCAGCACGGCGAACACAAACGCCACCTGGACCAGGGCGTCCCCGGCTGACGACACCGTCTGCCCGATCCAGAGCAGCCGGAAGGCCCGCCGAGCCAGCGGCGCCAGGTGCGCGGCCGCGGACTTCACGGCCGGAGCCTACCGAGGTGGCATCGTTACCCTCAAAGGGTTTAAATCATGACGTTTAGCGCCTCAGCACACCGCAGTCCCTGACGTCCCGGTGAGCTCGGCAAACAGGCCCGTCACCAGGGCCGTAACCGGGCCGGGCTTGCCGTCGCCGATCTGCCGCCCGTCCAGCGCCAGCACCGGGGTTATGCCGCCCATCGTCCCGGTGACGAACAGCTCGTCGGCCGAGTAGAGCTGGGTCAGGCTGTAATCGCCGACGGCGCACGGCAGCCCGGCCTGCGCAGCCAGCTCGAGCACGGCCTGGCGGGTGATGCCCTCCGGGCAGGCGGCCGTCGTCGGGGTGCCGAGCACGCCGCCGGTAACCAGGAAGACGTGGGTCGCGTTGGTCTCCGCGACTAAGCCGCGCTGATCCAGCATGACCGCGTCGTCTGCGCCGGCCACGTTGGCTTCGATCTTGGCCAGGATCGAGGTCAGCAGGTTGTTGTGGTGGACCTTCGGATCAAGGCTGTCCGGCGCGGCGCGGCGCACGCTAGCGGTGATGAGCGTGATGCCGCCCGCGTCGTAGACGGGCGCCTTGTGCTCGGGCAGGACAATCAGCGTCGGCCCGGACTGGTTGAGCCGGGGGTCCATGCCGCTAGTGATCTTCACGCCGCGCGTCAGGGTCAGCCGGATGTGGACGTTGTCCGTCATGCCGTTCGCGGCCAGCGTGCGCCGGATCTCGGCGGTGATCTCCTCGTCGGACGGGATCTGCCCGAACGCGAGTGCCTGCGCCGAGCGTCGCAGCCTGGCGAGGTGCTCGCCGAGCCGGAAGATCCTGCCCTGGTAGAGCCGCAGGCCTTCCCAGACGGCGTCGCCGCCCTGCACGACGGAGTCGAACGGGCTAACCGCCGCCTGGTCGCGGTGCGATAGCTTGCCGGCGACGCTGACGATCAGGTCGCGGTTTCGCTCGTCGAATGTCTGCAGCATGCTCGCGCTCCTCGTGGTGCAGCCGCCATGAATGTACGCTTGGTGCCGCTATATAACGGCACTAGACGCACATTCGTGGGCGCGGGCCGGCGCGCCGTCACTGCAGCAGCCGGTGCGCCCGCAGTTCCTCGTAATACGGCGCGCACTGCGCGGCGAGTGTCTCCAGTTCGGGTGGCAGGTCAGCAGCCGCGGACGCGCGATAAGGCCCGAACCCGGTGGACCGCCAGACGCTGTCGTACCAGTACCGCGCCCACACGCCGTCGGTCGGCCGCGGACCGGTCGGCCAGGACAGCATTGCCGGGTCGAAGCCGATGCCGAGTGCCGTACACAGGGCAGCCAGCGCGGCGCGTGGGTCGCGCAGGATGTCCGCCGCGTCGATCACCGGGCCGCCGAATGCCTCGAAGATCTCGGCCTGTTGCCGCAGCCCGAGGTCGGCGAGCACCGGTCGGCCCCTGACCTTCGCGTACGAGGCCAGCAGCCGGCGCGGATCCCGGATCAAGAACGCGTGCGTCAGCCCGGCGAGCGCGGCCCGGTCTATCTCTGGCAGCAGGTGATGCGTCATGTGCTTCTGGTAGTACACCGACTTGCCGGCCGGCAGCTGTGCCCGGGTCAGCTGGCTCAGCACCTCCGCCCAGTCGCCCGGCATGCTGGCGATGATCTCGTCCCGGCCGGGATGGTCGACATCGGCGTGTGCGAGGTAGTAGCCGTACAGCGGCTCATCCACGACGACGGTGTCCGGCCTGTTCTCGAACGATCGCATCAGCGCCGTCGACACGGTGCGCGGCCCTGACCACATGGCGATCCGCACGGCACGGCTACGACCGGCTGCCCGCTCGGTCATAGCAGCACGACCGAGCGCAGCACCTCCCCGCGCTGCATCTTGCCGAAGGCCTCTTCAACCTCGCCGAGCCCGATGGTTTCGGAGACAAACTTCTCCAGCGGCAGCCGGCCCTGCAGGTGCAGGTCCACCAGCATCGGGAAATCCCGGGTCGGCAGGCAGTCGCCGTACCACGATGACTTCAGCGCGCCGCCACGGCCGAAGACGTCGAGCAGCGGCAGCTCAAGCCGCATCTGCGGAGTCGGCACGCCGACCAGGACGACGGTGCCGGCCAGGTCACGGGCGTAGAACGCCTGCGTGTAGGTCTCGGGGCGGCCCACGGCCTCGATGACGACGTCCGCGCCGTTACCCTCGGTCAACTCCCGGATCCGCTCGACCGGATCCAGCTGCGCTGCGTGCACCGTGTCGGTCGCGCCGAACTTGCGGGCCCACCCGAGTTTGCGGTCATCCACGTCCACGGCGATGATCCTGCGGGCGCCGGCCAGCGAAGCGCCGAGTATGGCGCCGTTCCCGACGCCGCCGCAGCCGATGACGGCGACCGAGTCGCCACGGCTGATTCCTGCCGTGTTCAGCGCCGCGCCGAGACCGGCCATGACACCGCAGCCGAGCAGGCCGGCTACCTCGGGCTTGATGGCGGGGTTGACCTTGGTGCACTGCCCGGCGGCGACGAGCGTCTTCTCGGCGAACGCGCCGATCCCGAGCGCCGGCGACAGCGGCGTGCCGTCAGCCAGCGTCATCTTCTGCGTCGCGTTGTGCGTGGCGAAGCAGTACCAGGGACGGCCGCGCAGGCACGCGCGGCACTGGCCGCAGACCGCGCGCCAGTTCAGGATCACGAAGTCGCCGGGCTGCAGCCCGGTGACGTCTGGGCCCACAGCCTCGACCTGGCCGGCGGCCTCGTGACCGAGCAGATACGGGAAATCAGTCCCGATACCACCCTCCCGGTAGTGCAGGTCGGTATGGCAGACGCCGCAGGCCTGCACGGCGACGAGCGCCTCGCCCGGACCCGGGTCTGGCACGACCACCGCGGTGACGCTGACCGGTGCGCCAAGCTGGGCCGCGACGACGCCGTTCACCTCGTGTGCCATACCGATGCTCCTTCGCTGCCGGCCGCCGGCGGTGCTGCCGCGGTCATGCACGGCTGCCGCGATGATACGACGCTGCCGCCGTCGCGACCGGTAGCCCTGACGGTGCGGCCGATCCGGCTACGCGCGGCCCGCAGTGGTCGGCGGACGCTTGCTCGAGCCCGGCCTGAGTTGACGTGTCGACCAGGTGAGGCGCGGCCCCGGCGGGCGCATCCGCTGCGTCGTGAGGCGCAGCGCAGCCATGCTGTTCACTACCCGGACCGGCACTACGTCCGGCTTGACCTGAGCGAGCGCGAGCCTGAGCTCCCCTGCCGAGATCTCGCAGATCTTGACCCGGTAGCTCGGCGGATTCGCGCGCGGCAGCGTGAGCGCGGGATGGCCGCGGCCGAAACCGATCGGCATGACCAGCGCGCCGAGCAGTAGCGCAGCCTGCCTGCGCAGGCTGGGCCGGTGCACCGGCAGCGCCGCCGGGCTGAGTACCAGCTCGACGAGCACGCCGTAACGGCGGGGGACGAGCCCTACTTGAGCGATGTGCGTCCAGGGCAGGTACACCTGGCGCAGCTTCGGGCGCTTGCGCTGCTGCGTCGAGCCCAGCAGCACTCCCAGGGTGTCGGCGCGGAACGCGACCCGCCTCGCGGTGAGCAGCACAGCGGCGGCGGTGCACGCGGCGAGCAGGAGCCCGGTGATCTCCGCAGCGTCGAGCCAGAATGACACCCGGCCGTTTGCGACCAGGCCGATAACAACGACAATGGCGCCGAGAATGGCGAACCACGCCGCGAACAACCACACAAACCCATGCGGATAGCGACTGGCCGGGCCTCTAACCAGGCACGTTATGGTGTCATCCAAGGCCCGCTCCCCGTGAGTTTCTCAGCAAGATCTTCGGACTCGCGGGGTGCGCGTGGCAAGCCCTAGTTGTGTCCTAACCTGAGGTGCAGTCGGCGCCGATGCCGGACCAAGGGAACAAAAGCAATGCAGATCGCCGATATCACTCGAGACGAGACGGCCGAGCGGGTCCGGCTGCTGCAGGTCCAGTCCTACGACGTTGAGCTCGACCTCACCGGCGGGCCGGAGACTTTCCGGTCCGCGTCGGTGATCAGGTTCGACTGCGCAGAGCCCGGCGCCAGGACGTACGCGGACCTGATCGCCGAGGCAGTTCACGAAATCACGCTCAACGGGCGACCGGTCGACCCGGCCGGCGCGTGGGCCGACGGCAGGATCGCGCTGACCGCGCTTGCTGCCGTCAACGAACTGCGCGTCGTCGCCGACTGCGCCTACGGCACGGGTGGTTACGGCCTGCAGCGGTCGGTGGATTCCGCCGACGGCAGGATCTACACCTTCACCCAGTTCGAGACGGCACACGCCCGCCGGGTATTCGCGAACTTCGAGCAGCCCGACCTGAAGGCCACGTTCGCGTTCCACGTCACCGTGCCCGAGCACTGGACGGTCATATCGAATCAGCCGGCGCCGCTGCCGACATCAGCCGGGGACGGCACCGCCACGTGGCACTTCGAGCCGACGCCGCGGATCTCGACCTACCTCACCGCGATCGCGGCGGGGGAGTACCACCTGGTGCACAGCTCGCACACCACGCCGTCCGGTCAGGTCATCCCGCTCAGTCTGGCCTGCCGTCAGTCGATGGCTCCCTACCTGGACGCCGACGACATACTGCTCATCACGCGGCAGGGACTCGACTACTTCACCGGCCTGTTCGGCGGCGCGTTCCCGTTCGCGAAGCTGGACCATGTCTTCGTGCCGGACAACATCGGCGCCATGGAGAACGTCGGCTGCGTGATAGCCAGCGAGTCGATGCTGTTCCGGTCCAAGGTCACTGACGCTCTGTACGAGATGCGGGCGGTGGTGATCCTGCACGAGATGGCCCACCAGTGGTTCGGTGATCTGGTGACCATGAAGTGGTGGCAGGACCTGTGGCTGAACGAGTCGTTCGCTGAGCTGGCAGGGTTCCAGGGGTCGGCCGAGGCGACCCGGTTCGCCGACGCGTGGACCTCCTTTTGCGGCGGCCGGAAGATCAGGGCCTACATGGAGGATCAGCTGTCGTCCACGCACCCGATCGCGGCCCAGGTCGCGACTCTCAGCGAGGCCGAGGCTAACTTCGACCAGATCAGCTACGCCAAAGGCGCCTCGGTGCTGAAGCAGCTTGCCGCATACCTCGGCCGGGACAGCTTCGTTGCCGGCATCCGCGCGTACTTCGCTCAGCACGCCTGGGGCAACGCGACCCTGGACGATCTGCTGGCAGCGCTGTCAGCCAGTTCCGGCCGCTCGCTCAGCGATTGGTCGAAGGCCTGGCTGGAGACCGCCGGGCCGAATACGCTGCGCAGCCAGTTCTCGGTCGACGCCGATGGCCGGTTCACCGAGTTTGCGGTGCTGCAAGGGGCGCCGGAGGAGTATCCGACCCTGCGCCCGCATCACATCGCGATCGGCCTGTACAACCTGACAGGCGACGGCGCCGCACCGGGAGGATCCGGGGGGTCGTCCCCCCGGGCCAGCACCGCTTCGCTGCTGCGGACCGACCGGGTCGAGCTCGACGTTGTCGGCACCCGGACACCAGTGCCTGCGCTGGCCGGACGGCTGCAGCCAGACCTGGTGCTACTCAACGACGACGACCTCGGCTACGTCCTCATCCGGTTCGATGAGCGGTCCCTGACCACCCTGAAGACCTCGATCGGCGCCTTCGCTGACAGCCTCGCGCGCACCGTGTGCTGGAGCGCGGTGGTCGACATGGCCTCGCAGGCCGAGCTGTCGGTTCCGGCCTTCGTGCAGATCGTGGCCGCCGGCATGGGCAGCGAGCGCTCGGTATCCGTGCTCCAGCTACTGCACGCCGAGACTTCCCGCCTGCTCGCCACCACCGCAGATCCAGGCTGGGTGCGCCAGGGCAAGCAGCTACTGGGCGCCCGGGCGGTCGAGTTGCTGCGCTCGGCGGAGCCGGGCGGTGACCACCAGCTCGCCTGGGCCCAGCTGCTCGGCTGGACGGCGGTTGCGCCTGAGCAGCTCGATATCGTGGCCGGCCTGCTGGACGGCAGCGTCGAGATGCCCGGCCTGGTTGTGGATACCGAGCTGCGCTGGGTGCTGCTGCAGCGGCTGGCCGCGACCGGAGAGGCGGGCGACGCGGAGATCGACGCGGAGTTGCAGCGGGACGCGACTGACGCGGGCCGCCGGCACGCGACCGTCGCGCGCGCCGCGATTCCCGACGCAGCGCACAAGGCGGCCGCGTGGCGGCAGGTCGCCGAGTCCACGAAGCTTGGCCTGGAGGATTCCGCCCTCGTCGCGCGCGCCTTCAACGCGACGGAGCACGCGGACCTGCTCGCTCCGTACGCGGAGAAGTACTTCGAGCAGCTGCCCGCGATCTGGGCGGCGCGTGAGGATCTGCTGCGCGTTTTCCTCGGCCGCACGCTGTTTCCGTACTCGGCCGGCTCGCCCGCCTTGCTCGAGCGAATCGACGCGTTCCTGGCCGAACCTGGCCGGGATCCGGCCCTCAGCCGGGTGGTCATCGAGGGTCGTGACATCGTCAAGAAAGCGCTGCGCTCGCGCGCGCTGCCCAGCTAGCCGGTTCTGACGCGCGCCGCCGCGCTGCCGCCAACCGCAAAGGGGACACGTC
>Ga0187807_1000668_pt1 | contig 10931 bp, 13 predicted proteins | sample NC_wetland_sal_i_4_FD_132432 | JGI IMG/M metagenome (GOLD analysis project Ga0187807, IMG submission 132432) | Wetland sediment microbial communities from Neuse River Estuary, North Carolina, USA - ASW_2 | ecosystem: Environmental > Aquatic > Freshwater > Wetlands > Sediment | place: USA: North...
AGATCATCTTCCTCGATGAGCCGACGACCGGCCTGGATCCGCGCGGCAGGCGCACCATGTGGCAGATCGTCCGGGACCTGGCGGCGAGGGGGGTCACCATTTTCCTCACGACCCAGTACCTCGAGGAGGCCGACCAGCTCGCCGACCACATCGCGCTGCTGGACCACGGGCGGATCATCGCCGAGGGGACAGCAGACGAGCTGAAGCGGCTGATTCCCGGTGGCCACATCGAGCTGCGGTTTGGCGAGCCGGCAGAACTCGCCTCGGCGGCGCTCGCGCTGGAGGCGCGCTCAACCGACGAGCAAGACCTCACGCTCCAGGTCGTGAGCGACGGCAGCGTCCGCGCGCTTCGGGAATTGCTTGCCCGGCTCGATGACCAGTCGATCGAGATCGGCGCGCTGTCGGTGCACACGCCTGACCTGGACGACGTCTTCCTCGCCCTCACCGGCAGTAGCGACACTGACAAGGACCCGGCCCGATGAGCACGCTGTCGTACGCCGTGCGCGACTCCCGCACGATGCTGCGCCGCAACCTGCGGCATACGCTGCGCTACCCGGCGATGACCGCCATGATCGTCGCGATGCCCGTGACCTTCCTGTTGCTGTTCGTCTACGTGTTCGGCGGCACGCTCGGCGCCGGGCTCGCCGGTGGTGGTGGGCGCGCCGCCTACGTGAACTACGTGACGCCGGGCATCTTGCTGTTCACGGTGGCGGGCGCCGCGACCGGAACCGCGGTGTCCGTGGCCACCGACGTGGCTTCGGGAATCGTGGCGAGGTTCCGCACCATGGCGATTTCCCGCGCCGCGGTCCTCACCGGCCACGTACTCGGCAGCGTGATTCAGACGATGCTCGGTGTCGCCACGGTCATCGGCATCGCCCTGCTGATCGGCTTCCGGCCGGCCGCGAGCCCGGCCGGGTGGCTGGCCGCAGTCGGGCTGCTGGCACTGTTTGTCTTCGCTGTTACCTGGCTGTCCGTCGCGCTCGGGCTCGTCGCGAAGACCGCGGAGAGCGCCAGCAACATGCCGATGCCGCTGATGCTGCTGCCGTTCCTGGGTAGCGGCTTCGTGCCGACCAGCTCGATGCCGGGAGGGCTGCGCTGGTTCGCTGAGTATCAGCCGTTCACGCCGGTCATCGAGACGCTTCGCGGCCTGCTGCTGGGCGGCCCGACCGGCAGCCACGCGACACTCGCAGTCGCCTGGACCGCCGGGATCGCGCTGGTCAGCTATGGCTGGGCGCGGCGGCTGTACAACCGCAACCCGGCCGCCCGCTAAGCATTCGGCCGCGAGCGTGCCGGCGACGGCATGACGAGGCTGACCCCGTTCCCTGCGCCGATTGGTTCAGGCGGGGAACGGGGTCAGCGCGCGCCTACCTGAGTTGATTACTTACAACACTGAAACTTCCGGCAGAACGCTGAAACATCATCCAGGCAGCGAGCCGATTACAGTCCGACGGTGTATTTCCCGGCGCGTTCTCGCTAGGCTCATAAAGGGGCCATGCCTGCCTTAGAGGTGCTGCTTTGACTGAAGAAATTCCCCCGGAAACTGGCTCTGCTGATCCCGGCAGTGAGTTGAGAGCCGCCGCAAATGCCGTCAGACAGCGGTATAAGGAAGGATCGCCGGCATACGCTTTCTGGCGCGTCATTGCCGGGATCTGGGAGCGGTGGGCCGATCGGGTCGAGACCGAGATCGAGCTGTCCGCCATGTCCAAGGCAGAATTCCAGGCAGCCCTGTTCAGCGCTCGCAGGTACATGGAAATGCGCGAGGGCGGAGATGAGTGGGTTGTCGCCGCCGGGCCGCTGTCGTGCGCGACGTGCGGGCACGTGTTCGTCACCAAGGGCGATGAGAATGTGCCGGCGGCGGAACTGTCGGGACGGCTGCTAGCGCACGTGTGCCGCGACGATACCGACGGCCAGTAGTCTGCGAGGCAGCTGGGTACGCGAGTTCCAGCCGCCGGTTACGCGAGCTCCAGCAGCATCTCGGTCAGTTCCTCGGGTCGGTTGATCGGGACCAGGTGGTCAGTCTCGATCTCCCGGTGACGCCAGGCCGGCGACGTGCGGGCGCGCTCGGCGGCGTCCCAGAACACCTTCGGCTCGGCCGCTGCCGTCGCCTTGATGTAGGTACGGCTGAACGGGTAGCTCTCGAGCGACTGGGGCAGGCGCACGGGCTCGGTGAAGCAGCCCACCGGATGGGACGTCCGGCGCGGGACTGCGTACGCGGCTTCGTCCTCGCTGTCATACTCACGCGGCCGCGGCGGCACGAGCCACTGCTCGCCGAGCCCGAGCACGCGACCGCCAGGCTGGCCAGTGATGTCGTAGAGAGACTGGCCGTCGTCTGGCAGAAATGCGTCCAGGTAGACCAGGTGCCGCACCCGGTCGGCGAGGTGGCTCACGGCGCCGGTGACCACCATCCCGCCGTAGGAGAAGCCAAGCAGCACGACGTCCCGCAGATCCTCATACCAGACGACGTTGACGACGTCCTGGATGTGTGTCGTGAGGTTCACCTGCGGGCTCGCGAGATGCGATCGCTCACCGATGCCGGTGAGGCTGGGCGTGAAGACCTCGTGTCCGTGCGCGGCCAGCAGCGGCCGGACCCGGCGGAACCCGTGCGCGCCGCCCCAGGCGCCGTGGACAAGCACGTACGTCGTCATCTGCGTGCCTCCTTGACAGCGCCGGTCAGCCGGTGAAGCCGTTGTCAGCCAGGATCTCGTCAACCCGGGCGCGATGCTCAGCTTCCCACGCATCCAGGGTCAATCCTGCTTCCCGCGCCATCCGTGCCAGCGCGTCGCTCAGCACCTCGGCGCTGCGATCGCGCGGTGTCACGACGACGCCCTCGTCGTCCGCCACGACGACATCGCCCGTCCGCACGGTGACGCCGCCGCATCGCACCGGGGTGCCGAGCGGCAGCACCGCGGCCTTGCTGCCAGCCACCGGGACCACTCCCCTGGCAAAGACCGGGAATCGCATGTCGCGGACCTCAGTGAGGTCGCGGATCACGCCGTCGATGACGAAGGCGGCGATCCCCCGCCGCTGCGCGACCGCGCAGACGTTACCGCCGGCCATGGCGTAGTCAGCGTCGCCCGCCTCGACGACGAGCACGGAGCCAGGAGCTGCGCGGTAAATGGCGGCGTGCAGCATGAGGTTGTCGCCGGGCGGGCACCTGACGGTGAACGCGGGACCGGCCACCCGCGGGATCGGCCCGAAGAGCGGGCGCACTCCGGAATCCATGACCTGCTCGCGCCCGAGCAGGTCGGCGAGAATGGTCGTGGGAATGTCTGCGTACCCCACGACGTCGTCGTCCATCCGCATCCTTTCCGCTCTGTCCCGCGGCCTGGACTTCCGGCCGCCGCGCTGCCCTTAGTGTGCCAACCGGCGATGACCGTTGCCATCGGCGTCTGACTGGCTGCTGGCGCGGTGCGTGATCAGGTGTGCACGGCGGAAACGGCGGCGTAGATCCCGAGCGCGATCAGAATGGTCCCGGTTATCCGGTTCACCCACGCCATCGGGAGCAGGCTGAGGCTCTTGGCGCCGATGTTGACCGCCGTGGCCGCCACGGCCCACAAGCCGAGCGTCGCGCCGGCGAAGACTAGGAACGGGTTGTACCTGGCTGCCAGGTTGGCGGCGGTGAGCTGGGTGATATCTCCCCATTCTGCCAGGAAGATGACCGTAAAGGCGGCGCCGGCGACGCGCGGGAACGAGGACCGCCCTCCCACCCGGGCGGCGTCCAGCTGGTCCGGCCGGCGCGGCGGGCGGAAACTCACAGCCCACAGATAGCCGGCGCCGGCCAGGAACAGGACGGCCACGATCCCGTCCACGATCCGGTGCGGCAGCAGGGCGAGCAGCTGCCCGGCCGTGACGGCAACGGCCATGTGGACGGTGAACGCGGCCGCGGCGCCGGTCCAGACCCACCGCGGCCGGTACCGGGTGCCTAGCACGAGCGTGGCGAACATGGACTTGTCCGGCAACTCGGCCAGGAATGTCACCGCGAAGGCGATCGCGATGACGGCCGCTACGGACATCGGGGTCCTCAGGTCGGGTCCGGCCCGGAGATTCCCCTGCGGGACCTTCGGCCGGAAGCACTCAACAGCCGAAGGTCTCGTCCGCCACACCTCGTGGCCTGGCGGCCGGGCGCGAGGCGCCGGGATTGTCGGCCAGCCAGCGAAAGGACTACTCCCCTTCACCTTGATCATACCGGGGCCCGGGCGACCCAGGCACCACCCGGTCACTATCGCGGCGGGCTGGCAGGGTGAGTGACCGGGCCGGCCGGGGCTCTGCGCCGACAGGCGTGACCAGGAAGACCGGGTAGAGACCGGCAATCGACTCGAAGTCCGCCAGCGGCGCGCTCCGGTCGACCGGGATGTGCGGCCGGGCGCCCGGTACCTTCTCCAGGTAGCGCTTGATGATCGGCGGCCGCTCGGCAACGGGTACCTCGACCAGCCGGCATCGCATGGCACGGCCGCGCCGGAGGGTGACCAGCCCGCCCGCCGCCCGCACGTTCAGCACCCAGTTGCAGCGCGCGCCCAGCATCGGCACCAGATACCAGCGGCCGTTCCAGTCGGCCATCCCCAGCGGGAACCGGCACAGCCGCCCCGTCCGGCGCCCGGCTACCTCCAGGCTCACCCACCGGCGCGGGAATATGCCGAGCCGGAATGTGACAGCCCACAGCCGGGCCAGCCGTCTCGCGGTCACGTTCGCCCGGGCGTCCGGGTACATGGCCCGCACCCGCTCGGCGTTAGAGAAAGGCCAACTGGGCATCGTGTACTCCCCTGCAACGCGCCGCCGCGCACGCGACTGCCGGCGTGGCTGTGACCGAGGCTGGCCGGCCGGGGCCGGTCCCTGGCAGAGGCCAACGTCACCGCGGACCGGGCCGGAAGGCGGGCGGGAACCAGACGTTCTCATAACTACGAATGTTGTCAATTCTGATAGCGATGGCTACGCTTGGCGTCGTGCGTGACTCCGCAGATCTGCTGCTGCATCCCGTCCGGCTGCGCATCGTGCAGGCGTTCCTGGGTGACCGCGCGCTGACGACGTCGCAGCTGATCGCTGAGCTGTCCGACGTGCCCGCCGCCAGCCTGTACCGGCACGTCGCGCGCCTCGAGCGGGCGGGAGTGCTGCAGGTGGTGGCCGAACGCCGGGTTCGCGGCGCCGTCGAGCGCACCTACGTGCTCCGGCTCGCGGCTGCCAGTATCAGCCAGGACGACATCGCGGCCATGACTCCGGACGAGCACCGGCAGGCGTTCATGGCGTTCGTGGCGGGACTGCTCGCGGCCGCGGACCGTTACTTCGACCGGCCCGACTTTGACCCGTTCCGGGACCTCACGTCGTATCGCATCGCCGGAATGTGGCTGGACGACGCCGAGTACGCCGCCCTGCTGCAAGACCTCGTCCGCGTGGTCGCCCCGCGGCTGGCCAACGCGCCGCGGACGGGCAGGCGCCGCCGCATCCTCGCGACCGTCCTGCTGCTGGGCGGGGACGCGACATGACGACGAGCCGACAACGAGAAGGGAACGAGGCCGTGGCTGTCGCGGATGTGCGCTTCGACGCCGACGGTTGCACGCTGGCGGGCAGCTACATTGAGGCATCCGATCCGGTGGCGGCGGCGCTGCTCATCACCGGATCAGGCCGGACCGACCGCAACTCCGATGTTCGCCTGCCGCTCGGCCAGCGGCTCCGCGGCGACATCACCAGGGCGGTCGCCGAATCGCTGGCCGCCGTCGGCGTGTCCTCGCTGCGCTACGACAAACGCGGCGTCGGCGCGAGCGGCGGCGACTACCTGACCACCGGGATGGGTCAGCGGCTCGCCGACGCCCGTGTCGCCCGCGACTGGCTAGCGGCCAAGGCCGCCGGACTGCCCCTGCTCGCCGTCGGGCACAGCGAGGGGACGTACTACGCGGCGCAACTGGCCGCGGACGGGCAGGCCGCCGGGATCGTGCTGCTATCCGGCGCCGCGCGCACCGGGGCCGACGTGCTCACCTACCAGGTCGCGCAGCTCGCGGACCGGATGCCGGCCACGGCGAAGCTGATCCTGCGGCTCATGCGCACCGATGTGGTTCGCGCGCAGCGCAAGAACCTGGCCAAGATCCTGGCGTCCGCCGCTGACGTGATCCGCGTGCAGGGCACGCGCGTGAACGCCCGGTGGACCCGCGACTTCGTGGCGTACGACCCGGTCGTGGCGCTGTCCCGGGTCAGCGTGCCGGTGCTCGCCATCACCGGCGAGCACGATCTGCAGGTGCCGCCCGGTGACGTCGAGGTCATGGGCGGTCTCGTGCACGGACCGTTCGAGGGTCACGTCGTGCCGGGCCTGAGCCACATGCTGCGACCGGATCCGGACTGCCTCGGCCCGCGCGGCTACCGGCGGCAGATGCGCCAGCCGGTCAGCGCGCTGGTCCTGCAGCTGGTCACCGACTGGGTCACGCGGCACTGGGCTACGCCGTGACCGCTCTTTGGCCGCAGACCTCCGGGCCTTCCCACCCGCTGGCTCACCTGCTGCCCGCGCTCCCCGCGCTTATCCCGGTGCTTGTCCTGCTGCTCGGCCTGGACGTCTACTGCCTGGTTAACCTCGTGCGCGCCAAGTCGGTCCGGAACGCGCCGAAGCTCGCCTGGGCCATCGTCATCCTGTGCGTGAGCGCGCCGCTCGGCGCCATCCTGTACCTGTTCTTCGGCATGGACCGCAGCGGGAGCAGCGGCGGCGCGGTGACCCGGCCGCCCCGCGCGGCAGCTCCAACCGCTCGGGTCCAGGCCGCGCAGGCGGTCGTGCGGACGGCCGGGCTCGCTCAGCTCGCCCTGACGGCGACGGGCCTGACCAGGGACTACGGCGGCACGGGCCTGTTCGACGTCGACCTCGCGGTGCCGCGCGGCAGCATCTACGGGTTGGTGGGCCTGAACGGCGCCGGGAAGACGACGCTGCTTTCGATCATCGCCGGGACCAGGCATGCCGACCGCGGCAGCGTCAGCGTGGCGGTCGACCGGCGACAGATCGCGGTGTGTCCTGACGTCCCGGACTTCGACAGCTGGCTTACCGCCGCCGAGGTGCTCGACCTGGCCAGATCGCTCGTCGCGCCCGCGACCCCACCAGCCGTCCGCGGAGCCGCCGAGGTGACCACCGCGCTGCGCACCGTCGGGCTGGCCGACGCGGCGAACCGGCGGGTCGGCGGACTGTCCAGGGGCATGCTGCAGCGCCTCGGCCTGGCCTGCGCGCTGGTGGGCGACCCGGAGCTGCTGATCCTGGACGAGCCCATGTCGGCGCTCGACCCGGCGGGCCGGGCAGACATGCTCAGCCTCGTCGCGGCGATGCGCGGTACCCGAACCGTGATCTTCTCCAGCCACATCCTGGCCGATGTTCAGCGCGTAGCCGACCAGGTGGGCATCCTGCGCGACGGGCGGCTGCTGTATGAGGGCAGTACCAGGGAGCTGATGGATACCTACCTGACGCCGAGCTGGCTGCTGCGCGTCGCAGGCAACGCCGAACCAGTCGCGGCCGCGCTCGCGGCGCAGTCCTGGGTCACCAAGGTTGAGCGGGCCGAGCCAGACATGCTGAAGGTGCAGGCCACCAGCATCGAGGACGGCGAACGCGGCATACCCGCCGTGATCTCCGGCTGCGGCGCCCGCCAGGTGTCGTGCGAGCCCGCCGCCGCCGACCTAGAGTCGGCGTTCCTGGCGCTGACCGCGGCGAGCGAGACCGCCGTGATGACAGGGAGGGCACGGCCATGAGCCTGTGGCGGCTGGAGTGGCTGCGGCTGGTACGCACCCCGCGGGCGCTGTCGCTCGGGGCTGTCTACCTCGCCATCGGCCTGATCGAGCCGGTGGCGACCAGATACGTCAGCACCATTGTCGGCCACGCAAGCCACGGCGCCGTGATCAGGCTGCCCAAGCCGACCCCCGCCGACGCGCTGAGCAGCTACGTGAGCGAGGCGGCCCTCGTCGGGCTGATCGTCCTGGTCGCGGTCGCGGCGAGCGCGCTCGGGTTCGACTCCAGCCCGGGACTGGCGGCGTTCTTCCGTACCCGGGTGCGGAGCATGTGGCAGCTGGTGGCGCCGCGGTTCGTCGCTTACGCCGCGGCGGGGGCGCTCGCCTACCTTACTGGCACCCTCGCCGCGTGGTACGAGACGCGCCTGCTGATCGGCTCGCTGCCGGCGGCTGGCCTGTTCGCTGGCGTGCTGTGCGGAGTCGTCTACCTGGCGTTCGCGGTCGCCGTCACCGCGCTCGCCACCTCGCTCGCACGGAACACGGTCGCCTCGGCCGGCATCACCCTCGCGATCCTGCTCGCCCTGCCGCTGCTAGCCGACATTCACGTCATCGCGAACTGGGTGCCAAGCGCTCTGGTGGGCGCGCCTGCCGATCTGGTCGCCGGTACCCAGCACCTTTCCCACTTCTTGCCTGCGCTCGCCGTCGCCGCGGTCGCAGCCGCGGCTGCCCTGGCGCTCGCGGTGGTGCAGCTGCGGGCCCGGGAGATCTGACGTGCGGCCCGCCCGCAGAGGTACAAAGATGGAGTAATGGCGCTGTCTGAGCGGGCTACATCGGCGGCCTACCGGGTCGGCTGGCTGGCGGCCCGGCTCATCCCGGAGTCGTGCGCACGCTGGGTTTTCGCACGGATCGCCGACTACCTGTGGCGGCGGCGCGGCAGGCGCGTGCGGCAGTTCGAGGCTAACCTGCGCCGGATCGTGCCGGACGCCAGCGACACCGAGCTGCGGCGGCTGTCTCGGGCGGGCATGCGGTCCTACCTGCGGTACTGGATGGAGGCGTTCCGGCTGCCCACCATGCCGACCGAGCGGATCACGTCCGGGATGTCGGTGGTCGGCGAAGAGCAGGCAGCGCTGGCAAGCATCAGGGCCGGACGGGGCGTGGTATTCGCGCTGCCGCATTCGGGCAATGTCGATGTTGCCGCCGCGTGGATCATGAGCCGCGGGTTCGGGCAGATCAGCGTCGTCGCGGAGCGGCTGAAGCCGGAGTCTGTGTTCCGGCAGTTCGTGGCCTACCGTGAGAGCCTCGGCATGGAGGTGGTCCCGCACAAGGGCGGCCCGAGCCCCTTCGGGGTCATGGCACAGCGGCTGCGGTCCGGCAGGCTCGTGTGCCTCGTCGCCGACCGCGACCTCAGCGCGGGCGGCGTCGAGGTCGAGCTGTTCGGTGAGATGGCACGGGTCGCAGCCGGCCCGGCCGCGCTCGCGCTGCGGACCGGTGCTGCCCTCATGCCAGTGACGCTGTGGTTCGAAGGGAGCGACTGGCGCGGCCACATCTATCCGGAGATCCCGGTCCCCGCCGACGGTACCCAGGCTGAGAAGGTTACGTCGATGACACAGCAGCTGGCAGCCGTCTGGGAGACCAGCCTCCGGGCGCATCCCGAGGACTGGCACATGCTGCAGAAGGTCTTCGCCGCAGACCTCGACGCGGCGCGGTTGCCGCCACCGCAGCCAGCGGCAGCACCAGATAACGCTGCATGACCAGGGTGCGGAGGAGACGCGTTGCGCGAGGAACCCATCGATACCTTCCTGGAAAGGCTGGCCGCGCGAACCCCCGTTCCCGGCGGCGGAGCCACGGCTGCGCTGCACGCCGCGCAGGCGGCGGCGCTGCTGGCAATGACCGCCCGCTACAGCGACGGCCCGCGGTACGCCGAGCACGCCGACACGGTCGCCAGGATCATCCGCGAGGCAGACCGGCTGCGGGAGGTATCCGCGGACCTGATCGCCGTCGACGGCGAGGCGTTCGGCGCCGTCGCCAGCGCGTACAAGCTGCCCAGGCAGACCGAGGAACAGCAGGCCGACCGGGCGGCGGCGATTGCCGCCGCGATGGTCACGGCTTCCTCGCCGCCGGCTGAGCTGATGGGCATCGGCGGCCGGCTGCTGGACCTGGCCGAGCTGCTGCAGCCCATCGTGAACCCCGCGGTTGCCGGTGATGTGGCGGCGGCGGCGCAGGCGATCCGGGCGGCCGTGGTGACCTCTGCCGTTAACGTGGCCGCCAATCTGTCCGGCATCACCGACACCGGCGCGCGCGACCGGCTGACCGCAGCGCTGCGCGAGGCCGACGAGCTCGAGGTACGCACCGGTCGGCTCACTGCCGCGATCCGGGCCGGGCTTGGCTGATGGCGGCCCGGCCGCTGACCGGCGCCGCGATCGTGGTGGACGTCGGCACGAATCCCGCCGCTGACGGCGGCTTGACCGGCGACGTCGATGCGCCGAGCGTCAGCGCCGTGGCCGGCGCGCTGTCCCCGGTTCCAGGCGGCGTGGGACCGGTCACCACGGCCCAGCTGCTGCTCAACACCGCCAGCGCGGCAAGCGGCTAGTGACCGATCCAGCGTCGGACCCACCGCACCCATCTGATGACGAGAGCCGCGGCGACCCAGCACGCAAAGGCCCACTCGGTGACGAACGCGATCGGGATCGAGATCGCGAACATCGCGGCCGCGGCCAGTATGACGGTGTCGTCGATTCTGGCCGGTGGCACGTCGACGCCGCGCCGGAGCAGCCCGCTCACCCGGATGTGGCGGCTCATCAGCCAGACCGTGAGCAGCGTGATGACCTGAATGATGGCGTACAGGCTGAACCGGACGCCGAATCCGCCGTTGCCGTACAGCAGCCGGGTCACGTACGGAGTAATGATGATCATCAGCAGCCAGGCCATGTTGATGGCGACAAGCCGGGGGTCCAGCCGGGCCACCGCGCGGAACAAGCTGTGATGCGTGCGCCAGTGCGCGCCGATGACGACGAAGCTGATCAGGAACGCCAGGTAGGCATCCCTGAAGTCAAACAGGCCGTGCAGCACATCATGGTTGGTGGCGTGCAGGCCGAAGTGCGGGATGGGCAGCGTGAGAGCCAGCAGCGTGATCGCGATTGCCACCACCGCGTCGGAGAAGAAGATCAGGCGTTCAGCGCCGATCAGCTCGATGTCGCCGCCGGCCTCGTCCTCCGCGTAGTCATCGGTCTGGTCGGTCATGGTGGCAATGC